>Ga0105047_10020247_pt1 | contig 10231 bp, 13 predicted proteins | sample MAT04_FD_78384 | JGI IMG/M metagenome (GOLD analysis project Ga0105047, IMG submission 78384) | Freshwater microbial communities from Lake Fryxell liftoff mats and glacier meltwater in Antarctica - MAT-04 (megahit assembly) | ecosystem: Environmental > Aquatic > Freshwater > Ice > Liftoff... | reverse complement strand
CTCGCAAGTAGGCTTGCATGGGCAAGTTCTGTTTGGGGAAAGTCACTACCAAGGTCTTATGAGTTTCGTTCACGTTCCACAGATGTAGATCTTGCGGTAAATCCAAACTGCGAGACATGACGACGCGCAAGGGTGAATGAGTCGTTAGCCCATGTGTAGTCAGGTGAGGATTATCTTGTCTTACCGTGTTGCCGCCTGTGACGATCGCATCACAGCCTGCACGGAGATCATGCACTTCTCGTCTTGCCGATTCACCAGTAATCCAGTAGCTGTGACCTGTAGAAGTGGCAATTTTGCCGTCTAGGGTCATGGCATATTTCAAAATTCCAAACGGCATTTGATGTTGGACGCGATAGATAAAAGCTTCGTTTAACTCCTGACACTCTGCCTCGGCAACTCCTACCGTTACCTCAATCCCTGCGGCTCTGAGTCGATCGATTCCACTACCAGATACCCGCACATCGGGATCGATCGATCCCACCACAACACGAATGATCCCCGCTCGAATCACTGCCTCGGTGCAGGGTGGAGTGCGACCAAAATGGTTACACGGCTCTAGATTGACGTACAGGGTTGCGCCTTGAGTTGCTTGAGGATCGGGAGTTTGGGCTGATTCGATCGCAAACACTTCAGCATGTGGCTGCCCCGCTTTAGGATGAAAGCCTTCTCCAATTACCTCACCATGTTTAACAATCACGCAGCCCACCATCGGGTTAGGTGCGGTGCAGCCTCTCGCTTGGGATGCCAATTCAAGACATCGACGCATCCAGACTAGATCTTTTGCGTAACCAATTTCTTCATACATTGAAATAATTTAATTCTGTAATGTAAGCTACAATTTGACTAGAAGTTACGGTTCTATAACAAACTTCTCTCCGCGTTTTTTTAATATCAACAAATATAGACATATAAATTTAACAAAACTATTTAACTAGAGAGGGCAAACTTATGAATAAACCTAATAGACCAGATCCTAAAAGTTGCGATGAGTTGATCCCTGCGGTCACAAACCCACCTCCTAACCGCATCGAAACAGAAATCATAGGCAAAGATCTTAATCAATGGCAACAAGATGCGCTTGAGCAAAATAAACGCTCTTTTAATCGTTTAGGTCATTTCCTTTGGTCTTAGGTGCTTGCGAAATTTGTAAACAACCAATATCAAGAAATTTAAGCTACACTCGCGCCACAGAGTTTCTCCTCTAATTTTTCTTTGCAAGGGCTAGGTAACTAGCTCTTATTTTTTGCGATCTGATTAAGATTAGGTTTGAGCGAAAATGGTTATAGCATTTTGAGAGTAGAAAAATGGTAGCAAAAGATCGGGTAGCAGATTATCCCATTGACATCGTGCAGAGGGCGGAACGGGCGTTAGGTTGCTCGGCGTTTACGATCGAATTATTCGCGGACATGGCAAAAGAAGGTGTACCTCTGAAGTCGATCGCCCAGGAAGGCAGTACAAACTCTTATCTCAGTCATCCGATCGATTTAGCGATTGCCGAGAACTCTCTGCTATGGCTGGTGCAAGTAGGGATATTGCGTCGCGAGGTTGACGGGCAGGGGATTACAGACAGCTTTCGACTTACACCGATGGGACATTATTTGCTCGAAAAATGGCAGACTCAGGGTCGCTTCCCGATCCCCAGTTCGATCGATCGAATCCAGAATTTCCTCGCTCAGTGGCAACCTGCGAGATTTTTTTAGCGATCGGTTCAAATAGAAACAAAAGTAGTGTAATTTTAGTCCTGAAAGAACAAGCTATAGCTGTCACCACAAAGTCTAGGACAAATTTGGCTTCGAGTCCGATCAGCCAGTATATGGCTTTGTCCTAATCAAACTGTCTGCGACTATATCTTACTAAAGATAGATGCTATAGCAATGTCAGCTATTGTAAAACTTTAATGTGAACCATAAATCCTGCTATATGGTTGCGGACAGAGTGGTTAAGACACTTGTTGATTCACTTGTAGGATATTCACTCTATAAATTTCTTCTAACTTACATGTCAAGCACTATATCAAGCAAGTTTTTGTGTGGGATTGGTGGTATAACTATCGCCGCCTTAGTTACAGCACAGCAGGCACTAGCCCAAAATTTTAACGATGTCCAAGGTTACTGGGCAGAACCATACGTGACGACTTTGGCTGGTCGCAAGATTATCGGCGGCTTTCCTGATGGCACTTTTAAACCCAATGCCGAAATTACCCGCGCCCAATTCGCCGCGATTGCCGTTAAAGCCCTTGATTTACCAACCGCTAGCAGTGGTCGTTCTTTTGTCGATGTTCCCTCAGGTTACTGGGCATCTGGCGCAATTAGCTCGGTCAGCAATTCTGGTTTAGTCACGGGATTCCCTGATGGCAGTTTTCGTCCCGAAGCCAAAATCACCCGCGCTCAAGCCTTAGTCGTGCTGGCAAAAGCCCTGCAAGGCAGTGCCAATCCCGCCGCGCTCAACCGCTATGTCGATCGACAGGCCGTGCCAGAGTGGGCAACCGAAAGCGTCTCTAAAGCTGCAAATGCCCGAATTATCGTCAATTTCCCCGATCCTACCCGCATTAGACCGAACGACGTGGCAACTAGAGGCGAAGTCGCAGCTCTGATGTATCAAACACTTTCTCGCTTGGGCAGAAATCTTCCCCCACTATCAATTGGTCTGCTTGACGGTTCGCCTGTCGCGATCGAGCCACCGCCCAACAATTCCAGTTTGCAGATCGATCGTGTTGATTTCAATAACGAAAATAGACAGTTTCTCACAGGTGGTGATGAGCTAACGGTGCGAGTTGCAGGTACAGCCAAAGCGAATGCTACTTTTGCGATCGAAGGTATAACAAGAGATATTCCGCTACGAGAAGTCGAAAACGGCATTTATGAAGGTCGGTATACAGTGCGCCGCAATGATAACCAATCCAATGCCAAGATCATCGCAACTCTATCAATGCCCCGCACAACACCTGTAACCAGAGAAGCTTCACAGACGATCACGATCGATGGTGCTGCGCCTGAAATTAAAGATCTTCAGCCCCAAAATCGGACGCGCGTTACCAATCGCCAGACCGATATTTCTGCTGTATTTGATGATGGCAATGGGATTGGGGTCGATCCGCGCACGATTAAGTTATTTGTAAATGGGGTCGATGTGACATCACAATCTTCGGTCAATCAGAATTTTGTCAGCTATCGTCCCACCCAGTCTCTACCAGGAAATTCGGTCAATGTTGATGTCAGAGTCGCAGATCGAGCAGGAAATCAGACAACTCGATCGTGGGCTTTTGGGTTTGATAACGGTAATACTGGTAATCCACCTAATCCTTCAGGATCTAACTCTGTCCCACGCATTCTCAACTTCGCGAATAATGATACGATCTCGCTCCCAGTTCAGTTAACGGGACGCACTGCTCCCAATGCGCGGGTGCAGATTGTGGCAGAGTCTCTTACAAGTATTGGCGGAGTGGTCGATGCCACACAACCATTGCTCAACACCGTGATTCAGGCAGATCAGAATGGTGACTTTTCGTTTGGGCTGCGTCCTGCTAGCTTCAATCCACCTTCTGGGTCACGTTATCGCATTCGGATGAGATCGATCGATCCTCAAACAAATACAATGCAAGCAAGTGAACTCCTGCTTTTACAGAGGTAGATCGTTAACAATCTACGATTAGGCAGTACTCGTCGTCAAATACTTCAGCCCAAGTAAGTTCTGCGACATCAGATCTGCTGCTCATTTCAGACTCTGCGAGTTTCTTAGACTTGACAAACATCTGCACAAACAGCAGATCGAGGTCAGGTTTTAGGCTTGGTTCATCCGCAAGCAGATCTAAAATTTCCATTCTGGCACTCTCGATCGTGTAAACCCAACTAGAAGAACGTCTTTCTGGTTGGGTTTTCCATTTTATAACGTGCATGATTAATCGAACTAGTTGACTTCGCAGGGCCCGTTTGTCTGAACGACTCAAAGCTTCAATTAGCTCCTCTATTCCAGATTTAGCTGACTCGATATTCTCAGTTAGCATTTCCTGCTTAATTGCTAATGCAGTCTGGTAGTGAGAACCATTTGCCAGATCGCGCCAATTGATCATAATTGCTCAGACATCGGCTGTAGGTGAATTTCCAGATGATCTAGTTATAGTCTTTATTCTGTTTTCTGGCTAAGACTCAAGGAAAATTTAAAAAAAGTATTATTTTGTGAGCTAACTGTCGTAGAATGAAACCTGACTGAAAAGTCTAAATGTAACGGGATGTAGCGCAGCTTGGTAGCGCGCCTGCTTTGGGAGCAGGATGTCGTAGGTTCGAATCCTATCATCCCGATTTTGAATTTAATTGTTTGAATCAAGCTCTTTATGCGCTTACCCTTATTTCAGACTGAAATACATCATCTGAACCCCAGTCATATTGCCGAAGTTGTAGAAACCGCAACCACAGAGTTTTTAGCCCAGTGCCTAGAACCAGAAAATTTGAGCTTCCCAGTCATGCCAGCTTTTGGTAGTTGGGTGAAATCGATCGACGAAAATGGGATTGGCACAACGATCTATGGTGTGGTTTATCATGCCACCACTGCGCCGATCGATTCTGTACATCGTGCTAGAGCTTTAGGATTATCGATCGACCAACTTAGAGAGCAACAACCGCAGATTTTTGCCATGCTCAAAACCGAAATTAAAGTTGCGATCGCAGGCTTTGGTTCTGGCGGCAAAATTTATCAGCATTTACCATCACGTCCGCCCCAAATTCACCAAGCAGTTTTCACCTGCGATGATGATGAAATCGAGCAGTTTACCGAAGAATTTCATTTCCTCCGCACCCTGACCCAAATGTCCAATGCACCTGTAGATGAGCTTGTAGCAGCCGTAGTCCGTAACGTATATCAAGCGCGTAAATGCGATCGAACTTGGTTAGTCCAAGCGGGACGACAGCTTAGCCTTTTACTGAAAGATGACTATGACAGGCTCAGTGCCATTCTCAGTCAGGTGCATCCCTAGTTAAAACACAGTTAAAGCCAGAAAGCCAAGGAAGTCCACACATCAGGATTCCTTGGCTTTCTATGCAGTTTGGCTAATTAATTTCTGATTTTTCTTACATCAAGCCCGCCTGAGCTAATCCCAGAATCAGTCCTACACCCAAAATATGTCCGAAACTTGTCGTGGCGAGCAGTTCAGGCAAGCCAAAGCCCTGAAATGCGCCTGGTAATTCCACTGGTAGAGCTGGCCCAACCCCTTTGTTCTGGATCGCATAACGACCGATCGCAATTGCGAAAAAATTAGCGGCGACCATAATCAGCAAGACCTTAAAAGACCAAGCAGCAGTTGTAGGAACAGCAGCAGCCAAAGTGAAATTTAATAGGTGATTGAACATCATGTTTGATTAATAGTTTTATTGCAGATCATCCTAAACCTTCTTGTGTAAGTGACTAATCAATCTCAACTTAAATTTATTAAACTTCGCAATATCTTAAAGATTCATCCCCGATCTGATGCCTAATATTTTGCTTCGATCGTCAAACCTATCGCCAGCTAGATTGAAATATAGAGCCAGATGTAATATGTTGAGATATGTGAATTAAAGTAAAGATTCCTAAGACTTGTAATTTTTGTAAATCGATCGACACCAACATGAACCTGACCGAACTACTAACTCCAATCGCAAATCAGTTTGAGAATCTAGGAGTGCCTTCTCCGATTGTTCATTGGGGGCATCCATTTTTTATGTCGATCGTAATTTCGATCATGGGTAGCTTTGTTGGATTAACAGGCTGGCGCGGTAGACTTGTGGCAGCACCAGAAGCATCGACTAAAAGTTTGACCGATCACCGCAAAGTAGCTCCTTTGATGACAGCATTCCTGGCAGCAGGTTATACAGGTGGTCTACTATCTCTGGTCATGCAGGACAAACCTTTACTCGAAAGCCCCCATTTCATTACAGGTTCAGCCGTGCTGATTCTGCTGGTAATTAATGCGACTGTCTCTTTAACAGGCTTTTGGGGCAACAAAGCGGCATTGCGGAGTACTCACGCTTATCTTGGTAGCGCAATTCTCTGCTTGATGTTTCTCCATGCCATGCTGGGGCTAAAACTGGGTCTAGCAATTTAGATCGGATTTATGCTGGTTAAATCTTAAATGTTTGAGAATAAGCTCACAGTTTCACAGTAAGCTATACTGACTACGTGAAATTATGTTCGGTCTAGTGATTTGTGTCTAATATCAGTTATTTACAGACCTCTCCGAATTTAACTCTAGTTCTAATGATTGCTTAATTTTGGAGAGATCCCCATGTCAATTTATGTCGGAAATTTGTCTTACGATGTCACCCAAAATGACATTAGTGGCATTTTTGCAGAACACGGTACAGTCAAGCGTGTTCAGTTGCCAACAGATCGTGAAACAGGTCGGATGCGCGGTTTTGGGTTTGTTGAAATGGCAACCGATGATGAAGAAACTGCCGCAATCGCTGCACTCGACGGTGCGGAATGGATGGGTCGGAATCTCAAAGTTAACAAGGCAAAACCTCGCGAAGAAGGTAGCGGCGGCGGTGGTAACAAATTTTCTCGCCGTTACTAAGTGTTAGAGATTATTGAGAATCAATAAAAATTTCTGAATGCAGACTATAGGCAGATGATCATTCACTGCCTGCAACTTTTTCAATATAATGTTCTTTGGCATAGAGTTTTGCTCAGTAGCAAAAATTCAAGTGCAAATTCAAGCGCGAATTCACTAGTGTAAACTTACTCACAACAAGAGGAGATGGAATGACCCAGGTAGTTCTCGGATTAAATGAAGGTATTGAGTCAGCTTTACGCAGATTCAAACGTGAAGTTTCCAAAGCAGGTATATTTCCTGACATGAGGAAGCATCAATATTTTGAAACCCCGCTTCAAAAACGCAAACGTAAAGCTGATGCCAAGCGTAAACAACGTAGACGCGGTAAGCGCTATTAAAGCCACTTGAAATCGCTATTTAAAGCTGTAAAAAATGAATATTCTTCTGCTCTACCCGCTTTTTCCTAAAACGTTCTGGTCGTATGAAAAGATCCTAGAGTTAGTCGATCGTAAGGTATTGCTGCCACCACTAGGACTAGTAACGGTGGCGGCTATTTTGCCGCAGGAATGGAATTTTAAGCTGGTAGATCGGAATATTCGATCTGTGACTGAATCGGAATGGGAGTGGGCAGACATTGTAATTTTGTCTGCGATGATCGTGCAAAAACAGGACTTGCTCGATCAGATCCAAGAAGCGAAACGACGTGGCAAGCTTGTTGCTGTAGGTGGCCCTTACCCTACTTCAGTTCCTCATGAAGTTCAGGGAGTTGGCACTGATTATTTGATTTTGGATGAAGGGGAAATTACTTTACCGATGTTTGTTGAGGCAGTTCAACGCGGTGAAACTTCTGGAATATTTCGCACTCTAGATAAACCAGATGTCACATCTACCCCCGTGCCACGCTATGACCTGCTGGAACTAGATGCTTATGACTCGATGTCAGTCCAGTTTTCACGCGGCTGTCCGTTTCAATGCGAATTTTGTGACATTATTGTGCTTTATGGACGAAAGCCACGCACGAAGAATCCTGCCCAGCTACTTGCCGAACTAGATTATCTGTACGAGCTAGGTTGGCGACGCGGTGTGTTTATGGTGGACGATAACTTTATTGGCAACAAGCGCAATGTGAAACTGTTGCTGAAAGAGTTGAAAGTTTGGATGGAGCAACATCAGTATCCCTTCAACTTTGACACCGAAGCCTCCATTGACTTGGCAGAAGACCAAGAATTGTTGGAGTTGATGGTTGAATGTGGGTTTAAAGCTGTGTTTTTGGGGATTGAAACTCCCGATGAAGCCAGTTTGCAAATGACGAAAAAATTTCAAAATACCCGCAGTTCACTGATCGAAGCAGTTGAAAGCATCATCAAAGCTGGATTACGTCCAATGGCGGGATTTATTATTGGATTTGATGGCGAAAAAACTGGAGCAGGCGATCGAATTGTCCGTTTTGCCGAACTTGCGGCAATTCCCTCGACCACGTTTGCGATGTTGCAAGCTTTACCGAATACGGCACTCTGGCATCGCCTCAGTAAAGAAGGTCGTCTGCGTGAAAACTCCGATGGCAACATCAACCAGACTACGCTGATGAACTTTATTCCGACCCGTCCTTTGGAAGACATTGCCAGAGAGTACGTTGAAGCTTTTTGTACTTTATACGATCCAGTTAGTTACCTCGATCGAACCTATCGTTGTTTTTTGATGATGGGTGTGGCAAGTTGGACAGCACCATCAAAGTTTCCAGAGTGGGTAGTGATCAAAGCCATGCTGATCGTGATTTGGCGACAAGGGATCAAGCGCGAAACTCGTTGGAAATTCTGGCATCATCTGTTTAGCATCATCAAGCACAATCCCAGAGTTACCGATCATTACCTCGCGGCTTGCGCCCACAACGAGCATTTCCTTGAGTATCGCCAAATCGTCCGCGATCAGATCGAGTCACAGTTAGCTGAATTTCTCGCCTCGCAACCTCAAGAACCAGCACTCGAAACTGTTAATGTCTAGTTAGATGCCTTAAATTCTTAGTGAGGCAATAAATGAGTGGACCAAAATTTGTTCAGTTTTTCTCGCCTGTGATTAAGGCTCTCAAAGAGTTGGGCGGATCAGGTCGTCCATCTGAAGTGAGGGATGTTATTGCAAGGCAGTTAAATATTTCTGAACAGGACAGAACAGAGCTTCTTGAAGGGGGTGCGCCCCGTTTCGATAATCAAGTAGCATGGGCTAGATTCTATCTGGTCAAGGCTGGTTTTGTAGATTCCTCAAGACGTGGTGTTTGGAGTCTAAGTGATAAAGGTAGAGCAATTGAATCCTTATCCTTCGATGAAGCAATATCCATTTTTCGGCAGATTCGCTCGGAATTTCAAAGTGAAAGAGATTCTGAGGAAGTAGTATCTCAGCAAGAAGCGGCAGTGGAAGAAACTATTGCCCCAAATGATACTGCTGTCAGTGATGACTCTTCATATCGAAAAAAGCTGCTCGAAGTTTTATTGGCACTACCCCCATCAGGGTTTGAGCGTCTTTGTCAGCGTTTGTTGCGGGAATCTGGATTTGAACAAGTGATTGTGATGGGACGTTCTGGTGATGGTGGTATTGATGGGCAAGGAATCCTGCAAGTCAATCCTTTTGTGAGTTTTAAGGTGTTGTTTCAATGCAAACGCTACACAGGTGCAGTCTCAGTATCACAGGTTCGGGATTTTCGGGGCGCTATGATGGGGCGTGCAGACAAAGGGATCATCTTAACAACTGGGACATTTACTTCAGATGCTCAAAAAGAAGCAGTACGGGATGGTGTACCGCCAATTGAGCTAGTTCATGGCGATAAGCTACTCGATATGTTTGAGAATCTAGAACTGGGCTTAACACCCCGCACAACCTACGATATTGATTTACATTTTTTCAAGGAGTTTCAGGTATGAGTTGTAGGTTAGACTGAAGCGGATAATCAACATGCACACTAATGCCTACTGTTTTGCAGGTTGGTCCCCACAGTTTCATCTTTTTTAGTTCTGATAGAGGCGAACCTGCTCATATTCACGTTAAGCGAGATCGGCAATTGGCTAAGTTTTGGCTTAGTCCTGTTTCCTTAGTAAAGAATAGAGGGTTTAAAGACCACGAATTAAATGATATTTCTCGACTTGTGGAGGAACACGAGCAAACACTGTTGGAGGCTTGGCATGAATACTTTGATACTTGAAACAGAACCCCTTGCAGCACAGGTCAGAGTGACCGATGAAAGGTTGATTTTGGAATTGACTGATGGACGAAGTTTAAGTGTTCCCTTATCTTGGTATCCCCGCTTGCTGCACGCTTCTCAGGAGGAGCGACAAAACTGGCAACTCTTAGGAGACGGTTACGCAATTGAGTGGGTTGATTTGGACGAACATATTGGCGTTGAAGGTCTGCTAGCGGGTAGACAAAGCGGTGAGAGTCCTCATTTTTTTGAACGTTGGCTGGCAACACGAAGTACCTCTTCATAGTTTGAGCAGGCTAACAATTCAAATGCAGCCGAAAATTATGATGGAAATTCAACTAGATCCTAAAATTTGAAATATAAAAAGTATGTAAAAGTACTGTGTAGAGAACCAATCGAGCGATCGAAACTCATGAGTTTTCTCAGATTTCTAGGCTTTGGAGTATTGGAATTTTAAATGGGTTTGACTTTAAAGATTACACTTTGCGATTAGATAAGTTTTTCTAATGACTCGAAATACT
>Ga0105047_10020246_pt1 | contig 10231 bp, 10 predicted proteins | sample MAT04_FD_78384 | JGI IMG/M metagenome (GOLD analysis project Ga0105047, IMG submission 78384) | Freshwater microbial communities from Lake Fryxell liftoff mats and glacier meltwater in Antarctica - MAT-04 (megahit assembly) | ecosystem: Environmental > Aquatic > Freshwater > Ice > Liftoff... | reverse complement strand
TTTCCGCACCACCGACGGCATCAACCTGCCGGTCGCCAACCGCGCCGACGGCGCCACCACCTACGGCATCCGTCCCGAGCACCTGAAGCTCGACCCCAACGGCATCGAGATCGAAGTCGTGGTGCTGGAGCCGACCGGCTCGGAGACCTCGGTTCTCGCGCGCCTCGGCACGCAGACCATCACCGGCATCTTCCGCGAGCGCATCAACGCCGCCCCGGGCGAGAAGCTACGCGTCACCCCGGACCTTGCCCTCGTCCACCTGTTCGGCGCCAACGGCCAGCGCATGAACTGAGGTCATCGACCTCTGGGACAACGAAAGGGTCGCGCAAGCGGCCCTTTTCTTTTTGACGCATGTTCTCCTGCCCCTCATCACCGGGCTTGACCCAGCCACGCGGCGTCTGCCGGGTGAGCGAGTCGTCCGACGCGCCGGCCCCGCGTCGACTGAGTTGCCGGGACAAGCCCGGCAATGAGGAGCTAGTTGCCTGACGCCGCCGGCTTCGGCGCCCTGAGGCTCAGGATCAGCGGGATGGCGAGGGCCTGGATGGCGACGACCGAAAGCCAGATGGCGCCCGGCCATTCCGGCCGAAAGACGTAGTAGAGGGACGAAAAGCCCAGCGGCGCGATCACCGCCGAGAGGCTGACCGCAGATTGCAGCACGCCCTGGAAACGGCCCTGCTGGTCGGCACCCACCAGCCGTGTCGCCATCGACTGCATCGCCGGCACGCCGATGCCGCCCAGCACCATGATCGGCATCATGGCGAACACCACCCAGCCATCGTGCGTGAAGGCGAGGGTAATCAGCGCGATCATCCCGCCGGCCATGCCGACGAGAATGGCGCCGCGCTCGCCGAACAGTTTTACCGCCGGGCCGGGTAGGAAGGCCTGCGCCAGTGCCTGGAAGATGCCGTAGGTGCCGAGTGACAGACCGATCCACAGCCCGTTCCAGCCGAAAGCATCCTGCCCGAACAGCGCCCAGACCACGCCATAGACTTCGCCGGTGCCCGAAAAGATGAAGAAGACGATGATGATGGGCAACAGGCTCCGCATCGACAGCGCCCACTTGAGCGGCCGCAGCGGGTTCAAGGCGGCGAGGTCGAGCTTGTCGCGACTCGGGGCACGCGACTCGGGCAGCACGAAGAAGGCAAGCAGCAGGTTGCCGGCGTTCAGCACCGCCGCAGCGATGAACGGCAGGCGCACCCAGTAGTCGGCGAGCACGCCGCCCAGCACCGGGCCGACGATAAAGCCGACGCCGAACATGGCGTTGAGCAGGCCGAAGCGTCGCGCCCGTTTATCCTCCGGCGAAATGTCGGTGATGTAGGCGGCGGCCACCGCGTTGTTGGCGCTGGTGAGCCCGGCGATGGCGCGACCGAGCAACAGCAGCCAGAGGTTGGGCGCAAAGGCGAGGAACAGGTAGTTGATCGCCGCCCCCGCCAGCGACAGCAGCAGCACCGGACGACGACCGAACCGGTCGCTGAGCGAGCCGAGCACCGGCGCGAAGACGAACTGCATGGCCGCATAGAGCGCGGTCATGATGCCGATATAGGTGGCGGCGTTTTCGGCGTGCGTTACCTCGGCGAGCAGGTTGGGCAGAATGGGAAAGATGAGGCCGATGCCGACGGCATCGAGGACGATGGCAGCACAGATGACGATAAGTGGTCTCTGCATGGCGTGCTCCAGTGGACGCCAGCATGCCACGGCAAAGCGCGGCGCGGACGTCCGGAATGTGCCCGATCCGGGCGGGATGGTTGGGAGCCGCTGGCCGCACCGGTTACCCGGAGGGCTTGTGCTTGACCGCTTGGACGACCATTCGTCCACCTGCTTAACTCACGCCGTCGGCGGATCAAGGAAAGCGGTCGCTTCTCGCGACGGCCGGCACTTACGCCTCAAGTCCGGACGGTTCAAGTGACTTTTGGTCCCTCTGTCGCGATTGGCGCGTGCGATGCTAGGGTCGCGGCCGGTTTCTGGAGGGGGATCAATATGACGGCTGCCGCCCGCGCGGGCTTTTCCGCGGAACGTCTGCAGGTGCTCGATCGCGTGCTGGCCGAAGACTATGTCGAACGCGGCGAAGTCCCGAACGCCATGGTGCAGGTCTGGCGGGGTGGCGAACTCGCGCACTCCGGCCTGTGGGGCCACGCCGACCGCGAGGCGAAAACGCCGATCCGCGAGGATGCGATCTTTCGCATCTATTCGATGACCAAGCCGATCACCGGCGTCGCTGTCCTGATGCTGATGGAACAGGGCCTGCTCGATCTGGATGACGAGGTATCGCGCTTCATCCCCGCCTTCGGTCAACTCGGAGTGTTCGAGGCCGGCGGTCGCGGCGGTTTTCGCACCCGACCCCCGAACCGTCCGATGCGGATCATCGACCTTGCCACCCACACCTCGGGCCTCACCTACGAGTGGATGGGCGCGAGCCCGGTCGATGCGGCCTATCTCGATGCCGGCATTGGCAGCCGCGACTTCCCCGGTGGACTGGCGGCTCTCGCCGAAACGTTTGGCCGCCTCCCCATCGAGTTCTCGCCCGGCACGCACTGGAACTACTCGATGGGCATGGACGTGCTGGCGCGCATCGTCGAGGTCATCTCCGGGATGAGCTATGGCGCGTTCCTGCGCACTCGCATCTTCGAGCCGCTGGGCATGGCCGATACCGCGCATTTTTGCCCGCCGGACAAGGCCGACCGGCTGGTGAGCTGCTATACGATCAGCGACGGCAAGCTCACGCGCGACGACCGCCGCACCAGCATGTTCCTCACCCCGCCGGGCCTCGAAGAGGGTGGTGCCGGCCTCGTTTCGACCATGGCCGACTACATGCGCTTCTGCCGCATGCTGCTGGGCGGCGGTGCGCTCGACGGCGTGCGTATCCTGAGCCCGGCTTCCGTCGGCCTGTTCTCGCGCAACATGCTGCCGGGTGGGAAGACGCTGGGCCAGATGTACCAGCCCGGGCGCTGGGCCCAGGTGCTGGCCGACAATGACGGCTTTTCCATCTGCTGCGCCGTCACCCTCGACCCCGGCCAGAGCCATGTCCTCGGCAGTCCCGGTGACTTCTACTGGTCGGGCGCCCCGATGACGCAGTTCTGGATCGATCCGGCCGAGGACCTCGCCGTGGTGTTCCTGACCCAGGTCATCGGCTCGCCCCACCACCACCGCATCACCCGGGTGCTGCGAAACGTGGTGTACGGGGCGATGGTGGAGCGGCGGGGTTAATCGGGACGGGGCGCCTACCGCCCCAACTCGATCCCGGCTTCGGCCAGCATCTTGTCCACGTCCACGGTCTGGCCGGTCGCGATCGCCTGGTTGGCGGCGATGCCGGTGAGGATGGACCAGGCGCCTTCCTTGTGGGTGGAGGCGCGGTTGTAGAGGTCGGGCGGGGCGCCTTCGGGGTCGAACAGGTAGCCGAGCATCACCGGATCGGCGCCGCCATGGTCACCCTCGCCGGCCCAGACATCGAGGCTTTCGGGCAAGCCGCCGTGGAGGTGGAGGGTCGTCGTCATGTTGTCGTCGTGGGCCGTGTCGCGCTCGCCGCCGAACACGCCGTGCACCTCGACATGGCGATGGGTAAGCTCGCCCTTGGTGCCGTGGAACTTGATCTCGAGCCCCTCCCACGGGGAGTAGGCGCACAGCGTGTAGTTCATGAAGACGTCGTTGGCGTACTTCACCTGCACCTGCATGGTGTCTTCGATGGTGATGTCGTCGGCGAAGACGCAGCGATCGCGGAAGTACCCATCATCACCCTCCGCCTCGAGGTAGAGTTCGCGCAGCGACTGATCGCCGGCGATGTCCAGCCGGTACTCGCACCGGTCGAACACGGGGCAGGTGTGGCAGCGGTCGGAATGGGCGCCGAGCCCCAGCTGTTCGGCCATCTGCGGCGTGTAGAACACCCGCTTGCCGTTGGCGCTGACGGTTTTGGGGGTCGAGCCGAGCCACCAGTTCATCAGGTCGAAATGGTGGGTGGACTTGTGCACCAAGAGCCCGCCGGATTTTTCCTTGTAGCGGTGCCAGCGGCGGAAATAGTCGGCGCCGTGCACCCGGTCGAGATACCAGCGGAAATCCACCGCCTCGATCTCGCCGATGGCGCCCGACATCAGCAGGTCCTTGAGCTGGGTGCGGGCTGGGGTGTAGCGGTAGTTGAAGGTGACGGTGAGCTTCTTGCCGCTCGCCTTCTGGGCGTCGAGCACGGCCTTGAGCTTGCCGAGGTCAACCGTCATCGGCTTTTCTGACATCACGTTTCGGCCGGCCTTGAGCGCCGCAACGATATACTCGTGGTGGATGTAGTCGGGCGTCGTGACGATGACGGTGTCGGGCTGCTGCTCGGCGATCATCCGGTCGAAATCGGCGGCATCATAAGTGGCGATGCCGTTGCCGGGCTGGTGGGGGACCTTGCTGGCCGAGAGCGCCAGGCGAGTTTCGTTGACGTCGCAGAGCGCCACCAGTTCGTTGCCGGCAGGATGCGTCTTTGTGATCGCCGTGCGGAACATGGCATGGCGTCCACCGACGCCGACGATCGCGTATTTCACGACGTAAACCCTCACAGACAAGACCGCGGCCGGTTTCTCACACCGGTCGCGCCGAACTAATTCACCGTCTGGTTACTTCGTCAAGCCGCGCTTTGGTTGGCACCGGAGCCGCCCGGCGGACCGCTATTCGGCCTCGGGGTTGGCGCCGAGCAGTTGGAGGCTGGCGCGCAGCCGGTCGGTGATCATATCGAACGACTGCCTGGTGTCGTTGATCCGGCCATGGCGGGCGACGGCGGACGGCTGCTCGGGCAGCAGCTCTTCGAAGCGCTGCGCCTCGGTGGCGACGACTTGAAACAGCGTGTGCGCCTCTTCCGTAACCGATGGATCGGCGCGGCCAGTAGCCTTCAGCCGTTGCGCCATAGTGTACAGCTTTACCGACGCAGCCTGCCATCGGCCGATCCGTCGATTGAGTTCGCGCACCAGCGCGGCGGCCTCGCGGCCAGCCATGGTTTCGGCGGACGCCTTGCGGCGTGGAATGGATTCTGAAGTGTCGTTTGTCATGTCCAAAGCCAATTGCCCCACCTCCAACGGGAACGCATTAACTTTGGTTAGCGTCGCGGTCTGCGGTTGGTTCCTGCGCCACGCGGCTATTTCCGCGGCCCGCGCAATGGTTCGGCAGTCTGCATCCGCCAAGCGCATGAAACGGAACAGCTATCGCCCTACTCGCGTTCAGTCGGCAACAAACCACGAGAGGTTGCTTTGGCAGTTGCCGACGAAATCAGCGCCTTCATCAGAAAACTCGAGCGGCGCGATAGCATTTCGTCCGAAGAAAAGGCGGCTCTCGTCGCTGCCGCGGGCAGTATCGAGGTCTTCGCAGCGGGAGCAGACCTCGTTCGCGAGGGTGATCGACCCGTGCGCTCGATGCTGGTGGCCGAGGGCTTCACCACCCGCTATCGGCTGATGGCCGATGGAACGCGGCAGATCACGGCCATCCACCTGCCCGGCGACTTCGTCGACCTGCACTCGTTTCTACTCAAGACCATGGACCACGCGGTAGGTGCCCTCTCCACCTGCCGCATCGTCACCTTTCCCCACGCCAACCTGAAGCTGATCACACAGCGCTACCCGCACCTGACGCGGATGCTGTGGCTGATGACGCTGCTCGATGCCGCCATTCACCGCGAGTGGATCGTCGCCATGGGCCGCCGTTCGTCGCTCGAGCAACTGGCGCACCTGCTGTGCGAAATTTTCACGCGCCTCAGCATCGTGGGGCTGGGTGACCGGAACAGCGAACTCATCCTGCCGATCAACCAGACCCAGCTCGGCGATACGCTCGGCCTGTCGACCGTGCATGTGAACCGCACGCTGCAGCAGTTGCGTGCCGAAAAACTGATCAGTTGGCAGGGCCAGACCGTACGCCTTCTCGACTGGGATCGCCTGGCCAGGATCGCCCAATTCGATGCGGCCTACCTGCACCTCGATGCCGAGCCCCGTTAGAACCCCAGAGAATTTGATGCCGCACTACTATTTCGACGTGCACGACAAGGACGGCGCCTTCGAGGACGAGGTCGGGCTGGAGCTGCCGAACATGGATGCTGCCATCACCGAGGCCCGCCGTGCGCTGGCGGATATGACCAAGGAGATGCTGACCGGGGCCGGAGTCCAAGGCTTCCACATCGTCATCCACGACGGCGTCGACGGACCCGTGCGGCTATCGGTTTCGCTCGAGACGACCTGGCCCAACGGCAAGCACCACGCCGGCTGATCAGCGCGAGATGGTGTCGCGCACTTCGCTCTCGACGATATCGAGGATCTGGTGGATCGCCGCGACCGATCCTTCGGTATCGGAGCGGAGGATCGCATCGGCCAGCGTGCGGTGCGGGGGGAACGAGGCGAGGCCGAAATCGTCGCGGCCGAACGGGCTTTCGCTCGAGCGCTCCAGCGCATCGTCGAGCCGATGCAGGATCTGTCCGAACATCGGGTTGCCCGACGCGGCGTAGATGGCACCGTGGAAGTTGTGATCGGCGTGATGCCAGTTGCGGCGGGCATCGACTTCGACGATCAGGATATCGCACAGCCGCGAAATCTCCTGCCGCTGCGCTGGCGTGGCGTTGATCGCCGCCTTGCGGACCACGTCGTTTTCGAGCGCCCGTCGCACTTCGATCAGGCGGATCAACGCCTCGCCTTCGAGCCGGATCATCGTGGGCACAAGGCCCTTGGAGGTCTGAACGCGTGCCGAAAGATAGGTGCCATCGCCACGGCGGCGGCGGATGATGCCGAGCCCCTCCCAGCGGTTGAGGGCCTCACGGATGGTGGAGCGGCCGACGCCAAGGGTGCTGGCCAGCGAAACCTCCGGAAGCAGCCGGTCGCCGACCCCGAGGCCGGCGCGCTCGATCATGGCGGCAAGCGCGTCGAGCACTGCCACGCCGCGCGCGGGGGTCTCGATCGGCTCGAGATAGCTCAGTGCTCCGTCCTGGTCCAAACCGGCTCCCCCCAAGCCCGACTGGGCCTGCCCCGAGCTTCATCACAGTTTGCCGGATTTGTCAGCCGTGCTGACGTTTGCGCTCCGGCTGCGCCCGAAGTCCAAGCAGTTCAGTCAAAGACTCGATCAGGTAGTCCATCTGCGGCTTGCTGTTGTAGCCTTGCACGGAGAGCCGCGCGATGAAGTGATCCTGCCACTGGAACACCGGTATCTCGATCTTGTAGCGCTCCCAAAGCTGCGTGTGGACTTCCTTGGGATCGCATGGCGGGATCGGCATGGCGACCATCTGCGGGGCGCAGAATTCCGGCGCCGACAGGGGTTCGAGCCCGGTGAGTTGGCGCAGCCGTGCTGCGGTGTCCTGCGCCAGCGCCGTGCAGTGGCGCTGCACATCGGCCCAGTCGTGCTCCTCGCGGAACGCGATGGCCGACGGGATGGCGAGCATCGCCGAGGGGTCGCGGGTTCCCATTATCTCGATCTGGTCGATGAAGACCGGGTTGCCGAACGGACCCTCGACGCCCGGTTCCTTGTTGTCCGCCGTCCAGCCGTGGCTGATGACCAGCGGGTTGAGCATGCCCTGCAACTCAGGCCGGGTGTAGAGGAAAGCCGAGCCCTTGGGGGTCATCATCCACTTGTGGCAGTTGCCCGAGTAGAAATCGACGTCGAGCGCCGGCAGATCGAGCGGGATGTGGCCCGGCGTGTGAGCGCCGTCGATGACGGTCCAGATGCCGCGCTTTTTCGCCTCGGCGATAGGGCGGGCAATCGGGAACACCAGCGCCGTGGGCGAGGTGATATGGCTGAGGAACAGCACCTTGGTGCGCTCGGTCATGCCGGCGACGAGGGTATCGAGATAGGCCTGCTCGGAGACGAACGGCATCGGCACCTTGACCACCACGACCTTGGCGCCGGTCTTGCGGCACACATAGGCCCAGGTCTTTTCGAGCGCCGAGTATTCGTGGTCGGTGGTCAGGATCTCGTCGCCTTCCTGCAAGGGCAGCGACTGCGCCACGATGTTGAGCCCGCTGGTGGCGTTGATCACGCCGACGACGTTATCGGCGGTGGTGCCGAGGAATTTCCCCAGCGCCTCGCGCGGCGGCTTCATCAGCTCGGTAAGGCGGCGGCCGAGGAAATCCACCGGCTCGCCTTCGAGCTCGAGCTGGAAACGCTGGTAGGTCTCGAAGACCGGCCGCGGGCAGGCACCGAACGAGCCGTGATTGAGGAAGGTCACGTCCTCGCGCAGGAGGAAGTGCTTGGCAAGGTTCGACGACACGTCAGCGGCCTTTCAGTGTGGGATCGAGTGCGTCGCGCAGGCCATCGCCGAACAGCGTGGTCGCGAGCACCGTGATGGCGAGGGCAGCGGTGGGGAACACCGCCATGTGCCAGTAAAAGAACATGAAGTTGATGCCGACATTGATCATCTGCCCCCAGCTCGGCGTCGGCGGCGCGACACCGATGCCGAGGAAGCTGAGCGATGCCTCAAGCATCATCGCGCCCGGCATAGCCAGCACGAAACCCACGATAATCGGCGACAGCGAGTTGGGGATGACGTGCCGGCGCAGGATGTACCAGGGCGAAGCGCCAAGCGCCTGCGCCGATCGCACGAAATCCTTCTCGCGGAACGACTTCACCTGCGCCCGGACCAGCAGGCAGACGCCGAACCAGCCGAACGCAGCCGCGATCACCACGATGGTGACGTAGCCGCCGCCCGTCAGCGCGCCGAGCAGCATGGCGGCCAGCAGCGACGGCACCACCGAGAAAATCTCGATGACGCGCATGATGAACCAGTCGACCCGGCCGCCGAAATAGCCGGCTATCGCGCCGACCGGAATGCCGATCAGCAGGCTGAAGGTTGCCGCCGCAAAGCCGATCGAGAGCGAGACGCGCGCCCCATAAACAACGCGGGTGAAGAAGTCGCGCCCGAGGTCGTCGACGCCGAACCAGAACTCGGACGACGGGAATGCGAGGGACTGTGAAAGATAGGCCTGCGCCGTCGGGTCGGTCTTGGTGAACAGCGGCGCGAGAATGGCCATCAGCACGATGATAGCGAGGACGGCTCCGCCCACCACCGCCGCCTTGTTGGCGGTAAATCGCCGCCAGGCAAAATAGGCCGGGCTTCGCTGCTTGGTCTTGGGCGGTACGGCGAGTGCCGCGGCACCAGCCTCGATCTGGCTCATTGGGTGTCGTCTCCCAGCCGGATGCGCGGGTTCAACCACGCATAGGCGATGTCGGAAATGAGGTAGGCAAAGCAGATGCCTATGGTGACCATCAGCACCAGCGCCATCTCGAGCGGATAGTCGCGGTTCTCGATCGAGGACACGAAGTAGCTGCCGAGGCCTGGAATGCGGAACATGGCCTCGACGAAGATCGAGCCGGTCGCCGTACCGATGAACATCGGCAGGAACACCGTCACCATCGGGATCGCCGAGTTGCGCAGCACGTGCTGGAAGATGATCCGCCCCTCGCTCAGTCCCTTGGCCCGGAGCGCCGTCACGAACGGACGGTTCAGCGTGTCGAGCATCGCCGAGCGGGTGTAGCGCGCATAGGTGGCGAGCGGGATTGCCGCATAGGCAGCGATCGGCAGGATCCAGCGCTCCGGCTTGCCCCAGCCGCTCGCCGGCAGCCAGCCGAGCCAGACCGCGAAGATCAGGATCAGCATCATCGAGATGACGAACACCGGGATCGTCAGGCCCAGCACCGACAGCGCCGAGGCGAGGTAGTCGATCCAGCTATTGCGCTTCAGCGCCGCCGCCATGCCGATCAGGATGCCCAGAATGGCGCCGATGATGACGCCCGAGCCACCGAGGATCAGGCTCGGGATCCAGGCCTGCCGCAGCAGGCTGATCACTGTCTCGCCCGGGCTCTGGTAAGGCACGCCCCAGTTCCCCTGCAGCACGCCGGACATGTAGTTGACGTATTGAACCCACAGCGGCTTGTCGAGACCGAGGCGGGCGTTGAGCGCCGCCTTGACCGCTTCGGAAAGCGGCATGTCTTTTTCGGTGAACGGACCACCCGGCACCGCGTGCATCATCAGGAAGACGAGGAGCGAGACGATGAAGAAGGTCAGCGCGATCGAGAGCAGGCGCTTGATGAGATAGACGATCATGGCTTGGCCCCCTTCATCGCGTCACCATCGCTTCCACCAGGTGTCCCGGTGCGACGGTAACCAGTTGCGGTTCCGGCCGCGGCTGCACGTGCCCCGGCAGTTCGGCGACCACATAGTGTGGCGTCGCCTTGTCGATATCCGCCTGCTGCAGGAACGTCCGGTGCCGCCGGTCGCGCGGATTGGTCACCGGGATCG
>Ga0105047_10020245_pt1 | contig 10232 bp, 10 predicted proteins | sample MAT04_FD_78384 | JGI IMG/M metagenome (GOLD analysis project Ga0105047, IMG submission 78384) | Freshwater microbial communities from Lake Fryxell liftoff mats and glacier meltwater in Antarctica - MAT-04 (megahit assembly) | ecosystem: Environmental > Aquatic > Freshwater > Ice > Liftoff... | reverse complement strand
TAGGAAGTAAATATGGTTAGTGTCATGAATTTTTCGCCATTACTCCAAGCCTAAAGTATGGAGAATCAAGAATTGAAAGCAATCTCCCATGAAAAGATGCTTTATAAGAATCTATCGATACCCTTAAAAAATCCGATACAGAAGGCGAAATACCAGGAGTTTCTTTGTCAACATATTGAATAAATACATACGATAAAACATAAGATAGATAATTCCAAAACACAAAAAATGCAATTAATGACGAAGCTTAAAAGCAAGCAATAAATCTCGGTATCTAATACTTGTTAATGTCTCTGATAGGAGGTGTCATAAACAAAATTCCGCAAGAGGAATTTACAGGAGGGGTTGAGGAAATAGCTACTTTTTCAGCTTGAAGAATAGACTGATATTTTGGGGGATAAGATATTGATGGTTGCAACTCAAATTTCTTTATCAAAAACTCTTCTTAATTTCACATTACACATCCCCCAAGGGTTCTGTCAATATTGAAAAGATTAAGTTCTGGTAAATCTTCAAGATTTGTTTCGATCCAAGACTAATAATATTTTTTTAGCAATCACCTCCACATAACATTGAGCACAAATATTGCCAAAAATAGTTCGCCTATCGTATAAAATCCATCTATCTCTCGAAAAATACTCACAACAATCGATCTCGCAACCATTTTGCACGATAGACATGGTTATAGTTGACAGGTCGCATATCAAATAGTCGATCGAAGCAAAACTGGAAAGAATATGGCATGAATCATTCGATTCCCATCTCGTCGATGATTCTTGCTACCATACCTAGATGGTCTAGGTTCTCTACTCCGATCTCAGTATTTACAGTATTTACTATTCTCTCCTGCTTTTCGACTTCCACTCTCCTTTTTAACAAAAAGAGGGGTTCGGGGAGCTGTAAGACCCGCGTTTTATCTGTACAGATGAGTTAAAACAAATCTTTTGCAGAAATTTGACCGAGTACGCGATCTCCTGTTTCATCTTTTAAAGTCACGATCGATACTTCTGTTTCTGGCAAGATTTGAACTTGCTGATATTTGGGTTCAATCTTCTGATTATCAAGCTCATATAGCGGTTCTGTATAAACTTCCAATTGTCGATCGCGTAAATTCAGAATCCAATAGATTGGAATACCTGCTCTTGCATAAATTCTTTGTTTGATCGTGCGGTCTCGCTCTAACGTGGCATCAGAAACTTCAATTACAAGTGCGACGGCTTTGGCATCAGGATGTCGATCGCGGTAGTCACGTCTTTGACCACATATAACTGCGAGATCGGGTTCTGGCTCACTATCAGCTAAGGTGATCGGCTCTTGTAGATTGAGATGATGGTCTTTTGGCAAAATCGCTAGTAATGCATCCTGCAATAATCCTGTAGACAATCGATGTGGTGGATTTTTGGGCATTTTGGTAATCAGTAAACCTTCTAGCAATTCCAATCGATCGTCTTCATCGAGAATACCTGCTTGCTCGATCGAATGATATTGCGCGACAGTCATTCGCCAATATCGATCGGAGATCGTGGCTTCGGAGTTGGGTTTTGCTGTGGTGGCTAATTCTACGATCGATCCCATAGTTAACTCTGACCTGTGTTAATCGGTTCAAATGCCAGTATAACCAACCTTAAACTTAGCCTAGAAAAATATCTCTTTTGCCAATTCCTTGAGTGCTTTTTCGAGGTCATCGTTGATTACGATCAGGTCAAATTCCTCAGCGGCGGCAATTTCAATTTCGGCATGTTTGAGACGTTTCATAATCGACACATCGTCATCTTGATTCCTTTGCCTTAAGCGTTGCGCCAAAATATCGATCGAAGGCGGGGCGATGAATATCTTCTTCGCTTCGGGGAAAGACTTTGCCACCTGCCGCGCTCCCTCTAGCTCAATCTCTAAAATTACCGTTTGCCCCAATGCGATCCATTCTTCGATCGCTTGACGCGGAGTCCCGTAAAGATTGCCAGCATATTCTGCCCATTCTAAAAAAGCCCCAGCATCTCGTTCCTGTTCAAATTGTTGGCGGCTCCAAAAAAAATATTCTCTGCCATCAATTTCGCCCGCACGGGGGCGACGAGTTGTGGCAGAAATTGAAAACAACAGCCTGCCAGGATAACGATCTGACAGAATTTTTAGCAGCGTGCCTTTACCCACGCCACTAGGCCCAGTCACTACGACTAATTTGCCTTCATTCAGGAATGACAAACTTAACCTCTACTCTGGTAAACCATCTTTAGTCACAACAAATCGATTTGCTACAGTTTCAGGCTGAATTGCTGATAAAACGACATGACTAGAATCGGTGATGATCACGGCCCTAGTTCTTCGACCATAGGTGGCATCGACTAACTGACCGCGATCTCGCGCATCAGTGATAATCCGCTTAATTGGTGCAGATTCGGGACTGACGATCGCCACGACTCTATTCGCAGAAACAATATTACCAAAACCGATATTAATAAGTTTGATATCCATAGTTTAATTTATATGCTTGATTTAGCTGCTAAGGGCTTGAATGAGATGAATTTGTCGAGATTATTCAATATATTGGAGTTATATGGAGCAATTATGCCTGAGGCATTTATACCATTTATATCTGTCATAAATTCCTGCTCAGGGTCAAAATTACGTGTAGAAATGTCAAATTTGGCGAGTAGCAACTCCAGAAGTTTGAACTTAAGTTACAAGTTCTAATTAAATCCACTCAATTTATCTAGACAAAACAAAATCACGATTGAGAATGTTGTGATTATCGGTTCCGGCCCCGCAGAATATACCGCCGCGATCTATGCAGGCAGGGCTAAACTCAAACCACTCATGTTTGATGTTTTAAATATCGGCAGCTTGCCTGTGCCAGAGATCCCAGAGCCAAATTCAACATCTTCCAGCCTTGTCACAGAGTTTGAACTCAACTAGGCGTGAGCAACGCGATCGACTCGTACCTAGCAATAAAAGCCAGAATTTTACAACATAAGTGTTAATATTGCGAGAAGTATAAAAAGAAAAACAAGAAGAAGCAGAATGACCGCAGTAGATAAAGTAATTTCCTTCTATGGTAGGGAAATCAAGTTCAGAATCGGATTATTAGCACCACAAGCTGGTGGTTCAGTCCTAGTGCAATGTGGAGAAACCGCAGTTTTGGTGACAGCGACGCGAGGTCCTGGTCGTGATGGCATTGATTTCGTCCCTTTACTCGTTGACTATGAAGAGCGTTTATATGCCGCAGGACGCATCCCAGGTGGTTTTTTAAGGCGTGAAAGTCGCCCCCCTGAAAAAGCTGTGTTGACCTGTCGGTTGATCGATCGACCAATGCGTCCTTTGTTCCCTAACTGGTTGCGTGACGATGTGCAGATTATCGCCACCACAATGTCGTTAGACGAAAAAGTGCCGCCCGACGTGTTGGCAGTTACAGGTGCTTCGATCGCTGCCCAATTAGCTGGGCTGCCTTTTGATGGGCCGATGGCAGCCGTGCGGGTTGGCTTAGTTGGCGATGAATTTATCATCAACCCCACCTACGCTGAAGTCGCAGCAGGTGACCTCGATCTAGTGGTCGCAGGTACATTTGAAGGCATCATCATGGTTGAAGCTGGCGCGAATCAGTTGCCTGAACAAGACATGATCGAAGCGATCGAATTTGGTTATGAAGCAGTGCAAGAATTGCTGAATTCCCAGAAAACCATGCTGCAAGAATTGGGGATTACACCACCTGTAATTACCGCACCAGTGGTCGATACTTCCTTACAAGATTTCATTGCTACCCATGCCAAAGTTAAGGTGCAGCAAGTAGTTGCCAGCATGGAAAAAGAGAAGGCTGTGCGAGATGCGGCTCTAGATGTAATTAAAGCTGAGGTCGTCGCTTCGATCGCGGCGTTGGCTGCTGAAGATCCAATCAAGCTAGCTGCAACTTCTAAGGTCGTCAGTGCGACGTTCAAAGAGTTGACTAAGAAGTTGATGCGAAATCAGGTGATTGAAGACAGCGTGCGGATTGATGGACGTAAGCTCGATCAGGTTCGTCCTGTTAGTGCCGCAACTGGGATTTTACCTCGCGTGCATGGCAGTGGTTTGTTTAATCGTGGTTTGACTCAGGTACTTTCGATCGCGACATTAGGTACGCCTTCTGATGCTCAGGAAATGGATGATCTACATCCCGACGAGAAAAAGCGTTATCTGCATCACTACAACATGCCGCCTTATTCGGTTGGTGAAGTCAAACCAATGCGATCCCCTGGTCGCCGCGAAGTTGGACATGGCGCATTAGCAGAACGTGCTTTGATTCCAGTTTTGCCCACCGCATTTGAATTTCCTTATGTGTTGCGTGTTGTCTCTGAAGTGTTGTCCTCAAATGGCTCGACTTCGATGGGTTCGGTTTGCGCTTCCACTTTGGCCCTGATGGATGCAGGTGTACCGATTACCAAACCAGTGAGTGGTGTGGCAATGGGTCTAATTCAAGAAGGCGATCAGGTCAGAATTCTCACCGATATCCAAGGGATTGAAGACTTCTTGGGTGATATGGACTTCAAGGTTGCAGGTACCGATACAGGTATCACCGCTTTGCAAATGGATATGAAGATCACTGGCATTGCGATGCCAACGATTAAGGAGGCGATCTTGCAAGCAAAAGCAGGACGGATGCATATCCTCGGTAAAATGTTGGAAGCGATCGCAGCACCGCGCGAAGAACTCTCTGACTATGCCCCTCGTCTTCTCACAATTCGGATCAACCCCGATCAGATTGGTTTAATCATTGGGCCTGGCGGTAGAAATATCAAAGGAATTACGGAAGAAACGGGAGCCAAAATCGATATCGAAGATGACGGCACTGTGACTATCTCTTCCTCTGATGGTGAAAGTGCTAAACGTGCCCGCCAGATTATTGAAGGTATGACTCGCCGTGTTGGTACTGGTGATGTCTATCTTGGCACTGTAACTCGGATCATCCCAATCGGAGCTTTTGTGGAGTTTCTCCCTGGCAAAGAAGGCATGGTTCACATCTCGCAACTAGCTGAAGGGCGGGTTGGGAAGGTAGAAGATGAAGTGGCTTTAGGCGATAAAGTGATGATCAAAATTCGTGAGGTCGATGCTCGCGGACGCTTTAACCTCACCCGCTTGGGTATTCATCCCGATGAAGCTGCTGCTGCTCGTGCTGCTGCGGGCGAATAGTTCTCAAAAATAGTTCCAAAAGTGAAGAAACCCGCATTGTAATCTCATCGATTACAATGCGGGTTTCTGATTAACACTGACACGATCGATCGATCTAATGATCGATCGAACTTAGCACACTTTAATTATGCCAAATCGAAAATCAGAACTTCGGCATGATCTTGACCAACTAGAGAGAGTAGACCTGCTTTGCTTACAGCAACACCGTCACCTTCTTTGAGTGGTTGTCCATTCAGGGTGGCTGCACCCTTAGCTACTTGTACCCAGGCATATCGATCGACTGGTAAGGTGAAGTCTACTTTTGCATCTGCTTCCAAGATCGTGGCATAAAGATTGAGATCTTGATGTACAAGCACAGAACCATCACGACCATCATGAGAGGCAACCAGACGCAGCTTATTTAACTTCTCTTCTTTAGGGAACATCGTTTGTTCGTAGCTGGGCTTAATTCCAGTTTGATTTGGTAAAATCCAAATTTGGAGAAAATGAACGGGATCGGTTTTAGAGTGATTAAATTCGCTGTGTGTCATACCAGTACCTGCACTTAGGCGTTGGACTTCCCCAGGAAAAATTGTCGATCCATTTCCCATACTATCTTTGTGGTCGAGCGAACCTTCAAGCACATAAGAGATGATTTCCATATCTCTATGAGGATGTGTCCCAAATCCCATACCTTGACTGACGCGATCTTGGTTGATCACTCGCAATGCTCTAAATCCCATATGTGCAGGATCGTAGTAACTGGCAAAGGAGAAGGTGTGATAACTATCCAACCAGCCGTGACTAGCATGTCCTCTTTCTTCTGATTTACGTAGTGTCAGCATAATTTTCTACGTCCTAACTTGTAATTATTGATTATCTAAACTTTAATAGATCCACAATGTTTATGTAAAGTATGCACTTTTAAGTAAGATACTACCCAAAATGATACTAATGGAATTTATTAGCTTCTAGAGGCAATAAGATGGTGAAATCGATCGAATTGACAAAAGCTGAGCTTGACGATCCACATACACATATTAATCACACTAATGACAAGGCTAGCTGTGCCGTAGAGTGCGCTTTAAAGGTGATTGGCGGAAGGTGGAAAGTTTTGATCTTGCGTGAATTATTTTTGGGGACGAGACGGTTTGGCGAATTACATCGTGCCCTGCATGGGATCACGCAGAAAATGCTCACCCAACAACTGCGAGAACTTGAGCATGACGGCATTATCAACCGAATGGTTTACCAGCAAGTTCCCCCCAAAGTGGAATACTCACTTACCCCAGTTGGAGAGACGCTCAAACCGATTCTTGATTCGATGCATGAGTGGGGAGAAAAGTATCTAAGGAGAGCTTAGAACACTCTTTAATCTCGATCAAGCAGAAAAAGATCGAACATTAGAAACAAGAATTTTTAAAAGTACCAATTTGACTTATAGCGAGAGAGAAATTGATGGTAGAATACAAAACGCTGAATTTATCCTTTGCTTAAACCATAGTGGCAACTCTACAACAACAAAAAATCCGCATCCGTCTTAAAGCATTTGACCACAAATTGCTTGATACCTCTTGCGAAAAAATCGTCGAAACTGCTAACCGCACCAATGCCACAGCGATCGGTCCAATTCCCATGCCTACCCGCCGCCGTGTTTATTGCTTACTGAGATCGCCTCACGTCGATAAAGACTCACGCGAACATTTTGAAACTCGTACTCACAGCCGCATTATTGACATTTACCAACCATCAGCCAAAACCATTGATGCCCTGATGAAGTTGGATCTAGCGGCTGGCGTTGACATTGAGGTCAAGCTTTAGTCTTTTGATTGAGATGGCTGCCATTACTTGGAGATGCCTGATCTGGCGAAGATATTGCTTGTAAGGATTGTGAAGCTGTCGATCGAGGCATCAGGACAGGTGGTTTATTGATCAGAGCACTGCGAGGTAAAACGCGCAGTACTTCCTCAACTGTGGTGATGCCTGATGTCACTTTCTCGATCGAAGCGACTCGAAAAGAATCATACTCAATCTCGCTGAGGTAACGATTCATCTGCGTTACATTACCTTCATAGATAATTTGACGCACGGTGTCGTTGATATCGAGTAATTCCACCACAGCTTCTCGTCCTAAGAAACCTGTGCCGAGACATTTATCGCAGCCTTTGCCGCGTCGCCAGCCTGTGAGCTTTGTGTTTTTTGGATCTAAATGTAAAGCTTGCAACTCGGATAGCGAAGGTGTGTGTGGCTCTGAGCAAAAAGGACAAATTTTACGCACTAACCTCTGTGCCACGATCCCCAGCAAGGCATCGCTGATCAAGCCAGGGTCGGGACCGAGATCCTTTAAGCGCGGAATTGCACTTGCCGCATCGTTGGTGTGCATTGTACTCAGCACCAAATGTCCAGTTAAAGCTGCTCTGATCACAGTTTCAGCCGTTTCGGGATCGCGCACTTCCCCGACCATGACGATATCAGGGTCTTGACGCAAAATCGCCCGCAAGCCTGAGGCAAAGGTCATACCTGCTGGTTCATGTACCTGAGTTTGAGTGATATTAGGCAGAACATATTCCACAGGATCTTCGACCGTAACAACATTGACGCGCTCTGTTGCCAACATCTGCAAACTTGTGTAGAGTGTGCTGGTTTTACCCGAACCAGTGGGGCCAGTCATGATAATTAATCCTTGGGGTTGTTGGAGCCAGTGGCGATAAATATTCAAGGCGCGGGGCGTAAATCCTAAGCCTTCAAGCTGGTTAGAAAAAGGATTTTCACGCGGCAGGAGACGGATCACGATCTTTTCGCCCCCAACGCAGGGCAAAGTACTAACCCGCATATCCAAGCCCATATCCAGCGTGTCGTTATTAGCATAGTTTTTGCCAATTCGACCATCCTGAGGGCGGCGGCTTTCGGCAATATCCATGTTGCACATCACTTTCAGTGCCACGATGATTTTGCGACTGACTTCGAGTGGCAGGGTTTTGATGTCACGCAAGATCCCGTCAATTCGACACCTGATCCGCAAACCTGACTGCGTTGGTTCGAGGTGAATGTCACTAGCACGATGTTGCAGAGCCACCGAAATGATTGCATTAATGCGGCGAGTTTGGTCGGCAGCTTGGGAAAGATACAGGTCAGTAACTTCACGAATATCAGCTTGCTCCGTTTCGCCTGTGAGCGGATTAATCGGGACGACGGAGTTGATGCTGTTGGGGTCGTGAATATTCTGGCGGCGAAACCACATGCGGTAGCTTTCGGGCGCGATCGACACGATTTTAATTTCGGTCAGGGTTCGATCGCTTAAAAATTTAATCTGCCCATCAGATAGGTTGGACGGACTACCGAGATAATAACAACTCCGCCACAGCAATAGTGGAATTACAGGTGGGAGAGCATCAATGTCGTCAAATTCCCGAAAGAACCGAAACTTAAGATCGGCATCTAGCAGATCGATCTGCATTATCCCTCGCTGATCGATCAACATTGAAAGCGCCTCGTCGCAAGAAGAAATCTCGTTATTTCTGAGGCGTTGCCAGATGGAGTTAGCGTTTGGGAGCGTTTGCATAAATTGCCAATAACTTAAAACTACAGCACGGTTTTTAGGATAGTCTAGAATCCTCTGAATCTATAACGATCTGAAGATCTGAAAAGACGAAGCTACGCAGTCAGAATAGCTTGATTTCTCACAGAAATTGATTATCCACAGATTAAGCTCACAAGTTGCAACCAATATGTAGGTAAGCATAAGTAAACTGAGAAAATTAAAGGGTTGCAGAGCAGAGCCAATCTGTGGTTTTAGGATTTTGGGTGTTAACTTTACTTTGTCACTCTTACTTGGTTTTGGTGAATAACGAGCCGAAGTGCGAAGGGTGAAATCCAACGGCTGTAGCTGGACGAGAATCAAAGATTCTGTATCTGATTCAGTTGTGGTCTATAGCAACTCTTTGGCTATTTTGTCTGGAGCCGAACTGGGAAGACGGCATTAACTTAGCCCGAACCATAATTGATCATGGTGCTGCATGGCAGAAATTGGAAGCTTTATCTCAATTTTTAAAGGAATATTCCTTAGAAATTTCATTTCTACACCATGAAGTCAATTTGTGATTAATTTCGGCTTAAATTCACTGTTCTTAAAATTTAATGTTAAGATTTTAATATAAACATAACGAATCATTACAATAAGTAAAGATTATCTCACATAAATTTAATTTCTTATGAATAATACTGTTCGGAATATTGTTGCCTTGGGACCATCCTTACTTCGCTCCGAAAATGCGCCTCGCTTTGTCACCCAATTTGCCCTAACCATTCTTCGAGTAGTTGCAGGCGTAGTTATATTTCACAACGGGCTAGATAAAATCAGTGATATTCAAGGCTTTGCTGAGGCATATGTGGCGGAAATTGGTTTACCTTTCCCCATTTTCTTTAGCTATGTTGCAGCTTTAACTGAATTAATTGGTGCTCCATTGCTAGTATTGGGTCTGTTAACTCGTCCTGCTGCATTTGGGCTTATGTCCACAATGTTAGTTGCAATTTATCACCATGTTCACATTTCAGGCTTCTCCATTCCTACCATTGAGCTTTCGGCCTTGTATGGTGTATGCTTCGCCTTTTTTGCAGTTAATGGAGCTGGTCAGTTTTCCTTAGATCAGATTATTATCAATCGGTTCTTTGCCAAATCTGATGTTAATCCTAAGGATATTCAATCTTTAAGAAATAGCTATCAGAAAGAATATGTAAAATCAGAGAAAAGTAACTCTTCCCGTTAAGTATTTTTGAAGTTCATAATAATTTGGGGGTTTAGCCTAAAGGCTAAGCTCTTTTTTATCTAATTCGCGGAATACCCCATCCGTCTACACGGTGGGGATGGATAGCGAGGCGATTGAGCGGTTCGAGGACGCGAAAATCGCCAACAAACTTATATCTTTTACAGGATGAATGCTACAATGTAAGGTATGACACAGAGAGCTTTCAAGTACCGATTCTATCCAACTCCTGAACAGGAAAACCTGTTGAGGAGGACGATGGGCTGTACTCGCTTGGTCTACAACCGCGCACTTGCCGCAAGGACAGAAGCTTGGTATGAAAGGCAAGAGCGAGTC
>Ga0105047_10020242_pt1 | contig 10232 bp, 10 predicted proteins | sample MAT04_FD_78384 | JGI IMG/M metagenome (GOLD analysis project Ga0105047, IMG submission 78384) | Freshwater microbial communities from Lake Fryxell liftoff mats and glacier meltwater in Antarctica - MAT-04 (megahit assembly) | ecosystem: Environmental > Aquatic > Freshwater > Ice > Liftoff... | reverse complement strand
GCCGGGGGCCGTATTCGTCTGCAACCGTCTGCATCGTGCTTTCCAGCCACGACGCGGGGTTTTCAATCACCGTGCTGCGTTCCAGATCTCGGGTCGCGCGGCGCAACGTCAGTTCCAGCAACCGGTCGGCGGCCCTGGGCTCTGCGATCAATTGCCGGGCGCGAAGCCGCAGCAATGGCACCATATCTGCCACAGTCGTCAGGCGCGGCTGCACCGAATTGGCAAGTGCGTCGATGGTCGCGAGCGGGCTTTCCGGTTTGGTCACCAATTCGATGTCCACAAACCGGGCTGGCAGCAGCGTCCGTTCAAATCCGGAGCAGAACACGAATGGCACGCGCTGCGCCATCAGGTGATCGGCCAGCGGGAACACCGCCTCGCCCTGCAGGTTGACGTCGAGCACCGCAAGATCGGTGTCCGCGGCAAACCTGGTAGCGTCCTTCAGGCTGGCATAGGGGCCAAGCACACGGGCGTTCGCGGCCGCAAACAGCGCCGCCAGTTCGGTTGCCAGCAGATAATCATCTTCGGCAATCAGCACACGTTTTCCCTGAAAATCGTGCCTGGTAATCATGATCTGATTCTCCGAGCCATCGACGCGCAGAGCGTCCCCTGCTGATTTTAAGCCAATTTGACCGGCCGAAGGCAAACGATTCCATTCCCATTTCGGAAACCGTCGGTTGTTTTCCGCCGATGCAAAAGAAGAAGGCGTTGGTCGGCAACCATTTGGCGTGTCGGCGCTTGTAATGTGGCGACTGGGCTGTTTGCCCGGGAGGAGCAATGATGGGTCACACCAGCCCGCCTGGGACCGGCGTCGAGGCCGAGTCGCTGGCGGATCAGGCACTTTTTCAGACACTGACGGCGGCGATCCGCCCGTTGGCCGACCCTGTAGCGATCGTGCAAACCACGTTGGCCCTGCTTGGCCAGCACCTTGATGCCAACCGAGTCATCTACTTTGACGTGCGCGACGGTGATTACATCATTGGCGGAAATTTTGCCTCTGGGGTGGCAGAGGTTCAGGGACGCTATCCGACAGATACATTCGGACAGGCGGTGTTGCAAAGCTGTGCCAGTGGCCAAAACGCTGTCTCGGACGACATCCACACGGATCCCAATGTGCAGCCGCAAGACGTTGCCGCTTTTGCCGGCATCAGCATCCGCGCCTTCATTGGTGTGCCGCTGATCAAGGGAGGGCAGTTCATCGCGGGTCTGGCGGTGCATTCCAGCACGCCGCGCGCGTGGACCGACAGCCAGATCCGGTTGGTGCGCGATGTGGCAGACCGGATCTGGTCGGCCGTCATGCATGCCAATGCCGAGGCGGACCTGCGCATCATTCAGGATCGGCGCGCCTTCCTGCTGACCGTGACAGAGGCGTTGCGCACTCTCGACAATCCGGGCGCCATCCAGGCAACCGCGTGCCGGTTGCTGTCCGAACGGTTTGACGTCGACCGCGCGTTCTATGTCGAGATCGACGAAGTGGCGGGGTATGGCATCGTTTCGCGCGACCATGCTCGGGGCGCGATCCGGTCCATGGCGGGTCAGCACCGGCTGGAGGGCTTCGGGTGGTGTCTGAACATCCTGCGTCGGGGGGAGTGCCCGCTGATCACCGACAGCCGGCTGTTCCCGCAACTGCCGCTGCACGACCGGATGATGATGGCGGCCATGCAGATGATCGGCTGCATGGCGGCGCCGCTGCTGAAGGGCGGGCGGCTGGTCGGGGCGCTGTGCGTGACCTCGTCGACGCCGCGCGAGTGGACCGAGACAGAGCAGACCCTGCTGATCGACGTTGGCGAACGCATCTGGGCCGCCATCGAGCGCGACTCGGCCGAGGCCTTGCAGCGCGTGACCGAAAACCGCTTTCGCACGCTGGCCGAGGGGATTCCGCAAATGGTCTGGCGCGGGGCGGCCGATGGGCAGTGGACCTGGGTCAGCCCGCAATGGACCGCGTTCACCGGCCAATCCGAACCGGACAGCCTGGGGTGGGCGTGGCTGCAGTCGGTCCACATGGATGACCGGCAGGCCGTCACCTCGGCATGGGACCGCGCCGGGTCGTCGGGGCAGTTCGAGGCGGATTGCCGGTTGCACGACGTGCAGGCGGGTGAATATCGCTGGTTTCAGGCCCGTGCCCTGCCGGTCCGCGATCAGCAGGGTGTCGTCATCGAATGGCTGGGGACGTCGACCGACGTTCAGGACCTGCGCGAAAGCCAGGACCGGCTGCGCACGCTGGTGGCCGAGTTGCAGCACCGCACCCGCAACATGATGGCCGTGGTCAACGCGGTAACGGAACGAACACTGGCGACGAGCGGCAATTTGCAAGAGTTCCGCATGACCATCCGCTCGCGCCTTGGTGCGATTTCGCGGGCGACAAGCCTGTTGTCGCGGCTGGAGGGCAACGGGCGTGTCAGCTTTGACGAACTGGTGCAAAGCGTGTTTCTGGGCCATGGTGTTGATCCACAGGACCCGGAGCGAGGGATCGTGCTTGCCGGGCCGGGCGGTGTCAGCCTGCGGTCGTCGGCGGTGCAGACCCTCTCGCTGGCCCTGCATGAACTGATGGCAGAGGCACTGGACCACGGGGCTTTGTCGGTTCCGGCGGGGCGTCTTACGCTGAACTGGTCATTGCAGACCGACGATTCCGAGGTGACGCGGCTGATCGTGAACTGGCAAGAGCGGCCGCCGCATCCGATGGATGAAAGCAGCCCCGAGGCGGGCGGCTTTGCGCGCGAACTGATTGAGCGGGCCTTGCCCTATCAACTGAGCGCCGAGACCGTCTATGACGTCTCGGCGCGCGGGTTGGACTGCAAGATCACCATGCCGATTTCTGCACGCACCAGTTGACCGCCCCTAAGGCGCGGGGGGCGGTGTCGGCGTGGGGGTCGCCGGGTCGTTGACCGGGGCGGTCGTGGTGTCGGGGACGGCCACGGTGCCCGTCTCGACGCCTTCAACCGAAGTGCCCTGTTCCAGACTGGTCTCGCCCGGACCGGCGCCGTTGTCCGCCGGGGCGGATTCATCAAGGATCCAGTATAGAACGAGCGCGACGCCGAACCCGACGGCCAGCGCCATGCCGATCAGCGGCCCACGGTGCCGCTTCTTCTGGGTCTCTAGGTTTGTCTTGGGTGCCGACATCGTGGTCTCCATTCTGCGGGCCAAAGATTGGAAGGACAAGCGAAGGGCGCGCAGAGAGCGCGCCTTTCGTGGTTTGATCAGAGGTCGCTGACCCCGGCGCAGATCTGGTCCATCTGCTCTGCCGTGACGGACATCGGCGCGGTCTCCAGGCCGGTCGACGCGGTGCTGTCGGTGCCCGTTGCGGTCGTGGCGGTTGAGTCCGTCGCGGTGCCGGTTGTGGAATCCGTGGCCATGCCGGTGGTGGTGTCGGTCGTGGTCGCCCCAGTGGTCGAGGTTTCCATGCCGGCGGTCGTCTGCATGTGGATCATGCAGTCGCGGCGCACGATTTCCTTGTCGGCTTCCGACAGGGTCTGCCACTGCGTGGTCAGTTCGGTCGTCGGGCGGATGGTGGTGCCGTCATCGCCCATCAGGGCAGTGCCCACCGACGACGACCAGTCGCTGCCATAATTGCCAACGGTCAGGTCGCTGGCCGTCCCGGCGGCGGGGTCGGTCTGGGCGAAGGCAGCGGATGCGGCTAGCTGGGCCGCGACGGTCAGGGTAAGTAAAGTGCGGTTCATGATCATGTCCTCGGGTGATGTTGCCGGACTGTCCCGCACCGACACCGGTCGGGGCGTGGTCCCGTGGGTCAGGTCGATGTGGCGCCGGTGATTGTCTGTTGGCCGGCAGCTGCGCCGGTCTCGGCGCCATCTTGCGGCAGGGATGACCGGGGCGGGCCGACACGCAGGTTGTTTTGCACATGAAGAACGCCTGCGACCTGCTCGACACAGTCCTCGGCCTGTCGCCGTTGCGGGCGGGTGGGCACGTGGCCGGTCAGAATGACCTCGCCTGCCGCGACGCTGACCTCGATCTCGGACGCATCGACGTGGTGATCGTCGCTGAGCCGGTCGTTGACGTCATCGCGGATGCGGTCATCGGACCGGATATAACCCTTGGGGCCTTTGCCACGCTGGCTGTCCTGCTGGCGGCGACGGCTGGCGTCTTCGTCCCCAAACCACGACGACACCGTATCACCGGCGCGTTCCATGAAGCCGCGATCCTGCTCCCGGCGCTGGCCATCGTCACGGTTGCGGTCGGCCTGCCAGTCGCTCTGCCGGTCGCCGCCAAAGCTGTCCATTCCGCCGGCCGAGCGGGCCGGAACGACGGGGCGGTAGCCCTGGCCATAGCTTTGCTCGGCCCTCATGCGTTCGTCCTGCGATCTCTCCCACCCACGCGTGTCGTCCTTCCAGTCGCGGCGGCGGTCGAGACCCTGTTCGCCATAGGCGCGGTCATTGGGGTGGCGGTCGTCATCGCCGGGGTGGTCATGGCCCCGGTCGTGGGAACCGGCGTTGCGATTTTGCGGGTTGTTTGCACCTGGCATGACGCGTCCTCCTCGGTGTGGTCACCGGGCCTGCTGCTGCAAACCCATCGTCAAGAAACCAGTGAGGGCGTGGATTGTTCCGCCCGACAGCCGGCAGCATGGCGGCAACCTGCCGATTTGGCCAAAGCGCCGCAGTGTTCCGCCGCGCAACATGAAAACGGGGCAACCCGCCGGCTGCCCCGTCTTTCAGCCTTGGACGGTCGGCTTAATAGGTATCGCGCGAGAGGGGCGCCTGCCGGGGTTCGCCGAACGGAGCCGAAGGTTCGTCCTCGTCGCCGTAACCCAGATCATCGCGGCCCTGTTCTTCGTGCGGGTCGTCCATCGTCTCGCCGTCTTCGGAATCGTCGGGGTCGGTTTCGACCTCGTCCGGGTCTTGCGGGTGCAGCTTTTCCCAGGTGTCGTCGATGGCCTTGCCGGCGCCGAAGGGCCGGTCGCGGTCTTGGTCTTGTGGCATTGTGGCCTCCATTGGTGTGCGGTCCGTAGGAAACCCGAGCCAATGATTTAAGTTCCGCAGGCCGCAGTCACTTTCACAGGCCCTAAGGGTGCAGCGGCCAGACGATGACATGGTCGCCAACCGGCGCACCTTGGCAACCCGGATCAGACTGGGCCACCCCCGGCTGGCGAGACCTGCACCCGTGGCACGCCGAAGATGTGGACCATCGCGACCGGCGACGAGGCTCTGGGTTTGGTGTATCTGCCGATCAGATGCGCATTGGGTGTGCCCCAAAGAATCCGCTCGGCACAGTCCATGCCGACCGTCGCGCCGGGGCGGGCGAAATAGCCCACGCCGCGACATGCGGCACCTTAGGGAATGGCGTGGGTCGACACCTGCGGGTCGTGGCGCCAGCGTTCTTCGCCGGTGGCCGCGTCCAGCGCCATGACGATGCCCGAGGCCGAACAGACCAACAAGCTGTCGCCAACCTTCTGCGGCGTGTTTTCCGGCGAATACTTGCCGTCGGCCTCGGGGGCCGGCATGTCGCCGGTGCGCACCCGCCAGACCTGTTGCAGACCCGACGCGGTGTCGGGGGTGATGCTGGCAAGGGGCGTATACCGCTGGGCATCGTAACCACCGCCAGAGGCAGGCCAATCGCCATCGGCCGTCGGGGACGTGGCCGGATCGGCGAGGGGTGCGGCCAGCGCCGCGGTCTGGCCCATGTCACCGAAACTCGGCTCGGGGGGGGCCAGCGGGCGGGGCAGGATCAGGAACCCGACCAAGGCGATGGCGCCCGCGCCGATTGCCAGCAGCGCCGTGCGGCGCATGGGCCGTTGATGGGTGCGCCACAGCATGTCCGCCGCGATGAGGATCAACACCAACATCACCAAGGGGCCGATCAGCCGGGGCACCTGCGCCCCCATATCGCCGCCCTTTTCCCAGGCCGCCCAGCCGACGGTGAACAAGAACACCCCAAGGTAGACCCAGACCGCCGCCAGGCTGCGCAGCCCCAGCAGGAACGACACGGCAATCAGACCGGTCCCGACAACGGCATAAAAGAACGTGCCGCCGAGGAGCAGCATCCATGTTCCTCCCACCGCAAGTGTAACCCCGGCAAGACCGGTGATCAGGGTCAACAGAAAGAGATACGCGTTTGCCACCGGATGGATTGATTGCATTGACGGGCCTTTTCCAAGCTGGGTCTTACAGGAACCCGCCCGTAGGCCAATCGTTCCGTCCCAAGGCCGATTTGGACACCGCTGTTGCCCGTTTGGCGAAAGAAATCGCGCGGTTAGCCTGCGACGGTGCGCTGCATTGCCCGCTGGCCGCCGACTTGGGCGGCAGTCATCGCCGGTATTGCCTGCTCCGCCGGTTGGGTCAGTTGCGCAATTACCATCCGGCGGGCGCGGTTGACCCGGCTTTTCACCGTCCCAACCGCGCAATTGCACAGCACCGCGGCGTTTTCATAGCTTTCCTCCAGCATCACCACCAGGATCAGCATCTCGCGGTATTGCACGGGCAGTCGGCTGATGGCGGCCATCGTTTCGGAATAGGCGATCATCGTATCGTGGGTGGGCTGCACCGCCACGCCGCCTGACACGCAATCGGCCAGCCCCGGCCGTTCGCGGGTAGATTTCTTGACGGCCGTGAAATGCGTGTTGCGCATGATGGTGAACAGCCATGCCTTCAACTGCGTGCCTTCGGCAAATTTGTCATGATACCGCAGCGCCTTGGTCAGCGTTTCCTGCACCAGATCATCCGCATCGACCCAGTTTCGCGTCAGGGCACGGGCATAGGCCCGCAGCTTCGGCACCAGATCGATCACGTTGTGATTGAAGCTCGTCGGGGAGGCCATCCAGAAAGTCCTTCGTGCAATAGTTGGCACACAGGCAACGTATGGGGATTTGAGATGGTTCCGGCAAACCCGCCACGACGGGCGGATCACCGCAGGGTTCAGCGGAACAAAGCGGGGCACTTGGCGGTTATGCCCCTGACCGCAGCCGTGCGCGGTCAATCCGATTGGTCCTAGGAGAAAGCCCATGAAATCGACGAACCTTGAAAATCTGTTTCACGACAGCCTGCGAGACATCTATTATGCCGAACGCAAGATCCTGAAGGCCCTGCCCAAGATGATGCGGGCAGCACAGTCTGACGAACTGCGCGCGGCGTTCGAAAAGCACCGCGGCGAAACCGAAGTGCAGGTCGAGCGGCTGCAGAAGGTGTTCGAGCTGATGGGCAAGCGTGCTCAGGCCAAGACCTGCCCGGCCATCGACGGGATCCTCGAAGAGGGCGAGGAAGTGATGGAATCCTACAAGGGTTCGCAGGCGCTGGACGCCGGGCTTGTGGCCTCCGCCCAGGCTGTCGAACACTACGAGATAGCCCGTTACGGCACGCTGTGCGCCTGGGCCAAGGTGTTGGGCATGGACGAAGCCGCCGAGTTGCTGCAGCAGACCCTGGCCGAAGAAACCGCAACCGACGAGGCTCTGTCGTCGCTGGCCGAAGCGTCGATCAATTCGACCGCTGTGCAGCAGGCTGCCTGATCATCCGTCCGAACAAACGAAAATGGGCCGCCAAGGGGCGGCCCATTTCATTTGGCAGGGTCTGGTTTACCGGCTGACCGGCACAATCATATCTTCCATCGGCCGCGACGGCATGCTGTCGGGCTGGCGCATCGGGTTCAGCGGCAAACCCCGCGGGCGGCCGTTGATTTCCTGATCCACGGCAGTGACGCGGCGCTCTGACCACATCAGCGACAACATGACGACGGCGAGCAGAAGGCCCCAGCCAACAAACGCCACAATTTCACGATCCATTGCAAACACTCCTCTTGATGAAGTCGATGATCCACAACCAGACGCCGCAGCGAATGTTCCCGCCCCGCCCGCGCCCTGACAAGGCGTAGACGGGTATTGCCTAGCGGCCGAAGTCGGCCTCGACCGGCGTTGCAGCCAGACGGGACCACGCGCGCAACCCGGCACATTTCGCGATGAAACCGGCCACGCTGCCAGCCTGATCTAGGTCAAAGTATCCGTCATCCTCTGGCCCGAACATGGTGCCGGCCAGAATGCTGTCGGCGTTCTGATGGCCAATGAACTTGCCGTGGGTGTGGGCATCGCTGAGAAAGTCGCGCAGCGGCGGGAACAGGGGCAGCCCTCCATCTTCGCCGTCGCCGCCGCCCAGAATCGCGATGGCGTCGAACAGCACCGACTTGCCACCCCGCAGCGCGTGGTCGGCCTTGCAGTGACCGCCCGTCGCGTCAACCGCCCCTCCGGCCTGAATCGCCACGACCTGCACCGAAGCCCCGACGTCGAGCGCGGCGGCAGAAAGCTCTCCCAGCGTGTCGGCGTCAAAGCCGTCCATCACCAGCACGCCGAGAACCCGCCCTTCAAAGGTGTTGACCGCCGATTTCAGAATGCTGAGCCCGTCGGACGGCGGCAGGTCGGTCCGCGCCGGGATCGCCGTGATCGCGGGCGGCGGCAGATCGGCCATGCCGAGACCGGCCGCAACCTCGGATGCCAGGGCGTCGTCGATGTTCAGCAGATGCGCGACGATCCGTTCACGAATATCGGCGCTTTGGCATTTGCCCAGCTCGAATGTCAGCGCGGCGGCGATGTGCGATTGCTCGATCTCGGTCTGGCTGATCAAGAACTGCCGCGCCTGGCTGTAATGATCGGCAAAGCTTTCGGGGCGCATCCGCACCCGGCGCCCCTCGACCGGGGCCTTGAAGCTGACATAGCCGACAAGCGGGTCTTCGCGCGGGCCGACGCCAAAGCCGTTCGGCTCGTAGTTGATGCGCCCAGGGCGGTTGGCCATCTGCATGTGGCCGTCCTGCTGATAGTTTTGAACGGGACAGCCGCGCGGGACGTTGATCGGCAGGCTGGCGAAATTGGGGCTGCCCAGCCGTTTCAGCTGCGTGTCAAGATACGAAAAGTTGCGCCCGTGCAGCAGCGGATCGTCGGAAAAGCCGATGCCGGGGATGACGTTCTGGGTGCCGAACGCCACCTGTTCAGTTTCCTGAAAGAAGTTGTCGACGACCCGCGTCAACGTCAGCACCCCGATCTCTTCCAGCGGCACGACCTCCTCCGGGATCAGCTTGGTTGCGTCCAGCACGTCAAAGTCGAGCGTATCGGCAAATTCTTCGTCGAACACCTGCACGCACAGCCGCCATTGCGGGTGCGCGCCCTGCTTGATGGCATTCCACAGATCGCGGCGGTGATAGTCCGGATCGGCGCCGTTGATCTTGACGGCTTCGTCCCACAGCACCGATTGCACGCCAAGAACCGGCTTCCAGTGGAACTTGACAAAGGTGGAGGCTCCCTCGGCCGTCAGGAACCGGAAGGTGTGCACCCCGAACCCCTCCATCATTCGAAAAGACCGGGGAAGCGTGCGGTCCGACATCTGCCACATGACCATGTGCATGGATTCAGGCGTCAACGAGATGTAGTCCCAGAACGTATCATGCGCCGACTGGGCCTGCGGAAAGCCGCGGTCAGGTTCGGGTTTGACGGCGTGAACAAGATCGGGAAACTTGATGGGGTCCTGGATGAAGAACACCGGAATGTTGTTGCCGACCAGATCCCAGTTTCCGGCTTCCGTATAGAACTTGACGGCAAAGCCGCGCACGTCGCGGGCCAGATCGGGCGAACCTTCGGAGCCTACAACGGTGGAAAACCGAACGAACACGGGGGTTTCCTTGCCGGCGTCCTGAAACGGCGCGGCCATCGTCAGATTTGAAATCGGCCGGGTGCAGACAAAATTGCCGTGCGCGCCGGTTCCGCGGGCATGGACCACACGTTCGGGAATTCGTTCGTGGTCGAAATGAAAGATCTTTTCGCGCAGCACGAAGTCTTCGAGCAAGATCGGGCCGCGGTCCCCCGCCTTTAGCGAATTCTGGTTGTCGGCAATCACCAGGCCTTGCGCGGTGGTCAGCCGTTCGCCGTGCTTTTCGGACGTCTGGTGAATCTCGCCCCCCGTGCCGCGATGGGTGTCGGGATCGTCATGGGTGTCCATCGTTGTCGTCTCCAAGCCGTGCCTGACGGCGGGGTTGCGCCGCGCAGGGTGGCCAATTCGGGGGTCAAAGGGTCGGGACAAGATCGCAGATGCGAACCATTGCCACGTCGTCGGTTTCCAGCCCCTGCCCGGCCAGCCCGGTGTCGGGTGCCGGGGTTGCGTCGCGGCTTGCCGACTGAATCTCGGTGCCATCGACCGATCCGGTCGTCGTCGTCGCCTCATCTGCAGGGTCTGTCGCCGGGACGCGCCCGGCATCGGCATTCTGGTCGGTCAACTCGGCCGGTGTGGTGTTGGGGTTTTCGTCCTCGTCGCCCT
>Ga0105047_10020241_pt1 | contig 10232 bp, 5 predicted proteins | sample MAT04_FD_78384 | JGI IMG/M metagenome (GOLD analysis project Ga0105047, IMG submission 78384) | Freshwater microbial communities from Lake Fryxell liftoff mats and glacier meltwater in Antarctica - MAT-04 (megahit assembly) | ecosystem: Environmental > Aquatic > Freshwater > Ice > Liftoff... | reverse complement strand
GCTTGAACTGCTTGAACTGCTGCTAGTGCGGCACCCGTTCTCCGCAACTCCACATGAGTGGTTTTTGACCTGTACGGATAGTTTGCTATGAAATTACTAGCTCTATGCGCTTTGTGCGCAAGGGCCGGAGACTAATTTCTACGATGCGCTGATCAACGCCCGCGCCGCTAACTCATCAGTGACCAGCATAGTGGCGTGCTGGCCCTGGAGTGCCGCGCGCAGGGCTGGCGCTTTGGCGGCACCGCCGGCCACGCAGATGCGCATCGGGATCTTGTCGATCTCGGCCAGTGTCAGGCCAATCATGCGCTCATCCAGGGGCCCGTGAACGGGCTTGCCCGCGCTGTCAAAGTAGCGCCCGGCAATCACCCCTACCGCACCTTGTGTGATGTAGGGCTGCAAATCTTCGGTGACGACCGTGCCGGAGCCAAAAATGGTGCTGTCCTGGTCCAAGTGGCCCACACCGTAGACGATTTTGGTGCAGGTTTGCAGCAATTGGAGCTGTGGAATCAGCGCCGGTTCCTGGTACAGCAGGTCGCGGATCTCGGCGCGCGACACCAGTGCCGGCGCGTGCAGGTTGATGCAGCGCGCGCCAAAGCGATCGGCAATGTTCGAGGTGCACAGTTCGGGCGAAAACGCGAAGGTGGCCAGCATGCTGCCGGTGATCTGGATCACTGAGAGGCCCGGGATGCGCTGTGGCGAGATGGCTTTGGACAGCGCCAGCACCGTCTGCCCCCAAGACACGCCCAGCATATCGCCCTGTGCCACCACATCAGACAGCAGTTGCGCCCCGGCCTCGCCCAAGCGCACGGCAGCCGGGCGGCGGCCCTGGTCGTCGGGGATCACAATGCAGCGCTGCAGCCCAAACCGTTTGCACAGCTGTTGCGCCAGTCGCATGGCGGTGAAGTGTTCGCTCTCCAGCGTGATCTTCACCACGCCGGTGCGCCGCGCTTCATGCAGGTAGTTGATGACCGAGGCGCGCGACACGCCCAGCACCTCGGCAATGTCGCTTTGGGTCAGCTCGTCCTGGTAATACAGCCAGGCGGCTGACAGCATCGGGTTCAGGCTGGGTGGGTTGGCGCCTGCGGGCTTGGCGGGCTTGGCCAGTTTGGGTGCCTTGGGCGTGCTCATGAAGCGTCCTTTTTTTGATCGGTGAACACGGTGCGAGTTAGTCCGGAAGAATTCCCGTCAACAAATGATGGAAACTACGTACATATGTAAAACCTCAACATTTGTTGAATTTTGCAAACTTATGTTACTTCCTTTTGAGAGCGCTTATGAAGAGTCTATGGAGTGATCAGGACGCCGCCGCCTGCGTGGCCCACTACGGCGCGCAAAACGTGCCGCCCGCGCTGGCGCTGCGCACCTATTCGGCGCGCCTGCTCGGCGCCAACCCCAAGCTGGTGTTGCACGGTGGCGGCAACACCTCGGTCAAATTGAGCATGACCGATGTGCTGGGCGACGCGGTGCCGGTGCTGTGCGTCAAGGGCAGCGGCTGGGACTTGGCCACCATTGAGCCCGCCGGTCACCCGGCCGTGCGGATGGCCAACCTGCACCGCCTGCGCCAGCTTGATCGCCTGTCTGACGAAGACATGGTTAACGCCCTGCGCACCAATCTGCTTGACAACACCGCGCCCACGCCCTCGGTAGAGGCGCTGCTGCACGCCTACGTGCCGCACACCTTCATCGACCACACCCATGCCCTGGCCGCTATTGCCATTGCCGACCAGCCCGACAGCGAGGCGCTGTGCCGCCAGATTTATGGCGACGAGGTGGTGTGGGTGCCGTATGTGATGCCTGGCTTTGAGCTGGCACAGGTGGTGGCGCGCGCGGTAGAGGCGCACCCGCTGGCGTATGGCGTGTTGCTGGCCAAGCATGGCTTGTTCAGCTTTGGTGACACGGCCCAAGCGTCTTACGAGCGCATGATTGATTTTGTAACGCGGGCCGAAGACTTTATTGCCGCGCGCAAGGCTAACCGCACAACCGCGGCCGCTTCTACCACCTCTGACACTGCCTCTGAAGCACTCACTGACTCAGCCTCTTACACAGCCACGCCGGTAACTGCCTGCGTCAACGTCGCCAGCATGGCTGAAGTGGCGCCTTACCTGCGCGCCGCGATGGCCGACCTGGCCCCGGCTGGCAGCCCACAGCACTGGATTCTGGACCTGCGTTGTGATGCGCAAGCCCTCGCATTTGCCAACGGCATCGGCCAGACCGAGGTGGCGCAGCGCGGCGTGGCCACCCCTGACCATGTGATCCGCATGAAAGGCCGCCCGTTGGTGCTGGGCGCGCCGCGGGTGGGCCAGCTGGACGCCTGGGTGACCGGCATGCAAGCGCGCATGGCCGACTTTGTGGTCCGCTACCAAGCCTATTTCGAGCGCAACAATACCCGCGTGGGCGGCATCAAAATGATGTTGGACCCGCTGCCGCGCGTCATGCTCATCGCGCAGCTGGGAATGGTCGGCGTGGGCAAAACGGCGGCTGAGGCCAGCGTCAACGCCGATGTGATGGCCTCCTGGATGGCGGTGGTCACCGACGCAGATGCCTGTGGCACCTATGAGCCGGTCAACGAGGCGCATGAGTTCGACATGGAATATTGGTCGCTGGAGCAGGCCAAGCTGGGCAAGAGCACGGCCAAGCCGATGGCGGGGCGTGTGGTGCTGGTCACCGGTGCGGGCAGCGGCATTGGCGCGGCCACCGCACGTGCCTTTGCCGCGCAGGGTGCGGAGTTGGCCATTCTGGATCTGGATGGTGCCGCCGCACAAACGGTGGCGAGCAGTATTGGTCATCTGGCCTTGGCGTTGCCATGCGATGTGACCGATGCCGACTCGCTGCGCTGCGCGTTTGCTGCCGTGGTGCAGCGCTTTGGTGGCGTGGACATCGTGGTCTCTAACGCCGGTGTGGCGCTGTCGGGCGGTATGTTGAACCTGCCTGACGATGTGCTGCGCCAAAGTTTTGAGGTGAACTTCTTTGCCCACCAGCGGGTGGCGCAAGCGGCTGTGGCGATCATGAAGCAGCAGCGTTTGGGCGGTGTGCTGCTGTTCAACGTGTCCAAACAGGCGATCAACCCGGGGCCGGACTTTGGCGCTTACGGCACCTCCAAGGCGGCTTTGCTGGCGCTGATGCGCCAATACGCGCTGGAACACGGCAAGGACGGCATTCGCGTCAACGCGGTGAATGCCGACCGCATCCGCTCAGGCCTTCTCAATGATGAGACCATTGCCAAGCGTGCCAAGGCGCGCGGTTTAAGCGAAGCCGACTACATGGGTGGTAATTTGCTGGGCAAGGAAGTCACCGCGCAGGACGTGGCGCAGGCTTTTGTCGTGTCGGCGCAGCTGCCCAAAACCACCGGCAATGTGATCACGGTAGACGGGGGCAATGTGGCGGCCATGTTGCGTTGACTTGACTGGACAGTTTGTAATGCCTGCTTTATCTGCTTTATCAGCTTTAACCCGCTGCATGCGTTGGGTGTCTGACTCCGCGAATGTCCCCCGTCTTGGGGCTCTGCCCCAAGCCTCCTCCTTAATTTGGCAAAACCCCAAGTCCACGCTGCGTCAGACACCCAACGCAAGCCGCTAGAAGCTGTTGCGAAAATGCCCTGATGGGGGTGTCGCTTGGGAGGCATTACAGTTAGTATCAAAAGTGCCTCTAGCCCTTTGTACATATGCGCTAAGTGCTATTAACTTGTTGTTTGAAAGTTCATCACCATCATGACCTACCAAGCCTTGACCCCGGATACCTTGGCCAACTACCTGCGCCAGGTGCCTGAGCTGCTGACGCTGCTGGGCGACATGGACGCGCTTGACATTGTGGAGGTCGGCGACGGCAACCTGAATCTGGTGTATTTCGTCGGCAGCCGCACCAACCCCGAGCGCAGTGTGGTGGTGAAGCAGGCGCTGCCCTACCTGCGCCTAGTAGGTGAAGGCTGGCCGCTTACCCGCCACCGCGCTGACCGTGAGGCCCACGCGCTCAAGGTGTTTGGTGCCCGTTGCCCGCAGCATGTGCCCGAGGTGTTGCACTTTGAGAGCGCGCAGTCGCTGATCGCCATGCAGCACTTGCGCGCGCACATCATCTTGCGCAAGGGTTTGATCGACGGCATCACTTACCCGAACCTGGCCGACCATTTGTCCAGCTACATGGCGCAGACGCTGTTTCACGGCTCAGACCTGTACCTGAGTGCGGCGGATAAAAAGCGTGCCGTGGCCGCCACCACCAACACCGAGCTGTGCAAGATCACCGAAGACCTGATCTTCACCTACCCGTTTGAAGACCACGCCACCAATGTTTACAGCCCTTCCCTGCCGCGCGCCGCGCTGCAGCGGCTGCACAACGACCCCGCTGTCAGCGTGGCAGCCGCGCAGATGAAGTGGGTCTTCATGAACCAGGCGGAAAGCCTGCTGCATGGCGACCTGCACACCGGCTCGGTGATGGTGAACCAGACGGACACCTATGTGATCGACCCTGAATTTGCTTTCTATGGCCCGATCGGGTTTGACGTGGGCCTGCTGCTGGCGAACCTGCTCAGCGCCTACCTGTCGCAGGACTGGCACCGCGTGCAGGCCGGGCAAAACGCCGCGCAAGACCCCGCGCAAGACCCCGCGCCCTATTTGGCTTGGCTGCTGGAACAAGTGGCTCAGGTGTGGGATGGCTTTGCGCAAAAGTTCACCGCGCTGTGGGCGGCGCACGACGCCAGCACCGGCACCAGCTTCATGGGCAGTGGCCGCGACGATGCCAGCCTGAGCCTGTTTCGTGAGGCTTTCATGCAGCGCGTCTTCAGCGACAGCCTGGGCTTTGCCGGTTGCGAGCTGGTCCGCCGCACCCTGGGGCTGGCCAAGGTGGCAGAAATTGCCGCCATTCCCGACGCGACAGCACGCGCGCAGATCGAGGTGCGTACGCTGCGCCTAGCCGAGGCCCTGCTGCTGGGCCGTACAGACTTTCAGTGCATCAGCGAGGTCACCGACCTGGCCGAGGAATGCAGGACATTGACCCTATGAAAATTCAAGGCCACCCCTGGCGTACCGTCTGGCTCAATGCCGACGCTCAGGTCGAAGTCATCGACCAGCGCTTTTTACCGCACGAACTCAAAACCGCTGTTCTGCCGGATGTGGCGAGCTTTGAGCGTGCGATTCGTGAGATGTGGATTCGTGGCGCGCCGCTGATGGGTGTGGTGGCCGCTTATGGCGTGGCGGTGGCCATGCGCCACGACAGCAGCGACACAGGCCTGCTGGCGGCCCAGCGCACGCTGCTCGCCACCCGCCCGACAGCGGTGAATTTGCAATGGGGCCTGGCGCGCATGGTGGCCGACCTGCTGCCGCGCCCGCCACAAGACCGCGTGCAAGCTGCGTTTGCGCTGGCCGCCCACATGGCGGACGAAGACGTATCTATGAACCACCAGCTGGGCCTGCATGGGCTGCAGCTGATTCGCGAGGTGGCAAGCCGCAAGCCCGGCCAACGCATCCATATCCTCACCCATTGCAACGCCGGCTGGCTGGCCACGGTGGACTGGGGCACCGCCACCTCGGCCATTTACCAGGCGTACAACGAAGGCATTGGCGTGCATGTGTGGGTGGACGAAACCCGCCCACGCAACCAAGGCGCCTCACTCACCGCCTGGGAGCTGGGCCAGCACGGCGTGCCGCATACCTTGATCGTGGACAACGCTGGCGGCCATTTGATGCAGCACGGGCAGGTGGACATGTGCATCGTCGGCACCGACCGCGTCACCGCCCGGGGTGACGTTTGCAACAAGATCGGCACCTACCTGAAGGCACTGGCCGCGCATGACAACAATGTGCCGTTTTACGTGGCCATGCCCTCGCCGACGCTGGACTTGTCGGTGCATGACGGCGTGCGCGAGATCCCGATTGAAGACCGCGCCGGGGAAGAAATTTCGCACATGACGGGTCTGGATGCGCACGGCTACCTCAGCACCGTGCAGATCAGCCCCGTCGGCACGGCCACCGATACCAACCCCGGCTTTGATGTGACACCGGCGCGTCTGGTGACCGCGCTGATCACCGACCGTGGTCTGTGCGCTGCCACGCCAGCGGCCATTGCGGCGCTGTTTGGGCCGCAACCGCAGCCTCATTTTGCTTCGGCTGATTAAACGTCAAATTGGCCTTCAGCCCTTGATATACAAGCGCGAGTAGCTATTAATTTAGTAATTAAACGCAAGCCTTGGCGCTGGCGCCCTACAGCTCGCCAAAGACCGAGCTCGTTGCGTTGGCGTCGGTCTGGTTCTGGCGCAAACTGCGCAGTTCGGAAAGCAGGTGCTGGCTCAGCAGTTCAACGGCCCCCAAGTCCTGGCGGGCCAAAGCCATCTGCCCTTGGGCTATTTGGTGCGTCAACGCATTGGCGCGCTGATGGATGGCGTTGTGCAGCTCTTGCAGTTGGGAAAAACCAGGTTGGTGTTGAAGCCGATCAACGGTGCTGCCCCGGCGCAACCAAAGCCCAAAGCGGCAGTGTTGGCTGTTGGTGGGCAGCAGTGTTTTGCTGGGTAGGGTGACATAGGCCTGGATGTGTTTCAACCAGGCACGGTGTTCCACCTCGGCCAGCAGCATCGGAATGCCAGCCGGTCCGACCTTGCGGCTGCTGGCCCAGCTCGCGGGCAACTGCCATTGCGTCAGCCAAGGCAGCACCTGCGTTGCAGGCATGGGTCGGGCAATGGCATAACCTTGGCCAAATTCGCAGCCAAATTCGATCAGCAGGCAGCCATGCGCCTCGGTCTCCACGCCCTCGGCCACCGCCAGGCGGTCAAAGTTGCGGGCCAGCCCCAGCACACTGTTGACGATGGTGGCGTCTTCCGCATCGTCGAGCATGCCGAATACAAAACTCTGGTCGATCTTCAGCGTGCGCGCGCCGAGTTGCTTCAGAAAGGTCAGCGACGAATAACCCGTGCCAAAGTCGTCCAGCGCACATGAGAGCCCGAGCTCTTGCAGCTGAGCGATCAGGGCCGACACCTGCGCCATATTGCCCAGGGCGCCGGTTTCCAGAATTTCCAGTTCCAGCTGGCTGGCGCTGACCGTGGGCTGGCGGCGCAACTGCAGCTGCAGGCGGTCGGCAAAGTCGGCGTCCAGCAGTTGCATGGCGTCAATATTCACGCTCACCGAGGTTTTCAGATCCTGCGCTTGCCACTGCGCCAGCTGTGCCAGAGCGGTGTCGATGACCCAGTCGCCCAGCGTGATGGCCATCGGATGCTGCTCAACCAAACCGATGAACGCATAGGGTGACAGCAGGCCGCGCTGCGGGTGCTGCCAGCGGATCAATGCCTCGAAACCGATCACCTCGCCGGTACTGAGCCTCACCTTGGGCTGGTAATGCAACACGAACTCGTCGTGCAGCAGGCCCTGGCGAATCTCATCAAGGCGGGCCAGGCGCTCGCGGGTGATTTCGTCGGTGACAGGGTCAAACTGGTAGCGGCGGTTTTTGCCCGACTGCTTGGCCCGGTACATGGCCTGGTCGGCCTGGCGCAGCAGTTGTTCAGCGTCTACCTTGTCGCCCGGGGCCAGCAGGGCCACGCCAATGCTGGCGGTGACGGACAGCGTCAAGCCGTTCAATGGCAGCGGGTCGGCTATCACCTTGAGCAGTGCCTCCACCCGGGTCACGCTGTCCTCTGGCTGCTGCAACTGGCTCATGATGACGGCAAAATCGTCGCCTCCGATGTGCGCCAGGTATTGGTTCTGACCCATCTCGCCCGCCAGCCGCTGGCTCACCGCCACAATCAGCTGGTGGCCCACTTCCATCCCGTGTATCAGGTTGATGGCCGAAAAATTGTCCAGGTCGATGTAGGCCACTGCCAGATGACGATCTGGCGTGTGCGTTGCCATGGTCTGAGCCAGCACGCCGACAAACCTTTGGCGGTTGGGCAGGCCGGTCAGGGCGTCGTTATGGGTGATGTGGTCGATCAGCTCGCGGTGCGTTTTTTGCTCACTGATGTCGATGCTGATCCCTGACACCGATAGCGGCTGGCCCTGGGCGTCGCGCTGCATCACACGCCCCTGCGTGCGGCACCAAACCCAGTGGCCGTCCTGGTGGCGCATGCGCAGTTCCATCGCAAAATTCGGTAGCTCGCCACTGAGGTGGCGCATCATCAGCTGCTTGTGAATCAGCTGGTCATCGGCATGAATCCAGGCGTTGTACTCAGCGTAGGGCACTTCACGCAGTGCCCCAAGAGGGTAGCCAAGCATCTCTGCGGCGCGATCGTTGACGCGAAGCACTTCGGTGGCAGTGTCCCACTCCCAGGTGCCCGCCTGGGCAGCATCAATGGCGTTTTGCAGGCGTGCGCGTTCGGCTTGCAGTGCTTCGGTGGCTTGGCGTTGCTGGGTAATGTCGTGGCCAATGCCCAGCACACCAACCAATTTGCCGCTGGCATCGCGCATCGGCACCTTGGTGGTCTCCAGCAGGGCACGCGTGCCCGTGTCAGCATAGGTGACCCATTCTTCGTTGATCATGGGTCGCAGTGTGGCCATGGCGGCACGGTCGTGGGCAAGAAAGCTTTCGGCCAAGTCGCTGGCCACAAAGTCGTTGTCCGTTTTGCCGACGATGGCGACCTCAGTCGCGCCAAAAAGTCGCTCGAATGCCGGGTTACATGACAGGTAAACACCGTTGACATCCTTCCGCCAGATCAGGTCGGGGATGGTGTCCACCAGGGTGTGCAGATGAGCCTCACTGTTGCGCAGCGCGTTCTCCGCCACCACCTGCTCCGTCACGTCAGCAAAGACGGCCAACACGTTCACTTGCCCACCCAGCTCGATGGAAATGCGCTCTACGTTGGCCAGGAAGATGCTGCCGTCTTTTCGGCGCACGGGCACGGCCAGGGTCTCTTTTCTTTCGCCGTCCATCATGTGCTCAAAATCCGCTTGCACGCTTGGCCAGGCTTCAACGGGGTGAATGTCCATCGGGCCCATGTCCAGGAGTTCGTCCAGGCTGTAGCCCAGCATCCGGCAGAACCAGGGGTTGGCAAACGTGAAGCGGGAGGTGATGATGTCGGCTGCCACCAGGCCAGCGGGCACGTTGTCGATGATGGTGCGCAGCGTGTTTTCCAAAGGCGAGGCATTCACCGAACGTTCGCCACGCGCTTCTTCGTTCAGGAAAAGCCAGCGCTTCTGATCTCTGAGCAAGACCTGTTCGGCGCGCAGGCGGGCAAGCTTTTCGTGCATCAGCTCCAGCGCCTGGGCCGACACCGTCTGGTACATGGCCAGCAGGGCTTGGATCAGGGTGGCGGTAGCGCCGCGCATTTGGTCGTCGGCGCTTTGGTGGGCAGCGTCCAAGCTAAGGCCATCGGCCAGGCTTTTGACGGCCAGTGCCATGCGTTTGTCGCTCTCAAGAATATGGTAGGCCAGCCACTGGGTCAGGTAAGAAAACAAATCGTCCAGCACGACCTGAAATGGCTTGTTGCCACTTTGCAGCGCAACGATATGGTCAAAAAAGCGTTGGTGGGTTTGAATATGTTGCGCCAGCCAGTCATCACCCGCCAGCGAAGCCCCCCAGATGCCCTCTTCGGTCTCGAAGTGGTAATGGGCGTAGTCGGCCAGCTCGCCCAGGATGGTTTGAACCTCAGACTCGGTGGCGCCTTGAACATGCTGCTGCGCCAGCCGGTTGAGCAGGCTGACCAGCACCCGGTGCTGCTCATCGACCAGAGCGATGCCGGTTTCCAGCTGCGGGTTCCAGGGAAAAATCTCAAACATCACGGCGTTTTCCAGCTAAACATGGCGGGCGAAAAATACCACACTCATCACAAGGCCAGTAACAATAACACCGATGCGTACCCATGTCACGGGCAATCGCTTGGCCCAGCGTGCGCCCAGAAAACCACCCACCGTGGCAGCCACCATCATCAACACGCCCTCGCGCCAGGCAATGGCCCCGGCCACAATAAAGGCGGCCACCGACAGCCACGACAGCACCAGCGAGTTGAGGTTTTTCAGTGCGTTGGCGGTGTGAATGCGCGACTCGCCCGTAACCGCGTACAGCGCCATCAGCAAGATGCCCAGCCCGCCATTGAAATAACCGCCATAAATGCTGGTCAGCAGCAAACCAGGCTCCCGCCACTTTTCCAGACCCTGCCCCGTCTGCGAGGCTGCCTTGGCGCGCTTTGCCAAGGTGGGCCCGGCGGCAAACAGCAGCGTGGCAAACAGCAGCAGCCAAGGCACGATGCCAGAGAAGACTTTGGCCGGTGTCACCAGCAGCAGCAGCGCGCCAACCACGCCGCCGATGGCCGCAATCGTCATTTCACG
>Ga0105047_10020238_pt1 | contig 10233 bp, 9 predicted proteins | sample MAT04_FD_78384 | JGI IMG/M metagenome (GOLD analysis project Ga0105047, IMG submission 78384) | Freshwater microbial communities from Lake Fryxell liftoff mats and glacier meltwater in Antarctica - MAT-04 (megahit assembly) | ecosystem: Environmental > Aquatic > Freshwater > Ice > Liftoff... | reverse complement strand
TGGTCTTGGTCGTGGGTGCGGTTGTATCGGGGCTGTCGTTCCTCTACTACGGGTTCAGAGTGCTGTTCCGGACTGCATTGGTCGAAGAGTTCGAGCGGTACGGAATGCCTGGCGTCCGCCAGTTCGTGGGCGTCATGGAGGTAGCTGGCGGGACGGCCGTCATCTTCGGTCTTGCCATCGCGCCGTTGGGAGCCCTCGCCGCGGCCGGGCTCACTGTGCTGATGGTGCTCGGGCTGATCGTGCGGCTCAGAGTCCACGATGCACCCCGGCTCATGCTGCCGGCGGCCTCGCTCGCCGCTCTGAACGCTACGCTCGTCTTGCTCTTTCTCGGGCAATGACGTGCGGGCCGGCGCGCGCCCCCGGGTAGCATTCGCCCATGCCGTCGGAAGGAACCGCCGTGAACGTGATCGGCAAGATCGCCCAGACTGCCGCTGCCCTGTGGATCCTGAACGTCTGGACCCTCCGGTTCAACAGGGACACGGGTTACCGCGGCGGCGGTGCAACGAACATGAAAGAGGAGTTCGAGGTCTACGGGCTCTCGCAGCCGGTGATGTACGCGGTCGGCGCCACGAAGGTGGGCCTTGCGTCAGCGATGTTGGTCGGGCTGGTGAAGCCACAATTGACCCGGCCCGCCTCGGCCGGCCTCGCAACGCTCATGCTCGGCGCGATCGGCATGCACATCAAGGCTGGGGATTCGGTGAAGCGATACCTCCCTGCGCTCTCGGTCTTGTCGTTGTCCACCATCTCGGCCGTCCTCAGCGGCGACCGAACCTGATTCGGCCAGCGGCGCTTGGGACCAACCATGCTCGGCTGAACAAGCACGGTGACGGCGCGGGCGCCTGTGACACCGTGAACATCCGAACAGGCGATTCGACGGCCCAGGGCTTCACCTCCGTTCGGGATTGGATCGCCCGGCCGTAGAGGGCGACGCATCGCGCGATTTGAGGTCAGGGCGCGAATCTGACCGTCCCCGCCCGCGTTACCGGTTGCGCGCGTTCCGAACGTGTGTTCGTATGGGGGTTCGGCATGGGGCGGGATGATCGGGAGGTCTTCGATGGGGAGTGCGGTGCGTGAAGCGTTGGCGGTTGCTGTGCAGATGGGCCAGCCGGTGTTGTTGTGGGGTGGCCCCGGCGAGGGCAAGTCGGCGGTGGTCGAAGAGGTCGCAGTGCAGCTCGGGCGACCGTGTGAGGTGGTGATCGGCAGCGTTCGCGAGGCATCGGATTTCGCGGGTTTACCGATGCGGGTGGGGGACTCGGTGTCGTTTGTGCCGCCGCGCTGGGCGACTCGCTGCATCGATGCGCCCGACACGATCGTGTTCTTTGATGAGTTGACGACGGCGCAACCGTCGGTGCAGGCGGCGATGCTTCGTGTGGTGCTCGAACGGGAGGTCGGCGACCTGACCCTGCCCGACACCGTGTCGATCGTGGCCGCAGCGAACCCTCCGGACACCTCGGCGGGAGGCGACGACTTGTCGGCGCCGTTGGCGAACCGGTTCTGTCATCTCGACTGGGAAGCTGATCTCGGCGACTGGGTGTCGGGCATGTTGCGAGGTTGGACCCCGTCGCAACTCCCGATCGTTCCGGCGGCGCGGGCACCCTATGAGTTGCGGTGGCGGGCGTTGGTCGCAGCGTTCATCAAGGCGCGCCCGTCGCTGTTGCGCCAAGTGCCAGCCGATGCTGTGTCGCAGGGTCGGGCGTGGCCGTCGCCGAGGACATGGGATCGTGTGCATCGTGTCGCCGCAGCGGCCGATGCCGCGTCGGCGGGGCGGGCGGTCCGGGCGTTGCTCGTCGAAGGGATGGTGGGGTCAGGGCCGGCGATCGAGTTCCTCCGGTACGCAGACGAGGTCGACCTTCCCGACCCCGAGGCGGTGTTGGCTGACCCGTCGTCGCTTCGCCTCGACCCGCGAGCCGATCTGCTGCTGGCGTGCCTGGCGGCGATCACGACCGCGGTGGCGACGGAGTGCACTCGGGAGCGGTGGGACGCAGCGTGGGAGGTGTTGGCGGACGTGTGTGACCGGGGTCGCGCCGACATCGCAGCGTTAGCGGCGACCGAGTTGTTGGATCTCCGCGACGCCGATTGGCCCGCACCACGGTCGGTCGCGACGTTCCTTCCGATCCTGCGTGAGGCGGCGTTGCTGTGAGTCGTACGCGATGACAGCAACGCGAACCGTTCCGATGGCGCCGGCCGACGCCGAGTTCTTCGCCGCGGTACGGCTCCGCGCCGCGCGTATGCAGCCGTACCTCGCGTCGGCGGTGTTCTCGCTCATCCCGGTGCCCGTTCCGGGATACGGCACCTTCGGGGTCGATCGATGGTGGCGGGTCTACGTCGACATGGATCGGGCGCGAGAGTGGGGTGTCGAGGCGACCGCCGCAGTGTTGTTGCACGAAGCCCACCACGTGCTCCGCGACCACCACCGGCGTGCCGACCGGGCCGGGGTGACCGACACCACCCATCGGAGATGGAACCTGGCCGCCGACGCCGCGATCAACGACGATCTCGTCGCCGATGGTCTCCCGCTCCCTGATCCGGTGTTGCCGTCGACGTTGGCGCTCGACCCCGGGGGGGTGGAGGAGACCTACTTCCGCCATCTCGGTGAACGCGACGCCGTCGACCCTCCGGTTGGGTGTGGTTCTGGTTCCGGTGGTGAACGGCTGCCCGTCGAACTCGACGACGACACCGACGAGCGCGGTGTGGACGATGTCGACGCGAACGCGATCCGGCGTGGCGTCGCGCACGAGGTGACGGCAACGCAGGCGCAGGGCCTGCGGATGTCTCCCGGGTTGGCGTTGTGGGCACAGACACTTCTTGCACCGCAGGTGTCGTGGCGTCACCTGTTGCGCTCCGCGGTCGGGAGGCCGCTGCGTGGTGTCTACGGTCGTCGTCGCCCGACGTGGCAGCGGCCCGATCGGCGGAGCGACAGCCGGCCCGACTTCCCGTCGCCGGGTGCCCGCCGGGAGCGACCCGAGGTCGCGGTCATCGTCGACACGTCAGCGTCGATGTCGAAACGGGCACTCGACGCAGCCGTCACCGAACTGGACGACCTGCTGCGGCGACTGGGTGCCGAGATCACCGTCATCGTGTGTGATCAGAGCGCGGTCACCCCGCAACGCATTCGGAGACTGGGCCAACTCCGCCTCACCGGCGGGGGTGGCACCGACCTTCGTATCGGGATCGCTGCCGCCGCTGAACTCCGCCCGACGCCGACCGTGATCGTCGTGCTCACCGACGGATGGACGCCATGGCCTCACGCCGCACCCGCCCGGTCGTGCGTCGTCGCGGTCGTGATCAGTGACCGAGCCGCACTCCCGACCGGCGATGGGATCGTCGCGATCCGGATCGACGAGCCGTGATCACCGAGACCCTGACCGAGACGCTTGTCCGCACTGACGATGTTGTTCGTTCGCTGCTCAACGACGACCATCTCCCGGAGTGCCCGCACGCTTGTGGCCGGGGCCCGGCCGACTGCGACTGGTGCCGCTGGGCGGTCGCCACGCCCGAACTGACCACAGTGCTCGACGTCGGGACCGACGTCGGTCGACTGTTGCGATCCGACGTCCTCGACACCGTCCCCGGGGTGGTCGCTGCCGCCCGCCTGTTCGAACTGTTCGCGGGCGTCGACCTCGACCGTGTCGACGTTCCGTCCGCACGTCGCCTCACCGCAGTAGTCAGTGACGACACCGCCCGCCGCCTCGACGAACTCGAACACCGCATCCGTTTGTCGACCAGGCCCGGCGGGCCGATCGACGAGCTGTGCCGGAGAACGGCTGGCGCGTTGGCGGTCGCGTCGATGCAGGCGGGCGACGACAACGAGATGGTGGCGTTGTTGCCGCCAACGCTGCGGTCCGGGTTCGACGAGCTCGCCCGAACGGTATCGGGAGGTGTGCAACTCGCGAGCCTGTTGCCCGTCGTCGACCACTTGCATTGGCGCGGGATGCCCGACCTTGCGACCCAACCGGAGTGGACCCGTCGCCCCGCACCCGGCGAAGAACAGGCGCTCCGCACTCTCCGACTCGCAGCGAGCCGCGTGCAGGCCGGGTCGCTCGAGGCGTTCGTGCTCGAATCAGTCCTCGACCGCTGCACCGAGATGCTCGTCGAACTCGGCGGCCGCATCGACGAAGTGACCCAGCCAGTCGTCTACCGGCGTCCGAGCACTGAGTCCCCCTTCGATGGTCGCACCCGGGCAACGCTGTGGCGGATCCTCCCGGTCGACTGGCATCTCACCCTCATCGACAGCGGCCTCGCCGCGTGTTGGGACACCGAGCTGATCGACGGAGTCCGATCGACTGTCGTGCCATGGGTCGTGCACGTGGCTGGTCAAGCGCTCCGCAAGAAGGGTTTCAGATCTGCGATATTCCGGGAACCGGCAGCGGTCGTTCGCCGATTGGTCGTTGACGGCCAAATTGAGCTGCGCAGTTCCGGGGGCATTGGTCCCGGGAGCCACAAGCGCCTGGTTACCGCTGTCGCTCATCCGCCAACCGTTGGTCGCTGAGAAAGCTGGTGGTGTTCCGGGCCGCTGTCAGCGAGTGCGTATGGAGCGAACGGACCGCCCCACGATGTGGTCTCGTCGAAGCGACGGGAGGGCTTCCTTGCGAGCCAACGCCCAGTCCGCTCCGAGGAAGGCCACTCCACCGAGCGCCACCAACACGATCAGATCGAAGATCCACTGCCAGCCAGAGTGAGTCCACCGCTCGTCACACACCTTCTTTGGCGTCGCGACATCCGGTTGAACGGTCGCCTCCTCGCCGCATCGTTCAGCTGTCAACAGGTCGGTTGTTGACGCCCCCGCTGCCATTCCCCAATTGGAGGGGACCGCGTACCCGAGTTCGTTCAACACCGGTCGTTGAGCAAGATCCGGAACCGTGCCTGAAAACAACCAGAACACGATGAAGACGACGGGGATCAACGCCAACGCCTTCTCCGAACTTGTCACGAAGGCGGAAATGAACAACCCGAACAGCAACGACACGAGGCCGGTGGTTGATGCGTCCAGGATCAGTTCGACTCGGCCCGGTAGCAAATTCCCAGCGGTCGGAGCAGCGAAGCTCGTCGCGATCAGGACCAATATCACCGACTGCGTCACCGTGACAGCCCCGAGTCCGAGGACCTTCGACGAGAGGTACGCACCTCGTCGTAGCCCGGCAGCGCGTTCGCGGTGATAGATCGGAAGCTCCTTGACGATCTCGCGGAGCCCGTTGGCGGCACCGATGACGCCGGCAGTGATGATGAGCCCGCTCACGAGAGTTCGAGCGGCGCTCGATGGAGGTCCGGAGCGGTCGAGGGACAGGGCTCCTCCGCCCACGAGCGCGGCGAGCAGTCCTGCTGGAACGGCCGCGGACCCGGCAAGAACCAACAGGCCCCGACGGTCCGACCAGAGGACAGCGATGATTCTGCGAACAAGTGTCTCGACTTGCTGGCGAACGCCCGTTGGGTAGATGGACGTGACCTCACTTTTCGAACTTGTCTCGGGCGTTTGTTGATGGGTTCGCGGGGCAGGATTGGGGGATTCGAGTCGTCGGAATGCTGCCGGGTGATTGTCGACTCCGAGCGCTGGAAGAGCTCCTTCGGGTGGTCCCGCGTACCCGACCCAGCCGCCTGTTCCGAGGTAGACGACTTGGTCGCACAGATCCAAGCTCGAGGTCGTGTGAGTGACCACGAGGATGGTCCGGCCAGCATCAGCCAGGCCGCGCAGGAGCGCCATAATGGATGCCTCGTAGCCCGGATCAAGCCCGCTCGTCGGCTCGTCGAGAAACATCAGGTCGGGTTCGGTGAGGAGCTCCAATGCCACGCTCACGCGTTTTCGTTGGCCCCCCGACAGCTTCCGCACTTGTTTGTGCATGTGGTCCGTCAGTCCCAGCTCAGCGCATGTTCGAGTGATCACCGCCTCAATGTCTGCAGCGGAGGTGTCGTCGGGTAAACGAAGGTCCGCACCGAATCGCAACGCCTGATGCACGGTGAGTTGTGGATGGACGATGTCATCTTGTGGCACATATCCAATGCGAAGTCGCAATTCCTCGAAATTCTCGTAGAGATCGCGGCCAGCGACGACGACAGCGCCCGAGCTGGGGATCCAGTTACCCGTCAGGGCTTTCAACAAGCTCGATTTTCCCGCGCCAGTCGGACCGAGGATGGCGGTCATCGTCGCCGAACCCGATTCAAAGCTGACGTCATCGACAATCACGGTGCCATCGGGGAGCGTTACTCGAACGCCACGAATCGACACAGATGTCGTTGATGGCTCGATTGCTCGAACAAGAGCGCCGCTGTCGAACGCAAATGTTTCAGTACCGATCGTGACGCGATCTGATTCGCTCAGCAGCGACGAGAGCACTCGCTCCCCATTGACAAAGGTGCCGTTGGCGCTCTCGAGGTCGTTGATCTGCCAGCCCCCAGGAACTCTGACGACCTCGGCATGTCGGCGCGAAACGGCGACCGATGCGAGCACCATGTCGCACTCAGTTCCGCGTCCTATGACGACTCGATCGGAGGATAAGGGACCGGACGAGACGGTGAGGAGTGGCCCCTGCGTCGCTCCAAGCCGGATCGAAGTGGAATCACGAAGGCAAACCTCGCTCAGCGGCTGCCCCAACGGATCGAATGTGCCGGTGGTCGATTGGTCGACAAACCACCACTCGGTTCCACGGCGTTCGATCCGACCGTGGTGGCGAGATACGCGAAGGTCATCGGATCTCAGCTCGGCATCGGGCGCCCTGCCGACAGACATCGGGCCTTCACCGTCAAGATCAAGATGTCGTCCGTCTTCAAACGAGACTCGAAGCACAGCGCTCGCCATTCCCGCAGTCACGATCTGTGTTCGACCGGTGCCGGCCGATCACGTCGGAGGCGTGAGGCTCAAGTCACCAAAGATGGCCTGGATGGCAGAACAGCATGTCGGTTTCGCGAGGTTGGTGACCTGTATGCGAAGTCGGAGGACGTTGGTCAAGTCTGCGTCGATCGTGCCAACAGCGCCGAGCTTGATTGTCTGGTCGAACAGCGACGCGCCGTCGCCGTAGATCTGGATCTTGAACACAGTGTCAGACGGCACGTCATCGAGCGGACCTGCGGATCCCTTCAGTCGTGCGAACTTTCGACCCAGGTCGTATTCCACGAATGTCAGGTCATTGCCGGACACGTTGACCATCACCGAACGCGTATACGCAACCCCTGAAAGGTTGCCCAAACCCCCCGAGTAATTGCCGCCTGCGTTGTCGACCGGGCTGAAGTCAGCGAGGTACTGGGTCGCCGTCGGTGCAATCAGACCACCAGGACTGTCGGGCAGCGTGTCGTTGTGCTTGACGTCGACGAGGTACTCGACGTGGTCGACGTCGACGTGGACGACGTGGTGGTGGATGCCTTGGCTGAGCTTGACGTGGTCGCTTCGACCGTCGTCGTGGATTCAGAAGACCCGGCCGATTCATCGTTCCCACTTGTCAGCGCTATCGCCGCAACGCCGGCACCAATCAGCGCGATCACTCCGATGATGACTCCGACCAACAGGCCTCGCCGGTTCTTTGGCGCAGGAGCATTCGGAACAAGTACACCCTGTGGGTCGATCGGAGGACCGCCCGGGGGCCCGCTCGTCTGACGACTGAAGTTGCTCGTCACGGTGCCGATCGCAAGACCCTCAGCCCATTCGATGCAGGCCGTTGGCCGTCGAGCGGGGTCAGGGTGCATCATCGCCATCATGTGGTCAGCGAAACCACTCTGATCGACGATCCCGGGTACTTGTAGCAGTCGGGCGCGCATCTCAGCGGGATTGGCGTGATTCGGGTTGACTCCGCACACGAGGAAGTACGCAGTCGCCCCGAAGCCGAAGCGGTCGGACGCGGCAGACGGGGGACTACCAGCAAATACCTCAGGCGCAAGGTACGCGGCCGAGCCAGCGACGGTGGCAAAGTCGCTGCTCGCGAATCGAGCCAACCCGAAATCGACCAGGCGAACGCCGTCCTCGCCAACGATCACGTTCGCTGGCTTGATGTCGCGATGGAGGACCGGGATACCCCCAGTTCGACGGCCGCTATGAAGCTCATCGATACCAGCGGCAAGCCCCGAGATGAGGCGAACCGACGCCAGCAGATCGCGCGTGGGATTCCGCGCGACCCACGAGTTCAGATTCTCACCGTTTGCCCAGTTCATCACGACATAGACCACCGACGTCGAGGGGTCAGCCATTCCGAGCTCGTGGATGGCGGGGCCGATGAAAACCTCTCGAACCTTGATCAAGTTGGGGTGTTCGATACTCCGAAGAATCTCGGCCTGTCCTCGGGCGCGCTCGAACAGTTCAGACGTCGCCAGACTCGGTGACGGGTGATACGCCTTCACTGCGACAAGGAGCTGTTGGCCGTCGACGGTCACCCAGCCGACCCAAAGTTCGCCCTCGCCACCCCGTGAGCGCATCTCGGTCAAGATGTACCGATCGGAGTCCTCTGATGGACCGGCGTAGAACTGCGTCGGCATAGTGCTCCTTGAATTTCCCAGAAGGCGTGCGTGGACAATGTAGATGCTTGGGTATTCACGGCGCGGCACCGGAGCGGACATGTTCAGCGAGGAGCGACGGTTCTATCCTTCGGTGACCCTCCATGGTCGGTCAGTCTTCGGTTGCCCAGTGTGGCCCGACAGTGTTTATCTGCTGCGCGGGACTGTCTGGTTCGTGATGTGTTGGGCAGAACAGGTTGCAGGTCGGTGACTTGTAGCGAGGCGGCGTCGTACAGAATGGCCTGCATGTCTGACGATGCTCAGTTTTCGGGTCGACGACCGTGAATTCAACGAAGCCCAACAGTGGGCCGAGACGCTCGGCATCGACCGGTCCGAGTTGTTGCGTGAGGCTCTCCGTCGCCACCTCAACCGGTTGGCGTCGGAGGGTGACGCAGATCGTTGGACGGCCACACCGCTCGACCAGGGCGAGCAAGTGCTGAGCGAGATCGCCGACTGGGGGCCAGCGGAGGATTGGTCGGACTGGGCTGTCGATGCAGCGCGGTGAGGTCTGGTTCGTAGCGACGCCCGGTGGCGACCGGCCAGTTCTGGTGCTGACCCGCGATCCCGTTGCCGATCGCATCGGCTCGGTCGTTGTGGCCGCTCTGACTCGAACCCGTCGCGGGCTCGTATCCGAACTGGCGCTCACCGAGGCCGACGGCGTCCCGACCGAGAGCGTGGTCAACTTCGACATCGTCCACACGATTCCTCGCGAGACGTTCCGCCGGAAGGTGGCGACGCTCCCGCCCGAGCGCATGGCCGAGGCCTGCCGGACCCTCCAAGCGGGGACGGGTTGCTAGTCGGCGAGAGGGTCACAGGCCGGCGCTTCCGCGCGCCACCCGTTGCCGCTCTGAACCGGGTCAGGTTCACTTCGATGAGCTCGAGATCGACCCGTCCGTCACTCGTCAGTGCGGCGTTGCGCCCGCCGAGAACTACGGGCCAGATGAACAGGGCCACCTCGTCAACGAGGCCGGCGTCGGCCCGGTGGGGTCATGCCCCCAGCCGTTCGAGGACCTCGCGGGCATCGCGTTCGATGTAGCCGTAACCACCCGGCGTCGCCACGGAGAGGACCTGTTCGGCCAGGTCCCGTGCCCTCTCGGCATCGCCGGGCCTGCCCCGGTCAGCCAGCAATGCTGCCAGGCCCACGTCGCTGTAGGCGACCAGCAGGGGGGACTCCATCCGGCGGTGGATGGTGTCGGCCTCCGCAAACCACCGCTCCGCATCGTCGAACCGTCCCAGGCCGTGGTCGAGCCGCGCCAAGAAATAAGCGACGGCTGGCTGCACACTGGCATGAGTCGTCACGAGAAGGTCCTGCAAGGGGAGGAGCAGGTTGTGGATGGTTGCCATCGATGGGTGACGGGTGCGAACGGCTGCCTCCGCCCATGCCCCCACCGTGGTGGTGAAAGTCACATCCCGGCGCGTCGCGAAGCCTGATGCCGCGGCCTGGTCCAGCTCTGCTCGTGCCTCGTCGTAGCGGCCGGACACAGCGTGCGTCTGGGCGATGAGGGCGTGGTAGACGGCGTGGCCAGAGTGGGTGCGAGCCGTTTCCTCCATCAGCTCGAGAAGCTCGTCGAGATGGCCACCGTGGTAGCGGATATTGGTCAGGCCGGCTCCATAGATGGTCATGGCATCGGGTTGGCCGGACTCGAGGCCGAGCTCGAGGGCCGCTTCAGACTGACGCTCCGAAGCAGCCAGATCGCCATCGAGCGCCTCCAACCAAACTCGGTGGAACGCCAACATCCACATCGCCGTCGCGTGCGGAGC
>Ga0105047_10020236_pt1 | contig 10234 bp, 7 predicted proteins | sample MAT04_FD_78384 | JGI IMG/M metagenome (GOLD analysis project Ga0105047, IMG submission 78384) | Freshwater microbial communities from Lake Fryxell liftoff mats and glacier meltwater in Antarctica - MAT-04 (megahit assembly) | ecosystem: Environmental > Aquatic > Freshwater > Ice > Liftoff... | reverse complement strand
GCGTTTGAGCATCGCACGGAATGCGCGCTGTCCGCGCTCAACAATGCCATCGCCGGCTGCCACATGCTGGTGAAATTCATGCTCGCGGAGCAAGGTGCCCGGTGGCCCGATTACGAATGCCTGGTCACTGCGTCTGGCGATCTTCGCCGGGCGCAGCGCTGGCTCAAGCACGCGGCCGCTGAGCAGCGGGCACGTCAACGCCGAAGCGGATAGTTAAGGAAAGGAGGAGGCCCGTGCGCGCCGTCGCACGGTTCGTACAAGACAGGTTCAGGCGAAAGCTTGAAGTTTGAGAAGGGATGCAAACATGTCAAGGTGGATTAAGAAAGCAGCGGCCGTCGCCATAGTTGCGGCAGTGATCGCCGCAGCGGAGGCAATGCTGCAGGCCGCCAGACGGCACATCGAAAAGTCATAAAGGCAGCCAGGCCGCTCTCCGAGGGGAGGGCGGACTGGTCGCTCTTCTTTAAGTATCAGCAGTGACGGATTGCTGCCCCTCCACCCTACTACTACGGGCGCTCTCCCAGCAGTTTCAGGATGGCGTCCGTGGGCGCGCATTTCGGTCAGATCCACGTTCCGGTTGGGTTCGCTGAAAAACCTTAATAGCGACGCGCCGGCGACGCGAATTACGTCATGACCTCGGCCAACAGGGTGGCCTGTTCTGATTCATCAACGGAGTTCCAACAATCGATCAGTGCGTAGAGATCCCAACGGTGGCCATATTGGTGGCCATTTGAATTGCGCGCGCAGTCGTGCGCTGTCGCGCGCAGTCCTGTTTGATTGTGATTTTTACCTATGAGAAAATCTAAAATGTCGTGTCTTGACGTTCGCTGCCGTTTGTTTAAGCTTCCCTCCGAAGCCTGGGGTTGTGGGTTCGACTCCCGCCTCGCGTATTATCAAATCTCATTCGTATACGGCGTAGTTAGAGAAGGGAACAGGAAAGCAACACGGCAACAGCAGAGCCTGCAAACACGTCCGCAATGGGTCTGCCGGTTTCAATCATAAACATGGATGACTACCTGGATGCAGAGGAGGAGTGCAGGCGCAAGGCGAACGCGGCTTTGGCGGCACGGATTAATGTAGCGAGGCTGCGTGAACTTATGAATAGAACGCCGCTCGTATAATGAAAGATGTGGACGGGTGGCGTGCGTCATTTTATTTACCAGAACGGCACGGGCGACATAGCAACGCAAGTCTCAACTAAAACACGGGCGACCCGAAAACCTGGCGGTTAATCGAGCGCGCGAAGGGAAAACTAACGCCCCTCACGTCGCCGGCGACTCGTCCGTTGAGCCTAGCGCCTTGTATGCGCGGAGTACTTCGCGCCATTCGCGGCGCGCCTGTTTCAGGCGCGTGCGGTACATCTTGCGTGTCTCTTCCCATTGTTCGTCGAGCCCCGCTTTGCGTTCCTTGGCCTGCTTGCGCCACAGTTCCAATGCGGAATCGAAGGCGTCGTGAGCGCGCTGGATGCGCTCGCGCAGTTCGGCGCTGATCGACGGTTCGGCTTGAGCGATGCGCGCTTCGACGCGCTTTATCGCGGCCTTCATGCGTGCTTTTTCAATCTTCGGCGCGGCGGTGGCGTTGAGCTTGTGCGCCATGCCCAGCAGCTTGAGTGTCGAGATAAACCACTTCGCCGGATCCCACGCGAACCAGCGCACACCGTTGCGGAAGTCGGAGGGAAAGCGGTGGTGGAAGCTGTGGTAGCCTTCTCCAAAGGTCAGCAACGCGACGGCCCAATTGTCGCGCGCGGTGGCGTTTTCGTCGTAGGTGGGCTCACCGAAATAATGCGCCAGAGAATTGACGAAGAAGGTCGAATGATGGACCAGGATGATGCGCAGGAATCCGCCCCAAAGCAGACCTGCGACGGCGTTGCCCATCAGCCAGCCGACGAGGGTGGGGAATCCGAAGCCGCCGAGAATGACGATCCACATGTACCATTTGTCCTGCCACTTCACGATCGGATCCTTGGCCAGATCGCGCACGTTATCCTGGCGGTAGGCGGTGTTGTCGTCGTGAAAAATCCAGATGATGTGCGCCCACCAGAAACCGCGCTTGATGCTGTACGGATCCCATTCGCTCTCGGCGTGCGCGTGATGGCGGCGGTGGCCGGAGGACCATTGCAGGATTGAGTTCTGGATCGACATGGCGCCGAAGACGGCGTAAAAGAGCTGCACCAACTTTGAACATTCATAACTTCGATGCGAATAATAGCGATGATAACCCGCGCAAATACATAGACCGGTCAGACAATATAAGGAGAAGAAGAGCGCCGGCATCCACCACTCGAATCCTGAGTAATACGTGTGAATCGCGAGTACAGGAATGCCAAGAATGGGAGTGAAGGCCAGAAACGCAATTTTAAACCAGTTCATTGGGTTGGCGGTTTTGATCACCAGAAACGTCTCCGAGTTGAATGGAACAGAACCCACTGCGAGGAATCACCAAATGAAATATGATGATTTAAAGAGATTAACTGATTTTATCAGTTTGGCAAATGCGTAGGGTTCAGAACACAAATTTATTTATATGCACCAGGGCATTCAACTTAATGAGAAGGCAAGGCCACCGGTGCGCTCGGCGTGTCGGGCGGTGTAAACGTAATGTGAGACCCATGTCAACAGGCTCAAGGGGACATCCATGCAACGCAATTTTCTCTGTGTTCTATTCTTCTCGTCCATGCTGCTGCAGGCTGGGCAGCCGTCTCAGGGTCCGAAGCTGATTCCGCCTCCGGGGGTGGACGTTCCGGCGGCCGACCGGGCCACACTTGAGGCCGGAGTCAAAGAGCTGGCCTCTGCGATCGAGCAGCTTCAGGTCACTCTGAAAGATAAACCGGCGCTGCTGAAACTCCTGCCGGATGTGCAGATCTATCATAAGGCCGTGCACTGGGCGTTGACGTACAACGAGATTCTGGACGTGAAGGAAATTTCGGTCGCCAAGACATTGCTGCAACACGGACTGGAGCGCGCCAAGCAACTCGCCGGCGGCAGCGCGCCGTGGGCCAGCGCGACTGGGCTGGTTGTGCGCGGATACCTTTCGCGCATAGACGGTTCGATCCAGCCTTACGGCATGGTTGTGCCCGCGGAGTTCAAGCCCACCGATGCGCCTCGGCGGCTGGATTTCTGGTTCCATGGACGTGCTGAGAAATTGACCGAACTTGCTTTTGTTGCCGAGCGCGAGAAGCAAGTCGGCGAATTCAAACCCGATGGCGCGTTTGTGCTCCATACGTACGGACGCTTCTGCAACGCAAACAAGTATGCGGGCGAAGTCGATCTCTTTGAGGCGCTTGAGCATGCGCGCGCGAATTATCCGGTCGACGAAAACCGCCTTGTCGTGCGTGGATTCTCCATGGGCGGCGCGGCGTGCTGGCAGTTTGCCGTGCATCACGCGGGGCTTTGGGCGGCGGCGGCTCCGGGCGCCGGGTTCTCGGAGACGGCGAAGTTCTCCAACCTGACGGCGCAGCTCGATACGATTCCCTGGTACGAAAAGACGCTCTGGCACATGTACGATTCGACCGACTACGCGCTCAATCTTTTCAATTGTCCCACAATCGCCTACAGCGGCGAGATCGACAAACAGAAGCAGGCGGCGGATGAAATGGTGAAAGCGCTGGCCGCCGAGAAGCTCGAGATCAAGCATGTCATCGGGCTGCAGACGGCGCACAAATATCATCCCGACGCCAAGAAAGAGATTGAGGCCTGGCTGCTTCCGGTGGTGACGGCGGGGCGCAATCCGGTTCCCAAAGAGATCAAGTTCACAACATGGACGCTCCGCTACAATCAGTTGAAGTGGCTCACCGTTGACGCAATGGGAAAGCACTGGGAGCGCGCGCGCGTGGACGCTGAGATCGTCGACGGCGGGATCAAGGTGGCGTCGCAAAACGTCACCGCGCTGACGCTGAACATGCCGGCGGCTCTCAATCCACTTCCGGCTGGAAAGAAGCCGTCGATCAACATCGATGGACAGACAATCGAAGGTCCGGCGCCCTTGGAGAAGCAGGCTTGGACGATGCATCTATATAAGGAGCAGAATAAGTGGCAGGCCGGCACGCCGGACGAGACTCAATTGCGCAAACGCCACGGATTGCAGGGGCCGATCGACGATGCGTTCATGGACAGTTTCATTTTCGTGCGCCCCACCGGAAAGCCGCTCAACGAGACGACCGGCGCGTGGGTCAAGAAAGCGATGCAGGCAGCCGCTGACGATTGGCGGCGCTATTTCCGGGGCCAGGTGCGTTTCGTCGATGACACCGCGGTGACGGAAAAAGAAATGGACGAGCACAACCTGGTGCTGTGGGGCGATCCCTCCAGCAATGCCGTGCTGGCCAAGATTGCGGCCAAGCTCCCGATCGTCTGGGACGCCGCGGGAATCAACGCGGGCAAGACGCATTCAAACGATCAGCACGTCGCCGAACTGATCTGCCCCAATCCGCTCAAGCCCAAACATTATGTCGTGCTCAACAGTGGATACACATTCAGCGAACACAGCAGCGGCAGCAACGCGCGGCACGTGGCCGTGCTGCCCGATTGGGCGATCATCGATGTCACCGCGCCGCATAAAACGCGCGTCAAAGATGCAGGGTTTTTCGGCGAGCGCTGGGAACTGACGCCGCCCAGGCCGTAAGCTCAAAATAGCAATCCTGCGAAAGACGACGTATAACGCGATATAAAGGGATGACGCATTGGGAATGATGAAAGAATTTAAAGAGTTTGCCGCAAAAGGCAATGTCGTCGATCTGGCGGTCGGCATTATCATCGGCGCCGCGTTTGGAAAAATCGTCACGTCGATGGTCGGTGACATCGTCATGCCGCCGCTGGGCAAGGCGCTGGGAAATGTCAATTTTTCGGATCTGTTCTACAGCCTTGATCCCGCCAAGACGCAAGGCATCACCTCACTGGCCAAGGCGCGCGAGGCCGGAGCTGCCGTGATCGCTTACGGACAGTTCATCAATAACGTGATCGATTTTCTGATCGTGGCATTCTGTATTTTCATCATGGTCAAATCGATCAACGCGCTTAAGCGGCCCAAGGCCGAAGCCGAGCCGGTGGTGAAGGAATGTCCCTTCTGCCTGATCAGCATCCCGATCAAGGCGACGCGCTGCGGTCATTGCACGTCGCAGTTGACTTAATCGTTACATAGCAGCACACAGAACGAATGAAAGAACCTTCATTCTTCCGCTTTTCTGCGTGTTTCTTGGCTAAAAATGTGGAGAGGAAATGGAATCGAACGATCTCATCAACGCAGGCATGCAGCGGGCCCAGCAAATTGCATCCGACCAGGAATTTCTGCGCGATCTGATTCAGACGCTGGGTTCGACCGAAGGCGTTTTGCGCAGCGCGCTTTCCGGAATGGGGCATGCGGAACAGATGCTCCGCCCGGCCGGGAACGAATGGGCAATCGTCGAAGTGCTCTGCCATTTACGCGATCTTGAACGCGAGATCTTTCCCGCGCGCACGGCGTTGATACGCAAAAATGACGGATCGATGATCACGGCTTTTGATCAGGACGCATGGGCGCGCGAGCGTAAGTATAGCAGCGCCGATCCGTACCGGGTGCTCGAAGATTTCTGCGGCGCGCGGAGACGCAATATCGAGCTCGTGCGAAAGATTCGCGACGACGAACTGGACTGTTCGGCGTCGCACAGTGAGTTCGGATCTCTCACGCTGCGTGTGCTGCTCGCCGACTGGGCTGCGTCTGACCTTGTTCACACGGCGCAGATTCAGCGCATCAGGCTCTGGCGTTATTATCCGGAGATGGGCCCCTTCCAGCGTTATTTCAAAGGGGCGCTGCGGATCAAAGAGTAAGCGGAGAGGTCGGCGTGTTTTACGTTCGCCAGAAGACAGAAAATCTACTGGTCCTCGGCGCGCCGCGCATTCAGGAACTCGCGGGACTTTTTCTGCTCGGCGCGGGCGTGCCACTCGAAGTGCAATCCTCCCGGCAAGATCTGTTTCCCTATTGAATGCGTTGCGATTTCGCCATGGGGATCGGAAATTCACGCGCAGTCTTCCAAACAGATTGAAGGTTTTTTCGCTTTAGAGCGTTATTTAGTTAGACGAAGTCGAAGTCGGGTAGAAGCCGGGGCGTGCGCAATCCGTGCGAATTACGCTGCACTTGTGCCGCCTCGCGTGTACTATCTAAGGAAGACCTTTAGGAGACCGACGATGAATCTTGGACCCATGGAACTACTGATCATTCTGGCGATTGTGCTCTTGCTTTTCGGCAGCACGAAACTGCCCGGTCTGGCACGCAGCCTGGGGTCGAGCGTCTCCGAGTTTAAAAAGGGAACGCGCGAAGCGGACATCGAAGCCGATGCCCTCGCCAAAAAGGATGCTGAGAAATCAACTCCTTCAGTCTCTCGCAAGATCGACGATTCGGCGCACCGAAACTAACGATCCCCAGCCGTCTTCAAATGGCGCTCCGGCGCCACCTCAATTCTCCCATTGAACTGGACCTGAACGATGGTTCCAATTTTAGCGTTTGGTTTTTCTGATATTGGCGGCGGCGAGGTCATGCTCATCGGCCTGATCGCGCTGTTGCTCTTTGGCAAAAGCCTGCCTTCCGTCGCGCGAAATGTCGGCAAACAATACCACTCCTTTAAACGCCTCATCACCGACGCCAGTTCTGAAATTCGGCGCGAAATGGACGCCGCTGCGGATTCTATTGATAAAGTCGCGGAAGAAACCAAGAAGGCTGCGGATTTGGACAACATCATGAACGATTCTCGCAAGCCCACCGTTTCCGCTGAATCGCACAACTACGAGTCCCACAGCTACGAGAAGCCCATCGATAAGCCCGTTGAGGTGGCGCCGCGCAATTCGATTCCTTCAGTTTCCCACGCGGCCGCGCTGGATAATCTACAGCGAAATATTCCGCCGCCGACCAAGATTCCGCCGCCCGTGTCCTGAGTAAAAACGCACGCATCTTCGCTGATTTCGTAGTTTGGCTGCGTAACTATTTAGCAGCGGCTTTTAAAAGCACTCATTTCAAATCTTAGACTGATTTTTTAGTGCGAATGACCGCCGCGTCAGGATAGTTTAGGGGTATGAGCGTCCTGCATCCAAAAATACTCGAAGGCCTGAATCCTCCCCAGCGCGAAGCGGTGGAAACCATCGAAGGTCCGCTGCTGATTTTAGCCGGAGCCGGTTCGGGCAAGACCCGCGTCGTCACGCGCCGCATCGCAAACCTGATCGCTCACGGCGCGCGCCCGTGGCAGATCCTGGCGATCACCTTCACCAACAAAGCCGCCGCGGAGATGAAACGCCGCGTCGAGACGCTTGTGGCCGAAACCAATTTCGGCGCTCACGTTCGCGTGAACGATATCTGGCTCTCCACGTTTCACAGTTTCTGCGCGCGCCTGCTGCGCCGCGAGGCCGAGGCGCTGGGATACTCCAAAGACTTCAGCATTTACGACGAAGAAGACGCGTCGACGCTGCTCAAGGAGATCATTAAACGCCTTGGCCTGGGCGAGGACAAACGCTACTCGCCGCGCAATGTTCGTCAGATGATCTCAAATTTTAAAAGCCAGGCGCTGCGGCCCGAAGAGATCGAAGAAAACAGTTTTCACGAGCGCGTCGTGGCGCAGGTGTACCGCGAATATCAGGCGGGCCTGAAGAAGAATTCGGCGCTCGATTTCGACGATCTGCTCAGCCAGGCCGTGGCGCTTTTCCGCGACCATCCCACGATTCTCGAACGCTACCGCGAGCGTTTCCGCTACGTGCTGGTGGATGAGTATCAGGACACCAACAAGTGCCAGTACCACCTGATCCAGTTGCTGGGGCAGGCGCATCGAAACGTCTGCGCGACTGGCGATCCGGACCAGTCCATCTATGCGTGGCGCGGCGCCGACGTGCGCAACATTCTCTCGTTCGAGAAGGATTTTCCGGAGGCGAAAGTCGTCAAACTGGAGCAGAACTACCGCTCCACGCAGCGCATTTTGCTGGCAGCCAGTTCCGTCATCGAAAATAATTCCGAGCGCAAAAAGAAGGATCTCTGGACGGAGAACGCCGAGGGGCAGAAGCTGAGCTTCACCATCGCCGGCGACGAACAGCTCGAAGGTTATGAAGTGGCGCGGCAAGTCGAGCAGCTCTCGCGGGAGGGCCGGCGCTACAACGACATGGCGGTCTTTTATCGGACCAACGCGCAGTCGCGGGCGATCGAAACGGCGCTGATTCAGGCCGCTATTCCCTATCAGTTGGTGGGCGGCACCGCGTTCTATGAGCGCCGCGAAATCAAAGACGCGCTGGCTTATTTGCGCCTCGTGGTCAACACCAAGGACGACGTCTGTTTCCGCCGCGTGATCAATGTTCCGCGCCGCGCGCTGGGCGATTCGGCGCTCGAAACCATCCAGCAGCAGGCCGCGAAGAACGGCACGTCGCTGCAGGAGACGCTTGACGGTCCCGCTGCCGAAATGTTTATTTCAACCTTTAAGCCCAAGCCACGCCAGGGGCTTGTTCAGTTCGCGCGCCTGATCGAGAAGCTGCGCTCGATGCCGCCATTTCCGGTGCAGAATGTTTTGACTCTGATGCTGGATGCCAGCGGCCTGCGCCTGTCCTTAATGGAGGCCGGCGAGACCGAGCGCGTTGACAATCTCGAAGAACTGGTCAATGCCGCCGCCGAATACGATAAGGAGAACGATCCCGCAAAGTTTCGCCTGCCTGAGGGGCCGCCACCGGAGCCAGGCGCCTACGACGGCATGGAAGAAGCCGCGCAACGCCAGGCCTCGCTCTCGGGATTCCTGGAGAACAGCGCCCTGCTGGCGCCAACCGATTCGTTCGATCCGGATAGCGATAAAGTCACACTGATGACACTGCACATGGCCAAGGGTCTGGAATTTCCGTTCGTTTTTTTGACGGGAATGGAAGAGGGCCTGCTGCCCATGATCAGGTCGCAGAACGTCGCCGACCCGGACGTTTTCTACGCCCGCGAACAGACCGAGGACAAGAAGGCCGTCGAAGAAGAGCGGCGCCTGGTGTACGTCGGCATCACGCGCGCGCGGGAGAAGATCTTTATTTCGCGCGCACAATTCCGCCGCCGCTTCGGAAAGGGCGACATCACGCAGCCCTCGCGTTTCCTGGGTGAAATTCCAGACAAGCTTCTCGAAATCTCGGACCGCTCACAGGCGATGTGGTCGCAGTCCGGGAACGCGCCGTTGTGCGCACCCGACGCCGGCCCGGTCATCAAGAGGCCATCAAGCGGAGAGCCCTTCGCGGCCTTTGAGCGCGAGGTCGCTCAGAAGTTTGGAGACAGCAACGAGGAGCCGGTGCGCAGTTCGAGCCGCTCGTCGCGGCGCCATGACCAGGCCTTGCAGACTGTGGTCGACAGACTGCTCGACGTCTCCGAGTCGCAGGAGGAACCGGCCTTTCTCGACGTCGGCGACCGCGTCAAGCACCCGCAATTCGGGCTGGGCACTGTGGAGTCGGTCAGCGGCTCGGGACTATCGGCGAAAGTAAGAGTCCAATTCCACAGCCACGGCCCCAAGCAACTGCTGCTCAGTCTGGCGAAACTGGAACGCCTGTGACCGCACCCTCCAATGAGACCACAACCGTCGCTCTGATCCAGATGCGGAGCGAAAAATCGTCGGCGAAAAATCTGGCGAAGGCGCTCGACCGAATCGAACAGGCCGCGGCCAAAGGCGCGCAAATAATCTGCCTGCAAGAACTGTTCTGCTCCGACTATTTCTGCCAGAGCGAAGACGACGCGCGCTTTGCACTGGCCGAGAGTATTCCCGGAGCGACGACGCATGCGCTTTCAAAGGCGGCTGCCGCCAATGGTGTCGTCATCGTCGGATCGGTTTTCGAACGCCGCGCCGAGGGGCTTTACCATAACACTGCGGTCATCTTCGATTCCGACGGCCAAATGATCGGGAAGTACCGCAAGATGCATATTCCCGATGACCCCTGTTACTACGAGAAATTTTATTTCACGCCCGGCGACCGCGAGCCCGGCTTTCATGCGCAGAACACTGCCGCCGGAAAGATCGGAACGCTGGTCTGCTGGGACCAGTGGTTTCCGGAAGCAGCGCGCTTGACCGCGCTCGCCGGCGCACGCATTCTTTTTTATCCCACTGCGATCGGCTGGCATCTCAAGGATGCAAAGGACGTGAAAGTGGCGCAGGCCGATGCCTGGGAAGTGATGCAGCGCGCGCACGCGCTGGCCAACGGCTGCTTCGTCTGTGCCGTGAATCGCGTGGGCCGCGAAGGCAATCTGGAATTCTGGGGCGGCTCGTTCGTCGTCGATCCGTTTG
>Ga0105047_10020233_pt1 | contig 10235 bp, 13 predicted proteins | sample MAT04_FD_78384 | JGI IMG/M metagenome (GOLD analysis project Ga0105047, IMG submission 78384) | Freshwater microbial communities from Lake Fryxell liftoff mats and glacier meltwater in Antarctica - MAT-04 (megahit assembly) | ecosystem: Environmental > Aquatic > Freshwater > Ice > Liftoff... | reverse complement strand
GTAGGTGTTACATCATTCACATTATAATTTGTATAATTCACACATTTAATAAAGGGTTAGAACTGAAAAAATGACAAAAGGCAAATGAATTAAAGGGCAATTGCTCTCGTAAAGCAAACGTTTCCTTTCGGAGCTTACAAAACAGCGTTTTACCGTGATGAACCCCAGTCACTTCTGGTTATCACTAGTGATCTGTTTATTGCTGGTGCATCGGGTTAGTGTTCATCTGAACCGCTCCTGGCTGCTTTTTCCCTCTTTCTGAAGAAACCCCTAAGCAAAAAACTATGCTGCGCGGCCTCCAGATCTTCATCCAGTTTTTTAGAACTGCTCTCAAGGTTTTTATCAATTCTTTGAAATGCGTAGCCGTTTCCTTATCGTGTAAAAGCATTCCCACTGGGGTTTTAGGATCTTTATCAGCCGCTTGCAAGTTGATAATTATAGGATTGGCGGTATCGGCTATCTGCCTGAACTGTTGGGCCGGTGCTTTAAGCGAATTAAATAGAAGGGTGTCATTTACCAATTCGTTGGCCAGATTGCCTTTTGCATGTAGTCCGGCACAGAAATCATGAAGCGATTGAAACAATTTTGCCGCTCCAGCAGATGCAACGCTCAGGGATGTAGTCGCTGCATCAATATTATCATACACTTGATTGTCGCCCATTGGTTTGCCGAGGGTTCCTTCCCCGGTAAGCAGATTTTTGCTTATTGTCTTTAAATCGCTGGTAATCGATAAGAGATTTACGTTATTTTCATGGAGGGTATGGATCATGTCTTCCTGAGAATAGGTTTTTTCTACATCAAGGGTGTCTCCAGATTCTATCTGCCTTGTTTTGGACGAACCACCATAAATGATGAGAATTTTATTTCCAATAGGGCCATCACTCCCGATTCTTATTTTCGCATTCTTACGGATATACTGCCGGGCTATCACCTCAATGTTAATGATTACTTCAACCTGCGAATTTTTTATAAAAGTGAAGCTTTCTTACGGTGCCGATCTTTACCCCGGAAAACCATACATTGTTGCCAGTCTGCAAGCCACCCACATCATCAAAGAAGGCAACTACTTTCATTTTCTTTTTGAAGGTTGCGTGTAAGTTGCCGATCATTCATATTCCGGCGATTAAGAACACGATCCCCAGTAGTACAAAAAGACCTACAAAAATGGCGCGTTTATTTGAAGTATCGTTCATGGTGTTTGAATAAAATTATAGTTGTAAAAAAGCTTTACTTCTTCGTCGGCGCCATTGAAGACTTCTTCAAATTTTCCGGTCTTCAGAAATATTCCATCCGATAACATCGCCACACGATTGGCGGTGGACTTGGCGCACGTGAGGTCGTGTGTGATAATCACCGAACTTGTACTGTTTTGCTGTTGCACTTTGTTGATCAGTTCATTAATCTCAGCGCTCGTTACCGGATCCAGGCCAGAAGTAGGGTCATCATACAGCATGATTTTCGGTTTTAAAATAAGCGTGCGGGCAATACCCACTATTTTTCGTTGGCCGCCGGAAAGGTCTGCGGGCCTGCGCGAAATTTTATCGCGCAGGCCCATTGCATCCTGTGCTTCATCTACTGCACGGTCTATCTCATTCTTGGTCATGTTCTTGCGGTTAATTATTAATGGAAACGCGATGTTGTTGTAAACATTCATATTGTCTTAGAGTGCACTGCTCTGAAATGAAAACCCAATGCGGAGTCGAAGCGCGTTGAGTTCAATTTCTTTGATATTTGTAATGCGCTGTCCGAATACGATTACTTCTCCCACGTCTGGTTTGAGCAGGCTGACGGTGATTTTTATCAGGACAGATTTACCTGAGCCAGACTTGCCCAACACGGCCACATTTTCACCTTTTTGCAGCTTAAAGTCATTGCCTTTCAGCACCTCCAGATCACAAAAGGACTTATAGAGTCCTTTGGCTAAAATTACCCGTTCTCCTGCGGCTTGAGGTTCTGGTTTTTGCATGGTTTCGTAAATCCTAATCCAGTTTGAAAGTTGAACGATGATCACTTGTTCGAGAAATATCAGGAACATGGCCAGCACAACAGACTGATTCGCAGCCCGGCCTACACCTCTCGTTCCTTGTACGGCATTGAATCCCTTATAGCAACCAATGACGCCGATGGTAAAACCATAGGCAATAGATTTTGTAAGTGAAGTAAAAAGATCCAGAAAGGAAACAGATGAAAACGCTTGTTGGAAAAAACTTACAATACCTGTAGCCTCTTCTGACTGAACGTTAAAGTAGGATTCCAAGAGCCCTACACAGATGCAGTAGAGCGATAAGATCGGTATGGTAATGGTGGTTGCGGTAACACGCGTTACCACAAGATATTTGAAAGGATTGATAGCACTTACTTCTATGGCATCGATTTGCTCAGCCACTTTCATGGAACTCAGCTCGGCGCCAATGCTGGAGCCAACTTTTCAGGCACAAATTGGGGCCGTTACCAATGGACCCAAAGCGCGTACAATAGCGATGCCAATGAGTGAAGGCAGTCATGAAGTCGCGCCAAAGTCTTCCAAGGAAGGGCGCGATTGTTTGGTGAAAACAACCCCAATGATAAATCCTGTAACGGTGATTAGCGAAAGCGATTTTAAGCCTATGTCAAAAGATTGGTTTATTATTTCACGAAAGTGAAATGGGGGTTTGAATGCTTCCTTAAAATAGCGCGCGGTAAGTGCATAGGCCTTATAAAAATCAGCAAAAAATTGATCAAGCCCTTTTGATAATACATATGTTTTTGAAACAGGTTTTTTCATGATAATTCATTGACATGACTTAAGTTTTCCTTCAGCACAGCCGGAAGAAAGACTACAACAGGTTTTTCAATGGTGGCATATTGCTCTCCTTTTATCTTCATCCTATCTTTGTCGACTCCTATTTTGAATTGACCCACAGACTTTATTCTCGTATTGCGCATGAAGGGTTTGCCATATTGCAAAATATGGTTGAAGGAGTTTGTGTGATTATGGCTCGGTTATACTTTTTGACGTAGCAAAAGGCTTTTTTACTTGGCAGTTGAATTTTACAGACAAATTTGTTTTTGCTGCAATGAAAAGTACCGCAAGTAGGCCTCCTATGGATAGAATAACAATCATACGATTTTTGGATTCCCCTGGGTTAAGTCATTTGTTGGCAAACCGTGTCTTATGATTTTCCCATCTTCCATGGTGATGGTTCTGTGGGTTCTGGCCGCAAAATCCATATCGTGCGTTACAATCAATAAAGACTGGTGGTACACTTCAGCCAGTTCCTTGAAAATATCGAATACCACGTCGCCGTTGTGTTTATCCAGGTTCCCCGTAGGTTCATCGCCCATGATAATCAAGGGATCGTTAATCAGTGCCCTGGCAATGGCCACCCGCTGTTTTTGACCACCACTCAGTTGGTTGGGGTATTTTAAGGCTTCTTTTTCTATCCCGAGGATTTTTAATTTCTCATAGGCATTGTGTTCCACTTCCTTGGTCAACAGTTTTCCTAATTTGAGAGCTGGCAACATAACATTTTGAAGGTTGGTGAATTCATTGAGCAGGTAATGAAACTGAAAAACGAAACCAATTTTTTCATTTCGTACCAAAGCCAATTCTGCATCCTTTTTATTTTTCATAGGAACACCATCCAAAAAAAGTTCTCCTTCATAGCTGGTATCCATGGTAGATAGAATGTATAACAAGGTGGATTTCCCACAGCCCGACTTGCCAACAATAGATACGAACTCACCTGCTTTAATAGAAAAACTGATATCTGAAAGCACCTTCACGGGGATGGGGTCGTGAAATGATTTACAAATACCGATAGCTTCTATGACCTTCTTTTCCATGTCTATTTCCCCCTGATGATATCTACCGGATCTATTCTGCTTGCTTTTCTGGATGGAAAATAACCAGCCAGGTAGGTGGTGATTATGGAAAAAATGGCTCCTATCAAATAGAATTTTGGGTTGTAGTTTATAGGATATGTTTTCACCGTTGGCAAAGAAGGCGTATTAAATGGGATTTCGCCAATAAGAGCAGAGAGTCCCAATCCAAAAATCAATCCCAAAGCTCCACCCACCAAGCCAATGGTTAAGGCAATGGTGATGAATATGGCATTGACATCCTTTCCGGAAAATCCGGTCGCTTTCAGAATGGCAATGGAGTCCATTTTTTCATAGATCATCATATTGAGGATGTTGTAAATGCCAAACCCGGCCACAATGAGCAATGTAATGCCTACCGCGTAGGAAATCAATGTCCGCACCGAGCTACCAGTTTCAAATTGGGCATTGGCCGTTTGAATGTCTATAGCATCTGCTTCAAATAAGGTGCTGTAACTTTTGGCAAGAGCTGGAGCGAGTTCCAAATCAAATAATTTGATCTGAATATCGGTGACATAGCTCGCTGGTTTTCCGAGTATTTTTTGAGTAGTGGCAAGGGTCGTATAGCTTTGTACTTTGTCCACTTCATCTATTCCAGATTGAAAAAATCCAACCACTTTCAAAGGGAATCGGTTGCCTTCGCTGGTCGTTATTTGAATGTTGTCGCCAATCTGAACAAGCATTTTTCTTGCCGCTCCAATGCCCAAAATAATGCTGTTCGGGGTATTTTTTAAATCAGTTGTTTTTCCTTCCACCACATAATCCTGAAAAGTGAACAGGTTGTTTTCGGCATCCACATCAATGCCGTTGATCACCCCCGTTAGGTTAATTTCTCCCACATTGTAGAAAATGGGAACCGTGGTTTTTGGCGCAACGCCGCGCACATTCGGATCATTCTTCAAGGCCTTTACTACGGCTTCGCTATTTCGAATTTCCAACAGTTCATTCTTTGGTTTGACATGCTTTACAAAGTGATAAGCGCTCGGGTAGGCCTTAGATCTGGCAATGGGTTGAATCGGGGAAGGCAAAATTTCATTGTAGAGTCTTACATGGGGCGTCCGGTTGAGTATCAAATTGTCGAGAAGGTCATTTAACCCACCCATAAAACTCAGCAAAGTGATGAACATCGTGATGCTGAAGGTTACCCCAAAAGCTGCAACCATCGTTTGCTTGAGTCTTGCCCTGAGCAAAGCCACTGAAATTCTTGTGATGAGTTTGATCTTCATTGCTCAGGCAGAATGAGTTCTTCATTTATATCCATTCCTGAGAGAATTTCCACCATTTGGTAATCCTTCAAACCGGTTTTTACAATCAGATGCTTCCCGGATTTGTTCACTACAACGGAATCATTGAGCAGGTAATTCCTTGGTATGAGCAGTGCGTCTTTCTTCGTGCTGATAACCACATTGGCTTCAAAGGAAATATTCGGATAAAGCACGCTCGGGGGACGTACAAACTCTGCTTCAATGGTAAATGTTTTGCTTTGCACATTCATGATGGGATTGATCTTGGATACCACGGCATCGAACACCGAATCCCGATAGCTATTCAACACGACCAGCACGGACATGCCCAACTGGATGCCGATAATATCATATTCATCAATCTGCATTTCAAGTATGTATTTTTGGTCATCTCCGATAATGGCTATGGGCGTTTGGGGCGTGACGATTTCCCCCTTGGCAAGGTTCATCTGATATACCTTGCCTTTCACCTTGCTTTTTACCAGATAGTCTCCAGCATTTTTATTGCTGATTGACAAGTTGTTTTGCGCCTGTTTGGAGAGATAGGACAACTGCTTTTCCAGCTCTTCCAACTTTTCCTTCGCAGATGCATAGTTGCTTTTTGAGTTTTCAAAGGCCAGTTCTCTTTGCTCCAATTCTACTTTAGACCCAATGCTTTGTGACCATAAATTCTTTTGCCTTTCAAGCATTGATGCATCATTTTCCTTTTGACTTTTCGTCAAACTGACCATAGACCTTGCTTCATCCAGTTTTCCCCGATTGAATTTAATTGCGTTGAATTCAGCTGATAATCTGGCATTGTCCACCATCAACTGCTGCGCATCATTGGCTATGGAGAGTATGGGGGAACCAATTTCAACGGATGCTCCCTCGTCCGCAAATACTTCATTGACGATACCGCTTACGTTGGCAAAAACCTGGTATTGATTTTTGCTTACAACAACTCCAGAAGCGTATACAGATTCAGTGATATTCTGGCGAGAGGGTTTGATGGTGTCTTCTTCAGATTGACACGCGACCAATGCAATCAGCAGCGGTAAAAAAGCAATCGACGGGTGTTTTTGGAGAGAACACATGGCTTTCATGAAAATTTTGCTTTAACTTCCTGACAGTTTACGATAATCATTTGGCAGATCTGATCAATTGGAACCGATGTTTTATTTCTATCCAGCGGGTCTCCATATAAATTTGCCAATTTATTAATCGTCAAAAATAGGGTGCTTACAATGGCGAAAAGTGGTATTGCGAGCAATTCTAAATTGCTTTCTTCTCCTCCGATATCAATATCACCAATGATAAAGGGAATCATTATAACATAAATGACAACTGTTACGCGTGTGAAAGCACTGTATATTTTTAAGAAGGGCGTGTTGTTGATTCGTTCGGCTTTCCCTTGGATATCATAAAATTGAATGATGTGAAGCATTAAGTCGCTTTTTACAATTCTCGCTGTGGGTGCAAAAACAGCTTCGATTTTTGCAGATAATGCAATCAAAATTTCATTGCTCAGCTTGTTGGACTGATTTACACCATATTGGTCGAAGAGCAACTGGGTTTCTTTATCCATTTGGGTTTGAGATATACCGTGTAATTCGTTTTTTAACTGATTGATATAGCAACAAATCAAGTCGATGAGTTCCCTGGCAATCACTATACGGTGCTTCTCTTCCGCATCCACAAAATTTGAAGGAGATCGAAAATAGGTGTAAATCATTCCTGAAAAGCATCTTGCATTGTTGGTTAATTCTCCAAATATTTTACGCGCTTCCCACCATCTGTCGTAAGCCGAATTCATCCTAAATCCTAAGAAAAAGGCAACTGCGAGACCAAATACTGAACCAATTTGCCCGGAAAGTTTAAAAATATGATCTCCAAACTTCTCTTCTAATAGTAAGACCAATGTTGCATAAACAATGCATAAAAAGAAGTACGGCAACGCGATTTTGGACAGCTCCCAAAACCCCTGTTTTTCAGTTCTGATCATAATTCGTCATTTTTCTCATCGTGTTCACTATTTTGATTTGGATCACTATTTTTAGATATAAAATCCAAGTAGCTCTTCATTAACTTTAAGTATTTTTCAGTATCCTTAAGCGCTTGCTTTTTCACAGAAGAATCTTCGGCACTTTCTGCTCTGAGCATATTTACCTTGGCCCTCACGTTGGCGCGATAAGCTTTATAATAAATAAAGAGGAGCCGTTCTGACTCATTTCGGCACACTTCAAATTGACCATTGTAATAGTTGAAGAATTGATCACTCAAATCAGGATATCCGAATGCTTCCAAATCCATACAGAAAAAAGCCAACTCATTTAAAATATCAATCTGACGAAAATTATCATTGAACTCAAGACAGTCGAATATTACAGGCTTACGCAGCAAAAAGATGTTACGTGTATGCAAATCTCCATGACAATCTCTGATAAACCCTTCTTCTTGTCTTTGAGAAACCAAGTCGGCATTCTGTTCGAGAAAAGAATTGGATACTTGAATGGCATCGCTGATGGTGACCGAGGCATACACATCCAAAGGCTTCTTTTCACTTACAAAGCCCTCTAGATCATTAAATTCGTCTTTCATCGGCGGATATGCCGCATGATCTATAACAGTGGCATTCTGATGAAACGACAGCAGTTTATCAGCTATGGCAAAGATATCATTGACAGTGACATGGCCCGCTTGTAATTCGATATCCATTCTCCGTTCTGGATTGAGTTTTTTCATTTGAATGGCATAGTCAATAACTTGATCAACAGATTTATAACCGCCAAGCATCAGCTTTCCATTCTTTTGTGTTATTGGAATGATACCCTTGTAGACGTTTTTAGTAAGCCTTTTATTTAGTACAATTTCCCTTTCGCAGTAGTACTTTCGTTTTTCAAGCGTTGAAAAATCCAGAAAAGTATAGTGTACGGGTTTCTTGATTTTGAATACATGCGCATCACAAAGAATGACCCAGGAGATGTGTGTTTCAATCAACTCTGGCGTTTGACATTTACACGGATAAATGCCTTCTTTAACAAGGGAATTAATTTCTTTTATGTTCATTTTATTGTGATAAATATCTTGACCATATCATTAGAGCTCTAAATTTATAACACGCATATTTGGCGGCATCTTTACCAAAGTTCATCCGGTTCTTTTAATTGCTGTCGAATATTCAAGCGCTATCGTTCTAGCGCTAAATATGAAATAGAATTTTCCAAAAGCTGGTCTATGTTGTCATTCGAAGCGTAAAGGATTAAATGATCCTTGGTGTATGGTTCAAACTCCCGCTCAATAAGTTCATGTATGTGATAGTCTGCATCACTCTCTTCACGCTTCTTGCTCAGTCTTTCCTTTATAATGTCCTTATCAGCTTTGACTTCTATGAATTTTATTTCACTGCCTGGTAGTTTTATTTGTTCAATACAAGTATTGCGTATCGATGCTGTGTAGAAAGTGCCATCCAGTATGACGTGTTCGTTGAGAGAAACATAATTACACATCATGTCAAACATCTCTTTGTAGATCAGAAGTTTTTCATTTGTTGAATAGGTTGGATACGTGACAAGTTTTTTCCTAACGACATCACTGCTAATATGATGTGCGCCTATTTTTTTAGCTAGCTTACCAGCTAAATAAGTTTTTCCTGATCCGGGAAGTCCAAATACGATTATCACCATGCGTTACATATTTCAAGTACATAAAATTCAGTACAGCCACGATCTTAACCCAGGACATGAATCAAATCAATGATATTTACCTAATCATCCCCTTCTTGATCGTTTTTAAACATTTTTTCACCGTCTTCTATAGAAGAATTGGCAGTATTGTTTCTTATTTCAGTATGTCTGATTTCGCCACCTGTGGTGCCCGTTTGTTTGGCATAGACAAGAACAACTACTGTAAAACCGGTTGCCAAAAAAGAAATGATGCTTGCGTACGATTTCTTTTTCCAATTCGCCCATAGGCCAATGAGGGAAATTCCGCCTAAAACATAGAGCAGAATAGCAAATATTTCAGCTGCTTCTTCATGAACTTTTATAAATTGTTCATCTATACCTTGAATTTCCTCAACAATCTCTTCAGCGCCTTCCCCTGTTGCGAAAGCAGCAATTGCTGCAAGTGCTCCTAAAATGAAAATGCTGTATGCAGCCCGTTTAAGAATTTCTGATTTCAGCAGAAAACCACCAACCATGATAAATAATCCAACTACCGGAATGATAATTGGTAAATGATTCAGGACCAAATGCCAATGTGCTTCGTTCATAATTTTTTTTTTAGATTAAATTTTTTTTATGTCGAAAGAAGCAGGTATAAGAGAATTTTAAACTTGCTTCGATTCGTATATCCCTGCGATCTTTTAGGAGTTTTCACAAGGTCGTCACTTTAATAAAGAGCTTCGAATCAGTCATAGAAATTTCACAACGGCTGGGGGCTGTTGTGGCATACGTATTCCCACAAGTAGGGCATAAGTAGTAGATTTTAGCCAGCGTATTATCGGTACCTGTTTCAAATGCTGCCAAAGCCGCGATATAAAAATCCCTATGCTTTTGCTCCACTTTATACGCATAAGTTAAACTAATTTGGGCCATATAGTTTCCGGCGGAATTTGCATTCTTAATGAATTCGGGATACATCGTATTGTACTCATAACTTTCACCGGCTATTGCTTCTTTTAAATTCTCTGCTGTCGATTTTACTGTGAATTCAGGTGTGATTTCCGGTATGGTATTACCCATTCTCATCAATACCACCTTGTGATTACCTGCATGAATCAATTCAGCTCCTGAAGCTGCTTTAAAAAGCAATGCCACTTCGGGATGCCCTTCCTCTGCTGCTTTTTTGCTGTACGCAGCGTATTTAAAATGAGCTGTTGTCTCCCCTTTGTAGGCGTCCTGCATATTTTGAATGGTCAACTTTTGTGGATCCTGCTTTTCTCCATCCACTGCTGCCGTGTCCACTTGGTCCTCATTGGATACTTCAACTTCATTCTTTTCCGCGGTTTTCTCATTACAAGATTGAAATAGCGCCCCGAAAGAGGCCATTATCAAAACGAATATTAAAATTGACTTTTTCATTTTTGTGTTTTTAAAACTCATGAGTGAATCTACGTCTGTGTGCTTTCGGTTTCCTTCGTGGTATTTT
>Ga0105047_10020230_pt1 | contig 10235 bp, 7 predicted proteins | sample MAT04_FD_78384 | JGI IMG/M metagenome (GOLD analysis project Ga0105047, IMG submission 78384) | Freshwater microbial communities from Lake Fryxell liftoff mats and glacier meltwater in Antarctica - MAT-04 (megahit assembly) | ecosystem: Environmental > Aquatic > Freshwater > Ice > Liftoff... | reverse complement strand
GGGAACGCACCCTTGCCCTGCATCGTGCTGACGACCGCCGCGCCAAGATGCTCGGCCAGCCGGCGCACCTCTCCTTCCGCATGGGCCAACACTACGCCGCCCCCGACCAGGATCACCGGCCGCCGGGCGTCGACCAACAGCTTGGACGCGCGGTCGATGGCCGCCGGGTCGCCGCCCGGCGCACCCATTGGCCGCCGCTCACGCGGATTGGGCAAGGCGTCGATGGCGATGGATTCTGCCTGCACGTCCATTGGCAACGTGATTAAAGCGGGTCCGGGCCGGCCGGTAAGCATGGCGTTGAAGGCCTGGCTCATGGCGCGCGGCAACTGACGCGCCTGGTCGATACGCCAACTGCGCTTGACAATCGGATCAAAGATGCGCGGCAGGTCGGACCAATACTGGCGGTCGATCTCCTGCAACACACCGACGCCGCGCATGTGGGTGTGCGTCTCGCCCAGCAACAGCAGCAGGGGGATGGAGTCGACATAGGCCGTCGCCAGCCCCAGCGCGGCATTGGCCGCGCCCGCCCCGATCGACGTAAATGCCGCCAGCGGCTCACCCGCCGCACGGAAGTACCCATCCGCCATGTGCAACGCGGCTTGCTCATGGCGGGGCATGATCACCTGGATGGCATCCTGGCGGCGACGCAGCGCGTCGACAAACGGCAAGTTGCCGTGGCCAGGGATGCCGATCACATAGGGCACGCCCTCGCGCACCAGCATCTCCACCACAATCTCGGAACCGGTCAGCATTTGCGTCATCGGTGAGCCTCCACGCCCTATAGGTTAACAGCCTGTCCAATGCGCGCCGATTCCTGCGCCGCCAGCGCAAAACGCAGCACCTCACGGCCCTGGGCGCCCGTCAAGCTAGGCGGCGCGCCGGCAAAGTAGGCGTCGATAAAGTGGCGCGTCGAGTTGATGAAGCTATGCTCCCAGCCGACCGGCATATCTGAAAAGGTGCGCGTCTGGCGGTCGGCGTAGAGCACCACCGGCGGTACATCCATCATCTTTCCATGGCCGCGCGTGATCCAGATCACGCCTTTGGTGCCGGTGATCTCGATGCGGTCATCTTGGGCATAGTGGTGGGTGTCGAGCACTAGATCGGGCGAATAGACGACTTCCAGCGAACCGACGCTGTGGCCGGGAAATTTGAACGAGACAATGGAGGGCGAATCCAGAAACGCGCCCGGAGCCACCTCCGTGGCGCCGATCCACGCGTGCACCGCTTCGGCCTGCCCCATAAAATGCCAGGCCAGCGCAAACTTGTGGTGACCGTCATCGAAGACCAGCGGGCCACCGCCATTCTGGGCCGGGTCGAAACGCCATGCCTGCGCTGCATGTGGCACCTGCCAGGCATTGGGACTGGTGGCGGCATTGCTCTTGATGCGAATCGAAAGCGGGTCGCCGATCTCGCCGGCATCGACCAACGCCTTGGCGCGCTGGACCGGCGGATAGAAGATAAAGTTCTCAAAGACCTTGAAGATGACACCCGCCCGCTGCGTGGCGGCAATCATTTCCTCTGCCTGGTCCACGCTGAACGCCATCGGCTTCTGCACAGAAACATGCTTGCCGGCGGCGGCCGCATCCAGCACAGCCCGGTGGTGCAGATGGTGCGGCAGGAGGATTTCGACCAGATCGACCTCGGGCAGCGCCAACAGGTCGTGGTAATTGGTAAAGATGCGGTTCTCAGCAACACCCCAGGCGCGACCGCGCTGTTGGGCATTGGGTGCGTGTACATCGCAGACCGCCACAATCTCGGCGCGTGGATTGGCCAGATACTCCAATGCATGGAGGTCAGAAATACGCCCGGCGCCGATGATACCGACGCGTAATTTGTCCATCATTCCTCATGCTCCTGACAGAACACAAATGAGCCGGATGATTAGCCCTTCACGGACCCCAGCGTAAGGCCGCGAATGAAATAGCGTTGGAAAAAGATAAAAACCAGCAAGGTCGGCACGCTGGCCATGATCGACATCGCCCCCTGCACGCCGTAGGCTACACTGTATTGCCCTTTGAGCGACGCCAATCCCACCATGATCGTGCGCATATTGTCGGACTGCGTGAAGATAATCGGCCACAGAAAATCGTTCCAAATCCAGGTGAATTGCAGTGTAGCCAGCACCGCCACCGCCGGCAGGCTCACCGGCAACATGATGCGCGTCAACACCTGCCATTCATTGCTGCCGTCGATGATGGCGGCCTCACGAATGGCATTGGGCACGGCTGAGAAAAAATTGCGCATAACCAAGGTACAGATCGGCAGACCGAACGCCGTATGCACGATGATCATCGGCCAGAGCGTGTTGTAAAGGCCGACGGCGTTAAAGAGCCGGAAGAGCGGAATCAGCACGATTTGCGGCGGGTAGAACATGCCAGCGACTACAAAGACAAAGAGCGCCTCGCTGCCGCGGAAGGGGAGTTTGCTAAAAACGTAGCCGGTCAAAATCCCCAACGCAATCGAGGAGATCGTAGCCGGGATCGTGACCAGAAACGAGTTGGTCGCGTACTGTGCAACGTTGGCCCCGACCCAGGCTTCGGCAAAGTTGCTGAAGCGCAGCGCCGATGGCAGCGACCACAACCCATTGCGGGCAATCTCCTCGGTCGTTTTGAAGGAGGTCAGCACCACACCAATGCCGGGCAGCGAATAGAGCACCACGAACAGCGTGAGCATAAAATAGAAAAGCACGGCCGGCGTCAAGCGCCGGCGGCGCTTTGTGGTAGAGGGGGCTGTGGGCTGCGGGCGCGTTGTGTCAGTCATACATTTCGTTCATAACCCGCACCTGGCGGAAATAAAAAGAGATCAGCGCCAACGAGATCACAAAGAGCACGACGGCAATCGCGCTGCCATACCCCATGTAATACTTCTTGAAGGACTCGTTGTACATGAACATGGCGAGCGTGTCCGACGAATGGAACGGGCCGCCCTGCGTCATTACATAGACAATGTCAAAACTCTTGAGCGAATTGATGATGGCGAGAGCAATCACGACCACCGTTGCCGGCGCCAAGAGCGGGATGACTACCGCACGCAACGACTGCCAATAGGTTGCCCCGTCGATCTCGGCGGCCTCAGTCAGTTCCTTCGGCACGGAAGTGAGGCCGGCCAGAAAAATCACCATGGCCAGACCCATTTGCTGCCACGACCAGGCGATGATCACCGACCACAGCGCCGTCTGCGGGTTGGCCAGCCAGGCACGCGTCCACCCGCCAAGGTTGAGGCCCCGCAGGGTGGTGTTGATCAAGCCCCAATCGGGATGATACATCCAGACCCAGACCTGGCCGATCACAACCAGCGAGAGACAAATGGGCAGAAAAAAGAGCGACTTATAGATATTGCCGGCCCAGCCCCGCCCGTTGAGCGCCAATGCGATAGCAAGGCCCCCCAAAGAGGGCAGAAAAACAGCCGCAATCATCCACACCACTGTGTTGCCAATCGCGCCAAAGAAGAGCGGATCGCGGCCGATCTTCAGATAGTTATCCAGCCCCACATAGTTATAGGTGATGTTGAACCCGTTCCAATCCGTGATGCTATAGTAAAACGAGACCAACAATGGCGCGACCACAATCGCGGTGTAGATCGCGAGTGGCGGCGTAAGAAAAAGCGCCGTCCATAACCGTCGTGATCTGACCATGGCTTTCGATCCACACCCCCAAAAAAATCCAGCAACGGCTGCTCGTCATGTTGACACAGCCCCCACGAACACAGCACGGTGTTCGTGGGGGCTGCGGCGAAGCTTACTTCTTAAACACTTCCTTCGCCACGTTCTCGGTCTCGGCCAGGTAATCCGCGAACTTGGCCGGGTCGTTCATGAACTGCGCAAACATGTTCAAACCGCCTTCGGCCATCGGTGGCGTCGTCGCCAGGTCGTAGTTAAAGGCAAAGCCATCAGCGGCGGCGACCTGGTCACTGGCCTTCTTCATGACTTCGTTGTAGATCGAAACGTCCACCTTGGTCGAGGGCGCCAGCGCACCTTGTGCCTGCGCCCAGTCGGCCTGCACCTGCGGGTCGAGCAAGTACATCAGCAGCTTCTCGGCGTCCGCCTTGTTCTTGGACGCATCGGTCATCACGAACCCATCGACCGGGCCAAGCGCTACGTTGGGCACGCCGTCCTGGATCGCAGGGAAGGGGAAGAAGTCGTAGTCTGTGCCCGGCACCAGCTTGTTGCCGTTCCAATACCCCGTAATCCAGGTGCCCATCAGGGTCATGGCAGCCTTGCCATTGGCCACCTGGTCGGCGGCATCGGTCCAGTCATAGGCATTGGCATCAGCCACAAAATAGCCCTTGTCGACCAGCGCCTTCCACATCTCCATGGCCTTGACAACCTCAGGATCGTTGTAGGTGGCCTCGCCTGCCATCAGCTTGGCGCGGTATTCGGGGCCGGCCGTGCGCAGCAACAGATAATCGAACCAGAATTGGGCAGGCCAGCGATTCTTGGAGCCAAGCGCAAAGGGCGTAACGCCAGCCGCCTTTAGCGTGTCAGCCATAACCAGAAGTTCATCCCACGTCTTGGGAAACTCGGTGATGCCGGCATCCGCCATCACCTTCGGGTTGTAGAACATGCCGACGTAATGGTAGCCCAGCGGGATCAGGTACTTCTTGCCGTTGTAGGTGCTGGCGCCGTTGGCAATGCCGGCCGGGATGACCTCGTCCAGCTTGTTATCGGCCCATAGTTGGTCGATAGGCGCCAGACGGCCGCCGTCGACGATAAATTGCGTGCGTGCGCCGGCCCAATATGAAAAGAGATCGGGCGGATTGTTGCCGGCCAGCGTGACGAGGATCTGGGTCTTGAAGTCCTCGTGGCCGGCAGAGTTGTCGACCGCTTCGATGCCGGGGTTGGCGGCGGCGAAGCCCTGCAGGATCTTGGTCATGGCCTCTTTGCCGAGCGTGTCGCTAAAATAGTGGATCACGCTAAGCTTGACAGGTTCTGAAGCGGCAGCCCCGCCAGACGCGGCGGGAGCAGCCGGGGCAACGGGCGCGACACAGGCAGAGAGCGCCAACGTGGCCAGCATCAGGATGGCGGCGAGCCGCCAAAGCGATTGTTTCACAATTTCCTCCTGGTATCGGACAAAACGCAAAGGTTGGTTGGCTGGGTAGCCGGTTGGAGAGCAACACACAACATGAAACGAATGTGATATAACAACCACACTGTTTGCAGATAATATCCTATGTATTGCCAAAAGTCAAGCAGCAAAATTGGCGATTCTTATCTGAAATCCTGGCGCGGAGAGTTGTGCTATCCGTGAATGTGGACTAGAATTGATGTGGAAATACAATTTTCTATTTTCATATTTCATCATCGACTTAGCGGGAACCAACAACGTCCATGCCAAAGAAACAGGCGATCACGATTATCGATGTGGCCCGCCACGCCGGCGTCTCGCCGAGTACGGTCTCGCGCGTGCTCAACCAAAAGGGGTATTTCAGCGCCGCGAACCAACGCAAGGTGGCCGAAGCGGTCACGGCGGTGGGCTATCGCCCGGCCAACCTGCTGCACCCAGCGCCGGGAACCGCCACAAAACTGATTGGGCTGATCATCCCCGACATCTCCAACGTCTTCTACACGGCCGTCGCCGCCGCGCTGCTGGCGGTGCTGCGCAGCCAGGGCTACGAGATGATCCTATGTGTCAACGACGAGGATGCTGCGCTCGATCTGGTCTATCTCCAAATGATGCAAGCAAAGGGGGTGGATGGCCTCCTCTACGCACACCCTGCGCAGGGCGACAACTCAGCTCACGTGCGCCGTCTGGCCCAGGAGGGGTTGCCGATCGTGGAGATCAACCGCCAGCGCGAGCGCGATGTACTCGACGCCGTTCTGCCCGACAACTTTCGCGGTGTGCACCAGGCGATCGAATATCTTGCCGACCTGGGCCATCGGCGTATCGGCTTCATCAGTGGGTCATCCAAGATCACGACGGGCAGCGAACGCCTTTTCGGCTATCAAAGCGCCGTGCGCCAAATGGGCCTGGACGACGACCCGGCGCTCACCAAGATCGGTTCGTTCACGCGACCGCACGGCGAAAAGGCCACCGCCGAACTGCTCGACCTGGCCTCCCCACCGACAGCACTGATTGCCGGCAGCAATCGCATATCGATGGGCGCGCTCATGGTGATCGGCCAGCGCGATCTGCACATTCCCGACGATATCTCCGTAGTGGCCTACAACGACACCGAATGGCTGACCGCGTGGAACCCGCCCATCACCGCCGTGGATGTCGCTGTCGATGAGATGGCCAAGCTCGCCGTCGACCTGCTGCACCGCAGAATCTCCGGCCTCGCCGTCGACGCCAAGCCGGTCACCTACCACCTCAGTACATCCCTGATCGTCCGGCAGTCATGCAAGCACATTGGAGGCTAGCAGACCACACCAATTTTCCCCAGGGGCTATCACGGTCGTCACCCGCTCACTGCCTTCACAATCACCGTTCGGCGGTAAGCATTTTCGTTGACTCCAAAGTTGCCGGGACAGCATGCGGGTTGCGGGAAGCCGGCCGACACCGCAGCACTTAAACAAGTCGATTGTACTATACCGCGGGCATAGAAGAGACGCCTACCGTCACGCGCGGGTCCAAACAGGTGGTTTCACGCCTGCACCTCAGCGACTGCGAAAGGCTTTGGCCATCGCGATCGCGAGCCGCGTGTCGCCGCGCGCTTCGTCGATACCCGTGCGCGGCGTGGCGCCCGTGGTCACGCAGTGGTGAAAATGCAGGAGTTCCTCATGGAAGGCCTCGGCATAGGAAACGACTACGTCCTTGGCGTAGGCCATGCCACGCTCCATGCCTTCGATGCGCAGCCCAGTGGGGAAGTGGCGCAGGTAGGGCGACGGAAACTCGAGTTCCAGACGCATTTCCGGGGCCAGGAAGAGATACTTCTCCTGGTAGTGCTTGATGCCCGGGAGATAGAGCCAGGTAAGGGTGACCAGGAGTTGGTGACTGTAGCGTAGCGTGGATTGAACGCCGCGACCGTCATACCAGATGTGCGTAGACAGCACCTCCTCCGGCTCACCCAACAGCCCGCGCAGCGCGTTGATCTGGTGCACGATACTGGACGCCAAAATCCAATAACCGATGCGCTGCTCCACCGCCGACCGGTCAGGGCCAAGAGCCAGGTCGATCAGGTCGGCAATGGCGCCGTGTTGCGTTCGTTCGCAAACCCCCATCTCGTCCGGCAGAGCCACGCGGTCGAGTTGCAGGGGGGCCGGCGTCAACGTGTAATGGGTGCGGTACGCGGCGTCGTCGGGATGCCAGACCGTGATCTGGGCATGACGCAGGTCAGTGCGGCCGGCCAGGAGCCGTTGCGCTTCCGCGTAGGCCGGATCGTAGCGCTTCATATTGGCCACCATCAGTTGCACGCCGGCCGTCTGCACGGCAGCGCCGATGGCGTCAAGTTCCTGCAGGCTCACGGCGAGAGGCTTCTCCACCAGGATATGTTTGCCCGCTTGTGCGGCCGCGATCACCTGCGGGCTATGCGGATCGGCGCTCAGGATGAGCACAGCGTCGAGCGGCAACGCCAAGAGATCCCGATAGTCAGCAAAGCGCTGCGGCACATGATAGAGCGCTGCCACCGCCGCCAGGGCAACGGGGTCCACATCACAAACCGCTTCAATCTGAAAGAGATCGGGCCGGTTGGCGAGAAAAGGCAGATGCATCATCTGCGCGACGCCGCCACAGCCGATCACGCCAATTTTCAGACAAGTACGCATCGTTTGCTCCTAAGCATAGGGTTGGTTGGCATTTTGACCAGTTCATTTCGGGCAGGAAATGCGTCTGTGAGGCGCATGTCTCGTCGATCATGGTCACATCGTTGGCACCCATACGTCATGTCGCTTGGGTCGAGCGCAACTAATAATTATAACACGGACTCAGCAATGCGGCAAATTTAAACTACCTATCGACAAGGCGCAAAAGTTGTGATACAATGTAGGTGCAGCAGAATAACAGTCGCGCCCATATCACTCCAATGCTCCTTCCAACATCGCAGAAGCGAGATAGTTTTGTGTCTAACGTTGCTGCGTGCTAGTCGGTCGACATCCCCCAAGTCCACCATCATCGAATATCGCACCCGTGTCTACACGTTCCAGGATCGCAATAAGGGAGGATCTTTGCTATGCCGTCAAAGGTGCTCAGAAACGGTACAGGACTCACGATTGCCGGTGCGTTGCTCTGGTTTGCATTGAGCGCAGCTGCCCCTGCCCGCGCCCAAATCGACAACCCTGCCGGCGGTAATGCGCCAGTCTCTGCGGCGCAGATGACATCGCCCGCGCCGTTGCTTGTGCTCTACCAGGGTCGCCTACTGGATCCCGGCTCGGGCCAACCGAAGGCCGATGGCGCCTACCCGATGACCTTCAGCCTTTACCCAGTCAATACGGGCGGTGCTGCCATCTGGACGGAAACAAAAAATATAGGGCTGGTCCGCGGCGTATTTTCCACCTATCTCGGCGAAAACACGCTGCTCCTCTCCACCTATTTTGACGGCCAGGAGCTTTGGCTGGGCATCAAGGTCGGCGCAGATGCCGAGGCCGCACCCCGCCAGCGCATTGCGTTTTCTCCCTATGCCGCCTACGCGCTCAGGGCTGATACCGTGACCGATCCCGCTCTCACACGCGACGATGAGGTCGTGCCAATTGTCATAGGCAGTGGTTTTTTTTCCGCCGCTGGTCATACTCATCTTGGCGAGACATGGGGCAGCGGCAATCCACTGGCATTCAATGGCTCCTTCCCGGCCGCGCCGCTGGTCGTCAACAATAGCGGTGGCGACGGCATTCAGATTCAGTCGGCCGCCGATGATGGCATTCAGATCTCTTCAACCGCATTTGGTGTCTATGCTTACTCGCCCACGTATACAGGGTTTACGGCCAGCGCGCCCGGGGGCAACGGGCTCAGTGTCTACAGCGCGGGCGGCAACGGCGTCTATGCTACCAACAACAACGCCAACGACACAATCTACGCCCGCAACGACGGCACGGGCAAGGGCATCTCGGCCTATAGCTACCAAGGCGTCCCTGGATGGTTTGGCACCTATAGTAATGCAAATCTTCTGGTCGCAGAGGAAGAAGTGACAACCGGAACTTGGGATGTACGGTTCAAGGTGACGCGGGGCGGATGGGTTTACGCCGACGGCGGCTACCTCACGCCCGCTGCTGACTTTGCAGAGTTATTACCTGCTGCCCCGGGATTAACTCCCGGCGACGTGCTTGTCGTTGGCGCCGACGGCCAGCTTCAAATTAGTAGCATCCCCAATGCAGCTAATGTGGCGGGTGTCTACTCGACCAAGCCCGGCTTTTTGGGAGGAGTTGCCGCTGCCGCAGGCACGGGGACCTATCCCAGTGTACAGGGCGAGCAGGTCAGCGCGGCCGTGATGGGTGACAAAGTGGCCGGCAACGGCGCTGTCGCGGGGTCGACGGCTGCCAACCAACCGGGCGCGATGCAAGCGAAAGGCCAGGCCGCGAGTAGCGTACAAGCTGCGCTGGCAACACCGGGACAAGTCCCGCTGGCGATTGTCGGCGTGGTGCCGGTCAAGGTGAGCGCTGAAAACGGCGCCATCGTTCCCGGCGACTTGCTGACCACAGCGGCTCTGCCCGGTTATGCCATGAAAGCGCTGCCCATCGACGTCGGCGGCGTCGCGATCTACCGGTCTGGCACGCTGCTGGGGAAGGCGCTGCAGCCGCTGGCGAGTGGAACCGGCGTGATCAATGTGCTCGTGACGTTGCAATAGATCAGGTGTCTGAATCCCGGCAAGCCTGGTTTCCAACCAGTACGCTGGCGTGCCGGGATTCACACCATGGAGGCAGGAAGATGAAAACCGTGAGCGTACGCACTGGGGTAGTCTTGATGGCGGCATTGCTGGCCATCCTGGTCTTTGCGTCCAGCGCCGGGATCGGACCGGCGCAACCGCCGGCCCAGGACCCTATGACGGTCGCCGCCGTCCAGGCATCGCCACCGGCTATCTATTTCCAGGGCCGCCTGTTGGACCCCGCTACCGGGCAGCCCCGTTCAGATGGCAGCTACCCGATGGCCTTCAACCTCTACGCCGCCGCCGAGGGGGGTGCGTCGCTCTGGGCCGAAGCGAAGGGCGTCACGATCCACCGCGGCCTTTTCACGACCTTGTTGGGGGATTCCGCACCGCTCAACCTTGCGCTCTTTAATGGCCAGGATTTGTGGCTCGGTATCACCGTGGGCGCCGACCCGGAGGCGCTCCCGCGCCAGCGCCTCGCCTACGTACCCTATTCACTCTAT
>Ga0105047_10020229_pt1 | contig 10236 bp, 3 predicted proteins | sample MAT04_FD_78384 | JGI IMG/M metagenome (GOLD analysis project Ga0105047, IMG submission 78384) | Freshwater microbial communities from Lake Fryxell liftoff mats and glacier meltwater in Antarctica - MAT-04 (megahit assembly) | ecosystem: Environmental > Aquatic > Freshwater > Ice > Liftoff... | reverse complement strand
CTGAGCGCGGACGACGGCGTCCACGCCGTGGCCTACGACGCGGCGGTGTTGAGCGTGACCAACGCCGTCCGCGTGGCCATCGCCCGCGCCGGCACCCATGCCAGCCTGACCTGGGAAGGTGGCCAGCCGCCGTTCGTGGTGCAGCAAGCGGAGGCGTTGCCAGCGACTTTCTGGAACAGCGCCGCCACCACGACCCAGCGCAGCGTGACCCTGCCGATGACGAACTCCGCAGCGGTCTTCCGGGTGCAGGCGCAGTAGGGCACTGCCGTTTAGTTAAGGGCAGAAGGGGGTCGAGGTTGCCGGACGCTTGCTCCTGCTCTTGCTCTTAATCTTAATCTCAACGCACCAAAGAAGTTTACGATTAAGAGGAAGAGGAAGAGCAAGCGACTCGGCGGCGGCTTAACTAAATGGCAGTGGCGCAGTAGGGGGATTGTTTGGACTGCGGCGGGGCCTGGGCCGGGAGCGTTTGCCTTGAACGCAGAGCCGCAGAGGAAGCAGACGAAGCGCAGAGCAGAACCACCGCCGCGTCTCGCTGCGCCCTTTGCGTTGAAATCCGCCACCGCCCACCCCAGCCGAAAGCCGGGCAGCCTTTGTACTGCGGTGGCCAAACGCAGCGGCGACGCGCGCCTCAGAATCCTCCAGGCCAGACAGTCCGATGAAGCAGCGCCCAATCAGAGCATGATCGTCTGTTCCCGCCCGGGTCCCACGGAGGCGATGCTCAGGCGGGCGCCGCTGAGTTCGGCCAACGCTTTCAGGTAGTCGCGGGCTTTGGCGGGGAGGTCGTTCCACTTGCGCGCCTTGCTGGTGGGGGTGAGCCAGCCCTCGAAATCGGCATAGACCGGCACGCAGGCGGCCAGTTCATCCACGTCCGCCGGGACATAGTCGTAGGGTTTGCCGCCGCTGCGGTAGCCGATGGCGACCTTGATCGTCTCCACCGTGTCGAGGCCGTCGAGGTTCGTCACGGCAAGGTCGTCAATGCCGTTGACCATCGTGGCGTGGCGCACCGCCACGGAATCAAACCAACCGCAACGGCGCGGGCGACCGGTCGTGGCCCCGAACTCGCGGCCCATGCCGTGGAGCAGGTCGGAGATCTCGGCGTTCTCAGTCGGTAAAGGCCCTTCCCCGACCCGCGTGGTGTAGGCCTTCATCACGCCGACGACGCGGTCCATGCGGTGCGGCGGCACGCCGGAGCCGGTGCAGGCGCCGCCGGCAGTGGTGTTCGAGGAAGTGACGTAGGGATAGGTGCCGTGGTCGAGGTCGAGGAACGTGCCTTGCGCGCCCTCGAACAATAGGGACTTTCCGGCTTGCTGCGCTTCGTGGAGCAAGACGACGGTATTCTTCACGTGGGGCGCAAGGAAGTCGCCGGCGGCGCGGTAGGTGGCGAGCACCTGCTGGTAGGCAAGCGGCTTGGCCCCGAGGGCTTTGAGGACCTCGTTGTTCTCCTGCATCCGCGCCTGGAGCTTTTCGGCGAAGCGCTCAGGGTGGATAAGGTCAATCATGCGCAGGCCGACCCGGGCGGCCTTGTCCCCGTAGGCGGGGCCGATGCCGCGCTGGGTGGTGCCGATCTTCTGCTTGCCCTTGAGGACTTCGCGCTGGGCGTCGAGCTCGCGGTGGTAGGGCATGACGACGTGGGCGGTCTCGCTCACGGCGAGGTTCGCAGCGACCTTCACGCCGAATTTGCGCAGCCCTTCGATCTCCGTGACGAGGCCGACCGGATCCACGACGACGCCGTTGCCGATGACGCAGAGCTTGCCTTTGCGCAGGATGCCCGAGGGCACGAGGTGCAGGACAAATTTCTGTCCCTTCACGATGACCGTATGCCCGGCGTTATTGCCGCCGGCGTAGCGGACCACGAGGTCCGCCTGTTCGGTGAGGACGTCAATGATCTTGCCTTTGCCTTCGTCGCCCCACTGGGCGCCGACCAAAATGGTATTTGCCATGCGCCAAGCGTGGGGCGGGGTGCGGGGCGGCGTCAAGTTTGGCGTGCGCGGACGCAGCGCGGCGGCATGCCAATCCTGACCGGCGGGAGGGCTGCGAGACGCTTTGTGACGAACCGGGGGCCGCCAGAGGCGGAGGGCAAGCTGGGGTGCCCTCGCCGTGCTCACGCTGGCCACGATGGAAAAGAAGGCGAGCGCGAGGTGCCGCCCGCCCACCTATTTCGCCGGCGGCTTGGTGCTCCAATCGGTGGGCGGCGAAAGCGGTTGGAGGCGGAGGTTGCGCCACATCACCGTCGCCCCGGCCAACTCGCCTTTGTTGCCGATGCCGTGGACCTGGAGCGCAATGAACCCTGAAGGCGTGACGTCGTCCTTGATGGCTGCGCGCGGTTGGCCGTTGAGGTACGTCTCGATCGAGTCGCCCTTGGCCACGACGCGGACGTGATTCCAATCGTCCGGCTTGGTGAGCTTGCCGCCCTGGGCGGTGAAGTCTTTCGCCTCGCCGCCGCGGGCACCCGGATAGAGCCAGCCGCGCCGGCCTTCCTCATACAGCCCGCCGGCCCACCAGCGATTCTGCTTCGGATTATTATCTATCTCCACCTGGATGCCGTGGACGCGCCCGGCCGGCACCTTGATCTGTTTGCCCTGCCAGTCGAGACTCGTGGGTGCCTCGAAGCAGAGGCTGCGGATCTGCACGCCGGAGTTGAGCCGCGGGTCCACCTTGTAATCGTACTCGAGGATGAAGTCGCCATACGCCTTCGCCGTGCAGAGGAAGCTGTTGGCCGTGTTCGTCACCGCGGCACCCACAATGACGCCGTCCTGCACCGTGTATATCGCTTTGCCGCCATACTGAATCCAGCCGGTGAGATCCTTGCTGTTGAATAGTTCGATGAATTTCTCCTCCGCTCGCAGGGAGGTGGCGGAGGCGAAAAGCAAAGCGATGAAGCCCGTCGTGCGGAGAGTTTGGCGATGAAGCATGGCAAGCTGGACGGCGCTGGCGGCGCGCAAATTCAGGCGGCCCAGCCCGCATAGAACAGGTGGCCCGGCGAATCGCTCGGGAGCGCTCGGGCACGGTGCCGGTGCCTATCCAGTTGATTGGGATCAGGGCGTGTCCGGCTCCTGGCGGAGTCGCTGAGTCTCGGCAGCGGCGAACGCCGGGTGTCCTGAGCCGTATCCATGCCGTTGCGGAGCGCGGCTGTCTCAGGCGCAGCCGCGTTCGCAAGCCGATGGCCCAAAGGTGTTGTCACCGTGTCCGCCGGCGCGTTCGCGCTCACTTTTTGGTGGTGGTGAGCACTCGACGGAGTTGCTGACTGATCCCCTATGCCCCGTGGCTGCGCTTGGGACAGCCACGCTCCGCAACGGCGTTGATATGGGTTAGGAGTTGATGGCGACGCCAAGGTAATCGTTGGGCGGATGTTCTGCTGGGGCAAAACGACCCAGTGGCGGGCTCCCGATGCTTCACCAGTTCGGATGGCGTGCGTTCCGCCACGGATTCACCGCCAGTACGCCCGCGCCAGGGCCGAGACCGGTCATCCACTCCGTCCGGCGCATCGGGGCGGCGGCACGCTCGACGTGGCTTGAGGTCAGCGACTTGACGCGCGCGACCAGTCATTAACCCCATCCATAAGTCCCCTTGACACCCGCCATGCAAACGCCTTTAATGCGCGGGTCGCCGATGTGCCAGGTTCCCTGGCCGCGAACCCCCACCCTTGGCGACGCCGATTAGTACCCATCGCCCCACGGTCAAACACCCTATGAATAAGAGCATATTCCCAGTAATGCAGGCATCAACCCCGCAATGGTCGCGAGCCGACCGCACCCAGAACTCACAGGCCCACCGCTCCTCCGGGTGTCGCGCACACGTCGCCGGCGGTGCTGTGAGCAGGCCAGGTTCCCTGCGTGTTCTTAGCCGGCAGTTCACCATCGCTTCGCTGACCTTGCTGGCTGCTGCCTGCTTGCTCTATCCATTCTCCAGCCAGGCGATCATCGCCAATCCGGAGCCGGTGCAGTTGAGCCAACCGGACGGAAATACCATCACCCTGCGCATCCACGGCGACGAATTCTTCCACTGGTTCGAAGACCTTCAGGGTTACACGGTCATGGTTGACCAGGGTAAGTATGTCTATGCCACGCTTGATGGCGCAGGTTTGCTGGCACCGACCGCATTGATGGTCGGCATGGTTGAACCGGCCAACGCAGGGTTGGCCAAGGGGATCCTCCCGTCCGTTGAGGCTCGCAGGCAACTGCGGACCCGAGCGCTGCCCGGACCTTCAGCGAACCCGCCCGAGCCACCGCAGCAGGTTCCAGCGCACGGTGTCGTCAAGAACCTGGTCATCCTGTGCAAATTCAGCAATCATGTGTTTGGCACCCACACGCGGGACCGGGCCGACTACGATGTCATTTTCAACACGATGGGCGGTCATCCCACATTGGCACCTACCGGCAGCGTCAAGGATTACTATACGGAAACGTCCTATGGCACGATGACGCTCAATAGCACGGTGGTGGCCTGGGTGACGCTGCCGCAGACGGAGGCCTATTATGCCAATGGCACCAGCGGCATGGGCGGAAGCTATCCCACCAATCCCCAAGGGATGGTGCGCGACGCTCTGAGTCTGGTAGATCCGCTGGTCAACTTCGCTGATTTCGATACGGACAACGATGGGTTTGTGGACGCCATCACTATCATCCACTCCGGGTACGCTGGGGAAACCGGCGGGGGCGGTGGCAACTGGATTTGGTCGCATCGCTGGAGCCTGTGGGCCTTGCCCGGAGGCAAATGGACGAGCGCCGACGTGAACGGCGGCGGGGCGAACGTCAAAGTCTTCGATTACCACACCGAGGCCGCCCTGTGGGGGACCAGCGGCACGGGCATTGTGCGCATCGGGGTGATCGCCCATGAGACCGGGCACTATTTTGGGCTGCCAGATTTGTACGACACCGACTACAGCAGCCATGGCATTGGTTCCTACTGTCTGATGGCGAATTCTTGGGGCTTCGATGGCACGCAACAGCACCCACCTCACTTCAGCGCCTGGTGCAAAGCCCAGTTGGGGTGGGTGGTGCCAACCGTCATCGGCCCGGGCAACTACACGGTGCCACAAGTTCAAACGTCCCCCTCGGTCTTTAAGATCAACGCAGGATATCCCGCCGGAGAGTACTTGCTGGTCGAAAACCGTCAGAGAGTGGGTTACGAAACGACTCTGCCCCAAGGCGGCTTGGCTGTCTGGCATGTTGATGAAGCGAAAGCCGATAACAAGCAGGAGGGCTATCCAGGGCAGGCTGGCTGGCCGGGCAATAACAACCACTTTAAGATCGCTCTCCTTCAGGCGGACGGACTCTACGATTTGGAGCATAAGGCGAATCAAGGGGATGCTGGGGATCTGTACCGTGGCGGTGGGGTCAGCGAAATCGGCGCTGGCACCGTGCCCAACACCCATGCTTACAAGGGCGGGACCATTTTGGTGACCAGCAACCGTATCTCAGCGGTCAGCGCCGCGGGAGCGAGCATGACGTTCACCTATTCCAGTTCCGCGCCGGCCGGCCCTTCCATCACGAGTTTCACCCCGACCAGCGGAGCCGTGGGTGCCAGCGTGGTGATCTCCGGTGCCAATTTCACCGGCGCAACGGCGGCGCGCTTCAACGGCGTCAACGCCACCTATACCGTCAACACCGCAAACCAGATTACGGCCACGGTTCCGGCGGGGGCGACGACTGGTGCGATCAGTGTGGTGACACCGGGCGGCACGGCCACGAGTGCAACCTCGTTCACGGTTACGGGTGGCAGTGTTCCCAACGACAACTTCGCCAGTGGCCAGGTCATCAACGGCAATGCGGGCACCGTTAATGGAAGCAACGTCGGAGCCACGAAGGAGGCGGGCGAGCCAAACCATGCTGGGGGCAATGCAGGCGGTAAGTCCATCTGGTATTACTGGACCGCGCCAAGCGGTGGCCCGGTGACGATGGACACCGTGGGCAGCAGTTTTGACACGTTGCTGGGGGTGTACACGGGCAGTAGTGTGGCGGGCCTGACGCTGGTCGCGAACAGCGACGATTCGGGCACCAACAATCAGAGTGCCGTGGGCTTCACTGCGGTGGCGGGGACGGTGTATCGGATTGCGGTGGACGGGTACGACGGCGCTGCGGGCAGTGTGGTGCTCCGCTGGGCCTTGAGCGGGAGTGCGCCCTCCATCAGCGGGTTCACCCCCGCCAGCGGAGCGGTGGGCGCCAGCGTGGTCATCACCGGTGCGAACTTGACCGGGGCAACGGCGGTGCGCTTCAACGGAGCGGGCGCGACTTACACCGTCAACACGGCCACCCAGATCACCGCCACGGTGCCCGCCGGGGCAACCACCGGCCTGATCAGCGTGGTAACGCCGGGCGGCACGGCGACCAGTGCGACCTCGTTCACAGTTACCGGTGCCGGTGCGGCCAACGATAGTTTCGCCAATGGCCAGGTCATCAGCGGCAATGCGGGGACTATCAACGGCAGCAATGTCGGGGCGACGAAGGAAGCGGGGGAACCGCTGCACGCCGGGAATGTGGGCGGCAAGTCCATCTGGTACTACTGGACAGCGCCGGGCAGCGGCCCGGTGAGCATAGACACGCTCGGAACCAGTTTTGACACCTTGCTGGGCGTGTACACGGGCAGCACGGTGGGGGCGCTAACCCTGGTCGCGAGCAATGACGACACGGGCACGAACCGGTATAGCGCGGTGAGTTTCGCGGCGACAGCGGGGACGATCTACCGGATTGCGGTGGACGGATACGACGGCGATTCGGGCAGTGTGGTGGTCCGGTGGTCGTTGACGCTGGGCAATGATAATTTTGCCAGTGCTCAGGTGATCAGCGGCAGTGCCGGAAGCGTCACTGGTAGCAACGTCGGAGCGACCAACGAGGCTGGCGAACCAGGCCATGCTGGCAACCCCGGCGGCAAATCCATCTGGTATTACTGGACCGCGCCCGGCAACGGCCCGGTGGCGATGGACACGGTGGGGAGCAGTTTTGACACCTTGCTGGGGGTTTACACCGGAAGCGCTGTCGGAGCACTGACTGTGATCGCGAGCAATGACGACATACCCGGCGGAACTACGGTGCAAAGTCAGGTGAACTTCATTGCGGTCGGAGGCACGGTTTACCGGATTGCAGTGGACGGGTACGGCGGCTCCTCAGGTAGTGTGGTGTTCCGCTGGGCGTGGAGTCCCAGTGCGCCGTCCATCAGCGGATTTACCCCCATGAGCGGGGCGGTGGGCACCAGTGTGGTGATCTCGGGTGCGAATCTCACGGGCGCGACGGCGGTGCGATTCAACGGAGTGAACGCGAGTTACATCGTCAACACGGCGACCCAGATCACGGCCACGGTTCCGGCTGGGGCAACGACCGGGTTCATCAGCGTCGCGACGCCGGGCGGTTCTGCCACGAGCGCGACCACCTTCACAGTGACCTCCGGGTCCAATGACAGTTTTGCCAATGGGCAGGTGATAAGCGGCAACGCTGGCAGCGTCAACGGCAGCAACGCCACGGCGACGAAGGAGGCTGGGGAACCGAGCCACGCCGGCAACGCGGGCGGCAAGTCCTTATGGTATTACTGGACGGCCCCCGGCACCGGCCCGGTGACGCTAGACACGGTGGGAAGCGGTTTTGACACCTTACTGGGGGTTTACACGGGCAACAGCGTGGGGGCCCTGACGCCGATCGCAAGCAATGACGATACGGTCACGAATACGCAGAGTGCGGTGAGTCTTGCTGCGGTGGCGGGCACGGTTTACCGGATTGCGGTGGACGGCTACGACGGCGATTCTGGTAGTGTGGTGGTCCGGTGGTCGCAGATTCTAGGCAACGACAATTTTGCCAGCGGTCAGGTGATCAGTGGCAATGCAGGCACCGTCAATGGGAGCAACGATGGCGCAACCAAGGAAGCAGGCGAACCGAACCACGCGGCGGGCAATGCGGGTGGCAAGTCCATCTGGTATTTCTGGACGGCGCCAGGCAATGGCGCGGTGACGATGGATACCGTGAGAAGCAGCTTTGACACGATGCTGGGGGTGTACACAGGCAGCAGTGTCGGGGCACTGACGCCGATCGCAAGCAATGACGATACGGGCACCAACACTCAGAGCGCCGTGAGCTTCATCGCAGTGGCAGGGACAGTCTATCGGATCGCGGTTGACGGCTACAACGGCGTCTCGGGTAGTGTGGTGCTGAAGTGGGGCTGGACCCCGGTTGCTCCCTCATTGGGCATAGCGGTCAATGCCGCCAACGTGGTCGTTTCGTGGCCCACCAACCCGCCCGGCTATAGCTTGTGGTGGGCGACCAACCTGCCGCCGACAAGCTGGACCTCCAATTCCTCCACCCCAGTTATTGTCAATGGACGTTTCACGGTGAACACCCCGGTGTCGGGCCAAGCCAAGTTCTTTCGGTTGAAGCAATAACCCTTCCCGTATTCGCCTCGCACCAGCCAGCAGCCAATCCGTTTGCTCGCGCAACAGCCTGCTGCATCAGGAATGGCAGGGCATTTCCGGACACGGAACCTCTAACAACCGCTTACCGTTAGCTCAATAATCGTAAGGTCGCACAGCAAAGCTCTGGAGTGTTAAGGCGAAGAGTGTCCGACCACTTATTGCTCAAATAGCGGGCAGGCCGGGACTCCACTTAGTGCCGCCGTATGTGCCAGACCCTAAGTCCGACGGGTTTATCCTGTCGTTCATGAAGCGCGACGGCGTTGGCAAAAAGCCCCTCCAAAGCAGGTTCCGGAGGCATTTGCCGTTGGTTCCTCGGGCCGCAACAATCGCTGAAGGGGCGGCCGCAAGGGGCACGCCTGGGGCTCGCGCCGCCGACCGTTGGTGGCCAAGCTCGCGCAGGCAAGCTCGTGGCACTACCGGCGGAGCAGGGAAGACTTGCCATTGTGTCAGCGGTTTTTGGGTTTGCTGGACCTGTGGCGCGTGGAAGCCGTCAGGCTGAAGGTGGCCGCACGGCAGGTGGAAGCGCGCGTGGGCTTTGCGGACACGTTGTGGGGCTCCCCGGAGTGCCGGGTGCATGCACGTCCACGGTTAATAGGAACGGCGGTGGCGCCAGTTGGACGGTTGCCAGATCGAGACGCTGATTGTGGCGTGCGTGCCGGTGGTGCGCAGCCCTGTGCATGGGGCGCAAACGGTGACGGTGACGTGGAAGGAGCGCTGCGGGCGGTTCACGCAAATCTTCGAGCGGCTGGCCAATGTGTCGTGCGGGTGTGCTCCATCCCCGGAGCCTTTGGGATCCAGGGGTTCAGTTGGGGCCATGCCGATGGGATCAAGCAACCGGCCGGGCGGCGGGTTTGGCCCGTAGCGGCCGGCGGGGAGTCCGCGGCAGTGCGTGGACGAAAAGGGCATGGGGCCAGCAGCATCTGACGCAGGCGGCCAAGGTGCCGATCGAGCAGACGACCGTCGAGTACGTGGCCGCGGGCCGCCATCTGGCGAGCGTGGACGGCTTCTTGGCGCGGTTGACCTTGGTGCGCTGGTCGGGGTGGAGGAAGGTTCCGGGCCGGCGAGGAGTGGATGTGTCCCCGTCACTGCCTGCCGCCGCCTTGACACTCCGGGCCCGGTGCTTCAAGGTTGCCGGGCCTTGACCGCGAGTTGTTTCTTGCCTCACTGAGCAGTGAGCGGGCGAACCGAGGCTGGTGAACATCCCACTTCCACCCCCGGCTGGCGCTTTGCCGCGTTGGCTGGAAGGAGGTGCCCCCCAGCCGCTTTCGCCGGACACTGTTCCCGCTAGTCCACTTTTCCATCCATCCCCACTTATGCCTAAAGCCCCCGCCAAACGAATTTCCAAACCGAAGGTGCCGCGCAAAAAAGTCGCCGTCGCCGGCCTTCCCGCCCTCGCGCCCGCCCCCGAAGTTGCCGCCGAACAACCGCTCGAGCCGTCGTCCTTGACCGTAACGGAGCCGCTGTCCGCGGTGTCCGCCGGAATGCCGGAGCTGCCGGAGATGCCCGATTCGGACCTGCGCCTGCCGCCGCTCGAGGAGCCGGAGTATTCCATGTCCTCGGGGCCAATTCCGACGCCCTCGCTCATGCCCTCGGCGTTGTCGGACATCCCGGGCGAGAACACTGGGCCGCGCGTGCCGCGCATCCCGGAAGGCGCGCCCGAGGAAGCGGAAAAGGAGCCGCCGTCGCTGACGCCCGAGCAGGCGGCGGTGACGGTGAATATCGCCAAACTTCAGGCGATGGCCATGAACGACCTCAACCGGCTGGCGCGCGAGTCCGGGGTGGAGAATTACGGGACGATGCGCAAGCACGAGGTCATTTTCCACCTCTTGCAGAAGAACGCG
>Ga0105047_10020224_pt1 | contig 10237 bp, 7 predicted proteins | sample MAT04_FD_78384 | JGI IMG/M metagenome (GOLD analysis project Ga0105047, IMG submission 78384) | Freshwater microbial communities from Lake Fryxell liftoff mats and glacier meltwater in Antarctica - MAT-04 (megahit assembly) | ecosystem: Environmental > Aquatic > Freshwater > Ice > Liftoff... | reverse complement strand
GAGAGGTGCTTTTCGGGCTGCACAAGTCGAAGCGGGCGATCATCAAGAGCGGTTCGGCGATCGTGCTCGAGGGGCAGCTCGATCTGATCACGGCGTTTGAGGCCGGGGTCGAAAATGTGGTCGCGCCGCAGGGGACGGCATTCACGGATCGGCAGGCGCGGAAGATCAAGCAGTGCTTTGCGGAAGGGCTCGGGGAGGTGGTGCTGTGCTTCGATGCGGATGCGGCGGGGGAGAAGGCGGCGGAGCGCTCGCTGGCGGCGCTGCTTTTCGCAAATATCAGTGTGCGGGTGGCGGAGATGCCGCCGGGGGAGGATCCGGACTCGATGATTCGCGGGAAAGGAGCCGGGGCGTTCACGGAACGCATCACGGCGGCGAAAGATTTCTTCGATTACCAGCTCGACCGGCTGGCGGCGAGGGAGGAGTTCGACACGGCGCGGGGGAAGATGCAGGCGGCGCGGAAGATGGCGGAGTCGATCAGCCTGATTAGCGATGCAGTGATGCGGGAGACGGTGATGAACCGGGTGTGCGTGCGGCTGGAGATTTCGCTGGGTGAATTCGCGCGGCTGCTGAAGCTGCGCACGGCCGGACCGCCGCGTGACTCGGATTCGGAGGCGATGACGGACGAGCCGGCAATGTCCCTCGAACCGACCGTGCGCCTGCTGGCGCTAGCGGCGCTGCACGATGCGACGGCGCGGATGTGGGTGCTCGCGGAGCCGTGGCGGCGGGTTTTCGCGAATGACCCGGAGGCGGCGCTGCTCGTGAAGATCCTCGAGGCCGACGTGCAACCCGGTAACGCGGCGTCCGTCCATGCCTTTCTCACCACGCTCACCGCCGCGGAGGAATCGGCGGTCTCGGGACTGCTCGAGGAGCCGCCGCCCGCGCATCCGATGACGGTCGCGAATGATTGCTGGCGGGACTTGGAGCGGAGGCAAATCCGATGCCGGAGCGAGGCGATCCGGGCGCGTTTGAGGACGCCAAATCTCGATTTATCAGAGGTGGCGAGATTGCAGAAAGAAGTCCTTGACCTCCAAAAACGGAGCCTAGATATTGCGCGGCCTTTGTCCCCGCCCCTGTGAATGCGAATGCGTTCCTAGGGGCGGGGACAACGGTCTTTAGCCGACTTCTCCAACCGCCCGGGTATGCCAAAAAAAATCAAGAAAGCCTCTCCTAAACAGTCCAAAGTCAGCGCGAAAAAGCCAAAGCCCAGCCCGAGGAAGACAGCCAAAGCGAAAAAAACCGCGACTAAAACGAAGAAGGTCGCGAAACCAGTCAGCAAGAAAGCGAAGAAGTTAGTAAAGGCGCTCAAGGCGTCGCAGTCGTCCAAATCGACAAAGGCGCGAGTTAAGGCGGATTCCGCGGCGCCTTCAAAAAATGGAACGGTTTCGAAATCAGTCGCCCGCCGGGAGGAAAAGTCGAAGCCGGCAAAGCGGGCACCTGTGGGGAAGAAGGAAAAGGCCATTCAGCCGGCGGCCACAACGATCAGTGTGATCGACCAACCGGATGTGCAGGAAAAGCTTCGCGAACTGATCAAGCTCGCGAAGGAACAGGGATATCTCACTTTTGACGATCTCAACGAGGCGCTGCCGGACAACGTGAACGATCCGGATGAGATGGAAACGATCATGGGGCGGCTGCGCAGCATGGAGATCGAGATCATCGAGGCGTCGGATGTGGATCGCTTCAAGGACGGGAAGAAGGCGGACGACGCGGAGGAGGAGGAGGAAAAGCCCGAGGCGAAGCTGGACATTCTCGACGATCCGGTGCGGATGTATTTGAAGCAGATGGGGCAGGTGCCGCTGCTCACCCGGGAGCAAGAGGTGGAAATTTCCAAGCGGATCGAGGACGCAGAGATCAACGTCCAGAGGTACATCAACCATTTCGGCTTCAGCGCCCGCGCTTACCTCGATCTGGCGGCGAAACTGCAGGAAGGCCGCGAGCGTTTCGACCGCGTGATCCTCGACAAGAAAATCGAAAGCCGCGAGCGCTACATGAAGCATCTGCCGAAGCTTTGCCATCAACTGGAACAGGGGATGGCGAACTGCGCCAATACCTACCGGCACTACGTCGCCCACGGGGGAAAGAACCACGAAACGAAGTCATTTCTCGATTTCAAGAAGGCGCACGAAGCGATCCAAAAAATCTACCCGAAGTTTTTCTTCAAACAGAAAGTCACCGAGGAGTTTGTCCATCTCGCCGACGAAGCGCACCGCCTGCTCACTCAGTGGACCGGTGAATTGCACCGACCGAAGAAAGCCGCGAAAGGTGCGCAGGTGACGCTGATTGATTACGCCGCCAAACTGAAGGAGCAACAGATGCGGATGTGGATGAGCTCCGAGGAGTTTGGCGCGGAGTATCAGGAGCTGAAGGTCTGGCTGAAAAAGGCGCTCAAGGCCAAAACCGAAATGGTCGAGGCGAACCTGCGGCTCGTCATTTCGATCGCGAAGAAATATACCAATCGCGGCCTGTCGTTCCTCGATCTGATCCAGGAAGGCAACATGGGCCTGATGAAAGCGGTCGAGAAATTCGAGTATCGCCGCGGTTACAAGTTTTCGACCTACGCCACTTGGTGGATTCGGCAGGCGATCACCCGCAGCATCGCCGATCAGGCGCGCACCATCCGTATCCCGGTGCACATGATCGAGACCATTAACAAACTGATGCGCGTGCAAAAGCAGCTCGTGCAGGACTATGGTCGCGAGCCCACGCCGGAGGAAGTCGCCGACGAAATCCAGCTCCCCGTCGAGCGCGTCCGCGCCGTTTTGAAAATGGCGCAGCAGCCCATTTCGCTGCAGTCGCCGGTCGGCGAAAGCGACGACACCAGCTTCGGTGATTTCATCGAGGACAAGGGTGCGGAGAACCCGAGCGACATGACGGCGATCGTCCTCCTGAAGGAGAAGATCAAGGACGTGCTCGAGACGCTCACCGAGCGCGAGCGGCAGGTGTTGGAGCAGCGCTTCGGCCTAGTCGACGGCTACAGTCGGACGCTGGAGGAAGTGGGGCGTCAGTTCAAAGTGACGCGCGAACGCATCCGGCAGATCGAGGCGAAGGCACTCCGGAAAATGCGCCACCCGACCCGCATTCGGCAGCTTGAGGGTTTCCTCGAAGCGCACGAGAACTGAGCGCGAAATAGGCTCGCTCGCTGAGGAGGGGAGTCATAAATTCCGCAACTTTCGCGCAAAGCTTGCGTTGATCGCTCAGCCATGAATACCGAAGAACACGACGATCTCTGGCACCTTCTGGGGCGAGCTAATGAGCCCTCCGTTTCGCCATTTTTCTCGCGTAACGTCCTTCGGGCTATCCGCGATCAGACGCGGGAAAGCGTGGGAGCTTTCACTTGGCTGCGGCATCACTGGCGGCTGATTGCAGCTAGCACCGGAGTGGCGTTGATCGCGGGGTTAGCGCTTTTGCCGCACACGGATCAGTCCGATTCGTCCACCATGCTACTTGCAGAGACGGTATCTCAAAGCTCCGACTACCAAGTCATCAGCGACCTCGATGCACTCTTGGCTTCGGAGGAAAATTCCGTATGGCTGGAAAACTAAGAACATTGGTCGCTACGGGCGCGCTGGCCGCAACCGTCCTGTCGGGTGCATTGGGACAACCGCCCCCTGAATCGGTTGAAAAACCCTTTCCGCCGCCGCCCAAACGGCCCGGCTGGTTCGGTGGCGAGCCGCGCCGACCGCGGGGAGATCATGCGGATTTCGAGAAATTTGAAACCGTCCGCAGAGGTATCGACGGGCTCACGCCGGAACAACGGCGGCGTTTTCAGGAGAACCTGCAGCGGTGGGGGAATCTTTCGCCCGAAGAGAAGAAGGCGCTGTCGGATCGGGATACTTTCCGTCGAAAAAAGATCAACGAGGATATCGATGCCGCGATTAAGGACGCCGGCCTCGAGCTCGACGGAGAGCGACGTGAACTTTTCGCCAAACGCTATGGCGAGGAACGCCACCGAATCGAAGAGCATCTGCGCAAAGACATGGATGAAAAGCGGCGGCCACTTGTGAAGGAGGTCATCGCGAGACTGAAAGCAGAATTCTCGACTGGCGCTCCAGCCACCACTCCGCCAGTCAAACAAATCGACGCTCCGCCGCTCAGCACTCCTCCAAACCCGTAATCTTGGTTCAGTTCGGCGGTGGCGAGAGTTGGTAAAGCTGAATGCCGGGATGCAGGTAGAGGACCGTGTCCCGACTGCGCTGGAAAATCGGTGCTCCGCTTCGAAACAGCTCTTCGTAAAAGGCTTTCCGGCGGGCGAAATCATCCGCCTCGCTGGGATGCGGACGCAGGCTGTTTAGAAAAAATTTCCCGTAATCGCTTTCCGATACGGCCACATGGGAGACTCCGCGGGCGCGAAGTTCCGCAACCGTGCCGATGTCGGCGGCGAATTTTTTAGCGAGGATAGTCTGTGGCATTGGCGAATACCGCTCTGCGTCCTTTTCGTTTTTGGGATCAGGCAATTTGATCCGGCTGTCCTTGGCGATCACCGCATCCGCAGGCAATTCCGCCCTGATCCACGCAACGAATTCCGCATTATCGTCACGTTGAAACGCGGCGAAATATCCGCCGAAAGTACGCCAGTCAGCCGGTGCCGGAGCCGACATCACTTGGCTGAGAATCAATGCCACTGAACAAGCCGCGAGCGCCCCAGCTTCCGGAATTCTGCGGGAAAGCAGCCGCGCTGCATCCACGGTGCCCATCGCAGCGAGAAACGTGAACGTCGCCGCCGCCGGCAGAAAATAGCGATCGTGCGACTTCGGCGAACATGAGAGCGCGAGCGCGTAGGCAAACGGAAATCCAATCACGAGCCATTCGTGAATCCCCAGCGCCGCCCGCTCGCGCCAGCGCGCGGCGAGAAACACGAGAAGCATCGCCCATATGACCGGAGTCGAGTTGTCGCGGAAGATATTCCAATACTGCGCATGCGGGACGCTTCGAGTCGCACCACCCTGCCCATGCACGACGAGCCCCAGCTCCCGCTCGAAACTTTGTTGAAAGCCGCTCGGATCGAGCAGAAGCGGCAGATTTGCCACCACAAACGCCCCTCCGAGAGCAGCGACAAACCATGCCCATTTTCTCCCCGGATTCTCCATCTTCGCTCGCCAAAGAACTGGAACAGCGACACCCAGCGCGGCAAAGCCGATGTATTTGCCCGAAATCGCCAGCGCCACGGCCATTCCGAGCAACGCCGCACGCCCAGCGTTCGGCTTCCGAAAAAAGGCGAACGCGGTGAGGAACGTCAACGCCATCCCCATGAGCAGCGCCGAGTCCTCTTTCATGTAATGCGCGAGCTCAAAAAGCTGATGATGCAGCATCAGCGCCATGCCGGACACCAGCGAGGCTATCCACCCGCGCCACATGTAGCCGAGCAGCGCAAATGCCACGACGGCCGCCGCCGTGAACGCGGCCGAAATCCAACGGCCCGCCTCGACGACGCTCTGTTCGCTCTTCGCAATCCCCATCGTTTCGACCGCCGCTTTGGTCACCGTGAGAAGCAGCATCGGATGATGAAAATTCCACTCACCGCTCATCACCTGATGCACCTTTTCTCCTTCATCCGGATGGTAAAAATACGGGAAATCGTTGTGCCTCCCATGCAGCGCGATCGTGATCGCAAAAAGGATCAGAGCCCATCCCGCAAGCAGCAGCGGTTCGCGGCGGGGAGCCGACGAATTCTCAACAGACGATTCCATCACGGAGCGATCCAGAGTGTGAGTTTTCCAAACTGTCTGGCCTGCGTGAAGCCCTTGCTCCGAGCATGGTCGCGGAGCGCGGCCTCCAGTTTTTCGCCCTCCGCACCGAGTAAAATGGCGCTCGGCGGCTCCCGCTCGAGCAGTGCCGGCAGATCTTCCGGCGCGCAAACGTGGACGCGCCTGCGCTTTTCGGGCGGCATCAAGTGCGCAAGCCGATAGGCGAACGGTCCCACCGCCAGTTCGTCGTAAATCTGCGCCCCCCCCTCGAGCGGGTAGATCGGCGCTAGCGTCAACACCCTGCCGGATCCTGCGAGGCGCGCGATCTCGCGGCCGATGCGATGGACTTTTACGGGCACCCACCGACTGAATTCGCGCGGCTTGGCGAACTCCTTCACTTCGTTCCACGAAAGCATCACCGACGCCCCCGCCAGCAGGCAGATAAAGACGGCGGCCATCCTCGCACGCGAAGTCCATTGGCTCAGACCAAAGCACGCGGCGATAAGCAGAAAAGGCGCGAGCGCGTGATAGTGCTGATGCTGAAATCTCGTCGGAGCCAAGGCCCCGGCGAAAACAAATGGGATCAGCAGGGGCAGCAGGATCGCGCCGCTCCAAAGCAATCGCCTTCCGCCGTGGAAGGCGTGGCGAAAATGCGCGACCAAGCCCGGCACACCGATGGCGAGGAAGCTGAGGAATAGCGGCGCGTCCCCCGCCATCACCACCTTCGTGAAAAAGCGCACTTTCCGCCAAAGCGTCGCTGTCTTGTGGGCCCACTCATCCGTGGGATCGGCGAGCCGCAGCCGTTGCGACAGGACGTTTCCGTAGAAAAAGGGCTCTGGGTGCGACCCGAGGAAATACAGCGCGGGCAGCACGGCCACCAAAACGCCCACCGAGAAAAAGACTGCAAGTTTCAAACGACGGGACCACTCCGACTGCGAACACAACAGGATGGCCAGGCCAAAAGGCGCCACGATCGGCGCGAACGTCAGCCGGGTGCCCACGGCCAGCCCGACGAGGACGCCACTCGCGAAAATCCACGCGCCTGCCCTCCCCCCCCGCCCTGCGACGACATAGGCAAGAAATCCAAGCAGCACGAGGAGCAACGCAGGATCGTGATTCCAAGTTCGGCCATTCGTCTTGAGCGCGAGCGTGGAAAACAGGAGGAGGATGGCGAAACTGCAGGCGAGCGCGAGGCGGCGCCAAGGGCTGTAGGTGCCGAGCAGCCGGTGGCACGCGGCGAAAACGAGCGCAACAACGGCCCACGCGCAGACGCCGGTGAAAAGCCGTGCGGCCAACAAGTGATAAGACGTCAGCCTGACCAGCGCCGCATAGACGAAGACGAGATTGGGCATGTGCAGCAGCGCGAAATCGCGGTAGGGCAGCGCGCCGTTCTGCGCAATCAGAACCGGCGGAGCGACGAATTGCTGCTCGTCATGGTTCAGCCCGGCGTTGACGGATTTTAGGAAAAGAAGACCCGCGACCAGGACGAGAAACAGCCCCGCCACGCAGCGCCGCACGACGCATCCCGATAACTTCACGAAGCCACCTCCTGCGAGGCGGCTTCCTCCGGGTTCTCACGCGCTCGCTTCGCCACCCGCAAATATTCGCCGGCGAAAGGCAGCCCGCCCAGCGCCGGCAGGAGGTAGCGGGCGGTGCAAAGCAGACCCAGCGCGGCGGCTGTCGGCGCGGCAAAATACGGCGCGTAGAAAAGCACCAGCGCCGCGTCGCGCGTCCCGACCCCGGCGAAAGTCAGCGGCAGCAGACCCGCCAGAATGGCCAACGGAGAGAGTGCGAGATTCGCCAGGAATGGAGCCCACGCCTTGAGCGCGAGAATGAACATCCAGATTTGCAGCAGATGGAGGAACCAGATGAAAATGGAAGTCAGCGCAACCTTCAGCAGCCGAGCCTTGCTCGCCCAGAAATAGGCGTGCATCTCGCCCCATGAAGCTCCGAGTTTTCCAAACTTCGCCTTCATCTTACCCGGTGCGAATCGCCCACCGAGCGCGAAGAAAAAGCGGGCAAATTTCGGCGAACAGATAAGCAGCAAGCCGAACACCAGCAGGCCGGCGACGGAGAGCAGGCAGACCAGGTATAATTGCGCTCCGTGCGTGAGCCCGATCGGCAAGGATTCTCCGCCCGTGGTGAAGCGATCCACGGCTCCAACGATATCCGCCCCACTGGTATCCGTCACCGTGGCCCTGCCAAACCAGATCAGCCCAAAGACGCACCACAGCAGCAGGGAAAGCATGTCGCAGGTCTTTTCAAAAACCACGAGCGAGAGCGCGAGCGACCCGCTGAGATGGCCGCGATCCCGCATGAACCAGGCCTTCGCGATGTCGCCCATTTTCGACGGCAGCACCAGATTCAACACGCTCGCCACGAGGATGAGTTTGTTCGCTTCGCCAAAGCCGAGTTGTGCGGCATGCGGCATCAGTTGCTGGAGACGCCACGAGGTGAAAAGCGTGAGCGGCACAACCATGCCGAGGCTCAGCGCCATCCACAGCCCGTCGCAATCAAGGAAGATGCGACCCAGCTCTGCGAGTTGGCCGTTCTCGCTGAGCCGCCAATAGATGAGCGCGAGAATCCCGAGGCTGACGATGAGGGAGACGATCTTTTTCAAATGGCGGATGCCGGATGACTAACGTTCGGAGGTATCTCCGTCATTCAATACGCGCGTTCCAACCTGAGAGGTTCGCCGGGCGCGAGCGCACGCACCTGAGCGGTGAGATCGAGCCACGGCTGGAGCTGGCCCGCCTGCCAGGTGCGGCTCATCACCACGTAGATCGAGGTCTGCGCCGCGCCGACGCCCACCGCGCGCACCTTCTCCCACGACTCTGCCGTGAGTTCGTCCGAGATCGTCAATTGCTCATGCTTCCACGCAATCGTCCGCGAGAACGAAAACGGCGCGGGTTTCTTTCCGGTAATAAGAATCCTTTGGAGCACCTTGCGGATGAGGTCGGGAAAGAATCTCCCGACCGTGAACATCAGCGCACGGAGGACGACGAGATTGAAGGTCGTCATCTGTTTGGTCTTGGCCCAGCCGAGCTTCCCGCGGATCACGATCTCATCGTCGCCGAGCTCCACGTCGTAGTTTCCCACGAGGTGCGCCACGGCGGTGCGCAGTTTTCCCTCCTCCACCTGCACGGAGAATTGCGTGTCGGATTGCACGAGCCGTCCATTGACGAAGAATTTGAAAACACCCCCCTTGTTTAGTGCGAGATACAGCGCTGTCGGACCGCGCCGCTCGATGATGATGCCGGCATTCTGAAAATGCCGCCTCCCCTGCTTCGGCGCAGTCGCCAGGGGACGCTCCGCGACCCAGTGCTGATAGGCGAGCAGGTAGCTCCACGTATGGTGGCCGAGGATGTGATCGTCGGCGTAACACGAGCCGAGGCCGTTTCCGAGACCGGTGAGAAAGCCATCGTTGATCGCGAGCGCCTCCGGCATCCAGCGCCCCGCAATCTCAAAGCCATGCGGGAAAAAATTGTACGTGTTCCGACTCGTATACTCGCCGCCGAATGAGCCGTCGGGATGGACGAAGTGCGCGGCAAACTGGATCGCCTTTTCCAGTGCCCGTTGGATCTCATCACTCGGCATCAGTTCCTGGAGCTGCGCGAGCAGCGCGATGGTCAGCGTGTGGTAGCCGGGATCGCAGCCCTCGTATTCCTGAAACCATCCTTCCTCATTCTGCCACTCGATGACCTGCTTGAGCCGCTTCGCCTTGTGCTTGTTCCAGCGGTCGCTCTCAAACAGGCGGCCCGCCTTTTCCAAGCACAGGACGATGAGCGCCTGATGGTTCGTGAGCCGTCCGCTCTCATGATGTCCCGCCAGCCAGTCCGCACGCTTCGCGAAAAAATCGAGGATGTCGGGATTGCTCAGGTCGAGCAGCGCGGACGCTTCCAGCCCCGCGAGCAGCGAGAAGGCGGCGGCGCCGGCGGCTTTCTCGAACGGAAAATAATCGTCGCAAGAGCCATCCGCATGAGCACTGCGCGCGGCGTAAAGAATCCCCGCCTCCGCCCATTCCTTGATCGCCGGCTGCTGAAAGTAAGGATTGCCAGGAATCGGCAGCGTGTAGGCGAGCGCGAGAGGCCAGACAAACTCCGCCGCCATGCCGCTCGGGAAATCGATGATTTTGTAATGCCAAAAATTCCGATCGAAACAGCCGTAGGTCGGCGAATGGGCATTGCGATCCTGGAGCGTCAGGATCTTCGGAATCTGCGCGAGCGCCTCGCAGGCCAGCAAATTTCGCCCTGGTGATGAGGGCGTTTCAGGCGAATCCACGCCTAGGAGGATTTGGGTTGTGAGCACCAAAATGGCCCGGCGTGCATCAGCTTTTTAAGGAAATTGGGGCGCATGGCCTGTGCATATCGAAAAACCCGTGACGGTGACAAGCGCAGGGTCGTGCGAAGAATGGCGGACATGGAGCGCGGGGTAAGTTGAAGCAGGGATCGCGAACGCCACCTGAAGTCCGTGTTTGATCGCACACTGACTATGCTTTGAATGCCGCTCTACGGATTTTGCTGAGCGCGTGGCGCGAAGACCATTCGAGCGCG
>Ga0105047_10020222_pt1 | contig 10238 bp, 6 predicted proteins | sample MAT04_FD_78384 | JGI IMG/M metagenome (GOLD analysis project Ga0105047, IMG submission 78384) | Freshwater microbial communities from Lake Fryxell liftoff mats and glacier meltwater in Antarctica - MAT-04 (megahit assembly) | ecosystem: Environmental > Aquatic > Freshwater > Ice > Liftoff... | reverse complement strand
GAATCCCATCCTGCTGAAGAGAAGTCCGCCAAGCCTCCCTTGAAGCCGACCTCTCCTACAGAAAAACCGGCTATCACCGCATTCATTGAAGGCCCCGCCCGCCCGGACCCGAAGTCCGATTACTGGCAGGACGAACTCCGTAAGCTGATCTCTCTCATGGAGGCCGAAGCCGCGCGACCTCCCGTGGACGACACTCCCGCTGAGCGACAAGCTCACATCCAGCGACAAGTCTACCTCCGCATGCTCTACCTCATGGACGCTGAGCCAGAAAAGGCCCAGCTGCCCATTGCGGATGTCGAAGTCGTTGACCAGGAATTCTGGACTTCCATGTTCTGGGGGATGTCCAACTACTTCGATGTGGAGCAGACCGGCGACCCCGGCACACGGGCCGCACAGACGATTGCTCAACTCAATTCCGCAGCTCGCCAGCTTCAATCGGTAGCCGATCTCGAGCTGCGAAACGTCAGCTTCAGCTCACACATCGATGGCTGGGGACTCTATGACCGATTCGATCGCGACGAGTTCGAACCAGGCCAAGAAGTTCTTCTGTACGGCGAGATTCGGAACTTCAGTTCCGAGGCGACACCCACAGGCTTCTACCGCACACTGGTCAGCTCGACGATCGAAATCGTCCGAGCCGGCGAAGAAGACAACGTCCTGGAACGGAACGACCTCGGCGACACCGAGGATCACTGCCGCGGACTGCGATCCGATTTCTACAACAGCTATCGCATCACGATCCCCTCTCGCCTGACACCCGGCTCCTATCAGCTGCGATTGTCGGTTGAGGACAAACTGAATGGTCGTTTCGCAACCCAGACAATCGGGTTCACTGTCCGCTAACGCAGAAACACCGACGAAATCGATCGCTCCCGGTGGCGAATCAAGCCGTGATGCCTTATGAAGTGAGTCGAAACGACACGCCCCTGTCCGTTTCCTCACGAGAGAAGAACCATCCCGCTCACGCCGAACGCTCGCTTGATGAACTCCCCTGCCCCGCTTTCACCGTCTTCGCTGATGCTAGCGATCGAGTCCTCTTGCGATGAGACAGCGGCGGCCGTTGTCACTCAGGATTTGCGAATTCTCTCCAGCGTGGTTGCGAGTCAGAACGAACTCCATGAACGCTTTGGCGGAGTGGTTCCAGAGATTGCCTCGCGGGCACATGTGCAGCGAATCCTTCCGGTGATTGACGAGGCGATTCGCAAGGCCGGAGTGAAACTTCAAGATCTGTCAGTGATCGCGGTCGTCACCCAGCCGGGACTGGTCGGGTCACTGCTGGTGGGTCTGACAGCTGCGAAGACACTGGCCCTGGTCCTCGACAAGCCGCTGGTCGCTGTCAATCACATTGAGGGTCACATCTATGCCTGCCGACTCGCGGCCGGACGGGACCTATTCCCGTGCATCGGGCTGGTGGTCAGCGGGGGGCATACCAACCTGTATCATTGCCACACAGCCACGAATTTCGAACTGATCGGGGCCACGATTGATGATGCGGCAGGTGAAGCCTTCGACAAGGTGGCCAGCGTCCTCGGACTCCCCTACCCCGGCGGGCCGATGATCGAGAAAGTGGCCCAGAGCGGCAACCCACAGGCGTTTCGTTTCCCACGCACTTTCATCAAGGAAGACCGCCTCGACTTCAGTTTCAGTGGCGTCAAAACATCGGTTCTCTATGAGGCCAACGGCCAGCCCGGGGCTCACTCCCAACCGCCCGCACTGACCGAATCTCGCATCGCGGACATCGCCGCCAGCTTTCAGGCGGCGGTGATTGACGTGTTAGTCACCAAGTGCCAGCAAGCCCTGCTCCGATTTAACTGCCAGACGCTCTGCGTCGGCGGTGGTGTGGCGGCGAACAGCGTATTTCGGGACTCCTTGGCAGAAATGGCTCGGCGCAAACGAGTGGAACTCCACCTGAGCCCGCGCGAGTATTGCACAGACAATGCCGCCATGGCCGCTGTCGGCTGGGAACTCTTTCACGAGGGCCAGCTGGCTCCCCTGGATCAGGATGTGGTTCCCGGGTTGGTGCGAAAATCGGATGTCGATACTGGAAAACTGCCCCCGAATCGGCAATTCCCGACGAATTCTTAAGGCCGATTAGAACTCATCTTGAGTGATTTGAGGAATTCCGATATTTCTCCCCCCAATCAAGGAGTCCGCTCCCGCCTCTGGCGTGTTTCCTCGCCACTTGTCACCCCTTCCCCGCCCACCGAAAGCCCTCTTCATGCCCGGAGTCGCCTCGCAATTGCGCGAACGCCCCCAGCGTGTCCATTGGCTTTGGGCAAGCGTGACACTCAGCTCCCTGCTAATCACGGGAGTCGGGTTCTCAGAAGACGATGATTCTTCACGAGACGGGAGTGCGCGGCGTTCACGAAAGCTTCTCGTTGATCCCGAGAAAATCGCTCCCGAGGAGATCGCTCCCGAGGGCACCGAAAAGTCGAGCTCTGGCTTGGTCGACGACACCGAGACCGAACTCTCGGCAGATGACTTCCTCAACGAAACCGTCGTCGATGTCATCATTGAAGGCCATGAAACGATCGCCGACTACGCGATTCAGAAGTACCTGAAGGTCAAAAAAGGCCGTACGGTCACTCCTCAGGAAATTCAGGAAGACGTCGCCGCTCTCCGGAAAACACACTGGTTCTCCAGTGTCCGACCCATATACCGGCGAACGAAGAGTGGACTGATCCTCGTCTACGAAGTGCGTGAGCGACCGATTACGCGCGAGGTTCGTTTCATCGGCAACAAAAAGATCAAAACGGCTGAACTGGAAGCCCATACCGGCTTGCGGGTCAACCAACCCTTTGATGTGGCATTGCACCGGGAAGCTGTGGCTCGGGTCAGATCCTTGTATCTCGAAAAAGGATACCGCAACGCCGATGTTCAACTGACCAAGGGGGGAAATCCGAAGGACCGCGAAGTGGTCATGACGATCACCGAAGGCCCCAAAACTCGCGTCTATACTACCAGCTTTGAGGGGAACGCATTCGACACAGACGCCGTCCTGCGGACCAAACTCGCCACGAAGCGGGCATTATTCCGGACATTCAGCGGGATCTACGATCCTCAATTGATTGAAAACGATGTCATCACGCTGTCCCAGTACTACGAAAATCTGGGATTCTTCGACGTCAAGGTCACCCAGACCGTCGATATCACAGAAAATCAGAAGGGGGCCAACGTTGTCTTTACGATTGACGAGGGACAACGCTACCGCGTGCGGAACGTCGACCTGATTGGGTACGAAGTCGTGGACAAGAAGAAGCTGTATCATAAACCCAAGCTGAAGGCCGGCGATTACTTCAGTCGCCGGTTCATGCAGAACGACTTGGCCAAGATGAAGGAGCAGTACGATGTCCTCGGACGGTTGTATGCCAAGATCGAACCGACACCGATTTTCCTGGACGAACCCGGAATCATCGACCTCGAATATCGCATTGACGAGGACAAGCCCTACCTCGTGGGAGACATTAAGGTCAACTTTCGTGGCGACCAGCCGCACACGCGAGAAGATGTCATTCTGAATACCGTGGCCCGCATGGTGAAGCCGGGTCAACTGGCCGATGGACGCAAGATCGACCTGGCACGCCGCCGCATTGTCGGTAGCCAGCTGTGGGACCAATCCGATGCCCCCACGTTTGAAATCGTGCCGGTCGATGGACGTGACTACATGCTCGCTTCCGATGATCCGCTGAGTGACATCATGCGTGGACAGGAATTCGAGAGCGAATTCACACAGAAATTACATGCGGCACGCTCCCCTCAGCCGACTGCAGAGTCCAAGCAGGGCGACACGAATCCCAGACGCCACGTGGCACGTCCCGCATCCAAGGCAGCTCCGAAAGTCGCCGTCCCCTCCTTGAACACTGAATCAAACACACCTCCTCCAGCAACGCCCACCACCCCGAAGTCTACACCGGGTGGCACTTCGCAAGTCGTGCCTCGCAGAGGGCCACTTTCAATCGATCAGGCCGTCGCACATCACCCTCAGTCACCACCAGACAATGAACTATCCACTTTGGCCAAAGCACGGGCCAAGGCGAATTCCGGGTCTGTCGAACCGGGACTGTACAATGTCGACCCGTCATCTCTGTTCGGGGAAGCGATCGAACCTGACATCGTGATTCGCGGACAGTCCGATGACATGACCACACGCGGTCAGAGCATCGACCGTAACGGTGTTCCCGTCCCGCAGGACTTCGGCTCCGGCACTTCAAACTCCGGGAACCCCTATGGGGGCTCGACATTCGGAAGGAATCGTCAACCGCCCGGCTTCGTCGACCTCGATATTGATGTCACAGAAGGCCGAACAGGCCGCCTCATGTTCGGAGCCGGGGTCAACAGCAACAACGGCATCGTCGGTAACGCTGTTCTGCAAGAAGACAACTTTGACATCATGCGTCCGCCCCGCAGCTGGGCCGACATTGTGAATGGATATGCCTGGCGCGGAGCGGGCCAGAGCTTCCGCCTGGAAGCCCAGCCGGGTAACCAGGTCAGCCGTTATGTCGCCAGCTGGAACGACCCGTTCTTCATGCGGACTGATTACAATCTGGGGGTCAGTGGCTTCTACTTCAACCGGTTCTACAACGAGTGGACCGAAGACCGACTGGGTGGTCGGATCAGTGTCGGAAGGCTGATTAATGAGTATTGGTCGGGAAGCGTCGCACTGCGATTGGAAGATGTCGGCATTCGCAACATTCCAGTGGGCGCTCCGACTGACTTGACCAGTGTGGCGGGTAGCAATTTTCTGTCGACCGTTGGCTTTACGCTGTCCAATGACACGCGTGACAACGCCTTCATCCCCTCACAGGGGCATTTCTTCGAAGGACAATTCGAGCAGGCATTCGGCCAGTTCACCTACTCGCGAGTCGAAACCAGTGCTTCGCAGTACTTCACTGTCCGCGAACGGGCCGACGGATTCGGCAAGCACATCGTCCAGCTGTACGGATCGGTGGCTTGGACCGGCAGTGACACACCGATCTTCGAGCGATACTACGCGGGGGGCTATTCGTCGTTCCGCGGCTTTGCGTTCCGTGGTGTCTCACCGGTCAAGAGCGGCACGCGAGTCGGGGGTAACTTCATGGCTCTGGGCACAGCCGAATACATGCTCCCGTTGACAGCGAATGACCAGATTCGTGCGGTGGCCTTCACCGACTTCGGAACCGTGCAGCAAGATGTCGGCTTCGAGGATTTCCGAGTCAGTGCCGGTCTCGGCTTTCGTCTCGTGATCCCCGCCATGGGCCCCGCTCCCATCGCCTTTGACTTCGCATGGCCACTCCACGATCAAAAAACCGATACCCGCCGCATGTTCAGCTTTTACGTCGGCTTTACGCGATAGCATGAGTTGACGGCTTGGATGCGTCACAATTCCCTCGACATCGAGCGGAGCGTCTCAGCTGGCCTGGCCAGAACTCGAGCGCCGCAAACACCACTCAAGCAGTACGTCCGACTCCCATACCAGAGACGATCTCTCGTCGGCCAATGTGATGTGTGAGAATCTCCAGCAGGTGATGTCTCCAAACCCTTTCACAGTCCTGAAAAACGACCATGATGCACCACTCCTTGATTTGAACCTCGCTGAAAAGACGCACGAAGGACTCGGAATTGAACCCTCTCCCCCAGCTGAAGATCTCCCTCACTCCCTGGCGAGAAGCGTTGCTGAATCACGCTCTGTACCAAGAGATCGACAAGCTCGACTCCCTGCGACTGTTCATGGAACATCATGTCTTTGCGGTTTGGGATTTCATGTCGCTGCTCAAGGCTTTGCAGCAGAAAATGTGCTGCACGGACATTCCCTGGCTTCCGCCGGTCAACTCACACCACTGCCGCCTCGTCAACGAAATCGTGCTGGCGGAGGAATCGGACGAGGATGGCCGGGGCGGTTACGCGAGCCACTTTGATCTGTATCTCAGTTCGATGAAACAGTGCGGTGCCGACACATCGGCCATTGAGCACTTCATCGCCCAACTTCGACAGGGAGCTTCCCTCGAAGTCGCGATCGCCTCGCCCCGCATCCCCGAGCCCGCCCGGCGATTCGTCCAGCAGACAATGGAAATCATCCGGAGCGGTGACATTCGAACAATCGCCTCTGCCTTCACGTTTGGACGAGAAGATCTCCTGCCCGACGTGTTTCAGCGGATCGTCGACAGACTGAACTCCGAAGCCGAAGGTCAGCTGTCCGAATTCAAGTACTACCTCGAACGCCACATTGGCCTCGATGGCGACGAACACGGTCCGATGGCGCAGCGGCTGGTGGAGTCGCTCTGTGGGACCGATGAAGAGTCATGGAAAATGGCGACAGAATCCGCAGTGTCTTGCCTGACAGCCCGGCACGAATTCTGGGATGGAATCTACACGAGCCTGTCCAAACTCCCGTCCACCGCTGGCCGGTAACGAGAGATCCCCTGCCCTGCCCTATCGATCGGTCCAGAGTTCACCGTTCTGCAAGCACTCGCAGAGTTCCCCATATCCCTGATGCAGTTCGCTGCGAGTCGGGTGGGCACTGAACCTTCGAGATAACCGGCGGGCCAGTGGACCTTCGTTCAAGATGGTCTTGAGTGGCCCGTACGCCTCGCCTCCGGGACGCAGGCCTTCATCACCGGGATGATCGGCGAGATACTGCCAGAGCTCCTTCAGCGACAGCTCGTCGTCTCCATGAATGCCAAACTGAGCGAGCAACTGTCGATCGCGAATCACAGCTTCCTCACCCCGCACAATGGCATCGAGGAACACCGTCTCCAGCGGTTCGATCTCGATCAGCTGCTGGTCTTCTGTCGGCGTCCAAGCCTCAGCGACCAGTCTCTTCAGCAAATCGACCACGAGACGGGCAATCGCGAGGTCCGCAGCGGGGCACTCTTGGAGATCGATGACCCGGATCTCAATTGACCCTCGCGAGAAACGGGCAATCGCTCCACGGGCGTTCAAGAACTCATCTCGCAAGATTCCTTCGGGATCGTGCGGAGCGATCTCGCGGAACATCGGTTCAAAGATCCGGGCGTTGTATTCCTCTTCCGTAAAAGCCCGCTCAGGGATCACCCGCCCGGCAATCGACGGAATCTTGCGCGAGTTCAGCCGATACGTCTCCAGACGACTATCGAGCTGCCCGGTGCGCTGGCCGTCCTTGAAGGGCGAACTTGCGGCCAGCGCGGGGAGGAGCGGCAACACCAAACGCACCGCCGCATGCAATTTGCCAAACTCCTCATCGCTCGCAAACGGCAAGTTGATGTGCATGCTTTGCAGGTTCGCCCATCCGTGTCCCCGGCAGTCGAAGATGCGGTTAAAGCACTCGTAGACTGGACTGTAGTCGTGTGGCCACAGCCGCATCTCCTTCAAGGGGTCCATCCACGGATGCATCGCCGTGGGCATCAACCGCGCCCCGAGCTGACCGGCCAGCTCGTTGACCCGGTGAACCTGCGTTTGCATCTGATCCGCAATCGGAACCAGCGAGGGAGCCGGATCGGTGGTCTTCAATTCCAGAACATGCAGCACCAGTTCATTCGACCAACTGATGTCCTCGAACTCGACATCCGAGACCAGTTTTCCGGCTTCCAGCTGCATGACCTGATCTGCGATCGGTCGAATGTCGAGCGTCTGGGCATCGACGAGCATGTATTCGAGCTCGATGCCAAAGGCAGAGAAGAGAGGCAAAGGAGATCGTGACATCGAAGGGACAACCAGACAGATTGAAGGACAACGCGGGCTGCGTGCAGCTCCTTACCAATCAGGAGATCGTAGGGCAATCCCCTTCCACGCGCCCAGAGGTCTGTCCCGCCTCTGCGGCCCTGTTTGATCTGATAAGTGGCCGCTCCGGGCATCCGTGATGTGTTTCAATTCATGAAACGTTCGCCAATCCTTCACAATCTGAGTGTCCAATGTCGCTGTTGACGGCTTCGAGTCGAGAGCAACATCCACACAACCTGTGGGGATGTCCCGGCGGCTGTATTGTACGGCCTGCCTGCCGACCGAAGAGTGATTTACCTGACGCTGGAGTCGAGACAAGATGCAGAGCCCAACTCTCCAATCATCACAAGATGACAAGGGTTTTATGCGAAACGCACTGGTCGTTGCAGCAGCCTGCCTGGCGGGCGTGATGGGCAGCTCGGGATGTGGCTCGTCAGCCCTGTCGATGGGAAACGCCACGGATTCGATGAACAGCGGCTTGGCGGCGTTCGAGGCCCAGGACTGGGAGACGGCGGAAGTGGATCTCACCTCAGCGATTGAATCTCGAACTTTGAACGCCAAGGAGATCGAAGAAGCCTTCATGGCTCGCGCTCAGGTTCGTTTGCAAAACGAAAACCTTTCGGGAGCGGAGGAGGATCTGAACGTCCTGGAAGAAACCGGGGCCAAGCCAGATGAAGTTCTCTTGCTCAAAGCCAATCTCAAGCTGAAACAGGGCGACAAAGCAGGAGCCAAGAGGTCATACCTCATGGCCAAGAAAATCAACAAAAAAGTGAAAGCCCCGGTCGGACTGTAACACCGGGCCGCTGGAATACCGGGACTGGGTTCGGATTCAGGCCTCGTCTTGCCTCACACCTGTAACCCGCCGCGTCAGCAAGGGACGAGCGGCAAGAGGGGGTGATACATCCGAGTTGCGAGTCACGTGGGCGAGGCATTCCGCAGACGGCGAACTGACAGAGCACGATTTGAGACCGCTCTCCCTGGCTGACGCGGCGGGTTGCTGGCGAGGCCACGCCTCGCGATTGCGGAGTGGAGTGGAATTTTCAAACCGCTCTAAAACTGCTTAAAGCAACAGCCCGGCTGATGAAGGATCGAAGCGACCAGGACGCCGTCGATACCGATCGATTCGAGTTGATCGAGGTCGCTCTGGTCGCGTACTCCCCCACCGGTGACGATCTCAATCGCTGCCCCGTGTGTGGCTCGCAACCTCTGGCACAAGGGAATTGTCGGTACTCCCAATCCGGTCCCGACACCGACCAGATCAAGGACGATCAGCTGCGTGACACCACTGCGGATGGCCAGTGCGGCAATCGCTTCGGGGTCTTTGCTCCACTCCGGTCCCGCCAACGGGATGCCCCCTTGCAGGTCGAGAGAGAACACGACTCGCTCAGTGGTTAACGCGTCGACGATCTCTCGCAGGGCTGATGCTGACGGGCACGATTCCAGTCCGACGACGACCCGCTCAGCTCCGATGTCGAGAATTCTCAGGGCCTGCGACACGTCCGCCACACCTGCATCGATCCACAAACGAAACCCGTCGGAGATGAGTTGCCGGTAGAGAGCCTCGCCCGACCGCTGGCACATAATCGCGTCGAGGTCGGCCACATAAAACAAATCAAATCCAAAGCGGCTGCGAATCGCTCGTGCGACATCGAGAGCCTGAACGGACTTCGTAAGACCACTCTCGATTGGTCGGTACTGGTCTCGCAACCCAGCCACCCCGCGCACGACCACGCCATTCAATATGTCGAGGACGGGGATCAGTCGCATGTCGAGCCTGGCGTCGATGTGGTCGAGCTTCCGAAGTTCCCCACGAGAACGCCTCGCAACTGAAGGATTGGAATTCGGCCCGCTTTATTGGCAGAATGTCGCTCAATGTCAAACGTGGTCTCTCCGATCACACGGCAGCCTTGCCCCCTCGCAAACGACTCGCACTCAATGGTGGTTCCATGCGTCTTGCTTCCAGATTCATCATCGCCGCCCTGCTCTGTTGTGCGGTCCACACGACCTCTGCGGAGGATGCCGCGAAGAAAGCCGACTGGGTCCAGTTGTTCAACGGGAAGGATCTGATCGGCTGGAAGCCGAAGATTCGCTACCACGATCTGGGCGACAATTACGCCAATACGTTCCGCGTCGAGGACGGGCTGTTGAAGGTTCGGTACGACGGGTACAAAGAGTTCAAAGAGACCTTCGGCCATTTGTTCCATGAACAGGAATTCTCTCACTACATCCTGCGGGTCGAGTATCGGTTCGTCGGTGACCAGTGTCCCGGCGGACCCGGCTGGGCTCTCCGCAATAGTGGCATGATGCTCCACGGTGAAGCCCCGGAAGGAATGGCGAAGGACCAAGACTTCCCCGCCTCGATCGAAGTGCAAATCCTGGGTGGAGACGGAACGCACGATCGCACGACGATGAACCTGTGTACTCCCGGGACAAACGTCGTCATGAACGGCAAGTTGTTCCTGCCGCACTGCGTCAGCTCCAAGTCGAAGACCTACCACGGGGAACAATGGGTCCTGACGGAGACCGAAGTTCGAGGCAACACCGTCATGCGCCACAAAATCGAT
>Ga0105047_10020221_pt1 | contig 10239 bp, 7 predicted proteins | sample MAT04_FD_78384 | JGI IMG/M metagenome (GOLD analysis project Ga0105047, IMG submission 78384) | Freshwater microbial communities from Lake Fryxell liftoff mats and glacier meltwater in Antarctica - MAT-04 (megahit assembly) | ecosystem: Environmental > Aquatic > Freshwater > Ice > Liftoff... | reverse complement strand
GAGGGGCGTCTCAGCGCCTTCGGGCGGCCGTGCGGCGCTGACATGCCCCAAGCTCACTTCGTTCGCTGCCCCCGAGGGGCGTCTCAGCGCCTTCGGGCGGCCGTGCGGCGCTGACATGCCCCACGTCACCAACCGCGGCCGCGGCCGCCGCTCGATGAACGAGATCAACATGGTCCCGTTCATCGACGTCATGCTGGTACTGCTGATCATCTTCATGGTCACCGCACCGCTCATCACCACCGGTGTTGTCGACCTGCCCACGGTGGGCAAGAGCGCGCAGCGGCCGGGCAGCGTGATCGAGGTCATCGTCGGCACCGACGAGAAGCTGCGCCTGCGCATCGACCAGCAGGAACCGGCTGGCGTGGCGCTGCCGCAACTGGCCGCACGTGTGCGCGAACAGCAGCGCGGCGACGCCAACGTGCCGGTGGTCATCAGCGCCGACAAGAGCGTCCGTTACGAAAGCGTGGTGCGCGTGATGGACACGCTGCAGCGCGCCGGCGTCAAGCGCGTCGGCCTGTCGGTCAAGCAGGGCGCCAGCTGACGGCCATGGCACAGGCCGGTGCCCTACGCATGGCGCACGACACGCTGCTGCCGCGCCCGCCCGGCGGCAACGGGCCCGGCGCCGTGCTGGCGCTGCTGGTGCACGCCGGGCTGGTGGCGGCGCTGACGGTCTCGGTCGACTGGCGCGCGCGCACGCCCGACGTGGTGAGCGCCGAACTCTGGGCCAGCGTGCCGCAGGCCGCCGCGCCGCCGGCCGCCGCGGTGGCGCCGCAGCCGGCACCCACCCCGCCGCCATCACCACCCTCACCACCGCCCTCACCACCCCCTGCACCCCGCCCGACACCAACACCGGCGCCGGCGCCGGCGCCCGTGCCGGCACCGCCGCCGCCCAAGCCTGCAGCCAAGCCCGCCGAACCCGATATCGCGACCCAGCGCGCCGAACGCCGCAAGGCCGAGGCCGAGCGCAAGAAGGCCGAGGCCGAGGCGGAGGTGGATCGCAAGCGCCTGGCCGCCGACAAGAAGCGCGCCGACGACGAGAAGCTCAAGCGCGAACAGGCGGCGCAGGCCGCGCAGGCCGCCCGCGAGGCCCAGGCCCAGGAACAACGCCTGGCCAGGCAGCGCGAGGAAAACCTGCGCCGCATGATGAGCCAGGCCGGCGGTGCCACCGCCCCCGCCACCAGCACCGGCGCCGCGGCGCAGAGCGCGGCACCTTCGGCAGCCTACACCGGGCGCCTGGTGGCGTTGATCCGCGGCAACCTGGTGTTCACCGGCAGCACGCCCGACAACAACGCCGCCGAGGTGGAAGTCAGCGCCGCCGCCAGCGGCACCATCATCGCGCGCCGCCTGCTCAAGAGCAGCGGCCACAAGGACTGGGACGACGCCGTGCTGCGCGCCATCGACCGCACGCCTGCGCTGCCGCGCGACGTCGACGGCCGCGTGCCTTCACGGCTGGTGATCACCTTCCGGCCACGCGAGTGAGGGCGGCGCCGCGCCGCTGCCCGCCGCCGGCGCGGTGAAGCGTGCGATGAAACCGCGGTCGATGCGGTCCTTGCACCACCAGGCCAGGCCGCCGAACACCCGCTCGGGCAGCGACAGCCCGCCCCACACCGTGATGGCACGACGCCCGCCGCAGGACAGCAGGTTGAGCGTGCGCGCCTGCGGCCGGTAGGGCTGCAGCGGCGCGCCTACGACGGCCCGCCGAAGGTTCAGCGCCAGCGGCGGCCCGGCACGCACGGCGTACACGCCGCTCTTCGGGTGCGACAGGTCGTCGCGCGTGGCGACGTCGCCGGCGGCGAAGACCTCGGGGTGCGAGGTGCTCTGCAGCGTCGGCCCGGTACGTACAAAACCGCGCTCGCACAGCGCCAGGCCGCTGCCGGCGAGCCAGGCCGGCGCCTCGGCGCCGGTGGCCACGAGGGCCGCGTCGCAGGCCAGGCGGACGCCGCTGGCCAGTTGTACGGCGCTGGCCTCGACGGCCACCGCAGCCTCGCGGAACACGGTGATGCGGTGTATCGCGAGCGCTCGTGCCCCGGCGCGCAGCACCGCCGCCGGGTAGCCGGCCAGCGGCTCGGGGCCGCCGGTGACCAGCGCCACGCGCACCCGCTCGCCAGCGGCGCCGCTGGCGCGCCCCTGCAAGCGATGCTGCAGCGCCAGCGCCAGTTCGAAGCCCGCGGCACCGCCGCCCAGCACGACGACGTCGAGCGCCTGCTGCGCCGCGGCTTCCAGCAGGCGCTGCTGGCCCTGCACGAAGGCTTCGATGGGCCGCACGAAGAGCGCGTGTTCAGCGGCGCCCGGCAGGCGCTCGCGCCGCTGCACCGAGCCGGTGTCGATGGACAGCAGGTCGTAAGCGGCCGTGCGCCCGTCGGCCAGATGCACACACCGCGCGGCGGTGTCCAGCGCCACCGCCATGCCGGGAACGAGGCTGACACCGGCCGCAGCGGCCAGCGGCGCCAGCGTGATGCGGCACTGCTCGGCCGTGTAGTGCCCGGCCACCAGCCCCGGCACCATGCCCGAGTACACCAGCGCGGCGTGCGGCGTCACCAGCATCACCTCGGCGCCGGCCAGGCGCCGCTGCGCCAGCGCCGCCAGCACCTGCAGGTGCGCATGGCCGCCGCCCAGCAGCAGCAGGCGCTTCATGGCGCAAAACGCAGCGCGGCCACGTGGGCGACGGAGTGGCCCCCGGTGTTGTCGGCATCGGCGCCGACCCCCACCGCCGCCAGCGGCGGCGGTGCCGCGGCCTCGTCACCGAAGGCGCGCACAAAGTCGGCGGCGATGTCGCGCGACTCGTCTAGCCAGGTGCCGGTGGCGTCGGCCGCATTGCGCAGCACGATGTAGCGCACGCGGCGCGAGAACACGTTGTCGACGACGCTGCCGGTGGCCTCGGCGGCGCCCCACACCCAGCACAGCGTGGCCGCGGGCAGCGGCTCGCCGGTACGCGCGCGCGCCAGTTGCAGCAGCAACCGCTCGCCCAGCGGCAGGCGCGACAGCGGCAGGTCAAAGCTCAGGCAGACCTTGGCCGCCACATCGTCGCCCGCCTTGCTGCGCAGGTCGGTGCCCGGATTGGGCTGCTGCAGGCGCCAGGCCCATTGCAGCCGGCGCGGCGGCGTGCCGGCCACCGCTTCGTGCACCAGGTTGCCATAGGACGCCTGCGCCTCCATGCGCAGCGCGGCGCGGCCGTCGACGGTCTCGGGCGTGAACCGCGTCGGTGGCGGCTTCTGCGCCGGCAGCGCGGCGACCCGCCAGCCGTTGCCCAGGGCGCTGCCATCGACCAGCGGTGGCAGGCTCGGCACGGCCGGCTCGTCGGCGATGGCGGTCGAGGCCAGCGCCGCCGGCAGCAGCACCGCCGTCAGCACCACCGCGGCAGCGCGGCCCAGCCCACGCCAGGCCAGGCCGGCGGCCTGCCAGGCCGGCCTGCACCGCCCCGTCCGCCGCGGCGCCATGTTCAGAGGCGCTCCTGCGCCGTGACGACGATGGGCGTGAGGTCGGCGGGCACGAGGTCGCGCCGGCCGCTGTCGTCGACAAAACGCAGGCGCAGCGTGTAGGCCGCTGGTGGCAGGAACAGGCTGACCTGGGTGGCGCCATGGCCCAGGTCGATGGCCTGCACAACACGCCCGCCATCGCCCAGCACGTCCAGCAGGAAGTGGCCCAGGCCTTCGCCGCCGCGCCCCTTGGGTGCGACGCCGAAACCGTCGACCGCCAGGCGCACGTTGAAGGGGCTGACGACGGGTTCGGTATCGCGCAGGTTGGTGATCACGGCGCGCCGGCCCTCGGCGCGCGGGCGCGCGCGCTCGTCCTGGTACCAGGCCTTGCAGGTGGTGGCGAAATTGTCCGGGTCGATGCGCAGCGGGGCCTCGGTGCGCGGCCCGGTGACCTGCAGGCGCAGTTCGGGGCTGAACACGAAGTAGGGCCGGTGGTCGTGGTCGGCGAACAGCAGGCGCAGCGTGTGCTTGCCGGCCGGCAGCGCCAGCGTCGTGCCGGTCTGGCCCTTGCCGAAATGGCGGTGGAAGTCGTTGAAGGGGATCTTGTCGCCGGGGTTGTTGGGCAAGCGTGTGTTGAGCAGCACGTGGTGGTGGCCGGCCTTGGGGTGCGGCTGGCCGGCCGGAATGACGCCCATGCCGCGCACCGCGAAGTCGACGCGAAAGGGCGAGCGCACGACATCGCCGTCGCGCAGGTTGGCCACTTCCACCGCGGTGGGTTCGTTCAACCGGACCTGGGTGCGTTCACGCGTGTGCTGCAGCCAGCAGCTGCGTTCCTGGGGGTCGCGCGGCAGCGGCTCGGCGGCCAGCGGCGTGACGGCGAGGGCTGCGGCCAGCGCGGCCAAGGGCTGCCAGGGCAGGTGCGGGCGGGCTTGCGGCATCGGCATGAAGAGCAGATGGGAAAAGAAACTCGGATTCTTGCATCGCGGATGCGCGCCGGAGCCCTTCGACGCAGGCTGGGGCCTCACACCCAAGGGGGGCGCTACGGGCTCTGCAATGCACATGGCGGCCCGCTGCTCATCGTGTGAGAGTTTTTAGAACCTGCCCGAGCAGCGCGTCCAAAGGCGTCCGGTCGAGACGCAAAGCACAGCCATAGCGCCGACTATGACGAGCATTTGCAGCCACGAGCGGGCGTCTTCGGGCGTGACGAGCGGGCATGGGCGAAGGGCTCTTACACGCTCAGGCCGACGGGCTCACGGCCGCCAGCCCCTGCCGCTGCAGCGTGGCGACGAGCCAGGCCGCGAAGTCGAAGGCGGCGCCGCCGGCCTCCAGGGCCAAGGCCAGCGGTTGTCCGGCGAGCACCGCCGCGGTGAAGCGGCTCTGGGCGTCGTCGAGCGCCAACACCACCGGCTGCCAGCCCTGGCGTGCGACGAGCGCGTTTTCGCCACGGTCGGCGGCGAACGCGGCGCGCACGGTGGCAAAACGGTCGTCGCCGCCGTTGCCGTCATCGCCGTCGGCGGGCCCGCGGTGGGCCTGCCAGATCGACACCACCGGGTGCGGCGAGCGCAGCAGCGCTGTGCCCGGCACCAGCCGCAGCCACAACGCAGCGGGGTCGTGCGAGGCCAGCAGCGGCAGGCCCTGCGGCGCGCCGGCGTTGGCGGCGCTGGCCGCTTCGTGCAGGGCCCATTCCAGCCGCGCCACGTCGGCCAGAAAGGGCTCGTCGGACAGACTCTCGGCGTCGGCAACGAAGTCGGCCAGGTCGCCGCCCCACAGCGCGATGTCGCCGGCCTGCGGCGGCTGTCGGCGCCAGAAGTGGCGCGCCAGGCCGGCGAAGCTGTCGGCGCCCAGCAACTGCTGCAGCGTGGGGTAGGCGGCCGCCAGAGCGCGTTCGGCCAGGGCCCCGGCGTTGGCGCGGTAGGCGGCCAGGCCGCGTTCGATGCCGGGCCCGCGGGCCGGCGCGCGCAGCCAGCCGCCCACCACCGCTGGCCTTGCGTCGCCCAGCAGCGCGCGCAGCAGCATCTGCTGGCGCAGCGCTTCCTTGTCGGCGGGGTTCATGGCGTGGTGGCGCATGCGGCGCCCAGGGCTTGCGCAGCCGCGACGTCGACACACACGGCATCGGCCAGCGCGGCTTCGTTCAGCAGCACGTGCAGTGGCGGCAGGGCGGTGTCCCATTCCACCAGCGTGGGGCGCGGGCCCAGGCGCTGCACGGCGTGGCGGTAGACCCGCCACACCGGCGCGTGCACGCGGCTGCCGTGGTCGTCGATGACGATGTCGCCGGCGTCGGTGTAGCCGGCGAGGTGGATCTCGCCCACGGTGTGGGCATCGATGGCGTCGACCCAGCGGCAGGCCGCGGCGGCAGCCGCGTTGTCGTCCAGGCCGTCGTTGAGCGCATTGACGACGAGGTTGTTGACGTCCAGCAGCAAGCCGCAGCCGGTGCGGCGCGCCAGCGTGTTGAAGAAGTCGGGTTCGGCGATGCGGTCGTCGGCCCAGTGCAGGTAGGCCGAGAGGTTCTCCACCAGCAGCGGCCGCGCCAGTGCGTCCTGCACACGCTGCACGTTGTCGGCCAGGATGGCCAGCGCGGCGTCGGTGTAGGCCATGGGCAGCAGGTCGCTGCCGTGCACCACGGGCCCGCCGCGCCGGCGCGGGGCGCGCGCAAAGGCCGCGTGGTCGCTGACGCGCACGGGCTCGATGCGCCGCACCAGCGCGGCCAGCGCGCGCAGGTGCTCGGCGTCGACACCCGCCGCCGAACCCAGCGCCAGCCCGACGCCGTGCAGGCTGACCGGCCAGTTCGCGCGCGCCGCCTCCAGCACACCCAGCGCGGCACCGCCGGCGCCGAAGTAGTTCTCGGAGTGCACCTCGACGAAACCCAGCGGCGGCGGCGCCGCCAGCAGGGCTTCGAAGTGCGGCTGGCGCAGGCCGATGCCGGTGCCGGGGGTCATGGGCTCGGCCGACGCAGCACGGGAGGCGTCGCCTGCGCTCAGGTCTTCTTCGCCTTGGCCTCGTCGGCCGTCATGCCCTTCATCTGCTTGCAGGTGCCCTTGGCGACGTACTTCCACTCGTCGGCGCCGTTGTCGACCTTGGCCTGGCCGGCGCAGGAGTGCGAACCCGACAGGTTGGCGCAGTCGTTCTGGCCCGCCTTGGCGATGCCGAAACACTTCTCCTTGCCCTTGCTGTCCTGGGCGTGGGCCGTGAGGCTGCCGAAGAGGCCCAGGGACAAGGCCGATGCAAGGGCGGAAGACACGATAAGACGCTGGTTCATGGGATGCAACTCCTGGGCGGTTGATGGGGTGTGGCGACCTGCTGCCCCGCAGGACCAACAAGAGGGTAGTCGAGTTCGCGGGCCGCACCTTACCGCGCGTCGCGTAGCAGCGCTGGCGGCAAGGCAATCCGTCGGGTTCGGCCCGTCCGCGTGAAATCGCCTTCGGGCCTTCGGGCCTTCGCCAGCCGAGCAAGCCCTTCCGGGCTTGCACGTGCGGGCTCAGCCCAGCGCGCCGCCGCCACCCGGTGTCTCGATCACGAAGACGTCGCCCGGCGCCATCTCCGCGCTGCCGATGTGGGCCAGCGTCTCGACGCGCCCGTCGGCGCGCTCGACGCGGTTGATGCCCAGCGCGCCGGGCTGGCCGCCCGCCAGGCCGAAGGCCGGCACGACGCGGCCGTTGCTCAGGATGCTGGCCGTCATCGCTTCGAGAAATCGCACGCGGCGCACGCCGCCGTCGCCGCCACGCCAGCGGCCGGCGCCGCCGCTGCCGGCGCGGATGGCATAACTTTCCAGATGCACGGGGAAGCGGAACTCCAGCACCTCGGGATCGGTGAGGCGCGAATTGGTCATGTGCGTCTGCACGACGCTGGTGCCGTCGAAGCCGCCGACCGCCTTGCCGCTGGCATCCTTCACCAGGCCGGCGCCGCTGCCGCCGCTGATGGTCTCGTAGTACTGGTGCGTGTTGTTGCCGAAGGTGAAGTTGTTCATCGTGCACTGGCTGGCGGCCATCACGCCCAAGGCGCCGTAGAGCGCGTTGGTGACGCACATGCTGGTCTCGACGTTGCCCGCCACCACCGCGGCCGGCGGGTTCGGGTTCAGCATGCAGCCTTCGGGCACGACGACGTGCAGCGGCTTCAGGCAACCGGCGTTGAGCGGGATGTCGTCGTCGACCAACGTGCGGAAGACGTAGAGCACGGCAGCCATCGTCACCGCCTTGGGCGCGTTGAAGTTGTTGGGCAGCTGCGCACTGGTGCCGGTGAAGTCGATCGTCGCTTCACGCGCCATGGTGTTCACCGTCACCTTGACGGCGATCTGCGCGCCGTTGTCCAGCGGCAGCGTGAACTGGCCGTCCTTCAAGGCCGTGATGACGCGGCGAACGCTCTCCTCGGCGTTGTCCTGCACGTGCTGCATGTAGGCCGCCACCGTCGTGCGGCCGAACTGCGCCACCATCGCGCCGAGCTCGTCCACGCCCTTCTGGTTGGCGGCGATCTGCGCGCGCAGGTCGGCGATGGTCTGGTCGGGGTTGCGTGCCGGATAAAGGCCCGATCCCAGCTGGGCACGCAGCTCGGCTTCGCGCAGCACACCGTCGCGCACGAGCAGGAAGTTGTCGAAGAGCACGCCCTCCTCGGCGATCGAGGTGCTGAAGGGCGGCATCGAACCCGGCGTGATGCCGCCGATGTCGGCGTGGTGGCCACGGCTGGCGACGTAGAACGACGGTGCGGCGTCGCCCGGGTCGGTTTCGGATCCGGGTTTCCCGGTCTGAAACGCGCCCCCTCGGGGGGCAGCGACCGCAGGGAGCGTGGGGGCGTCAAGGTACACCGGCGTCACCACCGTCACGTCGGGCAGGTGCGTGCCACCGTGGTAGGGGTCGTTCAGCACGTAGACATCACCCGGCTGCATCTGCGGGTTGCGGGCGATCACGGTCTTGATGCTCTCGCTCATGCTGCCCAGGTGCACCGGCATGTGCGGCGCGTTGGCGATCAGCTCGCCCGCAGCGCTGAAGAGGGCGCAGCTGAAGTCCAGCCGCTCCTTGATGTTCACCGAGTAGGCGGTGTTCTGCAGCCGCAGCCCCATCTGCTCGGCGATGTTCATGAAGAGGTTGTTGAAGACCTCGAGCATCACCGGGTCGGCCGCGGTGCCGATGGCGTGTTGTGTGGCCCGTGGCACCACACGCTGCAGTTCCAGCGCACCGCCGGCGCGCAGACGGGCCTGCCAGCCGGGCTCGACCACGGTGGTGGCGTTGCGCTCGGCGACGATGGCCGGGCCGGTGACGGTGGCGCCGGGCTGCAGCGTCTCGCGCACGAACAGGGCCGCGTCGTGCCAGCCGCCGCTGTGCATGCGCACACGAGCGTCGGGCTCGGGCGCGTGCGGCACGGGCTCGTCAGCCACCTCCACCACGGCGGCGGCCTCGCCGGCGCCGACCGCTTCGACCGACACCGCCTCGATGACCAGCGCGCGTCCCGCCATCAGGAAGGCGAAGCGCTGGCGGTAGGCGGCCTCGAAAGCCTGCCGGATGCCGGCCACGCTGTCGCAGGGCACGGGCAGCGCGGTGTCGGTGCCCTGGTAGCGCACGTGCACAACGCGCCGCGGCGTGATGCCCTCGGCGGCGACGCCCTGCGCCGCCACCTCGGCCACGGCCGCGGCCGCCAGTTCGTCCAGCCGCAACTCGGCGGCGGCCAGCCCGGCCTCGTCGAGTGGCAGTTCCAGCGAAGCCTCGCGCATCGCGATCTGGTCGGCCAGGCCCATGCCGTAGGCGCTCAGCACACCGGCCAGCGGGTGCACAAACACCCGTTCCATGCCCAAGGCATCGGCCACGCCGCAGGCGTGCTGGCCGCCGGCGCCGCCAAAACACTGCAGCGTGTACTGCGTGACGTCGTAACCGCGCGCCACGCTGATGCGCTTGATGGCGTTGGCCATGCTCTGGATGGCGATCTGCAGGTAACCCTCGGCCAGGCCCTCGGGCGTGGTGGCGTGGCCCGTGGCCTGCTGCACCTCGGCGGCCAGCGCGGTGAACCTGGCCGCCACGCCTTCGCGGTCGAGCGGCTCGTCGGCATGCGGGCCGAAGACTTTCGGGAACCAGGCCGGCTGGATGCGGCCCAGCAGCACGTTGGCGTCGGTCGTCGCCAGCGGCCCGCCGCGGCGGTAGCTGGCCGGCCCCGGGTTGGCGCCCGCGCTGGCCGGGCCGACGCGCAGCCGCGCGCCGTCGAAGCCGAGGATGCTGCCGCCGCCGGCGGCCACGGTGTGGATGCTCATCATCGGTGCGCGCATGCGCACGCCGGCCACCTGCGTTTCGAAGGCCCGCTCGAACTCGCCGGCATAGTGGCTGACGTCGGTGCTGGTGCCGCCCATGTCGAAGCCGATGACCCGGGTGTGCCCCGCCGCGACGGCCGTGCGCACCATGCCCACGATGCCGCCGGCCGGCCCGCTCAGGATGGCGTCCTTGCCCTGGAAACGCCGGGCCTCGGTGAGGCCGCCGCTGCTCTGCATGAAAAACAGCCGCACACCGGGCATCTGCGCCGCGACCTGGTCGACGTAACGCCGCAGGATGGGGCTGAGGTAGGCGTCGACGACCGTGGTGTCGCCGCGCGACACCAGCTTCATCAGCGGGCTCACTTCGTGCGACACGCTGACCTGCGTGAAGCCCAGTTCCCGCGCCAGCCGCGCCGCGGCGGCCTCGTGCGCGGTGAATCGCCAGCCGTGCATGAAGACGATGGCCACGGCGCGGATGCCGGCATCAAACGCCGCCCACAGCCGTTCTCGCAGGTGGGCTTCGTCCAGCGGCTGCAACACCTCACCCAGTGCGCCGACACGTTCCTGCGCCTCGATCACCCGTTCGTAGAGCATCTC
>Ga0105047_10020220_pt1 | contig 10240 bp, 10 predicted proteins | sample MAT04_FD_78384 | JGI IMG/M metagenome (GOLD analysis project Ga0105047, IMG submission 78384) | Freshwater microbial communities from Lake Fryxell liftoff mats and glacier meltwater in Antarctica - MAT-04 (megahit assembly) | ecosystem: Environmental > Aquatic > Freshwater > Ice > Liftoff... | reverse complement strand
GGCTGAAGGTGGCCATCATGGCTAGCGCCGAGACACCCAACAGCGTCGACAACACCAACGCCAGGCCGTCCCGAAACATCCAGCCCAGGCTTAAGCACACCAAGCTCAGGCTGGGTAGCACGTTGCCAAACGGAATGGGCAAGAAAATCACAAAGCCCATAAGGGCGATCCACAAGGCCCAGCCCGGACGGGCCCGATCGTGGGTAAGTGCCTGCCAGCGTGGCTTGAGCCAACGGTCGGCTTGGCTGTAAATCCAGGCCAGTGCATGCAAGCAGCGCCGGGTCCAGCGGGCATTCAGGGTGAGGGTTCCCAGCCGGTGCGGCAGTGTGGTCGTTTCCTGCTGGCGCACCCAACGCCAGGCCAGGGCAAAGATGGCAAAACTTAGCACCGTGCCCACCCCGGCCACGGGCAACACGGTGGTCACAGACAGCAGCATCAGCACCACTGCGGTTGACGCCTCACCGTGCAGGCGCAGTAACTCTTGCAGGTTCACCGTGAGCGCGTCTGCCTCAGTCGCGGGCTTTGTGGCTGAGTCGCTACGGGTGGCCGCGGCGGCTTGGGCGAAGACGGCTGCCAGGCGCGCGGTCATGCAGAAAGGTCCGGGCCGAGCGTCACGAGCGGGCGCTGGCAGCCGGGCACAGCTTTCCTACCAGCAGGTGCCCGCCCACCGCAATCGCCAGCAGGAGCAGCATGACCATAGCCCACACCACCCACAGCAGCGGCGCCACCCAGTCCAGCAAGGGTGTCAGCCAGGGTCCGGCGGTCACCAGCAGGTCCATACCCCAAACCACCATGGCCTTGATCGGCTCCAGTAGCGCCGGGTCCACCCACAGCGCCAGCCATGCCGGAACCGGCCACTGGCTGATAGCCTGCAGGCCACCCGCAGTCTGGTCGGCCGAACCGGCCAGCCAGTTGGCCAACGACGCCATGATGGCAATTATCAGCGTCCACAATAGCGCCACCAGTCCGGTGCCTGCCCACATCAACAATTTCATAGTTTTGATTCCCTTAGGTCCGTCGCGGTACTCGCCCCCATGGCGTGTGGCGGCGAACTGACTACGGGAGAATTTTCTGTTAACGGGCGGCGCGTCACAGGCTTCGCGTCGGCAAGGCCTTACGTGGATTCGGGACTTGCGCCTTTGCAACCCGCGTTAACGCGGCGTATTAAAAGGCCGTGCGACACGTGGTTTGGGAAGCGGTATCGCAAATTCTTGGGGATTCAGACTGGTATCCCAGGGGCAACCCGTTTTCTGAGGATGGTTACGGTGCGATACATGGCCTCATGCGGTTGGAATGCCTACTCGGCCATTCATGCAGCATCAAGCCGTTCGGTCGCTGGACGACGCGAGACAAAGCCGCGAAGCGCCGGTTAGCGCTAAGCTAAACCCGATCGGAAACATCTGATTGAACGACAGTTTCCCCCATTTGGCTAAGACCGTTTTCGCAGCATTGCGGCCACAGAAGTTGCGGTGGCGAGTACCCGCAAAGGGCCCGCACCAGATGTCCAAGAAAAAAGCCCGGCAGAATTTCCGGGCTTTCACTGATTTGCGTTGGGGTTAACGCTCAAGTGGGCAGAAAGCCCTCTGTGGACAGGTAGCGCTCACCCGTGTCGTAGTTAAATCCCAGCACCGTGGAACCTGCGGGCAGGTCAGGCAGTTTTTGCGCAATGGCAGCCAGTGTGGCGCCGCTGGAAATGCCCACCAAAATACCTTCTTCACGCGCGCTGCGGCGGGCGTATTCACGCGCCGGTTCGGCATCGACTTGGATCACGCCGTCGAGCAGCGTGGTGTCCAGGTTTTTGGGGATGAAACCCGCACCAATGCCCTGAATCGGGTGGGGCGCGGGGGAGCCTCCCGAAATCACGGGTGAGCCGGTGGGTTCGACGGCAAACACCTTGAGTTGGGGCCATTGGGCTTTGAGCACCCGGGCGACACCGGTCAGGTGGCCGCCGGTGCCGACACCGGTGATCAGCGCGTCAATGCCATCGGGAAAGTCGGCCAGAATTTCTTGCGCCGTGGTGCGCACATGCGCCTCGATATTGGCGGGATTTTCAAACTGCTGGGGAATCCAGGAGCCGGGTGTGGCTGCGGCCAATTCCTGGGCGCGTGCGATGGCACCCTTCATGCCTTTTTCGCGCGGCGTCAAGTCAAAGCTGGCGCCATAGGCCAGCATCAGGCGGCGGCGCTCAATGGACATGCTGTCGGGCATGACCAGAATCAATTTGTAGCCCTTGACGGCCGCCACCATGGCCAGACCCACACCGGTGTTGCCCGAGGTCGGCTCGATGATGGTGGAGCCGGCTTTGAGGGCGCCGCTTTTTTCGGCGTCTTCCACCATGGCCAGCGCAATGCGGTCCTTGATGGAGCCGCCCGGGTTGCCGCGTTCGGACTTGATCCACACCGTGTGTGTGGTGCCGAACAGGCGGTTGATGCGCACGTGCGGGGTATTGCCAATGGTCTGCAGAATGTTGTCGGCTTTCATGAACGGCTCCGGTGGTGTGAATGTGAATGATAATAATGCGGTGAAGCCCGCCAGACCACCGCTGGTGCAATTCTGGAAACAGAGCACTGGAGGAACGTCCGGACTGCATAGGGCAGCGTAGCAGTTAACCACTGTCCACCGAAGGTTTTGTGCGCAAGTGCAAGACCCCAAGGTGAGGATTAGAGCAACAGAGACGAGCCGATTCAGTTCGGGTGAAACGGGCAATCTCTACGCGCAGCAATACCAAGTAGGCACACGCAAAGCGAGGCGGTTCGCCGCAGCGCCCTGACCGGGGCCCCCGGAGTGTGCGGGTAGGTAGCACCGAGCCGCTGGGTGACCAGCGGCCCAGATTAATGGTGGTCACATGGAGGGAAACCTCCGTGCACAGAATCCGGCTTATCGGTGGGCTTCACACTTTTTTTGATGTATGGTTAGGCACTTGTTCCCTTCTCAGGAGGCACTATGCGACCCGTACAGGAATTGTTGAAGCAGCGCACACAGGTCACACCCTGGACTTTGAGCCCACAGGACAGTGTGTTTGATGCTTTGCAGGCACTCGCCAACCACGACGTGGGCGCGTTGATGGTGATGGAACAAGGCCGGCTGGTGGGCGTGTTTTCCGAACGCGACTACACCCGCAAGATCGCCCTGGCTGGCAAGTCTTCCAAAGACACCCTGGTGCAGGACATCATGACCGCCAACGTATTGACCGTCAAAGCGGCCACTGGCACCCAGGAGTGCATGGCCTTGATGAGTCAGAAGAAGATCCGCCACTTGCCGGTTCTCGATGGCGACAAGGTACTGGGCATGATTTCCATCCGCGACATCATGAACGACATCATTGCCGACCACGAGCTGACCATCAGTCAGCTCGAGCAGTACATCAGCAGCTAGAAACGCTCGTTGGGTGCCAGGTAGCGCCATTGCCCCACGGGCAGGTCGCTCAGGGTGATGCGGCCCAGCCGGATGCGCCGCATTTCCAGAATTTCCAGTTCCGCGCGCTGGCACAGGTAGGCAATCAAGCCGCGGTGCGCGCCCTTGATAGCAAAACGCAGTTTGCTGCGTTCGGGCGTCGCGCTGTTGATGCTGACTTTGGTGTGGGGCAGGTATTGCCCATCGACCTGCAACTCGCGGTTGAGCTCGTGCAGCGCCTTGTCTGACACTTCCCCCTTCACATCCACAATCACTTCGTGCTCCAGGGAGCCCGCGTCTTCTGTGAGCTTGCGCGTAATGCGCCAGTCCTGCGTGAACACGATCAGCCCGCTGGCGGCGGTTTCCAGCGGCACGGCGGCGGTGAGGTCTTTGAAATGGCGCTGCAGCATCCGGATGCCTGACGGGTCTTTGGCTACGCGTTTGGCCGCCACCAGCAGGGTGCGCGCATCGTCAAACGGTGCGCGGCGTGCGTTGCGGTTGAGTTTGGCTAGAGACTCTGCCGTGCCGTCCACCCAATCCGCCGGTTTGTGCAGCACCAGCGTAATGGAGGTGACATCGATCAGCGTGGCGTTGGGGTCGATGGCAATGGTCTGGCTTTGAACCCGAAATTGGGGCTCTTCAATGACCTTGCCGTCCACGCGCACCCATCCCCCTTCAATGTATTGCTCGGCCTCGCTGCGGGAGCAGGGCACCAGAGCGGCCACTCGCTTGGCCAGGCGTTCACCGGGGTCCTGCTCTGGCACCACGGGAGCGGCTGGCGGCTTGGTGCGAAGCGACGTGATAGGGCGCATCCGCGGTTTGGCCGCGGGCCTGGGGGCGGGCGTGCCCTCTTGTGGGCGTGCAGCCGGACGCTTGGGTGTGGGGTTCGCGGGTAGTTTGAGGGTGCTGGGCCCGGTGGGTTTGGTCATGGTGTCGTCGGCAAGGTTTCGGGCGTGTTCAGGGTTTGTAGCCGCTCCAGATGCGCAAGCAGCGAGCGTTTGGCGACCGGCCACACGCGGGGGGCGACGTCGTCATAGGCCAGGGGCAGCCAGTCGTCCACCGTGCCCTGCGGGTGGGCAGCCACGATGGCGGCAATCTTGGCTTCGCGTTTCAGCCGGTGTGCCTTCAGGTGGGTGATGGCGCCGGTGGCCGCTTCCAGCGAGCCGCCCATCACATGGCCGTGGGCGGGCAGAATGAACTGCACATCGTGCTGGGTGCAGGCTGCGTGCAGCCCATCCAGCGAGTTCAGGTAGTCGTTCATGTTGCCGTCGGGCGGGTCAATGACGGTGGTGCTGCCGTTGAGGATATGGTCACCCGAGAACAGCAGCCCGTCTTCGACCAGCAGCAGGCACAGGTGGTTGGCCGCGTGGCCCGGCGTGTGGATGACCTTTAGCGTATGTTTGGAAGCGAAATAGGCATCTGGCCCCCGTGGAACCAGCGCGAGCAGCTCCTGATTTGATAGCGCTCGGTCCGGGGTGAATGCGCTGGCGGCACGGGCCGTAGGGGCCGAGGGCAGGCCCAGAATGGGTGGCGTGTGGCTGCACAGGGCTTGCAGGGGCGCCGCACCTGGCGAGTGGTCGGGATGCGAGTGGGTGCACACGATCAGGCGCAGGTTGCCGCCGCTGCCATCCGGGTGCAGGGCCGCGCGCCACAGGCGTGCGATATGGTCTGCGTCAGCCGGTCCGGGGTCAATGGCGATGAAGCCCGTGTTGGCGTCGCCCACCAGATAGCTGTTGGTACCCGGACCGGTCATGAAGCCGGGGTTGGGGGCGGTGAGCCGCATCACATTTTTCAATAAATGGACCGGGTGCGCGGTTTGCCAGTCCAGTGCGTGGTGGGGCTCGTGGCCACCGGGGCTGACCAATGCCAGTTCGCCGTAGGCCATGTCGTGCTGCAGCACCTGGGTGGCAATACCCGCCAGCAGGCCGGTGCGCTGTGCCGGGCTGGCCGGTGCGGCTTCGGCGTGGGGGTGGAGTCGTTGATTGGGTCGTACCATGCGGGCATTTTGCAGCAAACCCCGCCCGTGCGGCCACGGCCTTCGGGGGATAATCCGCGGCATGCGAATCCACTTCACCAAAATGCAGGGCGCCGGTAACGATTTTGTCGTGCTCGACGAGACGCGGGGCCGCCTGGGCTTGACCGCCGCGCAGTACCGGTTTTTGGGTGACCGGCACTTCGGTGTGGGTGCGGACCAGATTCTGAGCGTGCGTCCGTCGCCTGCCGAGGGCATCGATTTTGAGTACGCCATTCACAATGCCGATGGCGGCGAGGTGGAGCAGTGCGGCAACGGTGCGCGCTGCTTTGCCCGCTATGTGCGCGACCAAGGACTCAGCACCAAAGACGTGTTGCGTGTGAAAACCATGAAGGGCGTGATCGAGCCCCGCCTGACCCCGGATGGCCGCGTCACCGTGGACATGGGGCCACCGGTGTTGGACCCGCAGCAGGTTCCCTTCAACGCAAGCGGTTTGCAGTGGCAGCCGCAAGGTACATGGGGAAATTGGCCTCTAGCCCCCGTGGATTATGCGCAGGCAGCTATTTTATTGATAGCACCTGTGTCCATGGGTAACCCGCATGCCGTCACTTTGGTGGACAACGTGGACACTGCGCCGGTGCGGACCCTGGGCCCCGCCGTTCAGGCCAGCCCGCGTTTTCCGCAGGGCGTGAATGTGGGCTTCATGCAGGTGGTGGATCGCCGCCACATCCGCCTGCGGGTGTTTGAGCGCGGCGTGGGTGAAACCCTGGCATGTGGCTCCGGGGCCTGTGCGGCGGTGGTCGCGGGCATTCGCCTGGGCTTGCTGGACGCCTGCGTTGAAGTGCAGACCCACGGCGGCGTGCTGACCATTGCCTGGGCTGGCGACACCGCTCCGGTCATGATGACCGGCCCGGCCACGACCGTATTCCAGGGCGAGATTGATGTGCCAGACGATTTAGCAGACCCTTCAGCAGACCAAGTACCCGATCACTTATGACCACTCCACTGAACCAACCCTTGAACAATCCCATCACTGAAGACGACATTGCCCATTACCTGAGCAACACGCCCGACTTTTTTCAGCGCCATGCTGAGTTGTTGGCGGCGGTGCAGTTCACCAGCCCGCACAGCCACCGGGCCGTCAGCCTGCAGGAGCGCCAGGCCGAAATGTTGCGCGAAAAGATCAAGGTGCTGGAGCAGCGCATCATGGAGATGATCCGCAATGGCAACGAAAACGTGATGCTGTCGGACAAGATTCTGCGCTGGGCGCGCACCCTGTTCATGACCACCGACGTGCAGACTCTGCCTGGGCTGATTGAGCAGGAAATCAAGGACCAGTTCTCGGTGCCGCAGGTCGGTATGCGACTCTGGGGTGTGGCGCCCGAGCACGCGGCCATGGGCTTTGCCCAGGGCGCGAGCGACGATGCCAAGGTGTTTGCCTCTTCGCTGATGGAGCCGTTTTGTGGTCTGAATACCGGTTTTGAAGCGGTGGGCTGGCTGGGGGACCCAGGCCATGTGGCTTCGCTGGCGCTGATTCCTCTGCGCAGCGGTCCGGCCGGTAGCACTGCGCCTGCTTTTGGCATGCTGGTGCTGGCGTCGCCCGATGCGCACCGTTTCAACAGTGGCCTGGGGACCGAGTTTCTTGCCCGTATTGGTGAACTGGCCAGCGCAGCGCTGTCGCGCCTGAGGTAAGGCCATGGCGTCGGATACCGAATTGGTCGAACGGTATCTGGAGTACGTTCGCGTTGAAAAACGTCTGGCGGCACGCACGGTAGAGTTGTACGCGCTGGATCTGCACAAGCTCTGCGCCTTCGCCTGCCAGATTCCGGTCGCATTGACTGCAGTCCAGAACACGCACATTCGCCGTTGGGTGGCGCACATGCACAGTGGTGGGCGCAGCGGGCGCGGCATTGCACTGATCATGTCGGGCTGGCGCGGGTTTTATGCCTGGCTCGGGCGCCAGGCTTTAGTGGCCAGCAACCCGGTGCAGGACGTGCGCGCACCCAAAGCGCCCAAACCTTTGCCCAAGGCGCTGGGCGTGGACGACGCGGTGCAGTTCGCCAATTTCCAAAGTGCCGATGACGTGTGGCTGGAAGCCCGGGATGCGGCCATCGTGGAGCTGCTGTACGGCAGCGGCCTGCGCGTGGGCGAGCTCGTGGGGCTGGATGCGGTGGCCAGCAGCACCGCGCAGGGTTGGGTCGATCTGCAAGCGGCCCAGGCGCACGTGCTGGGAAAGGGTTCCAAACGCCGGGTCGTGCCGGTGGGTAGCTTGGCTTTGCAAGCGCTGGAACGCTGGCTGGCGCTGCGCGGACCGGACGCGGCACACGGAGATGCCGCAGGCCTCTTCACCGGGCGCAACGGTACGCGCCTGACGCCCCAGTCGGTGTGGCAGCGGCTCAAGCGGCGCAGCCTGCAGGCGGGGCTTAGCACCCCGGTGCATCCGCACATGCTGCGCCATTCGTTTGCCAGCCATATGCTGCAGTCCAGTGGCGATTTGCGCGCCGTGCAGGAGTTGCTGGGCCACGCCAACATCACCACCACGCAGGTCTATACCCGGCTCGACTTCCAGCATCTGGCCAAAGCCTACGACGCGGCCCATCCACGGGCGCACCTCAAGCGGGGCAAGGGCGACTAGGCGCCGAGCGGTCTTATTTCTTGGGCAGCTCAAACACCAGGCAGGTGGTGGTGGCGTGGGCGTACAGCGTGCCATCGGGGCCGATCAGGCGGGCTTCGGCCGTGGCCAGTTGCCGGCCGCAGTGAATGACCTTGCCTTCGGCCCGCACGCGGGTGACTTTGGGCGTCAGCGCCTTGACCAGATTCACGCCCAGTTCGGCTGTGGTGTAGCCCCGCCCCGGGGGCATCATGGTGTGCACGGCGCAACCCAGAGCAGAGTCCAGCAGCGTGGCGAACCAGCCGCCGTGGATGGTGCCCATGGGGTTGAGGTGGTGGGCGCCGGGGGTGCCCTGAAACACGGCGCGGCCCACACCCACTTCCACAATAGTGAAGTCCAGTGTTTTGGCGATGGCGGCGTAGGGAATCTCCCCGTTCAACATGGCCTGCATCATTTCCAGCCCGGTCATGTGGGCGATCTGCTCCGGCTGGGCTACGCCGGGCCCGGGTCCCGCTTCCAGTGCGGATAGAACGGCTTGCTCTTGCACCAGCCAGGCTTCGAGGTGGTTGATAGCGCTCATGACGGTTCCTTTGTCAAAAAGGTTGATTAAACTTGCATATACAATGATTGTAGCTACAATTATCGTATGAGCACTGTCACCTTCGTTCCAGAACCCGCGCTAACGCCCGCTTTTGCAAAACCCCGGGGCTGCACCCATCTCCAGTTGCGCCAGCTGATGCGCCGGGTGGCACAGTTGTACGACGCCGAGATGTCCCCCATCGGTCTCAAAACCACGCAATATTCCCTGCTGTCCTATGCGGTGAAGCTGGGCCCCATTCGACCAAGCGACCTCGCGGAGGCCATGAAAATGGAACCATCCACCCTGACGCGTAACCTCAAACCGTTGATCACCGCCGGCTGGGTGGAGGTCGTTGCGGGCGCCGATGGCCGCAGCCGGAGCGTGACCGCCACCCCGGCCGGACGCGACAAGCGCACCGAGGCGCAGCGCCACTGGAAGGTGGCACAGGACACCCTGAACAAGACCCTGGGCCTGGAGCGTGTGGCGGCCTTGCACGCGCTGATCCAGGAATCCATGGAACTGCTCGTCCCTGCCGAAACGGGAGATCTGGATGCACTGCGGCAGGGGTGACAATACGCCCCATGAAAACCATTCGACTGCGCGACGGCAAAGAGCGCTCCCTGTTGCGCCGCCACCCCTGGATTTTTGAATCCGCCATTCAAAGCGGCGGTGCCGACAGCGGCGAGACGGTGCGCGTGGAGTCCCACTCTGGCGTCTTTCTGGCCTGGGCGGCGTTCAGCCCAACCTCCAAAATTCGCGCACGGGTCTGGAGTTTTGACGAGGCGCAGCGCATTGATGCTCCTTTTTTTATAGCTGCTTGCGCAGCATCCATAAGGGCTAGGGCCCGATTTGACGTACAAAGCGACGGGATACGCCTGATCCACGGTGAGTCCGATGGCCTGCCGGGTCTGATCGTGGACCGCTATGGCGACACGCTCGTGGCGCAGTTCACTTCGGCCGGGGTGGAGCGCTGGAAGGATGTGATCGCCGACGCCTTGCTGTCGGCCACCGGGCTGACCCGGCTCTATGAGCGTTCCGACGCCAGTAGCCGCAGCCTGGAAGGCCTGCCCGAGGTGACGGGCTGGATTCGGGGTGGGGATTCCAGTCCGCCCACCGAACTGTTGCTGCAGGAACACCAGTGGCAGTTGGGCCTGAGTATTGCCGAGGGGCACAAAACCGGCTTCTATCTAGACCAGCGTGACAGCCGCAAGAAGTTTGCGGACTATGCCCAGCGCCTGAACTTCCAGCGTGTGCTCAATTGTTTTTGTTATACAGGCGGCTTCACCGTTGCCGCCCTGGCTGGCATGCGGGCAGGCGGTTTCACCGGCGGGCACGTCACGTCCATCGACTCGTCCGGCCCCGCCATCGAAAAGGCGGCTGCCAACGTGGCGTTGAACGGATTTGATGCGTCGCAAACTACCTTCATGGATGCCGATGTCAATGCCTCGCTGCGCCAGTTTCTGACCGAGGGCCGCACCTTTGACGCCATCGTGCTGGACCCGCCGAAGTTCGCGCCCACCGTGGTGCACGCCGAGCGTGCGGCCCGTGCTTACAAGGACATCAACCGCCTGGCGCTCAAATTGCTGGAGCCCGGCGGCGTGCTGTTCACCTATTCGTGCTCAGGCGGTATCAGCGCCGACCTGTTCCACAAGATCGTGGCCGGAGCCGGGTCGGATGCGGGCGT
>Ga0105047_10020219_pt1 | contig 10240 bp, 10 predicted proteins | sample MAT04_FD_78384 | JGI IMG/M metagenome (GOLD analysis project Ga0105047, IMG submission 78384) | Freshwater microbial communities from Lake Fryxell liftoff mats and glacier meltwater in Antarctica - MAT-04 (megahit assembly) | ecosystem: Environmental > Aquatic > Freshwater > Ice > Liftoff... | reverse complement strand
GATGGAACTGATACCCGTAAATAATTCCGGTAAGGAAGTAACGGCGGCCATCATAATTAATCCGAACCATGCCTTGCCCATACCGGTAAGTGTGGCAATGATATCGCCATATTTGGAAAGCCGGGAACCACTGAAAATAATTAGTCCTGAACAGGCTAAAAACCCAGCGATGAATAAAATTAATGAAGGCATTTAGTTATATTTTTTATCAGGTTATATTATTATCAACAGAACATTTATTTTTATTCATCTTAATCAAGCCACTGTGTAAAAGCCTTAGCCATATTGGGAAACACTGCTAAAAATTTATTCCAATCCGCACTTTGTTATACATCAGCCATCTTTTAAGTTTTCAGCCTGGTATTCCTTACGAAGCCAACACGGGCAGCCATCAATACAATGATCATAAAATCCTGAAACCGGCTTAAAAATTTTAAACAGAGCGGTTTTTTCTTTTCCCGAACCAATTCATTGGGTCCGTGGGTTTGCAGTTTTTCTACCCCATCTACCTGCTGCAAACCTTCGGATTTTGCACCTAGCGTTTTCAGTAATTCTTCCTGGATAACTAAATGCCAGTTCATAAAAAATATTTATTTCATGCCCAAAAAAGCCGGCTTTACAAAAGTGTAGGAAAATAATACCTGTAATATCGTCTATTACAATTAAAGTATATTTATTAATAAAACTTTAAATAATGATGAAGTTATTAAACAGTTATAATAAAAGCTCCCCGAACGCCTAGCCAGCAGTTAAATTTGATCAGACAGGCCATTGTTTGTAAAACGTTGTTCGGCACGATAGTGATGTTCAAACTTAATAACATCTAACCCTTGCTTCATTACCAGTTGCAAAAAAGTTCGTACTTCTTTCTGCTTCATTGGCATTTTAAAATTTCCACCTTCGCTGTATGTATTGTAAGAACCGCCACCTGCAGTTAAAGCAAAATTTCAATTTAAATTATAAGTTGCCCCTCCTTTTATTTCATAATAATGAAACTGATTGTAAAATGATAAACTACGCAATTGTGATTCTAAAAACATACTACATTTGTTATTTACGGTCACTTTTATGTTAAGAATGTTCCATGAACCAAGTTGATTTTGAAAACTTTGTGCTTGTATATTATTTAAAAAGCTGAAAAGCAAAAGTGCTACCCCAATTAATTTTTTTGTAAAAGCTGCTTTACCAAATAAAGAATACCCGCTGTGAATGGGTGTTGCATCATCCATAATGCAACCTGCTAAATCAAATATATTTTGAGAGATTCTTTGTATATAAAGATGGTATAAGTTAGTGGTTTTTAAATAAGGGGATAGTGTTATCCGGCATTGGGCACTTTCGGGTAATTATTTGCGAAAATAATTAATGATGTATTAACCTGTTATAAATAATTTACCGGTTTATTTTAAGTACTATAAAAAAAGCAAGGACACTTTTGTTTAAAGAGAAAATTTTCCAGATTTACGGGATGAGAAAAGTTTAGGAGAAAAAGTCCTTTTCTGATTTGTAAACATTACCACAACCGAAGGCTTATTTATCCTGATTTTTTTTTGTAAATTTTGAATCAATCAATCAATAGCATCATTCATTTGTATTTTAAGCAAAACTTTATCCTTCAGCTTTACAGGAACCGGTTAAGACTTTTACATCTCTTGTGGAAGTTTCAAAAAAAGTAAAAAGGCAATTTTATTTGCACTAACCGCTCCGTTGTTTTTTATTAACTTTATACAATAAAATAATTTTTATGCGTACAGATCAATTATTAAAAAGAATAACATCCAACCCGGGAATATTTAGTGGTAAACCTATTATTAGGGGTATGCGTTTTAAGGTAAGTGATGTGTTGGATTATTTAAGCAGCGGAATGACTATAGAAGAACTATTGGAGGATTTTCCTTTTCTGGAGAAGGATGATATTTATGCAGCCCTGTTTTATGCATCAACTAAATTAGATCATCCAATACTTACTGTAAGTTTAGATGCAGCCTGATAAAACCATTCTAGAATTTTGGATTGATGTCAATTTACCTTCTGTTATGAAAACGTAGATCATAGAAGGTTTGGCGTAGACACAAAATCATTTTTAGAACTTGGATTTGAAACAACAGATGATGTGGTGATATTTAATAAAGCATCTAAAAAGGAAAATATAATAATTATTACCACAAAGGATACTGATTATATTTATTTGAGAAATGAAAAAAAAACAAATTCACCCAAAGTACTCCATATTAATACAGGTAATATTTTAAAGCAGATTTAAAGAAATTTGTTTACAAATATTTCGAAAATATTATCGAAATTTTTACATTTACAAAACATTTAATTGTAGAATTAAATACCGAAAAATAAATATTTATGAGCAAATTTTCAGACTTCAATTTTAAAGGGCACACCGCTTTGGTACGGGTAGATTTTAATGTACCGCTTGATGATGCCTTTAAAATAACAGACGATACAAGAATGACAGCCACTATTCCAACCATAAAAAAAATACTGGCTGATGGTGGAAAAGTAGTTTTAATGAGTCACTTAGGGCGACCTAAGGATGGACCTACTGGCGAGTTTTCGCTGAAACATCTGGTAGATCATCTACATGAATTATTAGGTGGAGAAACCAAAGTGTTTTTTGCCGATGACTGTGTAGGTTCACAGGCAGGACTTACCGCAAGCATGCTGCGTGAAGGTGAAGTATTGTTGCTGGAAAATTTACGTTTTCACAAAGAAGAAGAAAAGGGTGATGAAGCGTTTGCCAAAAAACTAAGTACGCTTGGCGATGTGTATGTGAATGATGCATTTGGTACTGCACACCGGGCACATGCTTCGACCGCAATTATTGCAAAATTTTATGAGCCTGCAAATAAAATGTTTGGTCTGCTGATGGAAGCCGAAGTGGCAAGTGCTGAAAAAGTGATGCACAACAATGAAAAACCCTTTACAGCAATAATTGGTGGGGCAAAGGTTTCTGATAAGATATTAATTATTGAAAATTTGCTGGACCGTGCAACTGATATTATTATTGGTGGCGGCATGGCATATACGTTTATAAAAGCACGTGGCGGTAAAATTGGTAATTCGCTTTGCGAAGATGACCGCATGCAAACCGCTTTGGATATTTTAGAAAAAGCAAAACAAAAAAACGTAAGCATTCACTTACCTGAAAATTCTGTTATTGCAGATAAGTTTGCTGCAGACGCCAATACAAAAGATGTACCGAGCGACCAGATACCCGATGGTTGGATGGGACTTGATATTGGTGGCAAAGCAATTGGTATTTTTTCAGAAATAATAGGTAAATCAAAAACGATTTTGTGGAACGGTCCCATGGGTGTTTTTGAAATGGAAAAATTTCAAGGTGGTACAAAAGCTATTGCTTTGAAAGTTGCGGAAGCTACAACTAATGGAGCCTTTTCGCTTGTAGGCGGCGGTGACAGTGTTGCCGCTGTAAACAAATTTAACCTGGCAGATAAAGTAAGTTATGTGAGTACGGGCGGCGGTGCTTTGCTGGAATATTTTGAAGGGAAAGTGTTGCCGGGTATTGAGGCGATGGGGGAATAGAAGGTAATATTAACGCAAAATGAATTTCCTTATTTCATTGTACCATAACATGATTTATTTTGCAGCTTTTGTTGTTATAATGTTTGTGATTTTTTATTTCAAAATCATTGATCTACGTATAGGATTTTATAAACCTGAAGATCGGTCTAAGATGAACGTGGTAGATAATTCCTACATAAGTACGTTAAAGGTATTTATTAGTGAGGCTGATTATGAACACATAATTGGTAAAGTGATATTCTTTACAACGTGGAACTCATTTTGTAGAGGATCTATTGAAGGCATATCTATTTTGAATCAACTCCAAATAAAATACAACGATAACAAAAAAATAGTCTTTATTTCTTATTGTAGTGATTTAAAACCTTCCTCCATTGAAGCGTTTTTAAAAACCAGAAAGTTAGATTTAAAATTTAGATTTTTAAATGCAAGCGAGGGGTTAAGAAGTTCTCTCAGAACAATTTTATCTCGTGATCCAACTGTAGTCCGAATTGATCCAACTATTGATTCATTGAATATGAGTTTCATAATTGACGTAGATGAAACGGTTTTATATTATAAAGAAGGAGGAATGGTAAAGAATGAAATACCAATGATTGTTTCAATTTTAGATGAAATTTGAAATTTTATACACTCCTTCCCCGGGTAGAAGAATAGATAGGCAGCAGAGCGTCCCAAAAAAATAACAATTCTTTACTCCTTTTCAACAACAAAAAATATTAATCAAAAAAAAATTAAAATTTAAAAACGTAGGCTTCATTAACCACCTACATCTTCACCTCCAAAGCATCAAAAGCTACTTTCATATCTTCTTTTAAAATTTTTACGAATTTTACGTTTGTAATTTTTGCTTCCCCTATTTTATCGGAAATTCCTTTTTCTTTGTTCCAGTTATGGAAAGCCCACTGCATAGCAATTGGAACCCCATCAACATTTTGGTAATCTGAATAAACAATTGCATGCGCACTTTTTTCGGCTTGATCCAAATTTCTACCGCCAAAAGTTACTATATAACCCATTGCTTCTACCAAATTTTTGGCGTTTTTATAAACCAAATAATAGTCGCCTGAAGCATCGCCTGTTCCACTTTCAAAAGTCAATTTTGCAGCGGGCAATTTGGTTTCGGCAGTATAAATCAAGTTGCCCAGATCTTCCCATTTTGTTCCACCATCTGAATACTTAAACGGCGCCATAAAAAAATATTGCCATGTAAACATATCAAATCTTGCACCTTTATAATTTTTCTCTGCGGGACTTAACCAAACTTTGCTTCCGTCAAATGTCAATATTGTTCCATCTGCTTTTATAATTTTTATAAATGATGAACTGGTGGAAGAAATAACCGTTCCTTTCATTCCTGTTTTGCCACCAAATTTTAAATCAATATCAAAAGAAATGGCTTCCATTTTATGGAATTTGACTGATTTATTTGCTTTCTCAATTTTTACAAGAGAAATCTTATTTTGAGCAAATAAAGAAATACTGAAGAATGCGCCTAAGCAAATAGTGATAAGATACTTCATGATGTATATTTTAATTTTATAAAAGTAAGTTTTACCATCAACGATGGTCGTTAAAAATTTTATATCCTTACAATAAGTAGAAAACTTATTTTATAAAATTTATTTAAACATACCTTCTATACCATATCTACGCAGGTATGGCAATACTGTAGTTACTAAGTTAAATTAACATTCACCATGTCGAAACTAATTTTACAGCCTTCTATTCAGCAATATCCTCAGTAAAATAATAATCGTTGTTGCCCCAAAACGGGATTCCAAAAATTGAAGTAAATGTACCGGGCAGAATTTAAAAGGATGTAAATCTTGCGAAATGGTGACAGCTTTTTAAAAAAAAGAAGGACTGATTGTTGTAACTATCTGTATATCCCGTCTTTTTTCCCACTAGCATTTAGCAATTTTGCTCATAGAAATATTGATATAACAGGGGAACGTTTTTACTTCCAATGACTTTATACATTAAATACATGATTAGCCTTAGGTGTAGAAAAATTGTACATACACATTTAGATGAACTGGGAATACAATATCATCCTGTTAATCGTGGCAAACTAAAAGTGAAAAATAAATTATCGCCAGATAAACTTGTAAGTCTAAAGAAAAATTTAGTAAAATCTGGCTTTGAACTGATGGACAGTAAAAAAGCCAGACTAATTGAAAAAATTAAAGAAGAGATCTCTTACCTATTGAACAATGCTGATAATTTTAATAATGTAAAAAACTCAGAATACCTGAGCGGAAAACTAAATTATGATTATACCTATATGGCTAATCTTTTTTCGGAAACAACCGGAACGACGATAGAGCAATATATTATTTCAGAAAAAGTAGAATTGGTAAAAGAACTTTTGTTGTATAACGAACTGAACCTTACAGAAATTTCCTACAAACTTAATTACTGTAATGTGGCACATCTTTCTCAACAATTTAAAAAAGTGACAGGATTAACCCCTACATTTTTTAAAAACATAAAAAAGAAGAAACCAGCACTTTCTAAAATGTGAGAATTATATAAATTATTGTGAGAATATTATAATGATTTCTATTTATGAAAAAAGGAATTTTAACACAAATACATATCCTTTTCTTAACAACCTATTTTAAACCAAATCCAAGTTAAAAAATGAAAACAATTTTCCGTAAACTAACGGGGACTACCCTGTCTATTTTATCACCCATTCTGATGTTTGCACAGCCGGTACCCAATTTAGGAACTGCAGCAAAAAAGTTTGTTCTGTTCACCTCAGCAGGGGCAATAACGAATATTAATACTCCTGTGCGTTCACAAATTACCGGAGATGTAGGCACAAATAGTGCAAGCGCTGTAACAGGCTATGTAAATGTAAATGGCGTCATTCGTCCGGGTGTGGATGGTACGACATCTCAGGCAGAGACCGATCTTAGCAATGTGATTATACAAATAAATGCCGCAATATCTACTGGTGCCCCTGCAAGCCCACTTGGTGCCCCGGGTGCAGGGCAGACACTAAATGCAGGAGTTTATGATGTGGCAGGCCTAACAACCGTTTCCGGCAATCTTTTCTTAGATGGTCAAACTAATCCTAATGCGGTATTTATATTTCGCATAAGCGGTCAACTGGTCTCTACGGTTTCCGCCAAAGTAAAAATGATAAATGGGGCACAGGCCTGTAATGTTTTCTGGCTGGTAAACGGATCTATAAATCTTGCTGCCCAAACATTTATGTCAGGAAATTTAATTACCACCTCGGGCGCCATCGACCTTACAGTAACAGATACACTACAGGGAAGAGCATTCGCCAAAACCGCAGGTGCTATTACTACAAATGGAGTATTTGCGTACATACCTACCGGTTGCGGAGAGCCTTTACCGGCTGGGCCTGCAAGACCGTTTGTAGGAAGTACTGCATCATGCTATGCTATTTTTACAACAAGTGGCGGCGTTACTAATACAGGTACTTCGGAAGTTACAGGAGATATTGGAACCAACAATGGAGCTGTAGGAGGCTTTGGTGCTCCCACAGTTGTTAATGGCACCATTCGTTCTGCACCGCCATTTAACCAATCAACAACAGATTGTGCAGCGGATATAAATAACCTCTACAATCAGTTGGCTGGCCTAACACCAGATATCGTTTTAAATACTCCCTCAGAATTTGGTAATGACCTTGTTTTAACACCGCATATTTATTCGCTTGCCGCTGCTACTTCGCTTACTGATTCTGTTTTTCTTAATTCTCAGGGACTAACCAACGGTGTTTTTGTTATACAAATTGATGGGGCATTCACTGCTGCTGCTTTATCAAGGGTAAAGCTGATAAATGGCACACAATCTAAAAATGTATTTTGGGTTGTTAAAAATAATGCTGCTACCTGGGGAGTAAATTCTCTGTTTAACGGTAACCTTGTTTGCGCTGGTGCTATAAGTGTAGCTACCGGAGATTCTGTAAACGGAAAATTGTTTACTACAACGGGTGCTATCACCACCAATGCATCCAAAATTATCTCTGATGTTTCAGCCTGTGGTTTACTTCCACTTAACTGGCTTTACTTCCGTGGCACTCCTGTAAAAGATAAAGCTTTGCTGGAATGGGGAACTGCTAATGAAATAAACAATAATTTTTTCACCATCGAAAAAAGCAGAGACGGAATTTCTTTTGACTTTTTAGCCACTGTAAATAATAAAACAGGTAGTGGTAATATAAATTATTCCTTTACGGACAATCTTCCATTTAGTCTTGGTTATTATCGCATATCACAGACAGATATTGATGGCAGAAGAAGCTATTATACCACCATTAAAGTAAAGATTGATGTTATGGATAAACCTTCTGTTTCTAGTTACGTACAGGGAAATACTATTTATACAAAAGCATCCGGCACCACCGCAGGTGCAGGTACACTTGTCATTTATAATATAGACGGACGAAAAATATCTTCACAAAGTATTATACTGAATACGGAAGGAAATATTTACAAAACGGCTACTCCTTTACAAAAAGGAGTTTATATAATTAAAATTGTAACGAGTAGAGAAATATTCAGTACAGATAGAATCACAGTTCTCTGATATACCTGAAGTGATTTTTTAAAAAGCCATCTTATTTCAAAAAAGATGGCTTTTTATTTACCGGCACATTTTGTTTTAATTGGAATTTTCTATTGACAAAAAATTATATGCTTAATATTACCCATTCTATCCAGAATTTTCCGTGGATTAGCCACCTTTCTTATTAGCATCAATAATAAAAATGATGTAAAAAAAAATTTAATGGAACTAAACAGCCTAAAAAGGTTGTTTTCTTTTGAAACTTTGCAGAACTACCAACGCTGACACTACTTTCAGCTCGATTTGCTGATGATGGGCAATTGGCTTGTGAAGATATTGCAACCTAACACTTATTGAAATCTTAACTACATGCTTATAAGTTTAATGAAAATTAAAGCAATAGGATTCTCAATTTAATCTGACTGTTGATTTTTGTTGGAAACAATTTAGATAATGGCAATTTTCCATTAACTAACAAGTTAAATCGTAGTTTATTAAATTACCCTAAAATAATACTTGCCTTACAATTATTACATTTTTTTCCATGAGGTTAAATACAACTATTTTTTTGCCCTGAATTAGCTTGGTATATAATTTCATACTCGGGCGTTAAAGGTTAATTCCTTTCGTTCTGGTTTAAAATTATATCTACTAAAAAAGGTTTGATGTTGCCATCAAACCTTTTTACTAAATTTTTATTTTGCTTACTATCCCTCTTCCGTGGCAAAACTTGCACCTATATATTCTTTGTTCATTCTGGCAATGTTTTGGACTGAAATACCTTTTGGACATTCCGCTTCGCAGGCATACACATTTGTGCAATTACCAAAACCTTCTTTATCCATTTGTGCCACCATATTTAAAGCCCTGCTTTCTCTTTCAGGACCACCCTGCGGCAATAAAGCCAATTGAGAAATTTTTGCTCCAACAAAAAGCATTGCACTACCATTGGGACAAGCTGCTACACAAGCGCCACAACCTATACAAGCAGCAGCCATAAATGCATCGTCGGCTTTCTTTTTATCTATAGGTATTGCATTTGCATCTACCGCATTTCCTGTATTCACACTTATATATCCTCCTGCTTCTATCACTCTGTCAAAAGCGGTACGATCTACCATTAAATCTTTCACCACCGGAAAAGCCTTGCTACGCCAAGGTTCTACTACAATTGTATCGCCGTCTTTAAAAGCACGCATATGCAGCTGGCATGTAGTGTTTTGCGACCATGGACCATGTGCCTGTCCATTAATATGCATACTGCACATACCGCAAATACCTTCCCTACAATCATGATCAAAAGCTATTGGAGATTTCCCTTCAATAATCAATTGCTCATTCAACACATCAAACATTTCCAGAAAACTCATTTCAGATGAAATGTCTTTTACCTTATATGTTTCAAAACTTCCTTTTGCTTTGTTGTTTTTTTGACGCCACACTTTTAAGGTGAGGTTCATGTGGTAATGTTCCATTGGTAAATTGTTTTACGTTTGCATTGCTAAATGCTATCTTCTAAAAATTCTTTTATAATAAAGTTTCCGCCGTATTCATTAAATTTTAATATCAGTTTTTGTTGACGGGAATCCAAAAATTTATTTCTTTTATATTTTGATGGCACAATCCTACCAAATAAAATAATATTATTCAAATCATTTATTGTTCTAATTAAACTGTTTTCTATTTGTTTCATTGCATCTCCTACAGAACAACCCTTTAATTCTATAAAATACCCTTTAGTTTTTTCATTTTCTTTGGCTGCTATTAAAACTGCTTCGCAACCTTTTTGCCCTATTTCATTAATTACACATTTTTCAATAGTAACTTTTGTAATATTCCATGCCTTCGTTTCATTTCTTAAGCAATACCTTCTCCCTTCTTGCTTCACAACTACTTCAGATTGATTGGAATTTCTAATCTTATCATCCACACAATATATATATTTATCTATAAAATACATTAATGCTTTATCATACGTAATTCAGCCATTTCATGCCATTGATTACTCAGCACTTCGGATATTTCATCAATCTCTTCTACTTTAATTTGCTTTAATTCTTTATCCATAACATCAACGCTAATGCCATCAACCAATTTATAAACACCAACATCATTCGGGTTTAACCAATTT
>Ga0105047_10020217_pt1 | contig 10240 bp, 8 predicted proteins | sample MAT04_FD_78384 | JGI IMG/M metagenome (GOLD analysis project Ga0105047, IMG submission 78384) | Freshwater microbial communities from Lake Fryxell liftoff mats and glacier meltwater in Antarctica - MAT-04 (megahit assembly) | ecosystem: Environmental > Aquatic > Freshwater > Ice > Liftoff... | reverse complement strand
TTCTATAAGCCTTTTTATCACAGGGGGTTAGAACGTTCTTGAAACGAGTCCTACTTGGGCTGGATGCATTTGCATCGGCTAATTCGGAGAAAACTGGCGTCTCCATGTGCTTGGCTCCCCCAGCTGAAGCGTGACCTTCCTCACTCAGTTGTGTTCACTTGTGCGCATTGGCATGATTCCCCTCTGTCCTTCCTCAGCGAAATTCATCGCTGAAGAAGAACAACGGGGAGCAATGTCGAAATGCCGGATCGGAATGCCCTGCTTCGTCAATGGACCGTCCTGCGCTGCCTCTCCGCGCGGCGGCACGGGGTATCTGTTGAAGAAATGGCCGGCGACGCGGGTGTTTGCACGAAAACCATTCGACGTGATGTTGCATTTCTGCAACAACTCGGATTTCCCATTGTCGATCAAATCGGCGAGCACGGCAGGAAGCGGTGGCGAATTGACGCAGTTGAAGGACTGTTGAATTTGCAATTCACACTGGAAGAAGCTGCGGCGCTGTCACTGGGCCGACAGTTTTTGGAACCGCTCACCGGGACTTATTTTCATGCCGGCGCACAAAGCGCATTCGCCAAAATCCGTGCTACCCTGGGCGATGCGGCGTTAAAGCATCTCGAACACCTGGCGGCTGGGTTTTATCATTCTGCCCGCGGCTGGTGCGATTACAGCCGGAAGGCTCAGCTCATCGATGATTTGGTCCGGGCCATTGAAGATCGCAGGATGACGGCCATCGTGTATCGGTCGCTCGCCAGTACTGAGCCTGTCGGACAATATGACCTTTACCCGTTGTCACTCATTTATTGGCGTGGTGCGCTGTATCTGATCGCTGATTCGCCGCGGCATGGCGCGGTCAGGACGTTCAAAGTCGACCGGATCAGCGAAGTTCAGGTGCTGCAGTTGCAGTTCCCGCAGCCGATAAACTTTGATCCCTCCCATTTCCTGGCCCATTCATTTGGGATTTTTCAAAAAGAGGGCGAACCGGTCCGAATTCGAGTGGCATTTCGAGCCGAGGTCGCCCGTATTCTGGAAGAACGCCAGTTTCACTCGTCTCAACGCCTGACTCGCCGCCGAGACGGCCGCATCCTCGCGGAATTCCGACTGTCGGCGTTTGAGGATTTCGTCAGCTGGATCCTGAGCTTCGGCCCGCTCGCCGAGGTTTTAGAGCCGCCGGAACTTCAAGCGGAGGTCGCCAGCAGGCATCGTGATGCGGCGGCTCTGTATTCCGAGGAAACGTCGCAAAAAACTCGGTCATCGCCCGGAAGCAATCCACGTCGCATGGGTCGCTGAGTTTCAATTAATCCATTTCTAACGAACATCATCCAACGTTCATTGGTCATTATTGTCATCGATCATATTTTCAAACAATGCTTGGACATCGTTTGTCCCACCACCTGCGCATACTGTCCGCTGCCGCGAATGATCTTGCGGCGGGTCTCTTCTGACGAGGGAAAGTCTCATGGAACCAACTGTCGATGTTTCGTTTCCCGTGATGTGTCAGGCCCCGTTGCCGGCCGATCATGGCTATGTACTCTATGCCGCTCTGTCGCGGCAACTGCCGGAATTGCATCGCGAGAACGGCATCGCGATACACCCACTCTCCGGCCGGCAAAGCGGCCCGCGGGAGATGCAACTTAATCCATCCAGCCGGTTGATCTTGCGCCTCGGTGGGGAACGCATTTCCCTTGCCATTCCGCTGGCGGGCCGGCAACTCAATCTCGCAGACCGCCTTATCCGCGTCGGCGTTCCCAGCGTGCAAGCCCTGCAACCAGTCACCGCTCTCCGCAGCCGGCTCGTCACTACCAAAAACGGACAAGACCCCGATCACTTCCGCGGCGAACTCCGCCGACAACTGGAACTGTTACGCGTTTCGCCCGAAGTTTTACTTACCCTCGGCAAACGGCGGACAATCCGCATCAAAGACAAAGAAATCGTCGGCCACGAGGTGCTGCTGGAAGGTTTATCCGCCGAGGAATCGCTGACCATTCAGGCCCAAGGCCTCGGCGGGAGACGGCACATGGGGTGCGGGGTGTTTGTGGGGATGAAGGGAGATCAATGATGGCGATGGACCCAAAGCGTCTCTGGGCGAAAAGTCATGGGGGCGATGGCACCCCGCACTTATCGATGTACTTGCCGGGACATCTGGCTGATGTCTATGCCGCGGCAAAGCGTGTGTTGGATGCGACCGGCGATGACCAATTGTCCGCGCTCGGGCTGAATCCGGATGAATACCGCGAGCGGTTGCATCTCTGTGTGTTGTTGTCCGCGGCGGTGCATGATCTCGGCAAAGCGAACGATCATTTTCAGGAAATGATTTGCCGGACTCGCGATGTCCGAACCAATCCGCAAGGCCTCCGGCACGAGTGGGTCTCGATTCTCATTTTGCAGCAACTGCGCGAGTGGTTGCTGCCGGCTGTGAAGGGGAGCGAGACCGATTTTGCCATCGTCGAATGGGCCGTCGCGGGGCACCATCCGGCCCATGATCATGCCAGCCCGCCCAGATTGTGTCCTGCCGGCGCGGGTGTTGAAATCAAAATTCCGTTGGGGCATTCCGACATCGCCGCGATTTTGGGCAGGCTTCAATGCACGCTGGAACTCGGCCCCGTCCCAAAGCTCGCAGATCGGACTCGCAACCTCGTGTCCACCGATAATGTGTTTGCAGGTTTCGCCACTTGGAGTAAAGCCGCTCGACGCATTTGGGATGGATTGAATACCTCGGACCGACGATTTGTCGCAGCCGTCAAGAATTGCCTCATCGCCGCGGATGTCGCCGGTTCGGCATTGCCGCCGAAGTCGGTCGGTTGGGAGTGGATCACGAACTCGTTCTCCCAGAAACCGAAAGCGGGGGAATTGCAGACGATTGTGGATCAACGCCTCGGGGGTAACTTACCGCGGGAGTTTCAAACGACGATGGCTGCTTCGCGGACGCCGGTCACGTTCGTAAAAGCCGGGTGCGGCAGCGGAAAAACATTGGGGGCTTATCTATGGGCCGCGAAAAATCATCCGACACGGCGGCTCTATTTCTGTTACCCCACGACCGGCACGGCCACAGAAGGATTCAAAGACTATTTGCTGGAACCGGACGTGAAGGCCGACCTCTTCCACAGTCGGCGTGAAATTGATTTCGAGATTCTGCTCAAAACAGGGGCTGACGAAAAACATGCTGAAGCGGACACCGCCATCCGTATTGAGTCGTTGGACGCCTGGTCGACGCCGATCGTAGCCTGCACGGTCGACTCCGTCCTGGGCATCGTGCAGAACAACAAACGCGGGTTATTTGCGTGGCCGGTGATAGCCCAATCGGCGTTCGTGTTCGATGAAATCCACGCGTTTGACGACCGCCTGTTCGGCGCACTGCTGAGATTTCTCCGCGATCTGCCGGGGTTGCCAGTGCTGCTCATGACGGCCAGCTTGCCGCTGGCCCGCGAAGAAGCGCTGCGGGCGGTTCTACAGAAGTATCGCCACATGGATCTGAATCCCATCGCCGGTCCCGCCGACTTGGAAACACATCCCCGCTACAAAAAAGCGACGGTCGCCGACAACGACCCTTTGCCGTTGATTGAAGAAACTGTTCGGCAAAACGGCAAAGTGCTCTGGGTCTGTAATACGGTCGGACGCGTGATGGAAGCGGCAGACCAGGCGAAAGCTGCCGGATTAGAACCGCTGATTTATCACAGCCGGTTCAAGTATGTGGATCGCGTCCAACGGCACTCGGCTGTCATCAACGCCTTTAAGAATGCCGGGCCGGCGTTGGCGATCTGTTCGCAAGTCGCCGAGATGTCCCTTGATTTGTCCGCCGATCTGCTGGCCAGCGACCTGGCTCCCGTCCCGGCGCTCATTCAGCGGTTAGGACGACTCAATCGTCGCGCCAAACCGGGATCGGGCGATGATCCAAAGCCGTTTGTTATTGTCGAATCAGAACAACCTCTGCCGTACAACCCCGCCGACCTGATGTCCGCACGAGACTGGTTGGCGAAATTGCCGGCGGACAAGATCAGCCAGCGAGATTTGGCCGAACTGTGGGAGCAGACCGCGGACCACCCGCCAGATTTGGTGCCGAGCGCCTGGCTGGATGGTGGCCCCATCACCACCGTGAGCGAACTCCGCGAAGCGTCGCCGGGCATCACGGTGCTGATGCGAGAGGATGTGTCTCGCATTCTCAAACCCAAAGATGTCGGCCGCTATACCCTGCCGATGCCGCCGCCGGGGAAGCGGGATTGGCAGGCGTGGTGCAAACACAACGGCATCCCCATCGCGGAGCCGGGAACGATCACTTATGACCAAGAGCGAGGTGCAGAATGGACGAAGTGACGCCGAAAAAGCGAGTTCGAAAATCAACGCCGCCCGGCGATCCGCCGGCGCGGGCTTCCAAGAAGGTGAATCCAAAGCCCGCCGCGCCGGATCACCTGACGATGAGCCTGTTCGCGCCCGGCATGTCGGCGCTACATCGCGCCGGCTTGGGCGGTTTGGCATGCACGCTCCATAAAATGGAACAAGACTACAAGAAGGATTTGCTCAAGGCTGATCAGCTTCCCGCTCCATTTGTGGATGATCTACCGCCCTGGGAAATCGACGAACAGAGCGTCACGTTGCGATTCGGTAAGCCGGAGAAGGCCAGCGAGTATTTAAGAAAATTGTTCGAGTTCGCTTTCAGCATTCGCAAAGATGGGCTGATTTGCCTGCCCGGACAGCATCATGCCGAGCCATCGACCGCGATTCTGGCAGATTTGCAGGCAGGTCTCACGCTGACTTTTCTTCAACATGGACGCGTGCGTGCACTGGCCAAAGAGCCGACGACTGCGACATTTGATCCCACAGGTGAAGGCGTGCCGAGTGTCACTGTGCAATACAAGAAATGTTCCGGTTTCAAGCACCAGCAGGGATGGACAGAGTTTGTCGATAAAACCGGCTGCTTGGTCACAGGTCTGATGAACATTGAGGGGCCGCTCAGTCCGGGAACAGTCGTCCGGCACGTCGCATTTACCGGCGCTACCGGTGCCACTGATCGGCCAGATCGCATGCTTCCGCTTTATTTCGCCTTAGTCGGCTGTCTGTCGCTGCCTGTCAACCGGGGCGTTGCGGCACTGTTGGTTCCAGATGTGACAAACTTGACGGACTTCATATTCGACCGTCCTGCGATGACACCCTCCACGGCGACAGAGTCTCAGATTGCCAACGCCGCAGATGCCGCTTTTCGCGCCCAGGTGAGATTGCGCAAAAATCCGCGACGAACGGCTGAAGTGCGGTCTCGGGCTCAGACATTAGTCAGTTTGACTGTGCCGGGCTGCTATGCCATGACCTTCACGCCGACACCTTGGGCCAGCCAGCAGAAATCCCGCGTGGCGACCATTCACGTGCCGACGGGGGATGATCGCCTGTTGGAACGATATGAACGAGCCGCGCAGCATCTCCCAGCCCGGGTTGTGGTGCGCACCATCAAGGAGTCGACGGGAAAAGGAAAGGCCAAGGTGACGGCGGAACGTCAGGAAGCGTTCCGCACCGACAGCATTGTTCGTCCGCTGATCGCCGAGAACCTGGCGCTCGGCCGCAAGTGGTACGCCGGGTTCAGCAAGTTCATGACCAAAATCAATCCCGGAACGGATAAGCCGTTCCGGGATCAACTCCCGTTTGAACGAAAGGGGCTCAACGACATGGCTGCGGATGAGAAGATGTGGGACGAGGCCGGCGAACGTCTCGTTGTCCAGGCCGTCCATGAAGCGATGCGGATGCGATATGGACAGATCGCGGAGGAAAACAAAGGAAAAATCAAGGCGATGGAAAATCGCATGCAGGGTTTTCGCGACAAACTCCGGCTGGGATTGGTCGGAGCGAAAACGGAAGCGCAAGTTCGCTTAGCCCTGATGGACCTATTCAGCCGGGGCGGCAACAACGCCGTCTTACGAGAGGGCTGGCAACAGATCCTGCTGGTCATTCGCAAAGACTGGCATCTGACGCGCGATCTCGGCTTACTGGCCCTCGCCAGTTACGCCGGCAAAGCAGAACCAAATAATGTCACGCTCACATCTGAATCCAACTAAACCCCCTTCACAAAGGAACCTCTCATGAGTTTGCATGTCTTCGCGAATTTTATCACGCCGTTTGGCACTGCGGCTAATAATCGAGCCGAAACAGAAGGGAACATCACCACCCTCCAAAAACTGCTCTGGATGGGCGAAACGCACAGCACGGTCTCCGCTGAGGCGATCCGGTTCGCATTGCGCCGGCGGTTGGGGGACATTGAAGAAACAAACCGAACCTGGGATGAGGACGACCGCGTCAATGCCTGGAAAGATCACCAGTTCAGTGGCTGGGCCACCGAAAAGGGGAAGACGCATATTGACGACGATTTGCTGGGATACATGATTGCCGAAGCAGCCAAAGACGATGGCAGCGATGATGGCAAAGGCTCCGCGAATGTTCGCCGAGCCGTGCTGGAAGTCACCCGCGCTGTCTCGCTGACACCGTGGGCGGGAGACGTGACGTTTAACGCCGCGTCGCCTGGCGCGACGCCATCTGCGTCGAAAGGCAAGAACAGAAGCAAGAATCCCGTGCCTTATGGCACGGAAGTCCATGCCACTCGCTATCAATACGGCATCGCGCTGACGCCCGAACGGTTGCGTGATAAATCGCGAGCTGCCAAAGCGGTGTCAGCGCTCTGCAATCTCGGGACGGTTGCCGGAAACCACGGGCGGTTCTTGTTCGACTTCTCGCCAGAGTCCGTCATTCTGCGCCTCACCGATGATCCCGCTCCTCGATTGCTTTATTGCTTTGAAACCAACGACGACGGCAAGACAGTCGTGTCGCCCAAATTGCTGCAACGAATCGCCGTCAAGGATCTCGATCCCCAGGAGTTGCTGCTCGGCGTGAGCGACGTGAACTCGAAGCTCTCGCTGGAATTGGCAGCGGTTGGTGTCGCGGTGTCCGGCGTCAAAGCGGCTTGTGCAACGGCTGTTGAGCGGATCAATTCCCAACTCGGAATCAAGGGCTGACCAATGCTTGGAATCTATGTCACCGTTCCGGTCGCCTGTTTCCGCAAGGGGATGGCGCGCGAATATCTGGAAACCGAACCGATACCGCCTCCGGCGACCTGCTACGGATTTCTATTATCGCTCGTCGGCGAAACGCAGCGTCGCAGGCACATCGGCAGCCGGGTGACTCCAGTCATTATCAGCAAGCCGCTCGTCAGCGTGGTGCTGCGAACCGTCTGGCGCGTGAAAAAAACGCCGCTCGGCTCGTCGGGCAATACCCGACCGGATTATCAGCAGTTATTGACAGGAGTGGAATTGCTCATCTGGCTCGACTCTTCTGATGAGCAGCCAGCGGATGGTCCCACCTTGGAGCAGCGCGTCGCCGCGGCGCTGGACAACCCGGCCGGTGTTTCGCGATTCGGTGGGCTGTGTCTTGGTGAAAGCACGCATCTGGTCGACGAAGTTTCGCCGCTCTATCGAGTCCAAGATCGTTTTGACGCACGAACCGGTCGTGCATTTCTCCTCGCTCCAAAAGGCCGCCTGACACTGCCCGTCTGGGTCGATCATGTTGGTTCGTCCGGCACGCGATATGTGACCGGCGACCTTATTGAGCGACCTCTGGCAACAGCCCCAGAACTCTCAGAACTGCCGTGCATTTTATCGGAGTATCCACCATGAATACCACGTTGGCATCCACTCCCTCCGAACCACCCCTCCGCGTCATGGCCCTGCATGCGCTGTTGTATTGCGAGCGGTTGTTCTATCTGGAAGAGGTGGAAGAAATCCGTGTCGCGGATTTTGCCGTGTATGCCGGACGACGTATGCATGAGGAACTCCTGCCGCTGGATGATGAATCTCCTGAGCGGCGGTCGGTCGAGGTCGCCAGCGAAACATGGGGGCTGTTTGGGAAAGTGGATGCGGTCCGGAGGAGAGACGGCCGCTGGGTGGCCTATGAACACAAGCGGGGCCGTTGTCGGCGCGGGGAAGATAATCGTCCCGAGGCGTGGCCCAGCGACCGAATTCAAGCCATCGCATACGCCGTGTTGCTGGCGGAAACCTTTGGCGAGGCAGTGCCCGAAGCCCGCGTGCGGTATCACGCCGACAACGTGACGGTATTGATCCCGATCGATGAACTGGCTCGAGCCGAACTTCAGCAGGCGGTCGACCGCGCCCGTCTACTCCGCCAGACGACAGATCGACCGCCCGTTCATGAGAATGAACGAATGTGCGTCCGCTGCTCGCTGGCCCCGGCCTGTTTGCCGGAAGAAGAGCGGTGGGTGGAATTGCAGCATAGTTCATCGCAAGATTCCCCTACATCTGATGAAAACCATCCCTCGACGATTTCAGATTCCGACGTTTCAACATCCGAGAAGTCGCGGCCCAGACTATTTCCTTCGGTGCGACAGAAACAGACGTTGCACGTGATTTCACCCCGTGCCTATGTTTCTCGAAGCGCTGACACTCTGGTCGTCACTGTGGAAGATGACAAGGAAAAGGTTCCGATCGAGGACATCGATTCTGTGTTGATTCACGGCTTCGGACAGATGACGACGCAGGCAATTCAACTGTGTGCCCGGCGTGGTGTCAGTATCCAATGGATGTCAACGGGAGGGCAGTTTATCGCTGGCACCACAGCATCTCCCGGCCGAGTTCAACAGCGTCTGCGACAATATTCCGCCCTGTCGCAGACTGACACGTGCCTGCGACTGGCCCGTCAACTCATTCAGGCGAAAGTCGAATCGCAATTGCGATATCTACTCCGTGGGACTCGAGGCGATGCCACTCGCCGTGAACGGAGTCGCTCAGCAATTGAAGGAATCCGGGAATCTCTGAGGCGAATGCACACAGTTCGATCTCCGGATTCGCTGCGTGGCCTGGAAGGGACCGCGGCACGCCACTACTTCAGCGCGTTGCCGCAATTATTGAGTCCGTCGGTTTCAGAAGCACTGCATCCAAACGGTCGAAGCAAGCACCCGCCGCAAGATCGCTTCAATGCTCTCTTGAGCTTCGGATACGCGCTGATTTACTCCCTGGTTCATCGCAGTCTGCTCGCGGTGGGACTGGAGCCAGCATTCGGCTTCTTTCACCAACCACGATCTTCCGCTCCGCCTTTGGTATTGGACCTAATGGAGTTGTTTCGCACTCCGCTATGGGAAATGGTGGTCGTCGCTAGTGTGAATCGCGGTCAATGGAACAGCGAGCACGATTTTATCGTGAATCCCGGACAACTCTGGCTCTCGGACGATGGCCGAAAAAAAGCGATCGGGCTGTTTGAGGATCGGCTCCAGGAATCTTATCGGCACCCGCATACCGGACAACCTTTGACCTACGCGCGGATGGTGGAACTGGAAGCGCGTTTGCTGGAAAAGGAATGGTCGGGCTGTCCCGAGTTATTCGCTCGCTGGCGAATGCGATAATTGCTCATCGTGTTTCGCCGCGTTTCTTCTCAGCGGGGAATTCAGCATGTCGGATCGCCATTGGCACCTGATCACTTACGACGTTCGTGATCCCAAGCGTCTGCGAAAAGTCGCCCGATTGCTGGAAGGCTATGGGACCCGCGTACAATACAGCGTCTTCCGTTGTCGTCTTGATCGGCTCGCTTTAGAAAAACTCCGCTGGGAGCTAGCAAAATCGCTCGATTCAGCGGATGATTTGCTGGTCATCCCGCTCTGCGACTGTTGCGCGGGTAAGATTCCAGTCCATTCCACAGGCGACCAATCGAGTTGGGCCGCGCCTCCCACGGGGTTTCGCGTCATTTGACAATTTCATGAACCTCCAAGTGGGGGCATGAGATCTCACCCAAATAATTGAGAACTCGAACAGCATTATCGAGTTATGGCTTGAAAGCCGAACTAATGATGCATGAATTCAGTTCATCAAGGACGATAACCGCTCTCAGCCAAACGATTTGTATACGCCTTCACCATAACGCCATCGGCAGAAAAAGAAATGAATAGACGTTGCCATGACCGCAGCCGCGACATCCATGAATTGATGTGCGTTAAGTGCAATGCCATCAAGGAGATCCGAGGGATGCGGTGAAAGTTCGTCAGATGCCTTCGGGCGTTGAGCACATAAAGAACTGTTCACGGAAGCCCTGGAATTCGCCGGTGAAAGTTCGTCAGATGCCTTCGGGCGTTGAGCACCTCAGTCTCTGCCGGCGATCACCGGGGAAATTCTCGTGAAAGTTCGTCAGATGCCTTCGGGCGTTGAGCACTAGGCTATGCCGCGCAACAAAAAACGAAGCCCCCGGTGAAAGTTCGTCAGATGCCTTC
>Ga0105047_10020216_pt1 | contig 10240 bp, 10 predicted proteins | sample MAT04_FD_78384 | JGI IMG/M metagenome (GOLD analysis project Ga0105047, IMG submission 78384) | Freshwater microbial communities from Lake Fryxell liftoff mats and glacier meltwater in Antarctica - MAT-04 (megahit assembly) | ecosystem: Environmental > Aquatic > Freshwater > Ice > Liftoff... | reverse complement strand
TATCAAAAGCTTTTTTCTGCATGTCTATACGGATCTCTTTCTCCTCCATATAGTAAGAGTAGTTACCGGTATAAAAATGCAATTCTCGCTGGTACAACTCTACAATTTTGTTTACCATTCTGTCTAAGAAAAAACGATCATGGCTCACAATTACAACTGCACCGGGGTAGTTAGATAAATATTTTTCCAGCCATTCAATACTTGGAAGATCCAAATGGTTTGTAGGTTCATCCAACAACAATACATCGGGGTTCATCAAAATCATTTTCGATAAAAGCACCCGCATACGCCAGCCACCACTAAACATTTTATATTGCTTGCCAAGGTCTTCATTTGCAAAACCAAGGCCCTGTAAAATAGATTCTGTTCTGTGGTGAATGCTGTAACCATCCAACACATCCATTTCGTGCAAGAGATCAGCATATTTTTCAGCCAGTTTTTCATCGCCGGTTTTCTCCAGTTCTGCACCAACCACTTCCATTTCTTTCTCAATTGCTTTCACTCTTTCAAAAGCGCCCATGGCCACTTCTAAAATAGATTCATCCGTTTCAAAACCAAGCAGATCCTGGTTTAAAAATCCAATGGTTGTTTCTCTGCCTTTTTCTACTGTTCCTTTAGCAGGAGAATATTGTCCTGTTAGCACTTTAAGCAAAGTAGATTTACCGGTACCGTTGTAGCCAATAAGCCCAATACGCTCGCCTGGCTGAATGTGCCAGGTAGCATCTTCTACAATTGTACGTGCCCCAAACTCAAACGTAAGATTCTGTAACCCTAATAACATTTCTTGAAATTTTTGCAAAAGTAACCAATAGTATTTTGTAAACTAAAATCTATTAAATATGATGTCATAATAATAATTTATGTTATGGAAAGTGATTACATTTGATCATAAAAAATAAACATTAATATTTATTAAAAAGTACATTTATGTCTATAGCACTAATTAATAATTATAAACAATTATTAAAAAACTTACCTCATATCATAGAGATTAGCGGTTATAAAAATGACTATATCGCTATGAAACTAAACATAAAACCACAATATTTATCAGTCAAAAAGCAGCGTAACTCGTGGAATGTAGATGATGTTGAAAAATTATTACATATTATTATGAATAAAGACGTGCAAGAGTATTTGGATGATTTATATGAAAGCATTCTCATTGAAAAATATAGCACCAATAAGACTATTTCCTCTGAAGATTTTGAAAAACAAATGAAATGGTAATTGAATTCGAACAGCTTTTTATTGATCAATTAAAGAAATGTCCTGCATCTTTTCAATTAATGTTCAGGAAGATTTACCAGCAGTTAAAAATTATAGATGAACCAACTGAAGTAAAAGGTGTTACGAAAAATAAGGCAAAACAAAACGAGTTTAAACTTTTTTTAGGGAAAAGTAGAATAGCTCTAAAAATTGAAAACGATATATTCAAATTTATATGTTTCACTTATAATGAACATTTTTAAGCGTTAAAAATAGTTTTATAATTTATCACTAATATATTGATTTGTAGTAGATAGTAGAATTAAAAATTATTAACCTATTTAAAATAAATTTATCAAAAAAATTATACTGCATTTTCTTATCTTTTCAATATTTACCTTAAAGGTTCAAGGTCAGGATATTGCCGGTACATGGGAAGGCAATTATGGCAACTTATTTGGATTTTCTAAGCCGCAAAAACTTATTGTTGAAATCTTCCTTTCAAATGATTCTATTGTCTCCGGTTCTTCACATTTGTATTATAAAAACAACAAGTATGAGCATTATAGAGTAAGCGGTATTTACAGAAAAAAAGATTCTACTATTTATTTTAAAGAAGATAGTACCATTGCTGTTAAACTTGGCCTCATGGCATCAAATGTTTTGGGAAATTATACAATGAATCTTAATGTAAATGATACTTCGCTATTGTTTAAGGGCCGGTGGAAAGATAATAAAAAAACCGTCTTTGGGTATTTTTCAACTAGCGTCTTTCTACAAAAGAAAATAAGTCAGCAAATTAAAACAAGTATAACATCATCGAAGGACTCTTTGCCTTATGTTGTGGAAGATAAATTAACGAGAAAGGTAGATATACAAAGTTTAATAGAGCTTAAAAGAAATGAAAAAGATTCTATTAAATTTGAAATATATGATAACGGAGATATAGATGGAGATGTCGTTTCATTATACTTAAACGATAGTTTAATTGTTTTTAATAAAAGAATTTCTGCCCAGCCAATAACCTTTTTTCTTAATTTAAATACAAGTGTGCTTTTAAATAAAGTAAAACTGGTAGCAGAGAGTTTAGGATCTATTCCCCCGTGTACTGCACTTATAATTGTAAGCATAAAAAGTAAACGGTATGAGGTGTTTCTCTCCAGCCAATTACAGTCCAATGCTGTAATTGAATTCTTTTTAAAATAGTAATCGCCTGCTGAAAGTATATTACGCCCCATGGTAATGCGTTTGTTATTATTATAATGCTTCGATTATCTTAACCCATTGAATTTGTACATTTGCCGCAAATATTTTAACTATGAAGAAGTTGTTTCCTTTTATCGCAGTCCTTTTTGCAGCAGTTGCCGTTTATTTTTTGTTTTTTAATAAGAAGAAAAACGGAATGGACGAACCAAAACAGTCAGCTATTGTTTTAAAAAAACATTCAGAGGAGTTTAATAAAAGTACTGACAGTGTTGTTAATGCTTATCTCGATATAAAAAATGCATTTGTAAATGCAGATACTGCTGCAGCAAAAAGTGCAGCTAAAAACTTTATTGTTTTGCTCGATAGATTGCCAATAGAGGAATTAAAAAATGATACCGCCACTATTTTTGAAACCGTTCAGGGAAATATTGCTGACATAAAAGCCAACACAGCATCTTTATTACAACAAACAGATATTACAGAAATGCGCAAAGATTTTAGTGCAGTATCTGATATGATGTACCCTTCTTTTTTTACTGCTATCAATTATGAAGGGCCAAAACTTTATTTAGAAAATTGCCCAATGGCGTTCAGTGATTCAATATCTGCTAACTGGATAAGTAACAGTGCAGAAATAGTTAATCCATATTTAGGGAAAAGTCATCCTATCTACAAAGCTGGAATGCTACATTGTGGAGAAGTAAAAGATTCTATAGTTGCGAAATAAAGAAATAGCAATAACGTATCTGTTGGTCAACTTAATTTTGCCCATCAATAATAATTTCCAATGATATTTTCTTTTAAGTCCGTGGCGAAATACATCTTTTTTGCAGTTTCTTACTTTCTATTTATTTCCTTTTCATTATTTGCCCAAAAATATACCATGAGTGGTTACGTGAAGGATGCGGCCAGCGGCGAAACAATTATAGCAGCAAATATTGCGGTAATAGGCAAAAACAATACTATCATAAGTAACCAATATGGCTTTTATTCTATCACGCTTACAAAAGGTATTTATCAAATAACCACTTCGCATGTTGGTTACAGAACCATTACTTTTAAAATTGATTTATCTGCAGATACAGCGTTAAATATTTCCTTAAATAGCGGTACCGCACTATCAGAAGAAGTAGTTGTTTATTCAGCCAAAAGAGAAAACAATGTAAAGGGTGCACAAATGGGTAAAATTACTTTGCCTATCGATCAGATTAAAAGTGTTCCTGCATTTTTAGGTGAAGTGGATTTATTAAAAGTTATTCAATTATTACCAGGTGTACGGAATGCAGGCGAGGGGAGTTCAGGCATTTATGTTAGGGGCGGCGGGCCTGATCAAAATTTGATTTTGCTGGATGATGCCGTCGTTTATAATACTGGGCATTTGTTTGGATTCTTTTCTATTTTTAATGCAGACGCTATTAAGAATGTAACGCTGATAAAGGGCGGTATGCCTGCACAATACGGTGGGCGTTTATCCAGCGTTTTAGATGTGAGTATGAAGGAAGGCAACAACCAAAAATACCAGGTAGAAGGTGGTTTAGGATTAATAGCTTCAAGGCTTTCGGTGCAAGGACCAATTAAAAAAGATAAATCTTCGTTTATAATATCGGCAAGGCGTACGTATGTAGATGCGCTGGCAAAAGGTTTTATAAAAAAGACAAGTGCCTTTTATGGCTCGGGCTATTATTTTTATGATTTAAATGCAAAAGCAAATTATAAATTCAGCGAAAAAGACAGGGTTTACTTAAGTGGCTATTTTGGCAGAGATGTTTTTAATTTTGTAAATGGTAAGCAAAGTTTAAAAGTAAATATCCCTTGGGGAAATGCTACCGGCACACTTAGATGGAACCACGTTTTTAATAAAAAGCTTTTTGCAAATACTACATTAGTTTACAACGATTATAATTTTACTTTTAATGGGCTTCAAAATAACTTTCAGATAAAACTAGCATCTGGTATTAGAGATGTAAGCTTAAAACAGGATTTTGATTTATATCCAGCCTCCAACCATAAATTAAAATTTGGCTGGTTATATACTTATCACCGTTTTAAACCATCCGTTGTGAGTGGAAAGCAGGATTCTGTCGTTTTTAATCCGCAAAATGCCCAGGTTAAATTTGCACACGAGGCGGCAGTGTACATTCAGGATGACTGGGATATTTCTAACAAGCTAAAATTAAATGCCGGGCTCAGGTACAGCGGTTTTCAACAGATAGGTGCATATAAACTTTACAATACAGATGTATTTGGCAACAGGCTGGATAGCACCGTTTTCAAAAAAGGAGAGGCCGTAAAAACTTATGGAGGATTGGAACCTAGGCTAACCATGCGTTACGAGGTAAAAGAAGGTACATCGCTAAAAGCATCGGTTACAAGAAACTTACAATACATACATTTAGTAAGTAATTCCGGTACAACCTTGCCTACAGATTTGTGGGTGCCAAGTACCTACAAAGTAAAGCCACAAATAAGCTGGCTTTATGCTGCAGGATTGTTTAAAAATTTTGAAGAAAACAAATATGAAACTTCGCTGGAAGTGTATTATAAACAAATGGATAACCAAATAGAATATCGGGAAGGTTATACTCCCAATACTTTAAAAGATACTGAAGATGATTTTACTTTTGGCAGAGGATGGAGCTATGGTACTGAACTTTTTATAAACAAAGTAAAAGGCAGACTAACCGGTTGGATTGGTTATACGCTTAGCTGGACATGGCGCAAGTTTGAAAATTTAAATGAAGGGAATAAATATCCTGCAAAGTTTGATCGCAGAAATGATATGAGTATTGTAGCGTTGTACGATCTTAATAAAAAATGGAAATTATCTGCCACATTTGTGTACGGTACTGGCAATGCAACTACACTGCCGCAAAGGTTTTACGTAGTAGGTGGTGTGCTTTCTCAAGAATATAGTAATATAAACCAGTACCGTTTACCATCGTACCACAGACTTGATCTTTCGGCAGTGCTTACCCCAAAAAAGAATGCAGGGCGAAAACTGAAAACGGAGTGGGTATTTAGTGTTTATAATGCGTATAGTAGGCAAAACCCCTATTTTATTTATTACGACCAAACGGGTAGTCCTTACGATGGTTCTTTAAAGGTGCAGGCAAAACAGGTTTCGCTTTTTCCTATCATCCCTGCAGTTACCTGGAATTTTAAATTTTAAAAATTGCTGCCACGAATTCATATATTTTATTGAATAGTTTTTAAGATGAAAAATGCAAGCAATTCACAAATTAGCACGAATCAACTTATGTGGACGCTAGCGCATGAATAATTTTTACCATCATTTTATCTATGGGTAACGTCATGCATTCTTCATTAAAATCATGTAGGTTTATAAAGCGAAAAGTTTCTGTTTCGCCTGTTTCATTGTACATAGCCATTTCTCTTTCATCAAACTCAAATGGATTGCTTCTAAGCGGAGCAATTATAGGCTCCAACGCTTTTACTTTATAATAAATTGACATAATTTGATCGCCTTTTCTAAAAGCAGATGGTTGAAAAAAGTCGGTAGTGTATAAATGTTCGAGTACCTCAATTTTTAAATTCATTTCTTCCATAAATTCCCTCCGGAGGCAATCCCTTGTGCCTTCGCCTTCCTCCAACCCTCCTCCACAAAATTTTGTTATGTACATTCCTCTTATAAATTCATCGCTCACCAAAATTTGCTGTTCGTTATTTATTAATATACCATACACTCTAATGGTGATCATTATTTATTTTTTGCGGTTAATAAATTTAAAAGCAACAATGGCCAAAATGACAAGAGAAATGGTAATAGGTACCCAAAAAGCGTAAGGTGAGTTTTGAAAAGGTAAAGGCACATTCATGCCATAAATACTTGCTATTAATACAGGAATACTTAGGAAAAGCGTAATGGTTGTAAGCCTTTTAAGCACTTCGTTTTGGTTATTGCTGATGATACTTGCAAATGCATCCAGTGTACTTATTAAAATTGTTGTATAGGTATTGGCGGTTTCCAATGCCTGGGATGTTTCCACAACAAGATCATCTAAAAAGTCTTTTTCATCTTCGCTCAATTGCAAAAAATCTGTACGGGCAAGTTTCATTAACAACAGTTCATTGCTCCGCAAAGCGGTAACAAAATACACCAGACTTTTTTGTATGCGCATCAATTGAAAAAGCTCCTCGTTTCTATTTGAAGCATATAATTTTTGCTCCAGTGCATTGCGTCGCTGGTTTATTTCTTTTAAATGATCCTGATAAGTGTTTATTACTTTTTCAAATATTTTTAATACCATCATATTTTGCTTGTCAGGATGGCGGTTTTGAAAACTGTTTAAAAACTTTTTAATAGCTTCGTTTTCAAATGAGTTTACCGTTACAATCTGCTCTTTGGTAAGTAATATACAAATGGGAATTGTAATGTAAAATGCATCACTTTCATTGAAGGAATTATTTTCTGTCGGAGTTTTAATAACAATTAGTTTTACATCATCCTCGGCTTCATATCTGCTACGCTCATCAATGTCAAGCGAATCTTTTAAAAAGTCCAGTGGTATTTGTAATGCCGTGCTTAATTCAGAGAATTCTTCCTGCTTTAGCGGCGGCAGTACATTCACCCAAGTACCATTGCCTGGTTTATCTGTTGCTATTGTTTTGTGGTCAACTATATTAAAATACTGAATCATTATTCTTTAATATTTATACTTCCTTTAAAAACAAATGTTGCCGGACCGCACAAGAAAATTTCCGTAAAACTTTCATCGCCGGTTTTATTAAATTCCACACTTAAATGTCCTCCATTTGTTTGTACTTCTACCTGGTTAAAACCCCTTTCGTGGTGGGCACTCATCAGAGCAGCGGCTGTTACGCCTGTGCCACAACTTAAGGTTTCAGCTTCTACACCTCTTTCATAAGTTCGTACATAAATAGAATACTCACCTATATTTTCTACGAAATTTACATTAATGCCTTCTTCTTCAAACTCACTGTTGTAACGTATTTCCCTTCCTTTATGCACTACATCTATATCTCTTACATCGTTGCTGTATTTAATGTAATGGGGGGAGCCAGTATCTAAAATGGCGAAAGTGGCATGCGAATCCACTTCTTTTACATCCTGCATTTTCAGGCGAATAGTATTGTCTAAATCTATGGTAGCTTCATGTTCACCATCTACCGCTAAAAACCGATATACTTCTCTTCTTATACCAAGGTCTTTTGCAAAACGCACCATACACCTGCCGCCATTGCCACACATACTGCTGGGTTTTCCGTCAGCATTGTAATATACCATTTCAAAATCATAGCCTTCTTTTGTGCAAAGAAACATCACCCCATCTGCACCTATACCAAACCTTCGGTCGCAAAGCTGCTTTAAGATTTTTTCTCCGATGGTTTTAAATTCGTTTTCTCTGTGGTCAATAATGATAAAATCGTTTCCTGTGCCTTGATATTTGTGAAATATGATCTCCATAATATTAATAGTAAATGAGGGATTGGTTAGAAGTTAGTAGGGTTTAATTCAACATTTCTATTTATTTTAAACTTTCTACTATGCCCAACGCCTTCAAAATTAGTTTTTCCACCGCTGCATTTCCATCTTTGCTAAATTCCTTACTTATTCTATTTGCCACTATAGCACTTAGTGATAAACAATGATGCCCCAATAACTTGCCCAAGCCATAAATGGCAGCCGTTTCCATTTCAAAATTGGTAATCCTATGGTTGCCAAAAGTAAAGGAAGTAAGACTGTCTATTAAATTTGGTTGAGATAGCCCTAATCTTAAAACCCTTCCTTGCGGGCCATAGAACCCCGGACAAGTGGCGGTAATGCCATGATGAAAATCCTGTACAAATTCTTTTAGCAGGGTAGGGCTTGCACTAAAAATATATGGATTGGTTATAGTATCCATTTGTGTATGTGTAAGAAAAGATTGCTTTATTTGCAACTCTTCCTCATTATTACTGTGCCTGTAAAAATTTAAAAGATTATCCAAGCCTAAACCGTGTGTGCTCGCTACAAAACTATCTACCGGAATTTCTTCCTGCAAAGAACCCGATGTGCCCACCCTAATTAAATTTAACTGGGTAAGTTCTTCTTTTACGGTTCTGGTTTCAAAATCAATATTTACAAGCGCATCCAATTCGTTTAAAACAATATCAATATTATCTGGACCAATACCGGTGCTTGTAACAGAAATTCTTTTGCTGCCTATAAAACCTGTGTGCGTTACAAATTCGCGGTGATTATTTTTAAACTCTATACTGTCAAAATGTTTGCTTACTTCTTTTACTCTATCAGGGTCTCCCACTGTAATAATGGTATCCGCTATTTCTTCAGGTCTGCAGTTTACATGATAAACGGCGCCTCTGTCGTTAATAATTAATTCAGATGCTGCTATACGATTCATACGCTTATTTTAGTTGCCCAATTTCGCTGAAAATTTTAGTAATCTGATAATATATTTTCCTTATTTTTGCAACTCGTCATTCGAAATTAATAATTCGAAATTGTAATTGGTCCTTTGGCCGAGTGGCTAGGCAAAGCTCTGCAAAAGCTTCTACAGCGGTTCGAATCCGCTAGGGACCTCTTAAAATGGGAAGCCGCATTTATTTGCGGCTTTTCTATTTTAGTAATTTTAATGATTACGCAAGTTTATAAAAGTACTTTTGCAGCTGAATATTTAAAAGCCTCATGAACTACAAAAAAGTATTACACTACACAGCCATCTTTTCCTGCATTGCATTAATAGCAACCTGTTTTATTCCCTGGGTACATTACAATAATATTGATGTTACTTTTAATGGTTACAATGTAAAGCGATTTGCTACCGGTGTTTACTACGGGAGAGCCGGCATCATAATTACGGTCTTGGTGGGAATAAGTTTATCGTTTACATTAATGCCATCAATTGTTGCTAAAAGAATAAATATGTTTTTGTGTGCATTGTTAGTAGCCTACACACTTCGCACGTATGTAATTTTTACAGGGTCTTTGTTTGATGGTGAAGTAACAAAACTTGCCGGTATTTATTTGATTGTATTATTATCTTTTCTGATGGTTATTTGTAGCGTTTTCCCATATTTAAAAAAGGAAGAAAGGTTGGGAGAGGAGTGAGTTTGTGAATGGTGAAAATGTGAATGGTGAATAATTAATTGTCAAAAAAAAATTCTTTTTAAATAGATTGACACTATAAATTGCCCTGCTGAATAAAGAAAAAAAGTTGACGGGCTGCGGGATTGAAGTGGAAAGCCCACAGTGTAGCGCAGTGCAAAGAGGATCCTCCAAGCCAGTCTCTGCTACTTTAAAAGTCCTCTAAAATTTTAGAGACTATAGTCCCCCTCCGGGGGATTTAGGGGGCTTTAAACCTCACCCCCGCCTTTTCAAAGGAGAGGAGCCAGCCTCCGCTACTTTAAAAGTCCTCTAAAATTTCAGAGACTTTAGTCCCCCTTCGGAGGATTTAGGGGGCTTTAAACCTCACCTCTTCCTCCCCAAAGGTGAGGAGCCAATCTCCGCTACTTTAAAAGTCCAATAAAATTTCAGAAACTAAAGTTCCCCTTCGGGGGATGTAGGGGGCTTTAAACCTCACCCCTTCCTCCCCAAAGGAGAGGAGCCATTCTCCGCTACTTTAAAAGTCCAATAAAATTTCAGAGACTTTAGTCCCCCTTCGGGGGATTTAGGGGGCTTTAAACCTCACCCCAGCCTCTCCAAAGGAGAGGAGCCAGTCTCCGCTACTTTAAAAGTCCAATAAAATTTCAGAGACTATAGTCCCCTCCGGGGGATTTAGGGGGCTTTAAACCTCACCCCCGCCTTTTCAAAGGAGAGGAGCCAGCCTCCGCTACTTTAAAAGTC
>Ga0105047_10020215_pt1 | contig 10240 bp, 13 predicted proteins | sample MAT04_FD_78384 | JGI IMG/M metagenome (GOLD analysis project Ga0105047, IMG submission 78384) | Freshwater microbial communities from Lake Fryxell liftoff mats and glacier meltwater in Antarctica - MAT-04 (megahit assembly) | ecosystem: Environmental > Aquatic > Freshwater > Ice > Liftoff... | reverse complement strand
CGATGCCGATGCCGACGCCGATCGATTCGATCCCGACGCGCTTGTAGTCGATGCTGGTGACGGCGGATTCGGTGCGGGCTTCGACGGCGGTTCGGGGTCGGATGCGCCGGTCAGGGCCACGGCGGTTGATGATCGACCTCTCGACCAAGCCGACGCCACCGAGATCGCTCGTCAGTTGGCCAACCTCAGTCCCAAAGCCGCCAAGGCCGTGGCGGCGGCGGCGAAGGCCACCACGATCGAGGAGCGCGAAGCGCTGTTGGCGCAGGTCGACGATGAGGAAGACCCCATCAACCGCGACCTGCTCATCAAGTTCCTCGGCTCCGTCAACGGCTGACCGGGTCGGCGAGGTCGAACGGCGGTGCGTTCGTGACAGGATCGGCGAGACTCGTCTTCTTTGGCATTCTGGCGCTTCCCGCCGGCTACCTCGTTGGTCTGCTCGCCGATCGTATTCCCGGTGAGCGCTCACTCCTCGACGACCTGCCCGGCATCCGACTCACCGGTCGGTACTTTTGGGCACATGTGCTCACGATGGTGGGTTTTCTGGGCACCGCCGTTCGGTTCGAATCACAACCGTGGTACCTCAGCCTCCCCGCGCTGGTCTTCCTCACCTCGGCCATTGCCCTGTCGCTGATCGATCTCGATTGCCTCCGGCTTCCGGATCGGCTCGTCGTGCCAACGTTCATGGTGTTGGTGGTGCTCTCCAGTGCCGTGTTGATTGCCTCTTCGAACGCTCGTCAGATCCAGTACGCCTTGATCGGCTCCGGCATGTTCTTCGGTCTCATGTTCGTATTCCACCTTGCGTTCGGCAACCGAGGCCTGGGATTTGGCGATGTGAAGCTTTCGGCCATTCTGGGACTGATGCTGGGTTTGGTCGCTCCCGATGACCTTGTCCGTGTGTTAGTGCTGATCATCTGGGCCGTGCTTTTCGGATTCGGTCTCAGCCTCTTCTTGGGTCTCGGGCAATGGATCACCGGGAATCGTCGGCCCTATCCCCTTGGTCCGTTCCTCGTGTTTGGTACCTGCATTGCCGTGGTCTTCGCCGTGCCCTTGCTCTACGGCTGACCCGACACTTCCCGGCAACGGCAACGGGTGCGGGCTCCGGAATGCATGACCGGTAGATTCGAGCAATGCTCCGTTTCCTCACCGCCGGCGAATCGCACGGGAAGGCCCTCGTCGTGGTGATCGAGGGTGTGCCGGCCGGGCTCACTTTCGTTGTCGAAGACATTGCCGAAGAGCTCGGGCGCCGCCGCCTCGGGTACGGGCGTGGCCCGCGCATGCGTTTCGAGCAGGATCTCGTCACCATTCTCGGCGGGGTACGGCACGGGCTCACGCTCGGCTCGCCGATCGCCATCGAGATCGGTAACAGCGAGTGGGAGAAGAAGTGGACGGAGGAGATGTCGCCCGCCCCCGGCAGGACGGCAAAGCCGCTCACCAAGGTTCGGCCGGGTCACGCCGACCTTGCCGGGATGCAAAAATACGACCTCACCGATGCTCGCAACGTGTTGGAGCGGGCCTCGGCTCGAGAGACGGCAGCGCGAGTTGCGGCCGGCTCGGTGGCAAAGGTGCTCCTCCGAGCCCTGGGGATCAACGTGATGAGCCACGTGCTCCAGATCGGTTCGGTTCGGGTGCCGGTGGATGCGCAGCGGCCCGCACCGAGCGATCTCGCCAACGTCGATGCCTCGCAGGTCCGGTGCTTCCACACCCCTACCGAGGCCGCCATGATCGAGGAGATCAAAGTCGTCGCGAAGGATGGTGACTCTCTCGGTGGCGTCGTGGAGGTGCTGGCGTACGGGGTGCCGGTTGGTCTCGGAAGCCATGTGCACTGGGACCGCAAGATCGACGGACTGCTCGCCCAAGCGTTGCTGAGCATCCAGGCGGTCAAGGGTGTGGAGATCGGCGATGGGTTTGCCGTCGCCGGTCGTCGGGGGAGCGTTGCCCACGATCCGATCCATTGGAATGCCGTGGCCCAAGCCTACGAACGGCACTCGTCGTTCGCGGGCGGCGTGGAGGGGGGTATCACCACTGGGGCGTTGGTTTCAGCCCATGTGGCGATGAAGCCGCTGGCCACGCTCAATCGTCCCACGCTCGCCACCGTGGACACCGCCACGAAAGAGGAGACGGTCTCCTTCAAGGAACGGACCGACGTCACCGCGGTCCCGGCCATGGGCGTGGTGGCGGAAGCCATGATGGCGTTGGTGTTGGCCAACGAAGTGCTCCGGAAGTTCGGGGGCGACTCCATGGTGGAGCTGCAACGAAATGTCGAAGGCTTCACCGAGCAGGTTGCGCTTCATACGGAGCGCACCACCATCTCCGATCCCCGCTCGTCCAGTGGGCACAGTGAGGCTGCCGAGCCGTCGCCGAACGGTGCGTCAGCCGACGACGACCACCTGAACTGGGATGCCTCACTGGCGTTTCCCGACGAGGTCACGGGTGGCGGCGATGGTTGATCTCGATGCTCCCGCCCCTCCCTCGCCCGATCACGCCAGCATCGGCCCGATCGTGCTGGTGGGCATGCCGGGTTCCGGCAAATCCACCGTTGGCGAGGCGCTCGCCCGCCGCCTTGGATCGGCGTTCATCGATCTCGACCTTCTGGTCGAGGCCCAATCAGGACGATCGATAGCCGAGGTGTTCGCCATGGATGGTGAGCCCACGTTTCGTCGCCTGGAAACCGAAGCGTTGGCCGACGTGTTACGTGGTGATGTCAGATCCGTGGTCGTCGCGCCCGGCGGAGGCGCCGTACTCGATCCCGAGAATCGAAGGCTCATGCGCCGTCACGCCACGGTCGTATGGCTCGATGCCAGCGCCGAGGTGCTGGCGCTTCGGGTCGGCGACGGCGTTACCCGGCCGCTTCTCAGCGGGAGCGACGGTCGTTCAGGGATGGTCGAGCGCCTCATCGACCTTCACGAGCGTCGATCACCGGCGTACCGCGAAGCTGCCCACGTGGTGGTACACGTCGACCACAAGATGCCCCACGACGTCGCCGTTGAAGTGGCCGACGCACTTGCCCTCCTGACGGTAGAGCCGTGATTCACCTCGAGGTTCCCCTGCCGGGCCGCACCTACCCCGTGTTGGTCGGTGATGGCGCGCGCCACGAACTCGCCTCGGTCATTCCGCCCGGAACACGGCGGGTGGCGGTGGTGACGCAACACGAAGTGGGTGTTGACGTCGACCCCGGCCGGGAGTTCCGAGTTTTCGTGATGGGTGACGGCGAAGCCGCCAAGACGATGACCACCGTCGAGACCTTGTGTCGCGACTTCGCCCAATGGGGACTCAATCGCAACGACGTGGTGGTGGCCGTCGGCGGAGGGATCGTCACCGATACCGCCGGCTTTGCCGCCGCCAGCTATCACCGCGGCGTCCCGGTGATCCATGTCGCCACCACCTTGCTCGGACAGGTGGATGCGGCGATCGGCGGGAAGACGGGCGTCAACATCCCCGAGGGCAAGAACCTCATCGGCGCCTACTGGCAACCGTCGGCAGTGCTGTGCGACACCGAGGTGCTCCGCTCGATGCCGCCGCGCGAGTACCGCAGCGGCTTCGGGGAGGTGGCGAAGTACCATTTTCTCGGCGGCGACCACCTGGACGGCCTTTCGTTGCCCGAACAGGTGGCGGCCTGCGTGCGGATCAAGGCGGAGGTGGTGGCAAGTGATGAACGTGAAGCTGGCCGCCGGGCGATACTCAATTACGGCCACACCTTGGCGCACGCGATCGAGACGGCCGGTTCCTACGACGTCCGCCACGGTGAGGCCGTGGCGGTGGGGCTGGTGTTCGCGGCCGAGGTTGCGCATCAACTCGGACGTATCGACGCCGAACGTGTCGCGCTGCATCGTCAAATCGTCGCCGGCTACGACCTCCCCACCACGCTGCCGTCGGGATTGGCCGCCCCCGACCTGACAGGGTTGTTCGCTCGAGATAAGAAGGCCCTCGACGGCGTGGCCTTCGTCCTCGACGGCCCCGACGGTGTAGAGGTCGTGACGAACGTGCCTGCCGACGCGATCCACGCCGCGTTCGCGAGGATCACCCCATGACTGTTGATCCCATCATGCTCCTGCTTCACGGGCCGAACCTCAACCTGCTCGGTCTCCGCGAGCCAGACGTGTACGGCTCCGATTCGATCGATGTTTTCGTCGCTCGCGCCGAAAACCGAGCCGGCCAACACGGCTTCGTACTCGAGCACCTCCAGTCCAACCACGAAGGTGTGCTCGTCGATGCCATCCAACTGGCCCGGGATCGGTGCGCCGCGATCATCATCAACCCTGGTGCCTTCACGCACTACTCCTGGGCAATCCACGATGCTCTGGCGGCGTTTGCCGGCGTGATTGTGGAACTGCACATCTCCAACCCCAATGCCCGTGAGTCGTGGCGTCACACCTCCGTGGTGGCTCCCGTTGCCACGGGCACCATCTGCGGATTCGGTATCGACGGCTACGACCTTGCCGTGGATGCCGCTGCCGCCAAACATCGTCAGAAGGCGAGCCCCGCATGACCGATCTTCTGCTCCCTCCCGATCTCGCCGCGCTGCCGCCCATGGACATCGGTGCGCGCATTCATCGGCTCCGCTCGGCGATGGTCGCTCACGAACCGGTACTGCAGGCGCTGGTCGTTTCGTCGCTCACCAACATTCGTTACCTCACCGGTTTCACGGGCTCGGCGGCCGTGCTGTTGATCACCGACCACGACTGGCTTTTCGTCTCTGATGGCCGCTACGGCGAACAGGCGGAGCAGCAACTGCGAGGCGCCGGCGTGGATTGCCGAATCGAGATATCCACCTACGAACAGAAGGATCTGCTGGCAGGATTCATCGTGAATCACGGGCTCGTCGCAATCGGGTTCGAGGCGGACCATGTCACGGTGTCGCAGCTCGCGGGTTTCGCCTCCGGCGCCTTCGAGGGGGTCGAGATGTTGGCCACAAGCGGGTTGGTGGAAAAGCTCCGGCTCGTGAAAGACGCCGGTGAGATCGCTCGCTTGCAGGCGGCGGCATCGGTGGCCGACGCGGCATTGGCGTCGGTTCGTCACCGGCTTGGCGAAGGCATACGCGAAGCCGACTTTGCCCTCGAACTCGACTTCGCCATTCGCCGCCTCACTCCATCGGGCAACTCGTTCGAGACGATCGTGGCCGCGGGGGAGAACGGGGCCAAGCCGCATGCTCGTCCGGGAGATCGACCGGTGCAGGAAGGCGACTTGGTGGTGGTCGACTTCGGGTCGATCGTCGACGGTTATTGCTCCGACATGACCCGCACGGTGATGGTGGGGGAGCCCACCCCGGAGCAGGCGCGGATGCTGGCAGTGGTGCTCGAAGCGCAGCGGGCCGGGGTGGAAGCCGTCAAGGCCGGGGTGGAAGCCAAGGCCATCGACGCAGTGTGTCGCGACATCATCATCGAGGCGGGATGGGGTGATGCCTTCAGTCATTCCACCGGCCACGGTGTGGGGCTCGATATCCACGAGGCACCACGTGTGAGCAAGCTTTCCGACACCACGGTGGAGACCGGGTTCGTGATCACGGTGGAGCCGGGCGTGTATCTGCCCGGTCATGGTGGCGTGCGCATCGAGGACACCGTGGTAGTGACCGACGAGGGTTGCTGGGCGTTGAACAACACCTCGAAATCCACGTCGATCTGACCGTGCCGGGTCGTGAGTTGTTGAGCGAGAGCATTCTGACGGCGCCGCAGTCCGGGCGGTACCGGAGAGCACCTGGCGCGATCTGATTCGGGCGCGTCGCCGCGCCGTTTTCCTCTTCTGGGAAACCGAAGAAGGTCCCGAACGGCTCGACGACGATGGGTTCGAGCAGGCGGTGCTCGCGCACCGGCCCCGGACGGGGGATGGGGTGTGGTGCGTGCTCACCTCTCATTCAGGGATCAGGAAGGAAACCGTGTGCACCACGTCGCTTCCGGGGTTGCGGTTGGTGGTTGAGGAGCGCCTTGCCGCGACAGTGGTGCGAGGCTTCGACGTCGTCGCCGATCCGGTGTCGAGCAGTCCCGTCGAACCGTCCCGTGGTGAGCGCTGATCGGGTGCGGGAGAACGGGCTGGCCGGCGAATTGACCCGGAGGGGTGTGGGCTGGTGGCATGGTCGATCCCCAGCGAAGAAATGGCGGCTCCCCCGATGCCCGTGATCAGCACCAACGACCTCAAGAACGGCATGACGCTCAACCTCGACAACGTGCTTTATCAGGTGGTGGAGTTCCAGCACGTGAAGCCGGGCAAAGGTGGGGCTTTTGTGCGAACCACACTCAAGAACTCGCGCACGGGCGCAGTGGTCGACCGCACGTTTCGAGCTGATGAGAAGGTGGAGCGGGCCCAGATCGACAAGCGGGAGATGAGTTACCTCTACCGCGACGCCGACGACTTCGTCTTCATGGACAGCGAGACCTACGAGCAGATGAACGTGGCATCGCAACTGCTGGGGTCCACCACCAACTTCCTCATCGAAGGGGCGACGCCGGTGCTGTTGATGTACGGCGACGAGATCGTGGGAGTCGACATGCCCGCCGCGGTCGAACTCACGATCACCGTCACCGAGCCGGGGATCCAGGGCGACCGGGTGTCGGGTGCTCGCAAACCGGCAACCCTCGAGACCGGACTGGTGGTGCAGGTGCCGCTCTTCATCAACGAAGGGGAGAAGGTTCGCATCGACACCCGCTCGGGCGACTACCTATCGAAGGCCTGACCGGCGTGGCCGATCACGACGAGGAATACCACGCGCCACTCGACTCACGCCGGGAGCTGCGCGAGCGCATCCTCAGCCTGCTCTACGAGGCCGAAGCCAAAGGTGTCAATCCGAGCGCAGTGCTGCCCGATCTTCCGCTTGATCCGGATCCCTTCGTGGCCGAACTCGTCGACGGGGTGGGCCAACGGATCGAAGAGATCGACGGACTGCTTCGGGACAACACCAGGAACTGGTCGCTCGAGCGGATGCCGGCGATCGATCGGGCGCTGCTCCGCGTGGGGGTGTTCGAGCTCATCGCGTGCCCCGACACGCCCACCGCGGTGGTGATCAACGAAGCGGTGGCCCTGGCCAAGCACTACTCCACCGACGACTCCGGCAAGTTCGTCAACGGCCTGCTTTCGGCCGTCGCCGGCAAGGTGCGCGCCCCCGCCTGAGAGTCGCATCGAGCACCGTTACACCCATCGGAGGTCGCCGGGAGCGTCGGGGTCGACCGGCACCTCACACGTGGGGCACCAGGGGCGGACTTCAAGTGCGGTGTCGCAGGTCTGGCAACGGCGACGGTCGTGGTGGTGCATCGATCGTGCTGGCCCGTGTTCAGCTCCCCAGTTGGCGAGCAGTTGCAGCGCCCCGGCCAGGGTGATCGCCCGTTCGGTGAGCTCGTACTCCATTCGAACCGGACGTGCCGAGTAGGGCCGGGCCACGACGAGGCCATGCTGTTCGAGGGTGCGAAGGCGTTAGGTGAGGATGTTGGGGGCGATACCGGCGACGAGGGCTTGGAGGTCGCCGAACCGGGTGGGGCCGTCGAGCAGGGCATCGATCACCAGCAGCGACCATCGATCGCCGAGCAGACCCACGGTGTAGTCCAACGGTGACGCTGCTGGGGCGGAGGATTTCTTCCGGTGTGGGGTTGGCATGGTCGCATCACTCCTCTAAGGTCACTTGCAACTTACAAGTCACTAGCAAGGATGTCCAACATGACCATCATCGACGAACTTTCCTCCGCCGCCCGAACCGTTGCCGATGCCGTCGGCCCCGCCACCGTCTCGATCGGGCGCGCCGGCCGCGGCACCGGCTTCGTGGTGGCACCCGGCAAGGTGCTCACCAACGCCCACAACCTCCGCGATCACACCACGTCGGTCACCTTTGCCGACGGGCGCACCGAACAGGCTGCCGTTGCCGGTGTCGACCCCGACGGCGACCTCGTGGTGCTCGACGTCGACACGGCCGACGTCGCCGCTCTTGCGTGGGGCGAGGCCGCACCCGCCGCCGACGTGATCTTTGCGGTGGGCCGTGGCGGCCACCGTTTCCGTGTTTCGCTCGGCCTGGTGAGCGGCACCGAGCGGGCTTTTCGTGGCCCCCGCGGTCGGCGAATCAACGGCAGCATCGAGCACACCGCGGCCCTCGCTCGCGGCTCCTCCGGCGGCCCGGTGGTCGATCAGCAGGGTCGGGTGGTGGGCGTGAACACGAGCCGGGTAGGAGATGGGTTCTACCTCGCTCAGCCCGCCGATGCCGAATTCCAGGCGCGGGTGGCCGCCCTCGCCGCCGGCCGATCAGTGGTGCGTCGAAGCCTCGGGGTGGCGATCGCCCCGGCCAAGGTGGCCCGCAAGCTTCGTGCTTCGGTCGGGCTCTCCGAACGCGACGGTTTGCTGGTGCGAGGCGTCGAGGCCGGCTCCCCGGCCGATCGTTCCGGCATCGACCAAGGTGATCTGTTGGTTGCGGCCGGAGGCACGCCGCTCACGTCGGTGGACGATGTGCACACCGCGCTCGATGCCCTCGGCGAGGCCGACACGATCGAAGTGACGGTGGTGCGCGGAGACGAGGAGCGCACCGTCACCGTGAGCTTCGCCGAGGCCGCAGCCGACGAGCCCCAAGCCACGTCAGACGACGCCCCGGACCCCGACGGAACGTCAGCGCCAGTGGAGCCGGCGGAGGATCTTCCCACCTCCGACTGAGCTGTTCGCTGGTCGTAGCGGAAGTTTGGAACTGGTCGGCCGAGGGAACTCCTTCGGCCGACCGATCCCACCAACAGCTGCCCGCTACCCCAACGCCACCGAGGCGGTCAGGCGGTCGCTGACTCCTCCTGTGGTGCCCGCGGTGTACCGCATCTTCCAGATCGTGTTGGCGCCATCCGCGGAGGCGTAGTCGGTGCGCAGAGCGACCCGTAATCGAAGGGTGCGGTTGCTGTAAGGCGTGCGTTGCGAGCTGTACGCGAAGCCCCACGGTTGGGCGTTGGCGCCGTCGACGGTGGGATAAGGATTGTCGGGTGGTGGGAGGAGCGCCGACGCCGATTCTGCCGAGCGTCCGTATCGGGGTTTTGTCCGCAGATGTGAGCCGGGACGTGTGCCACGGCCCGTAGGCCGAGGCGCCGATCTCCGTGGGCGCAATCTCGCCTGTGATGCATCAGGCCCGGGAAAGATCTGAGTTGGCGGACCCGTCTTGGCAGAGCACCTCGGCCGTGAACTGCACCCGACCGCCCAGCGGATCGAGAATCTCCACGGCCAGAGACCCTTCGGCCGCGTCGAAAAGTGAAAGCTCAAGGGTTCGACCGGGCCCGGGATCGGCCAACGAAACAAAAGGAAACGTGGGGGTGGTGCCCGTCGACTTCACGTAGATCCCCACGGGCCCGATCGCCGAGAGGCGCGGACACTGCGGGTTGTACGGGACGCTGGCGGAGCTAGCGGAAGTCAGAGCGGTGCACGCCGCAAAGGAAGCCCCGCCGAAGGCCCGCAGCGAGAACTCATTGGTCTGCTCTAGGTGGGCCGTGTTCGCTGGTTGCGCCGGCTTCACCCGAAGGAGGTAGCGGTTGGAAACAGGCCGGAACGTGAGAACGTCACCCAGGTATTCTGATAGTCGGGGATCTGGCCGTCGCACTGGGTGCTTGCGTAGGTGTCGGAGCGCACCACGGTGGTCCCGCCACCGCCGGGGTCGGGAGCGAGCAACTCGAACGTCGTTCGCTGCGAGTCCGGGCCTTCGCACGGCGCAGGGTCGTAGAGCTGCAAGGTGACGGCGGCGCTGGTTCCTTCGGAGAGGTCGAGGGCGAACGCGTAGCCCTCCGTGGAGTACGACGGGTTCGGCACCACCTGCGCGGGCCCTCCCTCAGAAGGAGGAACACCACTGAACACGTTCGGGTCGGCCGCTCCCACGGCCGAGGGGTAACTGCCGGTGACGCTGGCGCGAGCGGTGAGGAGGACGCCGAACTCACGGCTGTTGCACGCCGAGCCAGAAGTTCTCGCGTGCAGTGCCACCGAGGAGGTTGCCGGTTCCCATGAAGTTGCGGGTACCGCCAATCGGGACAGCTTCCGTGCAGCTCGACAGGAACGGGGTGATGGCAACTACGGCGAGCAACGCACCGACGGCGCGCCGGGAGAATCGTGGTGTTGTCGGAGGAGTGCTGTGCGATGGATTCATACGGGATTGCCTCGGAAGATGGGGGATCAGCTGATCCAGGCTCGGATCGTGCTGCGGTCCGCGGACCCTCCGCCTGGCGTCGTGACTCGTAGGGACCACAACTGCTTGCCGGCGTACGCTTCGGCGTAGTCGCTGCGAACGGTGACGCTGAGCCGGATGGTGCGGTCG
>Ga0105047_10020212_pt1 | contig 10241 bp, 6 predicted proteins | sample MAT04_FD_78384 | JGI IMG/M metagenome (GOLD analysis project Ga0105047, IMG submission 78384) | Freshwater microbial communities from Lake Fryxell liftoff mats and glacier meltwater in Antarctica - MAT-04 (megahit assembly) | ecosystem: Environmental > Aquatic > Freshwater > Ice > Liftoff... | reverse complement strand
GGGATGGCAAGGACACCCGCAGAATCCGAGGCTCGAGTCGGCGCGGCCGTAGACAGGCTCGTGTTTCTCGGTCTGGTTTCAGAGCTGGATGGACACGTTCGACGTATGAACTGAGTGCACATTACCGAAGCCTGCGCAGGCGTTGGGGTCAAGTCTAAACAAAGTAGCATCGGATTTGCAGGAGGCTAGCGGCCTAACCTTAAAGATACAGCCTTCCGAATTTCTATTCGACTGTTCTCAATGACGATCAGGGCTCGCAGTATCAGGTCAGCGAGCACTGCATACCGCGACACTCGCAACGACACAAATCGTCGCGACACTATGGAAACTCTCTCCTGTTGGATTGCAACCCAGGAGACCGAGCATGAGCGAAAAAATCCGTAAACGCGGCGTACGAAAAGAAGCCACGCCGTTACCGGAAGTAAGCACCGAGGGCGCCATCCTCGCACCGTATCTAATGCGCTTCTATCTCGCCACAGCCAACACCAAGAGCGAATCACTAAATTTAGAAATCTACAACCACCTCATCGGTCTAATTGTGTGGCCCGCCGATGCGATGCGGCGTGTCTCGGCCTGCTTTCCGAAGTCGGAGGACGAGGACGATGGCATCCGGCCGCACTGGTTGTCGCGTCGCGGCGAGGACCAAAGTCTCACTCAATACCCAACCCCGGTTCATCCGGTTGATCAGTTTCTGTCCGAGCGTAACCGACCCTTCCACACTGCGCTTCAGATGCTATACAACAAACGGCGCGACTGGCTGCGAAACACATTGCACGTTTCACTCAATGCCTGTCAGCAGGCGCAAAACATGTTGGATCGAAAGAAGATCGAGCGCTTAAACGCAGTGGGTAAAACATTCGACTGGAGCAACGACGATTTGGCGTGCGCAACCCTCGCACTGCACAGCGCCGAGTACATGAGCATTTGCGAATGGTTGGATCAACTTCCCGACGTCGGACGCGACGCAGCGCTGGCTTACAGCCGCGTGATCGGGATTGATCGGCCGCGCCTGCGAACCTGCTTTCGTCCGGCAGGAGCGCTAGCAACATCAGGTCTCTATCTCATGCGTGGCGGACGCGCGTATACACAATCGTTTAGCGACCCGCCGCAGCTCCACGCGAAGCTCATCGCCGCGCTAGATAACGACAACTTTGACGGTGCAAAACTCACCGACTTACTTTTTAATCGAGGGCAATCGTCCACGCTGGATGACGAAGACTTCAGCCACCTGCTCGCAGATTCAGAACCCCTTGCGAAATTGCTAAAAAAGAGCGCGAGACAGCAAGAAAAGGGCATCAACCTGCTGATCTACGGCCCGCCCGGCACCGGCAAGACCGAGTTCGCACGCTGGCTTGCCGCCACTGCGGGCTTGCGATCGTTCGAGGTGCCGACCATCGACCCGGACGCCGAGGGTGGGTCAACGGAGCCAATCAGTGATCGCCTCGGTCTAGTACGAAGTTCGCAGCGTCTCATGCGCGGAAGCGTCGACGCGCTTTTGATGTTTGACGAAGCGGAAGACGCGTTTCCGGTTCCTGCAGCATGGTTTAGTTTTATGGTTTCACCTGGCGAAACGACCGGGCACGCAGGATCGCGCAAGGCATGGATCAACCAGCTACTCGAGGAAACGCCGGTTCCCATCATCTGGATTAGCAACGCCATTGATCACGTCGATCCCGCGTTCCTGCGACGCTTCACCTACCACCTCGAAATGCGTCGCCCAACCCAGCGCGTTAGGCTGCGCATCGCTCATCGACATGCAAACGCGCTCGGACTTGACGGCAAAGTCGGCGAATCGCTCGCGGCTTATGCCGACGCCAGCCCGGCCGCCATTGGTAGCGCCCTAAGGTTCGCGTTACTTGCAGGTGCTGCCTCGAACGAGCGCGACGTCACGGCAACGTCAACTGAAAACATCATCGCCCAACAACAGCAACTCGCCGAGCGGAGCCTCCGCGCGGGGCTTGCGGCGGCGGGACTAAAGGACCGCGTCGATAGCCGCCTGAAACCGACGCGCTACGACCCAACGCTCATCAACATCGGCAACGGCATCACGCCTGAAACGTTGCTCGAAAACATGCAGCGCAACCCCGCGATCAGCTTGTGCCTATACGGCGTTCCCGGCACCGGGAAAACAAGCTTCGCCGAACACATCGCCGGGCGACTCGACAAGCCGCTGATCTATCGCCGCGCCTCCGATCTGCAAAGTAAATGGCTGGGCGGAACCGAGAAGAATCTGCGCGCCATGTTCGCTGAGGCGCAATCAGAAAACGCCGTCCTGCTGCTCGACGAAGCCGACTCCTTTCTGTTCGACCGTACCCGTGCCGAACATTCTTGGGAGCGCAGCCAGGTGAACGAGCTGCTGCAAGGCATGGAGCGCTTCGAGGGCATCTTCATTGCCGCCACCAACCTGATCGACACACTCGACAAGGCAGCACTGCGACGGTTTGCCTACAAGCTCGAATTTCTGCCGCTGACACGCGAGCAACGGCACAGAATGATGCGGAGCTTGACCTCGCAAAACGTCGATGAATTTGCTATGGCGAAGCTTGATCGCATGGACGGACTGACAGCAGGAGACTTTGCCGTGATCGCGCGACAACAACGTCTATCGAATGGCCCAATCTCCACAGCAAAAATGCTCGAACAACTTGAGGCGGAGCTTTCGTTGCGTGAACCGAGGCGCGGTCGGGGTATTGGCTTTGTTGGCTGATTCCTTTCTGCCGAAGACGTAACCTTTCTCCGTTGCCGTTAGAGGCGACATCGTCAATCATCACTATTTGCGTGAGAGAAGTATGGCCCCGAACTCCGACCCGCTAATACGTGCACAAACGCATCTCGCCAGCGCAAAGCGAATCGTATTCTTCACCGGCGCCGGTATGTCGGCTGAGAGCGGAATTCCCACCTTTCGTGATGCATTGACCGGACTGTGGGAGCACTTTGACCCCGAACAACTTGCGACGCCGCAGGGCTTTTTGCATGACCCGTCGCTCGTGTGGGGTTGGTACGAATGGCGACGCATGCGCGCGCTGCAAGCCCTACCCAACGCGGGACATTTGGCGATTGCTGATTTCGCCGCGCAGCATCGAGAATGTAGCCCAGACGTAACGATCAACGTCATTACTCAAAACGTAGACAACCTGCATGATCGCGCGGGCAGCATTGATGTCACGCACCTTCACGGCAGCCTGTTCGCGCACCGGTGCTTCCGTTGCGCAAGCCCTGCCCGCGCTGAGGACATTGCCGAAACACCCGATGAACCCGAAGGCGGACGTCGCATTGATCCACCTCGCTGTCGCCGCTGCGCCGACCTCATTCGTCCGGGCGTCGTGTGGTTCGGTGAGGCGCTACCGAAGGCATCGTTTGATCACGCGACTGCGCTCATTGATGAATGCGATGTACTTGTCGTCGTTGGAACATCGGGTGTAGTGCAACCCGCAGCGGGCCTCGTGGGTGACGCAATAGCGATGAACAAAACCGTCATCGTTGTGGACCCTGGCGTATCCGCGTGGCAACAAGGGGCGTGCATCTGTGCAGCACCGCTGCATCAGCATTGCCATTGCTTCTCACTGTCCCAGCAGACGCCACACCTTTTGCGCCAGTTGCTAAATCTCGTTAACAAATGGCTCGCGGGAAAACGATGGCCTCCTAAGATCGAATGCAGCAACGATGCACCAGGTCAAGCGAGAACTGTACGAAGAGCTTTTCCAGCCCGGGACTCGAACAGAGCAACAGCCTAACCTGAAAACTCACTGTTCCTACAGACGTGGGTTGAAGGCGCACGGACACTCCCTGCGAACAAGTGTTACCGCTTCACCACAAACGAATACTCACGCACAGGGAGGCTTTTCGGTGGTGCGTGCTGCATGCGACACGTTATGACGCGGCCGCGGAGAACATAGCGTGACACGTCATCAAACTCGAATGGAGAAAGCATGTTTAGACCGATAGACAGGGATCGCTGGATCAATCCCACAGCCGCCACGCACATCGCGCTTCCGCCAAAGATGGTGAGCGCGCTACGGCACATGATCTATGAAAGTCCAACCAGTGTGTGGGAGTCGCGATTAAGCTTCACCGCGCACCTCAAGCAGATTGAAATGCCGATCAGCGCACATGGCGCACTGTATCGATTGATGGCAGCCAAACCAGAAGAGCGACTCGGCTGCGTCGACTTGGTTGACATTGACTTGATGCTTGATGGGCACCTCTCGCTGTTTGTCGCAGCTTCTCCCAAGGGGTGCGAACGCCAAGCGTACGATGCGCTACGCGGCGCGCTAAATGCGAGCCATGTGACACCGTCAATGTGCGGCTTTGTTAACAGTGCCTCAAGCGAATATCTAGACCTGCACAAGTATTACGAAGCTCGAGACGCGATCGATTCATTCGATCAATTTCGTGATCCAAACCTCCCGCTCATCTCTACCAATGTAATTGACGATGCGCCTGCGCAATGCGCGTACCGATTTGAAATATGGGTAGCTAGCGAAAGTGGGGCGAAGTTATGTTGAATCTGTTGGCGCACGGCGGCGATCGCTTGTCGTTGCAGTGAAAGGTGACTGATATCAATCGGAAGTTGTCTGAAATTGCACCGACAGTCTTTGCAAACCAGAAAATGACTTGCATCAGGACAGGCGTGCGGGAGGATGCGGCGACGCAGAGCGAATCGCCACGCGCCGCCAGGCTGCAAATATTTCCGGCGGGCCAAGACCCTACTCGCGCTTCTAGAGGCCCATGCAGTGGGGATAGCGATGAACGTTGATTTCGTTCCTCCAATCTTATGCAACAGCAAATGAGCTTGTTTGGATTGAGCGCTGAAAGCTTCACCTCGCCAGTCGCGCGGGTGGTCGCGCCAGTCCCTGGTGTAGCCCGCATCGTCCTGGCGCCTGTGTTTGTGGAATCACCTGCCGCTGGGAACTATTCGGTGATCCGCGGCATCGGGCTTTTTGAGAGCGGAGCTGTTCGGCGATTGCTCACCACAACCGCTGATCTCGTGGACGGCAAGTTTCTAGCGGAATTAACGGCCGCCGGTTTATTCGACGCGAGTACCAACTCCGAAACAGATACTGATGGCAGTGACGACCATGGACAGCACAGCTGGCAAGCCTGGCGCACAACGAATTGTTTTGGCTTCGAGTTTGCTAACAACGGTGCTTGGCCACCGGCGCTGGATGCATGGCGGAGACGCGAATTGCAAAGGAGCGGCAATCCCACCGATATTGCCATAGGCACGGCGTTGGAAGCGAATCTGGTGACGGGTCTACAGCGCGACCTCTTACACGCCATAGATTGGGTGCTCGACGGCTTACCCTCAGAGCTGCGCGACTTGCTGGCTAGTCGACCACGGTTGAGTGCGTGCACAGCGCGGAGCTTACTGTTGCGCGCGAACGAACACGGCGGTCATGCCCCGCGCTACGCGCTGCAGGCACTGCGAACAGAGAACCTTGGATTGCTCCACATGATGGTTCACGGGCCTCATGCCGCACCACTTCGGAAATGCCTTTACACAGGCCAGAGTCTTCCCGACTTTCTTGCAAAAACGTTCGAAATTTCACGCGCTTTTTTCCGGGCGAGTCTTCGATCATTCCTGCCTCTGTCTGGCGAGACGAATCTGCCTGACGACAGCGGACTCGCTATCGGCGACGCACTGGAAACGGGACAAGACTTTTTGTCGTGCGCCGGTTTGCTGCAACACCTACCTCACGACCTGTGGCCGCAACATTACGAAACACGCAGCTTCGTAGCCTACCTTCGGAAGCTGGAGAAGCTGCGCCCTGAGTGGATCGCAGGGGGAGGACTCATCGATTGGCTGTATGAATTGGGCGCTCGGACTTGGCACCCTGACTGTCTACAGGAGATCATAGACGCCGCTCGAAGATGCATTGCAATCGCCGCTGAGTCAGGCCACAACCTGAGCATGCCGCAGGTGGCGACGGCGTTGCAAACTTACCCGCTAAAACGTAGCCGTATCGGACGAAACCGAGTGGTGCAACGTGCCTCCGTTGCGCATCAGTTAGCTACGTTGTCCAGCCTGGTGGGTGGGACGACGAACGCTTTGTTAGCGGGCAGGTTCAAACTCGCTCGCCAACTGCCCGACGAAGTCGTCGTCAACAGCGATTATCGATTCGTCCCACTAAAAACGTGGTCGGCAGTGCGTGCCCACGGGAAGCGGGTTTCCAATTGCCATAAATACGAAGATCTGTTCGGGAACTATGTTGCCAACGATAGCTGCCTTTTTGGGCTGCTCGATGAGCACAGCGACAACGTTGGCACTGTTCAACTGCGCGTCAAGACACTGAATTCAGGTGCGAAGCAGTGGGTTGTGGCGGAAGCGCAAACGAGAGGTAAAGTGCGTCGTCTGCGATCCGCCGCCTCGTTGTTAGCAAAGGAGCTTTCAGCGGCGGCCGCGACAGAAAAAACGGCCACTCCGTCAGGTATCACTACACCTGACCGTCCGCCGGGCAAGGGCGCTAGGGCATGTTGAGCCCAACATTCGCCGCCGTCGAGGACAAGCCATTCACCATCAACTATTTTCGAAGCGCACGTTTCAGCCGCACCGACGGGTGTCAGACCGGATTCACTGCGTGATAGCCGGCGGTTGTAAATTAAATGCGCCCCCCTCGCCCTTGATCGCCCTCCTCTTGGGCGATTCGAAACTCGGGATGTTCACCATGTCTTTGATTCGCTTCTGCTTTCAGGGTGAGAGAGGCAGCTTTCATCGAACCAACTTGACGCCGCCGCCGGCCACGGCCAGAAAAAGCCAACATTCGCTGACCTCACGGCCCGTTGCTTGCCGCACCGCATCGGCATACGCGAACACCTAGCCGCCGTGCTTCGCCGCCAGGCGATCCCATAGTTCGGGACCGAATGGGCTTGCCTTGTGATCGATCAGAACCCAACCCGTCGGAGTGTCGAGCAATAAATCAATCCGGCCATTGAGCCACTGACCGTTCGCTAATACCGCTTGGACGGGATATTCGGCAGCGACATTCACGTCGCCCCACCGCGCGGCGATCCATTCGTGTAGCGCGCGAATTTGTCGCAGGACATCGGCGCTGCTGACACTCTCATCTACACCAAAGCCGCTCAGGGTGCGCGATACGTCCGCGTCGGTGAAAGCGGCAGGACGATCGCACATCGACGTGGCGATACAGGCGTGAATCGCATTGCCGAGCTGTTCCATGTCAGTTTCGCGGTGAATTGCGATTCGCCGTCCAATCGATATCGATTCACTTGCATGACTGATAGCCATTGCTGAATTCGACGGGTTAAATACGAGCGGCAGTCGGGGAGCGGCAGGAGGCGCGGGTGGAAACCAGCGGATCGAAGTTTTGGTGTTGGCATGAGAGGACTTCTTGTTCTCGTCACCCTGCAAATCCTGATGCATGATTTTCAATTTTTTACCGTTTGGCAAGATGATGTCTTCGTCCTCGCTGGTCGACGCTAACCAAGGCGCTTTGACGACGCTGAGCCAGCCGTCCGCTTTGTCCTTCCCGGAGCGAGCGAACACCATCAGATCGCGAGCACGCGTCATGCTGACGTAGAGGAGTCGCTTCGCTTCCTCGCGCGCGGATTCACGCAGTGCTTGAGCTTCAGGTGTGGCGGCGATCGTGTCGGCAATCCCGCCCATGCTCTGCTGGCCGAAGGGCCACGGCCAATAGCGGATGAAACGATCTTTCAACGGGTTGGCGACATCAAGCGGCGTGAGCGATTTGGCGGTTATAGACCAGAGACCATCTTTCACGGCCGCATTCAAATCGGTCAACACCACGACGGGCCATTCAAGACCCTTGGCACCGTGGTGGGTAATGACCTTAACCGCATCGAGCGCTGGCTCAGCGCGGTAGTCCAGTTTCGCCGTCTGATGCTCGTCGAACCAAAGCATCAATCCCGAAATAGACGCCGCATGGCCACCGCTTTCGCATTGCTCCTCGTACTGGCTAGCCAATTGCAGCAACGCTTCAAGGTTGGCAAGACGTGTCCGTCCCGTGTCGACGTCTTTTGACCAACCCACCACGACGGCCGCAAGATCGCATTCCGTGATCACGGTAAGTAAGGCCTCCTGCGGCGCGAGCAACGGCAAACTAGAGCGAAGCGCGGCGAGCTTTTGAAGCAGCGGATGCGCGCTATCACCGTCGGTTGCCTCTTCCCTCCAGAGGTCAGGTTTGCCGCCACCCTGCAGATATCGCAACCGATCCGCTACCCAGACCTTCGGTTCGCAACTGTCCGCCAACGACAAAATTTCTGCCGTGGCGATGGTGTCCCCGCGGTCCAGCAAGCGCCGGAGACAGGCAGTTGCCAGCGTCGCCTCGGGCGTGCTCAACAAGCCAGGTTCAGACGTCGCCACTGGAATACCGTATGCTGACAAATGGGCGACCGTCGTCGCGACGTGGTCGCCTGAGCGGGCTAGCACCGCAATATCGCCGTAGCGAATATTGCGTAGGGATCGCTGCTCTGTGTCGAACACTTGACAGGCCGCCGCGACCAGTTGTTTCACCCCGGTGGCTAACGCATCGGCCTGCTCCCCTTCGTTGGCTCCGCAGAGAACCCAATTCGCAAAAGCCGCACCCGGAAGTTTCTCGTTCCGACGGGGCGCTAACGCGACCTCCGTGGCCGGTAGTGAATTGGCGAACGCTGGCGTAAACACGGCGTTGGTGAGCGCGACCAATTCAGGCCGCGAGCGCCATGATTCAGCCAGCACCTGTTTCTTTCCGTTCAAAGTCGGAAGGGCAGTTAGCACCGACTTCATCAGCTCGGTGTCGCTGCCGCGGAACCCGTAAATCGCCTGCTTGATGTCGCCCACCCAATACGTTCGTTTCGCAAAGCGAGCGAGCTTTAGAAATAACGCCAACTGAATGGGGCTCGTATCCTGAAACTCATCCACCATCAGCAGATCCAGCTCGTCGGTTAGCACCTCAACCACGCTGGGATGGTCGAGAAGTTTTAAGAGCAGGTGTTCTTGATCCGTGAAATCGAGGACGCCCAGTTCTCGTTTGGTCTCGGTGTAACTTTCAAGCGCACCCATGCACAGTCTGAACATCGTATCGAGATAGGCTCTGATATCGGCATGCAGTCCCGGATCTTCAGCCACGGCACGAGCAACATCGACGATCGGCTCAATCGTTGGGCCGAGTGCGGCCTCGGGTCGCTCCTTCGACAGCTTCAGCCAGTCGCTCCACTTTGCCTCATCGCGATCAAGATCTCGCTTGAACTGGCGCAGAAAGGCCAGATACTTGTTGGTGTTCTGTTTGCCGCCAACCGCTGCCAACTCAATGTCTGGCAGCACCTCATCAATGGCCGTGCGCAGGGCAGGGGTGAGCGGTTGGCGGCGAGGTCTGCCGAAATGCGTTAACAGGTCATCAGCGTTTCGCTTGCCAAACCCTTCAATGCGTACTGGATCGATGTCGTTTGATCGAACATGACCAATGAGCTTTCCGAGCTCGTCGCGCCACGTTTTGGTCAAGCCCAAACGACTGACGATCGGCAAAAACTTAGCCATCGCCGTCGCATCGAATATGGCATCGACCGCCCGTTCTATCAAACGCTTCGCTGGCGCCTCATCCAGCACCTGCTGCTTGGTGGCCAAGCCCGCCTCGAACGCAAATCGCTCCAATAGGGCACCGCATACGCTGTTCACCGTGCCGATTTGCGCTTGTCCCGCCGCGTTCGCGAGACCAAAGCGCCCTTTGCTTAACAAATGCCCCCGGACCCGCTCGCGAAGCTCGGCCGCCGCCCGCTTGGTAAAAGTCGTGGCAATGACACCTGAAGGTCGCGCTGCGCCGCTGGCGAGTTCATTAAAAAGGATTTCGGTTAACCGGTAGGTCTTGCCGCTGCCTGCGCCGGCACTGATGAAGGTAATGTCGGGTCGATGGGTTTTCATTTGCTGTCCCAGCCCGCTAAGGATGCAAATTCGTTGTAACTGACGTTGAGCATTTCTGCTTTCATCGCCTTCTCGGGCGGCTCCGATTCAGCATCAGGCTCAATTCCGTCAATCGCTACTTCAAACAGCCCGCTGTCTATCTGCGCCTTGCGCCATTTCCACGATTCAATGAATCGCAACCAAAGGTATGCCTTGTTTTCTTCATCGGCAGATGGGACAACCCCCCCACGTCAGAATAGAAGTCGCCTCAATAGAAACGCAGTGGGAGGCGCAGATGAAGGAAGACAGTGGCACGATACGGACAAGCATTTAAGGATCGAGCGGTCGCAAGATTGTTACCGCCGGAGAGTATTGCATTGGAAGATGT
>Ga0105047_10020211_pt1 | contig 10242 bp, 8 predicted proteins | sample MAT04_FD_78384 | JGI IMG/M metagenome (GOLD analysis project Ga0105047, IMG submission 78384) | Freshwater microbial communities from Lake Fryxell liftoff mats and glacier meltwater in Antarctica - MAT-04 (megahit assembly) | ecosystem: Environmental > Aquatic > Freshwater > Ice > Liftoff... | reverse complement strand
GGGTTCCGAATATCTGTTTTCAGATGTTGTTTCGCGGATCGAATGCCGTGGGTTATTCGAATTACCCTCCGAATGTGGTGAAGGGATTTGTGAAGCATTCCGCAGAGGCAGGGATGGATATCTTCCGGATCTTTGATTCGTTGAATGATTTGCGAAACATGAAGACCGCCATGGAAGCGGTTCGCGAGACCAAGGCGGTGTGTGAAGGCACGCTCTGCTACACCGGAGATATTCTTGATCCCAAGCGCACCAAGTATTCGCTCAAGTATTATGTGAGCCTTGCGAAGGAGCTTGAAAAAATGGGGGCTCATTTTTTGGCGGTGAAAGATATGGCCGGTTTGTGTCGGCCTTTTGCGGCGCGGGTGCTCATCAAAACTCTTCGCTCGGAGGTGGGGATGCCTGTGCATTTTCACACCCATGACACCAGCGGCGTCAACTCGGCCTCGGCCTTGTTGGCTGCGGAAGCTGGTGCGGACGTGATTGATGCCGCTATTTCCTCCATGTCGGGATCCACGTCGCAACCAAACCTCAACAGCCTCGTGGCCGCCTTGCAAAACACCCCGCGTGCCGCCGGTCTGGATCTGGAGGCTCTCAATGCCTACGCGGATTATTGGGAACAGGTGCGCTCTTATTATGTGCCCTTTGACACCGCCCCCAAAACTGGCAGCGCGGACGTTTATCTTCACGAAATGCCGGGTGGTCAGTTCACTAACCTCAAGGAGCAGGCTGCAAGCATGGGGCTCGGGCATCGTTGGCCGGAAATCGCCAAGTGTTACGCGGAGGTCAACTTGCTCTTTGGGGACATCGTCAAAGTCACCCCCTCCAGCAAAGTCGTCGGCGACATGGCGCTCTTCCTGTTCACACGGGGAATCCGCCCGGCTGATGTGGTCAACCTTGAAGAAGGCACGCCTTTCCCCGAATCGGTAAAAGACATGCTCGCCGGGGGCCTTGGAGAACCCATGGGCGGCTGGCCAAAAGATCTCGTGCGTGTAGTACTCGGAAAAGGCAAAAAGCAAAAGGCCCGGGCCGCCGCGGTGAACTTGCTCACTGTCCGCGAGGAACTCACCACCAAACTCAAACATGCCCCCAACGATGACGAGTTGTTCAGTCATTTGATGTATCCGCAGGTTTTTGCCGAGTTCTCAAAATTCCAGCGCGAATTCGGCGATGTGAGTGTCTTGCCAACACCCGCATTTTTTTATGGGCTGAAACCGGGCGAAGAAATCACTGTGGATATCGAGGAAGGCAAAACGCTTTTTATCAAACTCGTCAACATTGGCGATCCCGACAAGGACGGACGCCGCATCATTTCTTTCGAGCTGAATGGGATGCCACGTGAGGCGACAGCCTTGGACAAATCGGCTCAGGTTACCACCAAAACCCGTGCCAAAGCCAATGCCTCAAACCCTGCCGAAGTGGGCGCCCCGATTCCCGGGATGATCACCGCCTCAGGTCCTGGCGTTGGCTCGCGCGTGAAGAAGGGCGATAAACTCCTCACCCTCGAAGCCATGAAAATGCAAACCACGCTGTATGCTCCCATGGACGGCGTGATTGATGATGTCTTTGCCGGAGTTGGGGATGCGGTGGATGGCGGGGACTTGCTGGTGAAGCTGCGGGCTTAGATCCCCTCCCCATCCAATCCGGTCACCACTTCATTGTATGTGACCGGGGAGACCTTGAGTACAGATTCCAAGGTCGTGGAGTCCATCAGCCGCGTGACCATGTTTCTGGCATCCAGCAAAATCCTCCGAAACCGACAGACGGGCTCTTGGGAACAGGGCCGATAGCCGCTCACCGAAACGCAGGCAATCGGGGCAAGATAGCCATCAAAATGACGAACCACCTCTCCCATCGTGATTTTTCCTGGCTCCCTGGCCAGCACGTAACCCCCGTGCTTTCCTGCCATGCTCGAAACCCAGCCCCCCGCTTTTAATTCCAACATGATGTGTTCCAAAAAGCGCTTGGGGATGTCGTTGCTTCTTGCCAACTCACCAATCGGAATGGGCTTGCCAGGAAAAACATCGGCAAGAGTAAAAAGGGCCCGAAGGGCATAATCCGTGCGCATCGACAATTGCATGCAATCACGATAACAAGAATCGTTATTCGCGTCAAAACCCGTTAACACCTTGCCCACCAGAGGATGTGATTAAAAGCGGGGGAGGAACTCGAGTCAGCATCTCGGTTGCGGGAAAATCACCATCTGGCATCAGAGCGACACTCAACCTCACCCACTTTTCATCACACCACCCGTGCAAAGCTTGAGAATTCCTGATTTGTCAGAGCGTGCCTGGACTGCTTTGCTTGCGGGCTGTGAGGGCTCCCAAAAATAAGTATCATCAGTCGACGCTGGCCTTGTTGGCCTTGGGGGTGGTTTTCGGAGATATCGGAACGAGCCCGCTGTATGCTTTTGAAACGGCGCTGGTGGCGGCGGGAGCAACATCTGCTGCGGCGATTGGGGTGGCGTCACTCATTGTTTGGACGCTCTTTCTGGTGGTGACGCTCAAGTATGTGGCGCTTGTGATGCGGGCGGATTTTGAGGGCGAGGGCGGCATTTTTGCGCTGATGGCGCTGCTTCGGGAATCACCCGTTTTTGGCAAGGCGGGGTGGGGGTTTTTGAGCGTGCTCATTATTTTTGGTGCAGCCCTTTTGTTTGGGGACGGGGCGATCACACCGGCGATTTCGGTGTTAAGTGCGGTGGAGGGCCTCTCCACTTTTGGGTCTGGATTTGCGGGTTGGACCGTGCCCATCACCGTCACCATTTTGATTTTGCTCTTTGGGGTTCAGCGTTTCGGCACGGGGCGTTTGGGTGGGGTTTTCGGGCCGGTGATGGCGGTGTGGTTTCTCTGTCTTGCCGGGTTGGGGCTTGTTCAGATTTTCCTGAGACCAGAAGTTCTCTCCGCACTCAATCCTATGCATGGCATCGGACTTTTGATAAATGGAGGTTGGGGAGCCTGGGCGCTGGTGGGAGCGGTGGTGCTGGCTGTGACCGGGGCCGAGGCGCTTTATGCCGACCTTGGGCATTTTGGAAGACCTCCGATCCTGCAGGCGTGGCGTTGGCTTGTGTTTCCATCTCTCATTCTGAACTATCTCGGACAAGCGGCCCTGGTCTTGCGATTGCCGGAAGCGGCCACGGACCCCAATCTGTTTTTTTTGATGGCGCCGGACCAAACCTTGCGGGTTGGGTTGGTGCTCCTTGCCACGCTGGCGACAATCATTGCCTCCCAAGCGCTGATCAGTGGAGTCTTCTCACTTTCCAGTCAGGCCATTGACCTCGGTTACCTCCCCCGATTTTTTGTAAAACACACGAGTTCCCAATCTCATGGTCAGATTTATATCCCGGTTGTGAATATGCTTCTGGGCATTGCCTGTGTGATGCTGGTGCTCGGGTTTCGAAGCAGCGAGGCGCTTGCCAGTGCCTATGGGATCGCCGTCACGGGTGCGATGGTGATCACCACGGTGGCCTTTGTTGTGGTCGTGCATGTGGTGTGGAGACGACCACTGTGGCAAACCGGGCTTTTGCTACTGGGTTTGTTGGCCATTGACCTGCCGCTTTTTTTGGCCTGCCTGAGCAAGCTGCTGGACGGGGGAATGGTTCCCATTCTTTTGGCAGGGGGGGTTGCGGTGACCATGATGACTTGGCATCGGGGATGGGGCCTTGTGCGGCGAACCATGAGCTTTGGGTCGCTGGGCACGGAAGAGCTTGGTCGCAGGCTGGCAACGGATGAGTTCCAGCGGGTCACAGGGACGCAGGTTTTTGTGGTCCGCAAACCCAGCCCGGAACATGCGGTCGCCTCCATTTTGGAGCAATACCGGAGGGTACGCGTTATCGGTGAGCGGGTCGTGATCTTGCTGCTGGACGCCGGCTGGGAGAGCCCGTTCGCCCGGTGTCTGGACACCTCCATCACAAAATGCGAGGGAGGCCTGTGGGTTATTTACGGGTCGCATGGTTACATGGTCGAGCCCGATGTGCCGGCGATGATGACCCAAGCCAGCGCTCAGGCGGCCGGGGAATTTCCTTTTGAGGTCAAAGACGCCTTTTTCGTGGTGGCCAGGTATGTGATTCTCTCCTGTCCGAAAACCGACATGCCGCCTTGGCAAAGACGTTATTTCGGATTCATGAGCCGCAATATCGCCATCGGCCCCCACGTCCTCAACATCCCCGCAGATCGGCTGATTCTCTACAATTGGCTGCTGCGGCTGGAGCAATAACCGCCGCCTACTCCGGGAGGGTTTCAGCCACGTTGAGGGCATCGATAAAATGACGCAGCGCTCCAAAATTTTTCTTTGGCACAAACACGATGCGGTGGAAGTCGGCGAGGTGGACATCATCCGCTTCTTCACGGAGGGCCGGGCCTTGGATGATAGGTGTCCCAATGATGAAGTCCGCAAATTCAAGGTTTAGTTTTTCCAGAGCCTCAGGGGTCAGCGCTTTGTGAATACGAATCACGATTCGCTGTTGAACCCAGCGATATGACTGAAAATTCCGGTAGAAATTGAGAATGTGCTGAGTGGCGGCCTCGAGGTCATGGGTGATGTAAAACAGGTTGAGGTCATCTGGGGAAATCAGTCCCTGCTCAAGGAGGTCGTTGACAACAAACCGCCGCCAGGTTTCCCAGTAATGGCCATTCGGGCGGTCCAGAAGGACAATGGGCACGATAGGGCTCTTGCCGGTTTGGAGCAAGGTGAGCACCTCGAATCCTTCATCATGGGTGCCAAAACCGCCAGGAAACAGGGCAAAGGCATGTGTCTCCTTCACGAAGTTGAGTTTGCGGGTAAAGAAATATCGAAAGTTGATCAGTTTCGGATCGCCCACGATGACTTCGTTCGCGCTTTGTTCGAAGGGCAGCCGGATATTAAGACCGAAGCTGCGTTCGGCACCCGCGCCTTCCTGGGCGGCACCCATGATGCCATCGCCACCGCCAGTGATCAGCATATAACCTTCCGCCACAATTCTTGCGCCAAAAGCGCGTGCCAATTTGTATTCCTCGGCATCAGGATGTGTGCGGGCACTCCCAAAAACGGCGACTTTGCGAACGCCTTGATATTTGGAAAACACGCTGGCGGCAAACCTCAGCTCGCGCATGACCCGGTTGTAGAGTTTGAGATCCCCGAGGTGGACCTTATCCCTGCCAAAACGCAGCGCCGTTTCGATCATTTCCTCCACCAACTCTGCGTGTTTGCCTGAGGAGACCTCTTCCACGAGGCTCCTGATTCGTTTGTCCTTTGTCCGTTCTCTCATAAAAAATGATTTCCCCATCCTCCGAATGCCAGTCAGGCTATCATATAACGAACCCCCGAAGAAACCATGATCATAGTCATCCGAGCACACGCCACAAGCGAACAAATCGACCACGTCCTCAGAGAAGTGGAAATTCTTGGCTACACGCCCGCCCCGATTCATGGAGTTAATCAAACGGTCGTGGCCGCCATTGGTGATGAACGAACCCATGCCAACCTTGAGTCCCTGACCGCCCTCCCGCAGGTCGAAAGCGTGCTGCGGGTGCAAAAGCGGCACAAGTTGGTGAGCCGGGAGTCTCATCCCGAAGATTCGGTGGTGAATGTGGGCGGCGTGCTGATTGGTGGAGGAAATTTTTGTGTCATGGCCGGCCCCTGCTCGGTGGAAAATGAGGAGCAACTTTTTTCCACGGCGGCGGCGGTCAAAGCAGCAGGCGCAACGATCCTCCGCGGCGGAGCATACAAGCCGCGGACATCGCCCTATGAATTTCAGGGGCTTGGAAAAGAGGGTTTGCGATTGCTGGCGGCGGCGCGTGACCAGACCGGTCTAAAAATTGTGACCGAGGTTCTCAGCGAGCGGGATGTCGAGCATGTGGCCGGGGTGGCTGACATCTTGCAGATCGGCGCCCGGAATGCCCAAAACTTCCAGCTCCTGACTGAGGCTGCAAAAAGCGGCAAACCCATCCTGCTTAAACGGGGAATGAGTGAAAAGATCGAGGAGTGGCTACTCGCTGCGGAGTATATCCTTGCCCACGGGAATCCCAATGTTCTGCTTTGTGAACGCGGAATTCGCACCTTCGAAACCTACACCCGCAACACCTTGGATCTTGCCGCAGTCGCCATTGCAAAAAACGAATCCCACCTGCCGGTGATTGTGGATCCGAGTCAGGGCTGCGGTCGGGCGGACTTGGTTGTCGCCATGTGCTGCGGGGCCATTGCCGTCGGAGCGGATGGTCTGATTATTGAGGTCCACCCCAAACCTGCCGAGGCGATGAGTGATGGACAACAGCAAGTGGATTTTGCGATGTTCGAGAAACTTCGCGCGGCGATTACCCCCTACCTGAAAGCTGCCGGCAAGACGCTCTAAGGCCCTGTCAATAGGGCGAACGATCAAAGAGCGAAAAATACCACGCAAACAGCTTGTCCCCCCCGAAGAGCCACCAGGCAGCCGCCACGGCGAGGAATGGACCGAAGGGAATCCTCGATCCGGATTTGTCGCGCGCAAGGAATATGCCTGCGAGTCCGGCTACACAACCGATGATGGATGACGCAAAGATTGTGAAAAGCACGGCCTGCCAGCCAAGGAAGGCCCCAATCGCCGCAATAAACTTCACATCCCCAAATCCCATGGCTTCCCGCGGAATGGTGATCGTGGTGAGAGTGCCGCGCAACGTCAGGATCGAATCCAAGGGCGTTTCAGTGCCGGAATGGAACAGGCGATCATAACGAAATCGGATCGTTCCCGGCTCCGAGGATTTTCCCTCAATCTCCCAAGCCGAGCACTGGAGGCTCATCTCATCGGTTTCGCGGCTGAAAATATCTTCCCAGCGAAGAACCTCCTCACCAATGGTCAGGTCCGCACGGTCGCCATCCCGTTTCCATTCAAAGACTGAACCCTCGGGGAAATGATGTTTCTTTTTGCCAAAGGCGAGTTTCCCCCCTTCCACAACCAACCAGAGAAGGCCAAACCCCAGCGCCGCCCCGGCCACGGAGAGGCCTGCGGCCTGCCAACGCGAGTCGGTTTGCATCATTTGAGGCAAAAGCACGCTGAGAACCACCCCGGCAATCGTGCCGCCCCACGTGATTTCATCAGGAATAATAAAGTGCTCGATGTCGATAAAGGTTGCGACAATGAGGAGCGAAAGGAAGAGCCAATAAACAGGCGCAAGCGGCAGGTGATAAACCCACCACGCCGCAAAAAAAAGTCCCGCGGTCAGAAGCTCCACCAAAAAGTAGCGGGGTGAGATCTTAGCATGGCAGGACGAACACTTCCCCCGCAGGACCAGCCAACTCACCAGCGGCAGGTTCTCATACCAAGGAATGCTTTTGTTGCAGGCCGGGCAGAACGAACGTTTGGGATTTCCCAAACTGATATTGCGCGGCATCCGGTGGATGCAAGCATTGAGGAACGATCCGACAATGGCACCAAGCACCACAGCAAAGACCGCCAACACGTCCTCTCTCATTCCTTGGGCAGCCCCGCCTCCACGATCTCACAGAGGGCATGAAGCAAAAACTTATGCGCCTCTTGAATGCGGGCCGTGACTTTACTGGGCACGATCAGCTCAATGTCTGCGGCTCCGGCGGTGAATCCGCCATCCCGGCCAAGGAAAGCAATGGAGGTCATCTGACGCCGCCTCGCCTCCTCAATCGCTGAGAGGATGTTCCGGGATTTCCCGCTGGTGGAAAAGGCGATGAGGACGTCCCCCGGCTTCCCATAGGCCCACACCTGCCTGGAAAAAACATCTTTAAAGGCGTAATCGTTCGCAATGGCGGTAAGCAGTCCGGCATCCGAAGCCAAGGCGATGGCAGGATAGGGACGGCGGTCGCCGCTGAAACGGCAGGTGAATTCCGTGGCCAGATGCGCCGTGTCGGCCGCGCTGCCCCCATTGCCACAGGCCAGGATTTTTCCTCCCGCAATCAGGGCGGAAAGCACGGACTCCGCTGCCTTGACGAGCGGGGCCTCCAGGCTGCGAAGGGCCTCCATGGTTTCAAGGGATTCCTCCAGAGAATTAAGAAAGGGAGAACTCATAGGTTGGGAAGTTTGAGGCGCGGGTCGGAATCAATCAACTCCCGAAGCACCGTCCATCCAGATTCATCCATCTGAATAAACAAACGCAGATACACGGAGACGGCCCATGCGGGATAGGAGGAAAGAAGATTCTCCACCGCGGCGACCACTTTCTCACGGGGAGGTTCAGCCGGGAGTTCTTCAATGAGACCTTCCCCATCATGAGAGACCCCTAACGTGTCCAAAAACGCCAAAAGCATCGGCTGCTTGGCCGCAAAAAGCCAACCCTGCAAAATCTCGATGGCCACGTCCGCGTTGGCCTTGCGACTCAACTCCCCGGCCACCCAGGCCAGCCGCTCCGGAATGGCTTTTTTGTCAATAAAGGCAGGCCGCAACTTGCGCCGCCCGGCAAGAACCGCCGTCGCAGATTGAAGAAGTGGACGGTTGGTTTCCCGAATTTCCCCAAGGAGGGACACGGATTGCTCCGGCAACAGGCCGGCAAAGAGTTCAGAGGCAGTCATTTTCGTGTTTTGGCTTACGTCCGGGCGAGGCTGCCGTCAAGACTGGAGCGTTGTAGAGGTCGGCTCGTGAACGCGATTACTCAGCCGGGGACCGCTGGCATCCTGCCGGCATGCCTTTATCGCCTCAGCCACTCAAAATGAGAATTGCTGATCACCCCATGGGCAGGAATTTTCATTTTGTAAAAATTACCCGCCTGCGCTCGGCCCCACTGGGAGCGGCGAATTTATTCGCCGTTCTTAAACTTTCCGCCCCTGCTTTCTTCAGCCGAATGGACGGTTGATTCTGTTGTTGCTTCAAGAGAGAGAAATTCTTGTCTTCAGTCTTCTGTATTGATTTCGGCAGGCGTTCGTATGCCTTCCAGAAGTCGGGGGAGGCGAAAGGCTTCAAAGGTGACGACATTCTCCTACCTCAAATGCTGCATCGGCCTTACGTCCAAGCTGATCAAATCTGCCGTGCGCGATGTCGGCTTCGATGCGCCTATCCCGTTCGGTATTTTATTCGTAGTGTGACCACATGCGGAGAACTTTCACGACACGCTCATCTTCATAAACCTGATAGACTAGCCAGTGCTGGATGTTAAGTGCAAAATCTCAAGATCGAGCGCACGCTGTGTGGAGGGAAGAAACCCGGCAGCAAAGTGCCGTGGCTACAAACGCAAGGCGTCCCGATCACGCCTGCGCTCGTTGTAGCCGCCCCACTCTGCTGGGGCGTATTCGCGGCGAAGCCGCCACATATTGCCCTTTTGCAACTTTCGGGCATGCGCCCGATACGATTTATGGTGTCGCTTGGATGTGACTTGGGTTGCTGTTGAAGACAAAATGTCCCCATGCGTGTCATTAAGCCGAAAACGGTTAAAGCTTGGGCGGATGCGCATCCGGGTGCGAAATCTTCTCTCGTGAATTGTTTTGTCGCTGGCTACGAGAGTTCGCAGCAGACGACGCTCGAATCGCGCCCGCGGGTTCCCCTGGAAAATCTCAAATATCTTCTCGAAGAAAATGGAATGACAGCGGTGGACCTTTCCCGGTTGCTTGGAACCGACCGCACTCTGGGAGCCAAAATTCTCCGTGGTGAGAGAAACCTTACCGTCCCGCATCTGCGCATTCTTTCCGAGAGGTTCAGGGTGAGCCCGGCGCTGTTTATCTGATCTCATTATCCCAAAGTTGACACGGCAGTTCAGTGGGTGGTCGAACTCCGCCATTTTCGGAATTTCCAACCTTTGCGAGCCTGAATGAATCGATCCTCGAGTTTTTACGTCATCTCGATTTCCATCAAAATTCAAAACCCGGCAATCCGGCAACCAGAACCCTTTCTTTCAGGTTCTAGAAATCTTTGCCGGTGATTGATGCACAGATCCGCGGAATGCAAATCCCCGGTGCAAACAACAATCACCGAATCCTTAAGCGTAGTCATTGAGCAATTCTCATTTTTGAGCGAGCAGGGAGGAATCTTGCTGAAATCGGCGAATTTATTCGCCGAACCAAAAAAGCGCCGGGCAAAGTCCGGGAAGCATAAAAGTGACGACTGAAGATCGCCGATCCCAGTCGGCCCGCGCAGAGGGTTTTTTCAAAATGAGAAGTGCTCGTTCTCCCTCGACAGCAATTGCCTGGACGCGTTAGCAATACGTTCAGTGAAATCCCGCAGCGCGACATTCTTTTTGAGGTTGGCCAGCACGTTGGGCCTTTGGGGCTTGATTGCGGCTTCAGTGGTGGTTGGGAGTGCCTATGGTTTTTTTGCGATTATTTTCCTCATGTCGC
>Ga0105047_10020210_pt1 | contig 10242 bp, 12 predicted proteins | sample MAT04_FD_78384 | JGI IMG/M metagenome (GOLD analysis project Ga0105047, IMG submission 78384) | Freshwater microbial communities from Lake Fryxell liftoff mats and glacier meltwater in Antarctica - MAT-04 (megahit assembly) | ecosystem: Environmental > Aquatic > Freshwater > Ice > Liftoff... | reverse complement strand
TGTCAGCGCTTTTGATCGCCGCACCGCGCGGAGGTGCTGCCCCATCAAACGTTACCGGAAGAATGCGGCTGCGCGCCGCGGCGCGATGTTCCATGCGCGAGACCACTTCCTGGCCGATGTAGCAGCCCTTGCTAAAACTCACCGCCCTCAACTGGTCGAAATTCGCTTCATGGGGAAACAACTCGCCGGAACCGATATCGCCATCACTGTCGGCAAGCCCCAAGGCAATGCGTGCCGCGTCATAGCCGGTGCCCGCCGGCAGCTTGCCCTTTTCGGCAATCACACGCCACCCGATAAACGATGTGCGCGGGTCCGCATAGGCCGTCATCCCTTGGGGGCGCTCCGGCGAAACGCCAACTTCCAAATCCTTGCGTTCGGCAATCGCAACCTTCGCCCGCAGCCGGTAAAACATCAGCCGCTTCGTAAGCTCCTCAAGCTGCGAGGCGGCGCAATCCAGCAGATAGCCTTCAGCCGTTTTCAGCACAAAGAAATCAAACAGGATTTTCCCCTGCGGGGTGAGCAGGGCACCGTAGCGCGCCTCGCCTTCAGCCAGCCCCAGAACATCCGCCGTCACCAGATTATGCAGGAAATTCTCGGTTTCGGCCCCTTCAAGGCTCAGAACCGCCCGCTCGTGTCGCACCTGCATTAAAAAGCTAGAATTCGCCATCAGCACCATTTACGGTTGCTTTGTGCCACAATCAAGGAAGCTCGATGAAACGCAGGGCTGATCTCATTCTCAAGGGGGGAACCCTCGTCAATCATGATGGGGTGGGAGCCCGCGATCTGGCCATCTCGGAAGGCCGCATTGTGGGGCTGGGCGATCTCAGCGAATTCGCCGCCGCCGAGACCCTGGATTGCAAGGGCCTGCACATCCTCCCCGGCGTCATCGACAGCCAGGTGCATCTCCGCGAACCCGGCCTTGAACACAAGGAAGACCTGGAATCCGGTGGCCGCGCCGCGGTCATGGGCGGCGTCACCAGCGTCTTCGAAATGCCCAATACCAAGCCGCTCACCGTCACCGCCGCGGCACTGGCCGACAAGGTCCGCCGCGCCACAAACCGCATGTATTGCGATTTCGCCTTTTACATGGGCGGCACAAGGGAAAATGTGGCCGAGCTTGCCGCCTTTGAAAAGCTGCCGGGCTGCGCCGGGATCAAGGTTTTCATGGGCTCGTCCACCGGAGAATTGTTGGTCGAGGATGATGAGGGTGTGGCCCGCATTCTGGCGCAAACCAATCGCCGCGCCGCCTTCCATAGCGAGGATGAATACCGCCTGCGCCAGCGCGTAAATGAACAAATCGCCGGCAACCCCGCCAGCCATCCCGTCTGGCGCGATGCCGAAGCCGCAAGGCTCTGCACCGAACGCCTTATCCGCATCGCGAGGCGCACCGGAAAACGCATTCATGTGCTCCACATTTCAACCGCCGATGAAATGTCGCTGCTCGCCGCAAACAAGGATGTGGCAACCGTCGAAGTAACCCCCCATCACCTGACCCTGTCCTCCGACGATTACGGAAGGCTCGGAACCCTGCTGCAAATGAACCCGCCCGTGCGCTCCATCGAACATCAGCGCGCCATCTGGCAAGCCCTCCAATCCGGCGTGGTGGATATCCTCGGCTCCGATCACGCGCCGCATACGCTGGAAGAAAAAGCTAAGCCCTATCCCGCCTCGCCCTCCGGCATGCCCGGCGTGCAAACCCTGGTTCCCATCATGCTCGATCATGTGAACAAGGGCCGCCTTTCCATCGAACGCTTTGTTGATCTCACCTCCCGTGGCCCGGCGCGCATTTTCGGCATCGCGCAGAAGGGCCGCATCGCCGAAGGCTATGATGCCGATCTCACCATTGTTGACCTCAAGAAAAAACGCGTCATCGAAAACAAGTGGATTGAAAGCAAATGCCGCTGGACGCCCTATGACGGCTACGAAGTCACGGGCTGGCCGCAAGGCACCTTTGTGCGTGGCCAAAAAGTTATGTGGGAAGATCAAATTTTAGGTAAAGCCGGGGGCCAGCCCGTTAATTTTCTGGAAGCATTGCCTGCGCTAAAGGACACCGCATGACCGACAGTTTCCGCGCCATCCAGATTTCCAAAACCGATCAGGGCCAGCAGGTTCAATTCGTTCAATTGACTGAAGCCGATCTCATGGAAGGTGATGTGACAGTGGCCGTCAGCCATTCTTCGGTGAATTACAAGGATGGCCTGGCGATCACCGGCAAGGCTCCCATCATCCGCAAATTCCCTTTGATCCCCGGGGTTGATTTCGCCGGAACGGTCACCAAGTCTTCCCACAAAAACTGGAAGCCCGGCGATCAGGTCATCCTTAATGGCTGGGGCGTCGGCGAACAGCATCATGGTGGCTTTTCTGAAATGGCCCGCGTCTCCGGTGACTGGCTCGTGGCCGTGCCGAAGGGATGGACCTGTGCGGATACCATGGCCGTGGGCGTTGCCGGCTACACCGCCATGCTCTGCGTCATGGCTTTGGAAGAGCAGGGGGTAAGACCTGGTGACGGTGAAATCCTGGTGACAGGCGCCGCTGGTGGCGTCGGCACGGTTTCCATCGTTCTTCTTTCCAGGCTTGGCTTCAAGGTCGCGGCCTCCACCGGCCGCCCGGAAGAAGCCGAGTTCCTGAAGAAACTTGGCGCCTCGACTATCATCGACCGCAATGAATTCAACGTGCCCGTAAAGGCACTCGCCAAAATGCGCTGGGCCGGCGCCATTGATTCCGTGGGCTCCACCACGCTCGCCAATGTCATTTCGCAAATCAACAATGACGGCACCGTTGCTGCCTGCGGCCTGGCCCAGGGCATGGATCTGCCCACCTCGGTGGCACCCTTCATTCTGCGCGGCGTGAAATTGATCGGTGTCAACTCCGTCACCACGCCGCTGCCGCGCCGCCAGCAGGCCTGGAACCGCATCGCCCGTGATCTTGATCTTAAGGCCCTTGCCGCCCTCACCACCCATGTGAAGCTGGATGATGTGCCGCGCGTGGCCGCTGACATTGTTGCGGGCCAGGTGCGTGGCCGCGTTGTTGTGGATATCCGCTAGATCATGGATTTGACCCTGATCATTGCTGGTGTCGCCATAGGCCTTGCCATGTCGGCGCCGCTGGGCCCGGTCAATCTCATCGTCATTCGCACCGCGCTATGCCACGACTGGAAGGTGGCGTTTCTTGCTGGCCTCGGCGCCGTGCTCGCCGACGTGCTGATCGCCGGTATTGCGGCCTACGGCATTCAATCGATATCGCATCTCATCCTGAACTACGCAAAATTCCTGCAAATTGCTGGCGGGCTTTTCTTGATCATCTTCGGCATCCGCACGGCGCGAACCCATCTTGCCGCCAGCGATCTCACCAGCGGCCCCCATTCCGCCAAGTTCGGCCTGACCTTTTCCTTGTCGGTCACCAATCCGGGTCTTGTCCTGGGCTATCTCGCCATTTTCAGTTCGCTGAGCGTGCATCTGGCTCTTGGCACGTCGGCCTACCGGCCGGCTATCGTTGTTCTCGGCATTGCCTTGGGTAGCGCGCTGTGGTGGCTGCTGCTGAGTTTCTTCATTGGCCGGCTGAAAACGCGGCTTGGCCATTCGATGCTTGACCGCATCAATCGCTGGTCAGGAATTCTGGTCGCCGCCTTCGGCTTCCTCTTGCTGTGGAAAGCTTTTGACTGATTACTGCTTGGTCTGGGCGATGGAGAATTCGCCGCCCCGGATACGGTCGGGCAGTTTAGCGCACATCACCGCCACCGGCTCCTCACCATAGGTGGCAACCATGTCCGAAAGGGCTGCGAAGATCGCCGCCGTGGCAATGCAATCCGGATCCAGCCCCTCGTAAACCGCCTCTTCCCAAGCATCGAGGATGTAGCGAAGCGCCAAATGCTTGGCCTCCGCCGGATAGGTTGCGGGCACCGGTTTAGTCCGAAATTTCAGCATAACAGTCTTTTCAATTGAGGCATTCGTCCCCGCCCACAGCGCTATTCCACCAGCTCCGCATTCGTTAATTCACCATAGCAAAGGTGCCGCGTTCCGCGACTCGTTCCTTAAAAAAGGGTTAATATGAACAGCGAGCTTTGAGTCAAAACCCTAGCAGGGTCCTGGCCCGGGCAATGGCCTCCCGGACATTGGGAACAAAATCAAGGGAATCGAGCTCCAAAGGGGCCACCCATCGGGTGTCCAAAGCATCGCTGGAAGCATGCGCCTCGCCAAACCGCCACACTCCGCCATAGCAGGCGATGGCATAATGGAAAGCGGGCGTCTCCCGGATGATTTCATAAAGCCCGACGAAAGCGGTGAGATCAGCCACCACACCTGATTCTTCCAGCAGCTCTCGCTCCGCCGCCGCCAAAGCCGTTTCGCCGAACTCGACATGGCCACCGGGCAGGCTCCACAGGCCAAAGGGCGGCTTGGCCCGTTGAATGAGCAGCACCTTCCCATCTTTCCAGACGCAGGCCGAAGCCCCAAGCTTGGGCAATTGTTGAAGGGCCGTCATCGGGTTATGCTAGCTCCATGTGTGGCCTCTATAGTTTCAGGAAATCTGCGGAAGAAACAAGATCACTGCTCCACTATCTGGAGGAGCTCAATTTCCGCCCCGCACCTATGTGGCCCCTCAAAGCCCTATCGCCATCGTCCGCGAGGAAAACAATGAACGGCATTTCGCCCTTGTGCGCTGGGGCTTCATCCCCTCCTGGGTGAAGGAAATCAAGCCGGGCAAGCCCCTGATCAACGCGCGCAGTGAAACGCTGCTGGAAAAGCCCTCATTCCGGAATGCCATTAGGCGCCGCCGCTGCCTCATTCCCGCCGATGGCTATTATGAATGGCTGGGTGATGTGCCGGGCAAGAAAATTCCCTACTTCATTCACCGCCCCGATCACAGCCTCTTCGCCTTTGCAGGCCTGTGGGAACATTGGCTGGGGGCCGATGGCTCCGAACTTGAAACCGCCGCCATCATCACCACCGCACCAAACAATACGCTCGCACAAATTCACGATCGCATGCCCGCGCTCATGCAGCCGGAAAAATATGCCCAGTGGCTGGATGTCAGAAATGTTGACGCAGGGGAGGCGGTGCAATTCCTGAAACCGGCGCCCGACGATTATTTTGTTTTTGAACCGACCGACATTGCCCGCAACGCCCCGCCGCCCAGGCCCAAGGCCCAGCTCTCCCTCTTTTAGCCTGCGCTCAGTTCGCCTGTTTGTCCCGCATGGCCTTCAGCCTATCGGCGATGCTTGTAAGGCCGCCGGCAAAAACTTCATTCAGGTCATCCGTGCTGGTGTTCGATTTCCGCTCAATGCGGGTTAAGCGGCTTTCTAGGCTCGCCATCTCCACCTTGCTGGCTGCCAGGCACTTGGCTTCAAGCTCCTGCAGCCGGCGCTCCTGGCTTGCGGCAGCTTCGCGCATGTCGGCTTCAATTTCGTGTGCCAGAGCTTCAATCTTCTGGTCGACCTGCTTGGTCAACTCGTCGATTTTTGTGTCGATCACCAGAAACATCTCGGAAAGCATTTCCTGGTGCGATGCTGCTGATTTCTGCAGTTCCTGCTGCACGAATTCAGCCTGCTCGCGGTTCTGGTCCTTGCTGTCCAGAGATTTGGCAACGAGTTCATCGATGGTGTGGGAAAGTGTCGACCATTTCCGTTCGAGTGCCCGCAATGCCTGCTGAACCTCGCGATCCGATTCTTCGAGGATGGTGATAACCTCCTCGAACATCGCATCATGCAATTTGTGCGTGGGGCCAACCAGCAGCTTGCGGATGTTGGCAATCGCCACCGCCGGATCCGTATCATCCGCCATCGCCGCCAGCACCTTTTTACTCATGCCAGGTTTGGCGTACTGCACCAGTTTGGCGCCGAATTGCCCGGCAATGTTGAAAAACGGCGCTGGCTGGGCCGGCCTGTCTGAAAGGCGCAACTCACCCGGTCTTTTCTCCGTCTCGCTCGTTAATCTGGCTGAAAATGCCTTGTCGAATTCGTCCCGTTCGTTCTTGCTTGGTAGTGGATTCACGTCGCTCTCCCCGAGGTCAGTTACTGCCGTCCACTTGTCTTTGCTCGAAACCCGCCGAAATCCCGATCGTTAACAATGCTTAATATCAAATAAACATCGTTAACAATCCAGCGACCGCTCGGATGTTAGTAAATTATTAACCTTAACGGAGATCATTTCCACAGCAAGATCATGCCCGAATCAAGGCGGACACCTCAGAATCTGTCAAGACTCTTGCCAAAGCTGGTCACCGGATTGACCGCGTAGCCCAGGCGCTCATAGAAGCGGCCAGCCTTTTCATTCTCGCTGCGCACCATCAGGTTGATTTTCCACACGCCGAGCGCGCGCAGCCAGGCCTCGGCCGCGGCAACGGTGGCCTTGCCAAATCCGCGTTTCTGGAACGCCGGATCAACCGCGAGATAGTAGAGAACACCCCGGTGCCCGTCGTGGCCAACCATGACCGAAGCAACAACGCGCTCCTCGAAAATGCCAACCAGAACCGTTGATGTTGCGCCTTCTCGCGCAAATTGAATGTCCTTATATGGATCATTCCAGGGCCGTGTTAATTCGCAAGCCTTCCAAAGGCTTACGACGCTTTCCAGATTCACATCCTGAAGTTCGCGGAAGGCGAGGCTCACGGCAGCACCTTGCCGGGATTCATGATGTTGGCGGGATCGAAAAGTTTTTTAAGATCGCGCATCATCTGCAATTCAACCGCTGTTTTGATCTCCGGCATGTGATGCTTCTTCAGGCGTCCGATGCCATGCTCGGCGCTGATCGAGCCATCAAATTTCAGCACCACGTCGAAAACCACCGCGTTCATTTCATTCCACAGGTCGAGATATTTTTTCTTGTCCATGCCCAGGGGCTGGCTCACGTTGAAATGCAGGTTGCCGTCGCCCATGTGCCCGAACGACATGACCCGCGCCTGCGGCATGAAGTTTTCCACCGCTTTTGTGGCCTCGACGATGAATTGTGGAATTCTTGAGACGGGCACCGAAACATCATGCTTGATCGAGCCGCCCTCGAATTTCTGCGATTCGGGCATCAGCTCCCGGATGGCCCACAGCGCCTGCCGCTGGGCCTCCGATTGCGCCACCGTGGCGTCCGTCACCAGCCCCCGCGTCATGGCCTCTTCCAGGATCGCTTCAAAACTGCCAGCAACGGGATCCGCCAGTTCGCTCAGCGCATACCACGCGGAAAATTCCGCCAGGGGATTGTTGATCCCCATGTGCTTCACGGTGAAATCCATGGCAATGCGCGGCAGCAGCTCAAATGCCACCACCCGGTTGCCGCTCATCTCCTTGGCCAGCGACAAGAGATCAACCGCCGACTGGGGGGAGGTGACCGCAATGAACGCCGTCTCGTGGCTGCGGGGTTTGGGGTAAAGTTTCAAAACCGCCGCGGTGATCACGCCAAGCGTGCCCTCCGCCCCGATAAACATGTTCTTGAGGTCATAGCCCGTGTTGTCCTTGCGCAGGCGCCGCAAGCCATTCCACATGCGCCCGTCCGGCAGCACGACTTCCAATCCCAAGCAAAGGTCGCGCGCATTGCCGTAGGCCAGCACATTGAGCCCACCCGCGTTGGTGGAAAGATTGCCGCCGATCCGGCACGAGCCTTCTGAAGCAAGGCTCAGGGGAAACAGCCGCCCCGCCTCATCCGCCGCATCCTGTACCGATTTCAGCGTGGCCCCGGCCTGCACCGTCATGGTGCAATCGGCGGCATCCACGTTCAATATTTTCGTCATGCGGTCGAGTGACAGCAGCAATTCATGGCCATCTTCAAAAGGAATCTGCCCACCCACCAGACCCGTATTGCCGGATTGAGGAACAATGGCCGTCCCCGTTTCGCTGGCGAGTTTCAGGATGCGTGAAACTTCCTCCGTGTTCGCGGGCCGCATCACCAGCGGCGATTTCCCCACCCAGATCTCGCGCCATTCCGTCATGTAGCCCGCCATGGAGGCGGCATCGCGGATGGCATGCTTCTCGCCCACGATGGCGGCGAACTGGTTCAAAAGCTCTGGTGTCATGTCTTGGGCCTCGGGGCCGCAGCGCGGCGTAAACGGTCATTGATGGCTTCCCCCAGTCCCTCATGCGGAATGGGCGCAACCGCGATGGCTTTCACGCCTAAGCCATCCAGCTCGTGCAGCATGCGGAAGAGATTGGCGGCAGCTTCCACGACATCTCCCCGCATCGAAAGCGTGTAGGGGCCATGGTCATGGGCGCCGAAGCCCAGATAGCTTTCCCCCTTATGTGGGGCCGCTGCATCAAGGCGCAAAAAAGCCTGCGGCGCATAATGGCTTTCCATCTGCCCCGGCGAATGGGGCTGCGCCGAATCCGCTTCAACCTCAAGCTCATGGCCGAGCACCTGCTCAATATCATCGCGCGATAGTCCGCCGGGCCGCAGCAGCGTAGCGCGCGCGCCCATGAAACTCACAACCGATGACTCAACCCCAACAGAGCAGGGCCCGCCATCCAGGATAACGGCCACTTTCTTGCCAAGCCCTCGCTTCACATGCGCCGCCGTCGTGGGACTCACGCGCCCTGAAATATTTGCGCTCGGCGCAACTACAGGCCGGTCAACGGCGCGCAGCAGTTCCAGCGCTAAGGGATGATTGGGTACCCGCAGCGCAATGCTCGAAAGTCCCGCCGAGGCCAGCAGCGAAACCGGGCAGCGCGCCGCGCGCGGCACCACCACGGTCAAGGGGCCCGGCCAAAACGCCGCCACCAGCTTTTTCGCCTCCGCTGGAAACACCCCCAGCGCGAAGGCCGCCTCGGCAGCATGAACATGCGAGATCAGCGGATTGAAATTGGGCCTGCCCTTGGCCGCAAACAGCTTGGCCACCGCCGTGTCGCTCGTTGCATCAGCGCCCAGCCCATAAACCGTCTCCGTCGGGAAGGCGACAAGCCCGCCTTTTTTCAAGGCCTCGGCGGCCGCATTTATTTCAGTGGAATTCGTCATGGAAGCCGCTCTATAGCAGGCGCATGAATACACTTCTATACACCCATCCCGCCTCCCTTAATCATCTCACGCCTGAAGGCCACCCCGAACGGGTAGACCGCATCAAGGTCATCAACAAAATCCTCGAATCGCCCCATTTTGCCGACCTGAAACGTCAATTGGCGCCACTCGGCAAGGAAAAGGATATCCTCCGCGCCCACAGCGAGGATCACCTCCGCCACATCCTTTCCATGTCCCCGGAAGAGGGGGTCGAATATGTCGATCCTGATACGGTGATGTCGCCCGGTTCCCTCGAAGCCGCGCTTCGCGCGGTGGGTGCTGCCACCGCCGCCGTCGATGCCGTCTTCACCGGCAAGGCGGATAACGCCTTCTGCGCGCTCCGCCCGCCTGGCCACCATGCGGAATCGCGAAAGCCCATGGGCTTCTGCCTGTTCAATCAGGTGGCCATCGCCGCCCACTATGCCCGCAGCCGCTATAGCGCGGAGCGGGTGGCCGTGGTTGATTTCGATGTCCACCACGGCAACGGCACCCAGGAAATCTTCTGGTCCGATCCCGACCTGTTCTATGGCTCCACCCATCAGATGCCGCTTTATCCGGGTTCCGGTGCTGCCAATGAAACCGGCGTCGGCAATATCTTCAATGCGCCGCTCCGCGCCGGCGATGGCAGCGTGCAATTCCGCGACGCCATGCGCAGCATCATCCTGCCGGCCCTTGATGATTTCGCCCCCGATCTGGTGCTCATCTCGGCGGGCTTTGATGCCCACCACGCCGATCCGCTGGGCAGCCTGCAATTGAGCGAGGAGGATTTCGCCTGGGCCACCCTGGAACTCATGGGTGCGGCGGACGCCCATGCCGATGGCCGCGTTGTGTCCGTTCTGGAAGGCGGCTATGATTTGCAGGGACTGGCGGCATCCGTTGCCATCCATGTGCAGGCCCTCATGCGGGGCACCGACGCACTGGACCAGGACGATGACGAGGATGATGAGACATGACAAAATTTCCGGAAATCGCCGCACTGCCTTTCGAAAAGGCTTTGGCCCAGCTTGAGGAAATCGTCTCGAAGCTCGAATCCGGCAAGGTCGACCTCGAACAGTCCATCGCCATCTACGAAAAAGGCCAGGCCCTGAAAGAGCATTGCGAAAAGCAGTTGAAGGATGCCGAGGCCCGCATCGAAAAAATCACCCTGAAGCCCGATGGCAAGCCGTCGGGAACGGCGCCGCTGGACGTGGAGTGACACGCCAGCGCCTCGATGAACTCTTGGTTCAGCGCGGGCTCTATTCCTCCCGCTCGCGGGCCAGGGATGCCATCGCCCGCG
>Ga0105047_10020208_pt1 | contig 10243 bp, 12 predicted proteins | sample MAT04_FD_78384 | JGI IMG/M metagenome (GOLD analysis project Ga0105047, IMG submission 78384) | Freshwater microbial communities from Lake Fryxell liftoff mats and glacier meltwater in Antarctica - MAT-04 (megahit assembly) | ecosystem: Environmental > Aquatic > Freshwater > Ice > Liftoff... | reverse complement strand
TGTTCTGATCTCTTTGATGACTTTTTTCTGCGCGTTGGTGAGTTCAAAAGCAAGTTTTGTCTTATAGAAGGTGTTAAAATATTCACCTATTATACTGAATGGGGCACTTTTGTATTTGTATTGCCGGTAAATTTTACTTTGGAGCAAACGAATCTTAACATAAAAGAACTCTTCAAATTTAATTCTGTTGGTGGCCAATTCTTTTTGGCTATCATTCTGAGGGAAATGTATCCATTGCAGTGCATTATATCTGCTGCATATCTTCAGTTTATCTATCACATAAGGAGGGAGTGTCTCAGGTAAATCAGCCTCAGATATGGTTAACAAAAGAGCTTTGATGATCTTTCTTCTGGCTTTACTGTCGAGGCCTTTTCCATCCATTTTTTCAGTACTGCTGTATACGGGATCAAAGGTTTTTGCAAGGGATACTGCTGCATCTGCAATCAGTTCCATTTCGGGGTGAGCAATGGTTTTCTTTCCGCTGAAAATAGTCACACGGCCATAAACGATATACTCTTCACCCACTTTTAAAGTCTTATCTAGCCAGGTTGCTCCCTGAAACCAAACCAATTCCAGAAATCCTGAACTGTCCTTAAACATACCTGTAAGTCTGGATCGGTTGGATTTACTTTTAATCTTTTCTAGGCTTACCAGTGTCCCTTTCAGTTGTATATTGTCTCCGTCTGTGTGAATATCTTTGATCAGATGAAAAGTAGTACGGTCAATATATCTGAAAGGAAAAGTAAAAAGCAGGTCATAAACGGTGTGGATGTTGAGTTCCTTGCGAAAAGTCTCTCCTCTTGCAGGGCCAATGCCTTTGACATATTCTATAGAAGTATCGAGTATGTTTTGTTGATTTGCCAAATTATCGGTCTGTTATAGCATCTGTTCGTGCAAAAGTATTAATTTTGCTCCACTAATTATAATAATGGATAGCAAGAGACAGTTGCAGGTAGCGGAGATGATCAAGAGAAATTTTGCTCCGATTTTTCAGGAGCATGGCATATACATTTATGGCAGCGCATTTGTTACAGTTACTTTTGTAAAAATAACGCCTGACATGGCTCAGGCAAAAGTTTATCTAAGTATATTTAATGCCGATGATAAAGAAGCGGTTCTAAAGAAAGTGGTCAATCATACCCATCTCTTAAAGCAAGCCCTTGCTGCAAGAATTAAAAATCAGGTAAGACGAATACCGTCCATTTTCTTTTATTTTGATGAAACTATTGATGAAATGTACAAGGTAGATACTATGTTTAAAAATCTGAAAACAATGTACCCCGAATCTATGAACGAAGAAGAGTAACTTCATCTTAAGTATATTTTAAATGCCATAATGTATCTGAAAAATGTACTTTTTTAGATTTCCATTTTTAAATATTTCCAATATTTATTTGCCCGCTGTATAATAAGACCTTTATAAACGGGTTTTAATAGTTGATTTTTTCATTTGGTTGAAATTTTATTGGTTTCGCTTGAGTAAATTATTTTAATACACATTGTATAAGATATGTGAAGCTATTTTTATTTAAAATTATTTTATATGTGTATGTAGAACAAAAACAGTAATATGCATTTTAGTTGTGAAAATTGTCTTTTGTTCAATCAAAATTCTAATGCATAAATACTAATTTAAATCATATTTGATACTAATATTAATCATATTTTAATGGTGTGAATCTCTCTAATCTTGTATCGTATTTCGATAACAACAAAAACATAATACATCATGAGACATTCAAATTTATTTTCAAAAATTTTATTAGTCCTTCTCTTCGGAGGAATGTTTACTCTGGCTCAGGGCCAAACAAAATTTGCAGCTAAAAATACGGTACAATTATCCGTTTCCGGCACATCCACTATGCATGATTGGGTGATGAAAGCCAGCAATGGAGATTGTAGTGCTACATTGCAGGTAGACGGAGATGGAAATCTTAAAGACATTACAGCAATGAGTTTTTCTGTAGTATCCAAAGCTTTAAAAAGCGGTAAGGATGGTATGGATAAAAATGCATACAAAGCATTAAAGATAGATAAAAATCCAAACATAACAGCAACATTGAAAAGTGCGGATGTCACTATGAAAGATGGTAAAAATTTCGGTATTAAAGCCATTATCAGTCTTAGTATTGCTGGCAAAACTTTAGAAACAACCCTTGATGCCACGGCAAAAAAAATTAATGACACCAGTTTTTCTATCAAAGGAGAGAAAAATATCAGTATGAAGGATTTTGATATGAAACCACCTTCTTTTATGCTTGGTGCGGTAAAGACAGGCAATGATGTAGTCTTAAGTTTTGATTTAGTATTAAACCAATAATTTTTTAAACAATAATTTCTTAACTTTTAATAATAAGCATTATGAAATCCTTTCTAAATTTCTTTAACCTTGTTTTGGTAACACTTTTAGTTACTAATCTATCAGCTCAGATTCAATATACAAGAGCTAATAATCAAGATGGTTTGCACGTATTCGAACCATCAAAAAATGACATGACTGAATATACCGGATTTAAACTTCATATCGGTGGCGCGTTTACTCAGGGATATCAAAACCTTTCACACGAAAATTCTGATACCATAACAGTTGTTACAAGAAAATTATATAAGATGAGTGGAGGATTCAACCTTGCTCAGGCCAACCTTAATTTTGATGTTCAGTTGGGAGATGGTATCAGAATGTTTCTTGAAAATTATATGGCTGCAAGACACCATAATGAATTTTGGGTAAAAGGCGGTTATATTCAGATAGACAAATTGCCTATGTTTGGCAACCCTGAATGGTATACCAAATACTTTAGAGTAAAATTAGGTCACATGGAGGTGAACTATGGTGATCAGCACTTCAGAAGATCAGATGGTGGTAATACTATATTCAACCCTTTTGCAGAAAACCATATTGTTGACCAGTTCGCTACTGAAATTGGTGGTGAAGTGTATGTATTTCCTGCGGATGGATTTATGCTTATGGCAGGTATGACAGGAGGTCTCATCAGAAATGATATCTTCGATTATAGTACAAATCCAGCTGGTGCAGTGCAAAAAAGAAATCCAGCAATATTGCTTAAGGCAGCTTATGATAAACAACAATCTGAGGACCTGAGGTTCCGATTGAGTGCATCAATGTATACAAATTCAGAAACTCCAAGATCTACCATTTATAGCGGTGATAGAACAGGATCTAATTATTATGGAGTAATGGAAAATACAGCATTTAATGCGGCTTCTAATTTTTCCAGTGGAAGGTTCAGTCCGGGTACTTATAATTCTGTGACAGCTATTATGATCAACCCATTTGTCAAGTATCAAGGAGTTGAATTATTTGGGTCATATGAAATAGCAAATGGTAAAGCAATCACTGAAACGGAAGACAGAAAAACCACACAATTAGCATTTGAAGGTGTTTTTAGATTTTTGTCCAATGAACAAGCTTTTATCGGAGCAAGATACAATACAGTTACCAGTAGACTTTCTGGCTATACTACTGATGTGGATATTACACGCCTAACATTTGCAGGAGGTTGGTTTCCTACCAAAAATCTTCTTTTGAAGGGTGAATATGTAACACAGGATTTTGAAGGATTTAAAGGTAATGATATCAGAAATGAAGGAAAATTCAGTGGAGTTGTAATTCAAGCTGTAGTTGGATTTTAGTTCTGTTTTTATATTAAAGATGACATTTAATAGCATAAATAAATAATTCATAAGTTGGATCCGGTGAAACATCGGATCCAACTTTTTTTTTTATTAACATTAAATGAAATTGTATAAATTTGCTGTATGTTCCAATTGATTTCCAATGTATTTTTTATTGCAAGCCTGACCATCATTAGTTTCTATTATGATGGCGAAAATCCAAAACAAGAAATTTGGTTGGTCAAAAGCAATAGTAGCCTAAAGGTTGATGGTAAAACAAATATTAATAGTTTTAATTGTGTCGTGACTTCATACGGGAAAATAGATACTTTGAAAATTTTCAGATCTTCCATCATGAGCGAACAATGTAGCGTGGAAGGTAAGCTAATAATTGAAATAGAAAACTTTGATTGTCACCACAGGATCATGACAAAGGACCTCCAAAAGACGCTTAAGGCGCACACCTATCCTTCCATGATCATTGATATCAAATCATTTTCTAAGATTCTTTCGTCAGTCACACACGCTTCTGTCATCACAGGTAAAGCAGATATTACCCTGGCTGGTGTAGTGAAAAACTACATCATTAACTTTTCATACCGACAGATTGGGCCTGATTATGCAGAACTAATAGGCACCAGAGCCATTTTATTTTCAGATTTTGGACTAAAACCACCAAGTAAACTGGGAGGCACGATAAAAGTTAAAGACCAGCTTGACGTGGAATTTAAGCTACAATTAAAAAAAGTAGTACAATGATTATTTGCCTGAATATGGATTTAACCATGCAAAAATCATACCCGCTATACTGGACTGAAACAAACCGTAGATCAGCCATGTAGCCACCATCTGAAATTCCACATCCATAGCTGCATAAGTGATCCACATGATCGGCACCAAAGCTACAAATGCATATACAACCCCAAACTCAATACCTATCTTTACCTTATTTCCACCAAACATTTTTCTGAATCTATTCCAGAAAACCGATAGTGACAAGGCCAATACCAATGGATGAAGATAAAAATAAAGATCACGACTCCCGTCAGAATTAAACACAGGATTGATATAATCTATAAAAAAGTCAGGAAAAAGTCGAATAGAAGTATATAGACCGCCATAACTTATTACAAAAATTGCAATTCCAGCATACATTGTATTTTTTATGATTTCTTTACCATTCCTTTTGATTCGGTCGATCCAGATGTCTGCTTCTTGTATATTAGTAAGATGGTCCATTTAAATTTGTTTAATGTGTAAATATAGTAGGTCTTACATTTATATTAAGAAAAAATGACAAGAATCATCATACTTTTTCTATCATTTCACTTAGGATACCTTCTTTCAATGCATATGGAGACACCAAAATATGGGTAGGTTGTATTAAATCACAAATGATTTTTTTTAAGACCATGCCCACCACAATTAATTTTACCCGCTCTTTTGGCAACCCTGCCAGTTTTTCTCTTTGTTCATAATCTGCTGATACTATAATTTGATATAAGCTATTGAAATAATCTGGGGAAATAGATGTAAGTTTTGTACATTGTGGATCAATACCAGACATGGTTTCTAATACTTCAAAAGAGCCTGAAGCACCGGAGAGCGTTGTCGGTTTAAAGGTATCTATGACAGGTATTAAATCCGGTATTGTATTCAGAATAAAAGATTTCATCAGCAAAATTTCTTTATTATTTATCGGTTCTGATATATGAAATGTCTCGTGCAGTGCACCAACGCCAATCTGGAAGCTTCTGGACCAAAGTTTTACCCCGTCTTTTATCAGTATAAATTCAGTGCTTCCTCCGCCTATATCCATGATGAGATGAGTACCTTTCCTGAGCTCATCTATAAGTATTATTCCTTTATAAATATAATCTGCTTCGGTATCTCCATCAATAATTTCTATGTCTTTTTCAAGAATTTCATTTGCCTGGTCTATAAAAATTTGTCTGTTTGCTGCTTTTCGAAGTACCGCGGTACCCACCACACGTAAAGTTGGTGAATCATATGAAGTAAGTATTTGTTTAAATTCTCTGATGATTTCCAAGCCATATTTCATCCTCTCTTCTTTTATTACTTCAATCCCGCCATCAGATAATCCCGTAAAAACTCTTTTTCTGAACAATGTTTCAAAAGTATTATCGCTTTTTTTTTCGACAATCAATAGATGAAAAGTGTTCGAACCAAGGTCTATAACAGCAAATTTTTTCATTATTGCTGTTGAGTAGCCCCTCGCGCTTGCTGTGCTATATTGGCGTAAAACTGAACGCCTGCTTCAGTCATCTGATTGGCATAAATCGGCTTATTTTTTTTATCGACAAAAACATAAAACTTGCAGTTATTGGTGAGATAGACATCTACATCATAAACGATTTCGCCTTTTATATGGAAGAATTTTCTGCCTATAGCTTTGCATTCTTTCGGGATTCTGATGACAGGCTTGGTATAATCTATAAATGAGATATTCTGATCTATACCGGGCTCCTCGGACTGACTGATGCTGAATGGCAGTTTATGGAAAATGTAATCCAAGTAGGTACACTCATTGAGCAGTTTTATAAGCACTTCCTTTGGAACTCCAGGTATTTCAGGCCCTTCTGTTTCTGCAGGCGGAGGTAATAAGACTGTGTTTTCCGATGGTTTTTCTGTCGTCGGCTTACGCTCGGATTTACATGAAGCAAAAAATATTAGTGTGACAAATAAAGTCATTTTGATCATATCAGGCATTTATATATTATATTTAAGCGAAACCATTAAAAATTTATTTCTGATCGCAAGGTAAGAAAATATCCTTTTAAAGTACTTCGGTCAGCGGCAGGATCTTTGTACATATTGTAAAATGAAGCAGTGTATCTAAGCGACATACCCCACGTTTTGTTAAAATTTATTCCTGCCGCCATAAGCCAGCTTACATCATGTTTTCTAAAATATTCTTCATTGAATCCGGAGGCAGCCGCACCAAATAAATAGCCGTAAGATATTCCGCCTTCTGCACGTACTTTATAATATCCATCTTTTTCAATATACCAATCCCTGATGCTGACTATCAAAGGAATTTCAATATAATTGAGAGAAATTTTATCGCCATCTGCATTATTGAAAAATTTTACTGAGGAACCTCTCTGACTGTATAGCATCTCCAAGGCATAGTCTATACTTTTGTCATTGGCGTATGAAAGCCTTCCTCCCGCACTCAGTCCCAGCTTATTGAATCCATATAAATTATCTCCATCTATCTGAGACGCATTGGCACCAACGATCGCCATGGCCTTAAATCTCTGACCGCTACTTTCAGGATACATTACAAACAGAAGAAGAATCACAATTATTAATGATTTGTACATGGTAAATTACATTTTGACTATGAAGCAAACGAAGATTCAGTAACTAATATTTAATTCCTGCGAACTTGTATATGTCTTCATTGATTACTTTTAATATATTTGTGGTGCAAAATTAGCATTTATTATCATTATAATGAATAAGCACACTAAACCAACCTTACAGAAGATCGAACAAATTTTTAAAGAATTGGATTATTTGGTCAGATATGAAAAAGGAACCTTCAATTCGGGGTATTGTATAGTCGAGAATACCAAAATAGTAGTAGTCAATAAATTTTTTGACACAGAAGGTAGGGTCAATGTGCTGATAGAAATTTTATCTGTGGTACTGGAAGATGATAATATACTTACTGACAAGTCAAAACTATTTTATCGTCAATTGCTCAAGACCAGCGAAGTTTTGCATAAAACGGTTTAATAAATTTAATAGCTTACCATTGAAAATTACTTTCCTAGGTACGGGAACATCGCAGGGAGTACCCGTCATAGGTTGTACTTGTAAAACCTGCATTTCTGCAGATAGTAGAGATAAACGTCTAAGATCTTCAGTACTTATTACTATTGATAAATATAATATATTGATCGATGCAGGTCCTGATTTCAGACAACAAATGCTGGTAAATCATGTGAGTCACCTGGATGCTATCTTACTGACCCATGAGCACAATGATCATGTGATTGGTATGGATGACATCAGACCATTTAATTTTCGGCAAGGTGCAGACATCCCAATTTTTGCTTTGGAAAGAGTATTGGATGAAATTAGAATGAAGTTTTCATACATATTTCAAAGTAATCCATATCCCGGGGCACCTAGAGTAGTATGTAATGCAGTCCTGCCGGGAGATACCTTTGAGTTGTTTGATACTATAAAAGTGGATGCAATCGACATTTTACATGGTAATCTGCCAATACTAGGATATCGGATAAAAAATTTTGCGTATATTACTGATGCTTCATTTATTAGTGATCAGTCATTTCAAAGTCTGTATGGTCTGGATGTGCTTGTTTTGAATGCATTGCAATATAGAAAGCATTATTCGCATTTTAATTTTGAAGAAGCGATCGAAATAGCTGAAAAAATCGGTGCAGAAAAAACATACTTTATACATATGTCTCATGAGATGGGGCTTCATGCTGAAATGCTGAATAAATGGCCGCAAAATATTTTACCTTCATATGATGACCTTGTATTGGACTTATAGCATTTTACTACCGATTGAGGTGACTTTTTTCTTTTTTTCTAGGATAATCAACAAAAATACCGTATTATTGTATTATTAATATAAATGAGAAAATGCGGTATAGTATTGCAATTATTTTTTTGTTAAGTACGCATATTTTGGTGACAGCGCAACAGCGCCCGCAGTTTACGCAATATATGCTCAATAAGTATTATGAAAATCCCGCTTACGGAGGAATGGAGCGATCATTAAGTATTTTTACATCTTTCCGCGATCAATACAGCAATTTTCCTGGCAATCCACGTACTTTTTACCTAGGTGCTGACATGCCTTTTTACCTTTGGAATGGGGCAGTTGGGTTTACATTTGTAAATCAGAGAACAGGAGTATTTAGTAATTCAAATCTTAAGTTTTCCTATAATTATGTCATGAGTACACCGTATGGATTCTTATCCTTTGGTGTCAGGGCAGGGTTTGATTTTATTACTATAGATGGCAATGGTTTAGTCACGCCGGATGGGATTTATGAAGGTGTTTTTGATCACAATGATCCGACCTTAGACACCGATGTTTTTAGCGGCATTGGCCCTTCATGGGAATTGGGTACATACTTTAAGGGGAAATCAATAGAAGCCGGTATAATGATTTCTGAATTTCCTCCTCACAAATATGCGCTGGGTGATGGTAAATATAACAAATCATTTTCCGGAAGTATATTTGCCTTGTACAAATATTCATTAAATGAGAATATCGAATTGTCTCCTTCAGTATTATTGAAAGCAGATGCGGCTGTGTTACAAACTGATATAGGTCTAATGGCTGCCATAAACGAAAATCTATTGGCTGGGTTAAATATCAGAGGCTACAGCGGAAAGTCACTGGATGCACTTTCTATCATACTAGGAACCAACATGGGAAAAAAATATAAAGTCATTTACAGCTATGATTTTGGTCTTTCACCACTTCGTACATCACATCAGGGTACACATGAGATTATGGTTACTTACAATCTACAAAAACTGATTGGCATTGGTCTTCCCCCAAAAATTATTTACAATCCTAGAGATTTGTAAAGATTTGATACTTGAGTCCACTTTGAAAAATAAGATGTAATATAAATTTGTAAAGTATGTGTCTATAATAAATAGATAATTAAACCCATTCATTTAGTATGTCACCCCTTTAGTATGTCACCCCTTTAGGGGCCGGGGGTATCCGGGGGTATCCGGGGGTAGCCGGGGGTAGCCGGTGGTCACCTAGGGTAGCTGTAGATTTTTTGGGGTAGGCGTGGGTCACCGGTGGTCGCTGTAGATTGCCAAGGGTTAAAAAAACTAGGTGTTTATCAAAAAAAAGTAGCATTTTAGAAGTACACGCATACTATAGGTGATAAAAATTCCAACCATATATTAACTAGTCGGTTCAAATAATATTAAATTTGCGCGATTTTTAGATTAAAACATTAAAATTTAGATTATTATGAAATTATTTTTAAGTGTACTTATACTTTGTACAATTGCTTTTTCCTGCAAAAATGATGGGAGCAAAACGATGGATGGAGATACTGCCGTAGCTGATTCTACCGCTACATCATCAGATCCGAATGTGGTGAAAATTGATGGAACTCAATTGGTGGATTCAAAATTAAAAGAGGTAGTTTCTCAGGAAGGTAAACTGCCATCTGAAATTGATTTGCTCAACAAATATGAGTTATTACCTCGCCTTGAAAAAATGATGGGTGCCGAGTTTAAGAACTTTTCAAAAGACTGGGAGATGCAGTCACCGCTCAAGAAGGATGGAAACGTTATGTACACAGGAGGTTGCAAACCAGGCAATTGTAAAGGCATCAAATATTTCCTTATTTTTGATACAAAGACAGACAATGTCAATTTTTATTATGTAAAAGATGGAGCAGCTACAGCATTTGGAGAAAAATCTGTGATCGCTTTGACGCCTAAAATCACAGAAGACTTTGATAATATCAGAGCAGGTAAATAATCAAGGCAAATATTTTCCTTTAGTGGTTTAGTACGACCCTCGCTGTGGTCGATGATCTGTCCTATCTATTTCCAAACATAG
>Ga0105047_10020207_pt1 | contig 10243 bp, 8 predicted proteins | sample MAT04_FD_78384 | JGI IMG/M metagenome (GOLD analysis project Ga0105047, IMG submission 78384) | Freshwater microbial communities from Lake Fryxell liftoff mats and glacier meltwater in Antarctica - MAT-04 (megahit assembly) | ecosystem: Environmental > Aquatic > Freshwater > Ice > Liftoff... | reverse complement strand
GTCGATCGCCGAGATCACCGACGCCCGCCTCATCCGCCTGCAGTGCTACGAGGGCCTCGACGAGAGCAAAGCCCTCTACGAGTGGAACTACAAGAAGCAGCTCCTTCGCATCCAGACCGAGCGTGGCGAGCAAGGTGAGGACTGGACCGAGATCAAGGACGACATCTTCTCCGACGAGTTCCTCCTCACCCGGCCGCTGCTCGAAGCGATCACCGCCACCGATCCCGTGGTGCTGTTGATCGACGAGGTCGACCGCGTCGAGGTCGAGACCGAGGCACTGCTGCTCGAGATCCTCTCCGACTACCAGGTGTCGATCCCCGAGCTGGGAACCATCACCGCTACGCAGATCCCGCTGGTGTTCCTCACGTCGAACAACACTCGCGAGCTGTCCGAGGCGCTCAAGCGTCGCTGCCTCTACCTGCACGTCGACTACCCCGACCTCGATCGTGAGAAGCAGATCGTGCTGGCCAAGGTGCCCGACATCACCGAGCACCTCGCCGACCAAGTGGCTCGGGTCGTCCGTTCGATCCGTCAGCTCGACCTGAAGAAGGCGCCGAGCGTGTCGGAAACCCTCGACTGGGCCCGCACCCTGATGCTGCTCAACATCGACACCATCGACGAGCAGACCGCGAAGGACACCCTCAACGTGCTCCTCAAGTACCAGTCGGACATCACGAAGGCGGCCAAAGAGCTGTCCGTCGACGAGTGATCGTCTGATGCTCGATCTGCTCAACGGTTTCGTCGTCGAACTCCGCAACGCGGGGCTGCCCGTCAGCCTCACGGAGAACCTCGACGCCATGGAGGCTGTGCAGCACATCCCGATCGAGGATCGTGAGGCGTTCAAGTACGCGCTCGGTGCCACGCTCATCAAGAACCACGCCCATTGGCGCAGCTTCGAGACGGTGTTCGAGGTGTACTTCAGCCTTCGTGGGCCGGAGTACAAGCTGATCCAAGGTGGCGACGACGACACCGACATCGACGAACTGTGGCGTGAGCTGCAGGAACAGCAGCAGCAAGAAGGTTCCGGCGGCGCCGGTGGGCTCGACAGCCTGACCCCCGAAGAAATCGCCCAGATGCTGATGTCGGCGCTGATGAAGGGCGACCAGGGCGTCATGCGGGCCATGGCCAAGCAGTCGGTCCAACGCTTCGCTGGGATGGAGCCGGGCCGACCGGTCGGTGGCACCTACTACCTGTACCGCACACTGCGGAACCTCGACCTCGACGGCATGCTCGACAAGATGATGGAGCAGGCCCGGCAGGAAGCCGACGGCGACCTCACGTCGCTGGAAGAACGCCTCGAGAAAGAGGAGTTCGAGCATCGCATCGAGAAGTTCAAGGGTGAGATCGAAGCCGAGATCCGACGCCGTCTGGTCGCCGACCGAGGCGCTGAGGCAATGGCCAAGACGCTCCGCAAGCCGTTGCCCGAAGACGTCGAGTTCATGCACGCGTCACGTGACGAGATGCAGGCGCTGAAGAAGTCGCTGGGCCCGCTGACCCGCAAGCTCGCCGCCCGTCTGGCCCGCAAGCGCCGTCACGGCCGCAAGGGGCCGCTCGACTTCCGCAACACGGTGCGCCACTCGCTCAGCTACGGCGGGGTGCCTGCCGAGCCGAAGTTCAAGTATCCGCGCCCGGCGAAGCCGGAGTTGATCGTGGTCGCCGACATCTCCGGTTCGGTCGCGGCCTTTGCCCGCTTCACCCTGATGCTGGTGTATGCCATCCAGAACCAGTTCTCGAAGGTGCGCTCGTTCGTCTTCATCGACGGCATCGACGAGGTCACCGACTACTTCAAGGCCACCGAGGACATTGCCGAGGCGATCCACCGGGTGAACACCGAAGCCGACGTGGTCTGGGTCGACGGTCACTCCGACTACGGGCACGCCTTCGAGGTTTTCTGGGAGCGCTACGGCAAGGACATCGGCCCGAAGTCGACGGTGCTGCTGCTCGGCGACGCCCGCAACAACTATCACGCCAGTCAGGCCTGGGTCGTGAAAGAGATCGCCCAGAAGGCTCGCCACGTCTACTGGTTGAACCCCGAGCCGCGCAGTTACTGGAACACCGGCGATTCGATCGTCGGTGAATACGGCACCCACACCGACGGTGTCTACGAGTGTCGCAACCTGCGTCAACTCGAAGCGTTCGTCGAAAAACTCGCCTGACCAGCGTCGATCTCGGCGATCAACGCGAGGAGCGGGGCGTGCAGGCCGGGCGCGGCGGCAACCGTCGAATCGGAGCCGGCGTGGTCGGCGTGGAAGTTCGACGTGGTGGCGCCGGCCTCGGAGGCGATGAGGACACCGGCGGCCAGATCCCACGAGTTGAGATGCTCCTCGAAGTAGGCGTCGAGCCGCCCGCAGGCCACCATGCACAAGTCGAGGGCGGCCGATCCGAATCGACGCACATCGCGTACCTGTGGCAACAACGCGGCGAGACGACGCGCCTGGCGCTCGCGGATGATCGGTGAGTAGTTGAAACCGGTGCCGATCAGCGCCATGGCGAGCTGTGAGGCCGAGGAGCAGCGGATCGGCTCGCCGTTACGGGTGGCACCGGCACCTCTCGCGGCAGAGAACAGTTCGTCGGTCACGGGCACGTACACGGCGCTGGCCAGTGGGCCCAGTTCGTCGGCGACGGCGACCGACGTACACCAGGCCGGGAGGTCATAGACGAAATTCACGGTGCCGTCGATGGGGTCGATGTGCCACTCGAGGCCCGACGTGCCGGCGTGTTCTGCACCCTCCTCGCCGACGATGGAGTCGTCGGGTCGAGCGAGGCGCAACGTGTCGACGATCAGTGCTTCGGCCGCCCGATCGAACTCGGTGACCGGATCGGTCGGAGTCGACTTCGTGTCGTGCGCAACCGGCTGGCCGACACCGAGGAGACATCTGCCCTCGTGGGCGAGGGCGCCGGCGCTCGTGGCGAGGTCGACAGCGAGTGCACGCAGAGCGGCTACCGAATCGCCGACCAGCGGTTCGGTGCTGTGGTCAACGGTCATCGGTTCGGGGCGCATGACCGGCCCCGGTTCGGTCTTCGATCTCGCGCCACTCGCCGATTGCCCGCATCACGAGCACGGCGACGATTGCCATCCCGCCAGCGGCCACGATCGCTCCGATCAGCAGACCGATGCCCTTGGCGAGCCCGCAGTCGCCGTCGCACTGGATGGCGATCAGCGAGTACCCGATCAGCGCCCCGGCGAGTCCGCTGAGCAGGATCGCAGCGAACGCGCCCACGCGCACGCCGACGGACGGAAGTGCGGACAGCGATCGGTCGGCGTCGGGCACCGGCGAAGCGTTCATGTCGCGGGATCGTAACGGGCCACACTGGGGACGTGACCGGACCGCGCCAGATCCTCCATGTGGACATGGACGCGTTCTTCGTGTCGGTCGAACTGCGACGGCGGCCGGATCTGGTCGGCCAGCCCGTCGTGGTGGGTGGCACCGGCAACCGCGGGGTCGTCGCTGCGGCGTCGTACGAGGCCCGCCGGTTCGGGGTGTACTCGGCGATGCCGTCGGCGGTGGCCGAGCGGCGATGCCCGCATGCGGTGTTCCTCCCCGGTGATCACGGGCTCTACAGTGAGGTCAGCGTGCAGGTGCGCGAGATCCTCGACCGGTACACGCCGTTGGTCGAGCCACTATCGCTCGACGAGGCATTTCTCGACGTCACCGGATCGGTCCGACTGTTCGGTGCGGCCCCTGAGATCGCAGCTTCGATCCGTGGCGCCGTGGCCGACGAACTGGCGCTCGGGTGTTCGGTCGGGGTTGCCCCGAACAAGTTCCTGGCCAAGCTCGCCTCGGTCGAGGCGAAGCCGCGAGCCACACCCGCCGGCGTCGAATCGGGGCCAGGGGTCGTGGTGGTCATCGCGGGCAACGAACAGCAATTCCTCGATCCGCTGCCGGTGCAACGACTGTGGGGTGTTGGTCCCGTCACACTCGACAAGCTCCACCGCATCGGGATACGGCAGGTCTCCGACTTCGCCGTGGTGGGCGAGTCGCTGCTCGCTTCGGCGCTCGGTGCCGGGCAGGCGCGGCACCTGATCGGGTTGTCGAAGGGGATCGACGACCGCCCCGTCGAGCCCGAACGTGAGGCCAAGTCGATCAGCCACGAAGAGACCTATTCGACGAACAAGTGCGAATTCGCCGAGCTGCAACGAGAGTTGGTGCGACTCGCCGATGCCGTGGCGTCACGCCTGCGAGCTGCGGGAGTCGGGGCGCGCACGTTGACACTCAAGCTGCGTTTCGACACCGGCTTCCAGACGATCACCCGGTCGGTGACATGTCCGGAGGCGGTGGAACTCGCCCCCGAGATCATCGAGCTCCTGACGCCGTTACTCGAGGCGATCGACCCGTCCCCGGGAGTACGCCTGCTGGGCGTCGGAGGTTCGAACCTCGGTCCGAGCACACGCCAGCTCAGCCTCGACGACCTGCTCGACGACCGCCCGGACTGGGCCTCGACCACCGAAGCACTCGATCGGATCCGGGACCGATTCGGTTCATCGGCCATCGGCCCTGCCAGCGCACTCGAATCGGGACGGCTCCGAGTGGTTCGTCGTGGCGAGCAGCAGTGGGGCCCAGTTTCCGGGGTTCGAACGACGCCGCCGGCGGACACGCACGACACGGGCTCGACATGAGGCTTCACGGCAGGCTGAGAGAAAGCTGACCACCGCGTTGAGGATCGACCGGAAACGTGCGATGATTGGGATGTGCCTCTCTCCGAGGAAGAACAACGCATCTTGAGACAGATCGAGCAGGAGCTCGAACAGGACCCCACCTTCTCCCAACGCGGGTATCGGGTGTCCCGTCGGCGCTCCATCATGCTCACTGTGGGCCTCGTCATCGGCCTGGTGGTCACCATTGGTGGGCTCGCCGTGAGCTTCGTGGTGGCCTTCGGCGGGTTCGTCCTGGTGCTCGTGATGGCCATCCTGCTCGAGTCCGAACTTCGTCTGCTCGGTCGGGAACGTCTCGGGCAGTTGCCGATTTCGGCGTGGCTCAGTGGCCGTCGGCCCGACGTCGAAGACGACGCCACCCGCTGAGCGGGTTGCTCAGCGCCACGACGAGAAGTAGCGCCGCAGGCGTTCGGGCCACGTGAGTGTCTCGGTGGCGGCCCGATCGATCTGCTTTGCCCAGTTGCGGCAATCGTTCACGGTGCTCGCCCCGTAGGAGCCTGCGGTGTCGAAGCCCATGGTCCCCTCGGAGCGATAGGCGGCTTCGGTGACCGCACTTGCGAGCGACTCCATGGGTCGGGTGACCAGCGGGAAAGTGCGTGCGGTGTTCGCGGCGACTTCGAGCGGTGTGTCGGAGGGTTTCATCGGCACCCCGACCGATGACACGGCGCAGGTTGCACGGTGCCACGAGTCGGCAACTTGTTGATCGATCGACCGGGTCCTGCGTCGACGGCGGAGGAACCGGACCACGCCGGGTGCAGCCAGCGCGGCAGCGAGGAGGGCCGCCACCCCGAGCCACGCCAACGTCGGGCCGCCGGTGCGGTCGGTACTCGAACCCGTCGTGCCCGGCGTCGTCGGGTCGTCCGTGAACTCGGACAAGTCAGGGATCTCGAGGCCCGGCTGGTCGCCGCCCGGTCCGGTCGGCAGCGTGGTCGGAGGCGTGAGTTCGGTGCTCTCGAGGTCGCCCACCCCGACGGAGGTGTCCTGCTGGGGCGAGATCCCGGTGTAGCTCTCGGCGTTCGGGGCACCGCGCCCCGGTGTCGGTTCGAAGGCAACCCAGCCGATGTCGTCGAACCAGACCTCGGGCCAGGCGTGGGCATTGCGTCCCAACACCGAGAACTCGCCGTCGCCGAGGGCCACCCCCGAGGTGAACCCGACTGCGACCCGAGACGGGATCCCGAGGGTCCGCATCATGGCGGCATAGGTACCGGCGAACTGCTCGCAGTAGCCGACCCGGTCGCGCAAGAAGTTCTCGATCGCCGAGTTGCCGTGCCCGGGCTGCACATCGAGGCTGTACTCGAACTGGGTCTGGAACCAGGCTTGCAGATTCATGGCTACCTGGAAGGTGGTCGTGGCGTCACCGGAGATCTGTCGCGCTGTTGCCGCCACCACCTCGGGTAGATCGGTCGGCACGCTGGTGTAGATCGTGTCGCCGGGCTCGCGTGAGGTGGCGGCGGCGAGCCGTGCTGCATCGAGTTGCGGGGCAGCCGAGACGATGTCGATCGTGTCGCCGGTCTCCAAGTTGCCCTCGGCGGAGACCATGGTGGAGGTCTCGCGCTCCCAGCGGGGTCTGTCGGCGCCCGGGCCCGATGCCTGGAACGGGTCGGGGGCGGCGGGTATCAGCGTGCCGCCCAGCGCACCGATCGTGACGCGTTGGCGGTTCTCGATCAACGAGTCCGGCGGTGCGGTCGGCCCGTCGGAAACGGGTTCGAGTTCGCGTTCGGGTAGCCCCCAGGTGGTGCCGTCGAACTCGGGCAGTGCCGAAATGCGCCAGTACGACTCGACATCGGCTCGAATCCGGAACAATTCCTCGGTCGAACGGTTGGTGAGGCGTGACCGGATGTCGACGAGTGGGCTGACCACCTGGGTGACGCCACCCCCGCGCCCGCTGGTGTCGTACAGCGCCTCGGCATCCGCGCCGGGGAGGCGGGGCCCCACGACGCCGGCAGCGACGGCGATGACGACGCCGAACGCGATCGCGACCGGCCAGCGCCGCCATGAGGTCGTTGCGTCGCCTCGCCCTGGTTCGGCGTGGTACCAGCGCAGTGCCACGGTCGTGACCACGCCCACGCCGACCAGTACGACGGTGGTCGCGATGCGGAGACGTTCGTCGCCGAGCGCCCCCACGAAGATGAAGAGCACACCGCCGGGCACCAGCGTTTCGGCTCGCGCGTCGGCACGGAACGCGAACACGTCGGCCAGCAGCACCGACGTGGCGAGTCCAATCGCGGCCAACACGTCCCAACCACCGCTGTAGTCGACCGGTGCGACCGCCGTGCGGAACTCCCCGCGCACCAACGTGAGCTGCAGGCGCAGGGTCTCCCAGGTGTCGCTCGTCGGCAGCGCCCACGAGAAGGTGTCCGGGTAGAACATGGCGAGCACGGTCCACACGAGCACGATCGCGGTGAGTGGCACAGCGATCCAGGCGATCACCCGGAGGCGTCGCAGCAGCAGACCCACCCCGTGGCCAGCGGCGACCACGATCGCCATGTCGGATACGAACGGCCACGCCGAGAACACGCGTCCGAACCCGACGGCGATCGCCATCGAGAACGCAGCAACCGCCAAGGTGGCGATGACGTCGCTCGCCAGGGACGGACGAACCAACGGCGTCGTCACGTCTGCGCCGCCGTCGCTGCCGGCCGATCCACCAGCGACTGCCATGCCGCCACGAAGTCGTCGTCGGAACGTGCGTGCACGGCCAGTCGTGTTCCGGTCGCTGGCTCGCTCGTGGTCACCAGCACCCTGGTGATGGTCGGATCGGAGATCGCCTGGCTGGCGCGCCACGTCGTCGAATGATGCGACCCGGTGACCACCACCAGCAGCACGAGTCCGTCGGCCATGTCGGCGTCGAACGCAGCGAACGACGACGTGCCCGGTTCGATCTGGGCGAGCACACGCTGGGTCGTGGGGACCACCTCGGGGCCTCGCAGGTCGATGCCGCCAGCAGTGACGAACCGGGTGGTGAGGCCGGCTCGCATCGCGCTCGACACCAGACTGGCCGCGGCAGTGACACCGTGTTCGAAGTCAGCGTTGCTGGCGTGGACGCCGTCACCAGGGTCGAACACGACGGTGCACTGATGGAGACCTTCCACCGCATACTCCTTCACCATCAACTCGTCTCGGCGGGCCGAAGCCCTCCAGTGGATGCTGCGTGGTTCGTCACCGGTTGCATACTCACGGAGTCCGTGGAAGTCGCCAGGGCCGAGACGGCGTGACGATTCGAGCAGCGCTCTGCCGAGGGTGCCGCGCCCGAGTTCGGGCATGTCGATCGGCAGCGTGCGGGGAGCGACGACGACCTCGGCGGTACCGACGATGGCCCTCGTCGAGCGGGCGATCCCGAGCGCATCACCCAGGGTGAGCCGCAGCGGCCCGAGTTCGATCACGCCGCGTGTGGTGGTCGGCACGCGGTACCCCGATGACGAGACCGTGCCGGGCCGCAGCGCAGCGACGGGGAGTCGGGCAACGTGATCCTCGGCCATCGTGCGTACCACCGGCTCCTCCAGGACGAACGGAGCCGAACCGATCAGGCCGCTGTGGCAGAGTTGGATGTCGACGTGACCGGTGTCGCCGGCGACCAGCAGCGACGGATGGATCCAGCGTGTTGCCTCGATCCGGGGTCGACGAGCCCACACGTACACGAGTGCCACGGCCACCGACGCGAAGAACGCCGCGGCGATGACGAACAACTCGATGATGCCGAAGACTCGGCCGACCGCGACGGCAACGAGCCCAGCGCCGACGACGGCAATCCCTTGGCGGGTCAGGCCGCTTCGAGCCATGTGCTCATCGGATCAGCCGTCATCGATTCAGCGCGGTACCGGCACGGCCACGGCATCGAAGACCTCGCTGATGGCGTCGGCGGAGGAGAGCTGCGAACCGTGTTCTGCACGCACCACGATGCGGTGGCAGAGGGCCGCGTGACCGACCGCTTTGACATCGTCGGGCGTCGCGTAGTTGCGGCCCCTGGACGCAGCGTGGGCCCGCGCTGCTGCGGCGAGTTGCAACGTGGCCCTCGGTGACAAGCCGAGCTCGATACCGGGGTGGCGGCGGCTGGTCGCGGCCAGATCGACGAGGTACGACTTCAGTGCCTTGGCCACGTGGACGCCGCGGACGGCGGCGATCATCGCTCGGACCTCCTCGATGGAGATCACGGGACCGATTGCCTGCATCGTGGAAGCAGCGCCCTGCACGTCGAGCATCTGCATCTCCGCGTCACGAGCCGGGTAGCCGATCGCGATCCGCAAGAGGAACCGGTCGAGCTGGCTCTCGGGCAAGCGGTAGGTGCCCTCCTGGTCGACCGGGTTCTGTGTGGCGATCACCATGAAGGGCGCGTCGAGCAGGCGGCTGCGGCCGTCGGCGGTGATCTGACGTTCTTCCATCGCCTCGAGGAGGGCCGACTGGGTCTTTGGCGACGCGCGGTTGATCTCGTCGGCGAGGACGATGTTCGCGAACAGCGGGCCGGGCTCGAACACGAACTGCTCGGTCGATCGTTGATAGATGCTGACGCCGACGAGATCGGTCGGCAAGAGGTCGGGTGTGAACTGGATCCGTTTCCAGCTGCAGTCGATCGACGCCGCCAACGCCTTGGCCAGCGAGGTCTTCCCGACGCCCGGCACGTCCTCGATCAGGAGGTGGCCCTCGGCCAGCAGACACATCACCGCCAACTCGATCGTGTCCTGTTTGCCGTGGAGCACCTGGGCGATGTTCGACGTGATCGCGTCGAAAAGGTCGGCGAATCCGCGCATCGAGGCGCCGTCGGCCGGGCCAGTCGCAGAGGGTGGGGGTGGCGAGGCCGGCGATCGGGCGTCGTCGGTGATATCGGTCGTCACCGCCGGAAGGGTAGACCGGAGATCCGTCGAACGACAGTCGGGGTAGCTTCTCGACGGTGAGTGTGTCCGAATCGACGTTGCTGGCGGTGGTGGTCGATCCCGGTCGGCTGGCCGCTGGGATCGTCGACGAGCGCGGCGAAGTGCTCGTTCGCGACCGCATCGGAACCCCGGCGCGCGAAGTGTGGAGGGCGCTGGAGCAGCTCGTGCTGCGTGTGTTGGCAGCGCGGCCTGACGACGTCACGGCTCCGTCGGCCGTTGCCGTCAGCTGCGCCGGTCCCATCGATCAGCCGGCCGGCGCCGTGTCTCCGGCGGCGTTGCCGGCTTGGTCGGGATTTCCGTTGCGTCAGCATCTCGAAGACCTCACCGGCCTTCCCGTGGTACTCGACACCCTCGCCGGAGCGAGCGCACACGGCGAATTGCGCTTCGGCGACACGCTCACGACCACCAGCTTCTTCACGCTCGTTCTCGATCGAACCATCGAGTCGGCCTGCACCATCGACGGAGTCCGCTTGCGGGGGGCACACGGCAATGCCGGATCGATCGCCCACCTCACCGTCGACCCGGGCGGGCAGGTGTGCACGTGCGGTGCCCTCGGTTGTCTCGCTGCCTATGCGTCGGCAGGCGCACTCGAAGCCGAGATGAATCGTCCACTGCGTCGCGCAACACCGTCGATCGTCGAACGCACCGGGATCATGTTGGGTCGGGCGATCGCATCATCGGCAGCCGTGTTCGACGTGTCGACGTTCGTGCTCTCGGGCGT
>Ga0105047_10020206_pt1 | contig 10244 bp, 4 predicted proteins | sample MAT04_FD_78384 | JGI IMG/M metagenome (GOLD analysis project Ga0105047, IMG submission 78384) | Freshwater microbial communities from Lake Fryxell liftoff mats and glacier meltwater in Antarctica - MAT-04 (megahit assembly) | ecosystem: Environmental > Aquatic > Freshwater > Ice > Liftoff... | reverse complement strand
GTGAACGACGCCCAGTCTGACTACATCATCACCGCCGACGGGGGCTACCGGCGCGGGCAGCCGGTGGCGCTCAAGAAGAACGTCGATGAGGCCCTCAAGTCCACCGATCGAGTTAAGCAGGTGGTCGTCCTGAACCGCACCGGCGAAAGCGTCGACATGAAGCCCGGCCGCGATATCTGGTGGACCGACGTCATCGCCGGCCAATCCAGCACCTGCGCCCCCGAGCCCATGGACGCCGAAGACACGCTCTTCGTCCTTTACACCTCCGGCAGCACCGGCAAGCCCAAGGGCATCCAGCACACCACCGCCGGCTACATGGTGGGCACGTACCTGACAACCAAGTATGTGTTCGACATCCACTCAGTGGGAAATGAGCAGGACGTGTACTGGTGTACCGCCGACATCGGCTGGATCACCGGGCACAGCTACGTGGTGTACGGGCCGCTGACGAATGGCGCGACGTGTTTCATGTACGAAGGCGCCCCGAACTGGCCGGACTTCAGCCGGTTCTGGGCGATGATCGAACGGCACAAGATCAGCATCTTCTACACCGCCCCCACCGCCATCCGCGCGTTCATGAAGGCCGGCCGCGAGCTGGTCGACAAGCATAACCTCTCGTCCCTGCGGCTCTTAGGAACGGTCGGCGAACCGATCAACCCCGAGGCCTGGATCTGGTACCACCAAGTCGTCGGCCATGAAAAGTGCCCGATCGTCGATACCTGGTGGCAAACCGAAACCGGCGCGATCATGATCTCGCCTCTCCCCGGCGTCACGCCCACCAAGCCCGGCACCGCCACGCTCCCGTTCTTCGGCATCGACGCCGCGATCGTCGATCGCGACGGTGCCGAACTGCCCCACAACCAAGGCGGCCTGCTCGTCGTCCGCAAGCCCTGGCCGAGCATGTTGCGCGGGATCTTCAACGATCCCGACCGCTACGTGCGGCAATACTGGTCCGACGTCCCCGGTATGTACTTTACCGGTGACGGGGCGCGTCGGGATGACGACGGGTATTTCTGGATCATGGGCCGCATCGACGACGTGCTGAACGTCTCCGGCCACCGCCTCGGCACCGCCGAGATCGAGTCCGCACTCGTCTCCAACCCCGCCGTCGCCGAGGCCGCCGTGGTCGGCATCCCGCACGAGATGAAAGGCCAGGGCATCGCCGCGTTCGTCATCCTGCGGACCGGCTTCAAGCCGTCCGAAGACCTGCGCAAAGAGCTGATCCAGACCGTCCGCACGCAAATCGGCGCGCTGGCGACGCCCGACCAGATCCGCTTCTCCGAAGCCCTCCCCAAAACCCGCTCCGGCAAAATCATGCGCCGCCTGCTCAAGGAAGTCGCCTCCGGCAACAAGGTGCAAGGCGACACCACAACGCTCGAAGATTTCAGCGTCATCGCGAAGCTGCAGGCGCCCGACGAAGGCTAAAAATCAGTTCACCGCAGAGACGCGGAGAGCGCGTCTGCAGTAGCACGTGCGTCTCGCACGTGTTGCATTTGACCAAATGCCACGGGCGAGACGCCCGTGCTACTGCGCGGGGAATCTCCGCGCTCTCTGCGTCTCCGCGGTGAATCCCGTCTTTAGTTCAAACCAACTCCGCCGCAAGCGCGTTGTCTTCCACCTGCTTGACGTCCTTGCAGCCTGGGATGACGCTCGTGACGGCGTCGTTCTTCAAACACCATGCCAGCGCCCAGCGCGCCATCGGCACACCAACCGGGACTTCCTCTTTGGCGATGCGCTGGACCTCTGCCAGTTTCTCATCCAGCTTGGCGTCCTTCCATTTCGCGCGCACGTCGCCTTCGGGGAACGTGGCGCCGGGTTTGTATTTGCCGGACATGAATCCGCTGGCCAGCGGAACGCGCGCCAATACGCCGAGATTCTGCTGCTCGCACACCGGGAAGCACGTCGTCTCGGGCGTGCGGTCCAGGCGGTTGTAGATGATCTGGATCACCTCGATCCCCATCTTCTGGCTCGCCTCCACCTGCTTCACGTTCCCGTTGCTGCCGACCGAATTGCCGAGAAAGCGGATCTTCCCCTGGTCCTTCGCCTTTTGCATCACCGCCAGCACGTCTTCGTCGAAAAACTGGTCGTCGCCCCAGGAATGGTATTGCTGGAGATCGACGTAATCCGTGCGAAGCGCCTTGAGCGAGTCTTCCAACTGCGTCATGCAGTCCGAAGGCGACCTGGGCTCGCGGCGGACGAAGCAGGCGTCAAACTTGTGCCCGAACTTGGTCGCAATGATCCAATCCTTCCGGTCTTTCTCGACGGCGGAACCGACCAGCGATTCGGCCAGGTGGTCGCCGTAGCACTCGGCGGTGTCGATCAGGTTGATGCCCAGTTCCTTCCCCCGTTTCAACATCGCATCGACTTCCGACTGCTCAAACGTCTTGTTCCACTCCCCACCATACTGCCACGTGCCAATGCCGATGACGGAAACCTTCAATCCGGTGCTGCCGAGGGTGCGGTATTTCATGGCAGGATTATAGCCGCCGATGCGAGGGGCAAGTAGTCAGGGGCGAGGGGCAAGCAAAGACAGCACCGCCCCCTCCCCTTGCCCCTTGCCCCTCATTACTTCATCACTATTTATCACCCTTCAATACTTCATCCACCGTCGTCGTCAGCGTATTGAAGGCGGACGCGCCGACCTTCGGTTCTTCCAGTGACCCGCGCACGCGGATTTGAAGCATGTCCTGCCGCACACCGCGGAAGAGTTCGCCGAAGATGGGGACGGCGTCGGTGGCGGGGTTGCCCATGGTGAGGGTCATGCGGACCTGTCGCGTGCCGAAATCGAGCCAGCCGTTGCCCTGCATCACGCTGACCTTGCTTCGCAAGTCGATCGCGTCAAACGTCAGCCGGTTGCCTTCAAGGCTGTAGCGCAACCCGGCCTGCTGGATGGGGGCTTCGATCGGGAGCGTGAGGTTGGCCATCTGCATCAGGCCGAACAACACGGGCACGCGGTACATCTCGCGGCCTTCGACGATCACATCCCCGCGCCCGCGGCGGGTGGTGGGGTCGTCCCACTTGCCTTCCAGCGACAGGCTGGCGGTCAGGCGGCCGTCGATGGGCTTGTCGAGTTCGCCGGTCAGGTCGGTCACGTTGGCGTTACGCAGGACCAGCGACAAGCCGAACCGCGGATCCTTTTGCGACAGAATCGAATCGATCTGCCCGCCGATCTGCCCGCCGGCGATCCTGCCGTCGATGCGCGCGATCTGAAGCAGGTCCTGACCCTTCGGCTTGATGATCTTCGCCGTCAGCTTGCTGACATCGCGCCCGGCGAGCTTGAGCGAATCGAACGAGATATCCCCCGCCAGTTCGCTGATCTGCCCGTCGATCGCGATGCCGCGCGCCGCGATCACGCCGTTCACCTCCGTCATCGGCACACCCACTTGCAGAGACGATTTCTGAAGCCACACGCTCCCGTCAAACTCGATCGAAGGCGACTTATCCTTCACCGGCGTGACCATCAATTTCGTCACATCGAACGCGACCGTGCCCTCCAGTTCCGCCCCCTTCACCGCGCGGAGCACGGCGGCGGGAAACGCCTTCAGCAGTTCTTCGGTCACTTTCAGATCGCGCCCGGCGAGGCTGATGCTCGCGGCCCCGGTGGCGGGTTCGATCGTACCGGCGGCGTAGAGCATGGCGTCGCCGACTTTCGCCGTGACGTCTTTCAATGTCACGTTCTGGCGATCGATCACAATTTCCCCTCGCACGTCCTGCATCGCCAGCGGAACCGCGCTCGGCGTGATGGTGAGCGACTTCGGACGCAACGTCACCCGCGCGCCGTTACCGCCGGCGTAATCGATATCAAGGTCAACGACCCCCTGCGGCTTCAGCGCTTCGGCCGTGGTGCGGGCGCTCTCGGGGAGGGAGGCGATCAGCGCGTCATCCACCATCAACGCCCGAACCTTCGCGCCGGCGGTCACCTGTAGCTCTTTTTCCTTCGACCAGTCGAACGTCGCCTGACCTTCGATCGTGGCGTCGCCGCGCCGGGCGGTAAGGGACGAGATGCTCCCCTTCGTCGGCCCCAGGTGCATTTCCGCGGTCATGTCGGTCACGCGGACTTTCTTTTCCGTCAGTTCCACCGCCCCATCCGACAGCTTGATGGCCATGTCCACGGTCGCCTCGTCGGTGTCCGGGCCTTCGGGCATGATCCTGCCGTCCGCGTCGAGAAGGCCCGTGAGATTCAGTTTCTGTAGCAGCTTCCGCTTGGCCTCGGGAATCGCCGCCATCAGGTCCGCGTCGATGGGGATTTTCCGGGCCGTCAGCTTCAAATCGGCTTGAACCAGCGGCTCATCCGTTCCCGGCAACCGGCGGCTCCAGTCGATCCGGCCGGACAGTTCCACCGATCCGTCGCCGCGCGGCATGGATACTTTCTGAAGGTCGATGAACTCATCGTGGACCACCATTTTTGCGGCCACGTTCTTCAGGGGGTATGGGAATTTCGCCAGCACACCCGAAGCGTTGCGCAGGTCGATCGCGGTGTCGATCACCCACGGATGGCCGAAGCCGACCGGCTGGCGGACGCGGCACTCGAAATCGCCGAGGAACGACGGCAACTTGCCGGTGCCGGCGGCGTCGAACGAGCGAACGGTCTGTCGCGTCTGCGGCGGCATCGATTCAATCAGCAGCGGCTCGCTCGCAACGTTCCAGCCCTTGATGACCATGTCCACCCCGGCGGTGGCGTCGAGGGGCGAAATTTTGCCCGAGACTTCGATCGTCGCGTTCTCGTTCGCCCCGCCCCGATACCCACGGCCAACGATCGAGATGATGTCGAGCTGCTCGCGTCCACTGGCCGGGTCGGCGCCGATCCGCATGGCACCGTTAGCGCGATCGACCGGGTACGGAAAACGGTCAAACGTAAACGCCGCATCGTGGACCTGCACTTCGCCGGCGAGCGTCGGGCGGTCGCCGTCGCCGTCGCGCGCCATTTCGATCCAGAAACTCGCCGCCCCGCGCGGGCGAAAACGGTAGTAAATATTCTGCACCGGCCAGGGCATCGACGACACGTAGCGCGGCGATTCGGGGATCAGGATGTTCTCGCTCTGAAGCGATTCGATCCGCATCTTGAACGCCGACGACGGCCCGTACCCCATCAGTTCGCCGGCTAGCTTGAAGCGGTTGTTCTCCACCCGCGCCACCAGCGAATTGATCTTGATCGAGTCCTCGGTGAACACGAACGTGCCATCGACCTCGTCGAGCACCATCGGGCTGGGTTTCATCGCATCGATCAGCAGCCGCGCCACCGGCGAGCCGCCCAGCACCGGACCCGCCAAGCGCGTGTTGGCCCGACGCCACATGTCGATCCGCTGTATTTCCTTCGGCCCGAGCCACTTTTCCGGCGGCACGGTCATCTGCACGCCGTCCAGGTCCGTCTCCACGCGAAAGCCGGCTTTGCCGGTTTCGTTACGGAAGAAGCTCACCCGCGTCTCCCCAATCCTCCCGGCGAGCTTATGATCCTCCCAGAACCGGCGCACCACCGACGGCAAAATCGTTTTGATCTCGTCAACAAATTCCACATCCCGCAGCACCACGCCCAACTGTCGCCCGCCGGGCGCAAGCCAGCCTTCGGCGATCGGAAACACCCCGCTCGTCCCGCCGCGGCTTTGAAGGCGGAAGCGGTAGTTGTTCTGCAAGTCGGGCGTAAGCTGGCCTTCGATGGTGATCGTGCCGACGTTGCTCCATCGCTGCTGCGCGATCTGGGCGTAATCCACACGGGCGTTGCGCAGGACGATCTCCGGCAGCTTCATCGGGCGAGAGCCGCCTGAAAACTGGCCTGGCGTGACAGGCGCAGAAGGCGTGTCGAGGCGCTGAAAGTTCCAGAGTCCGGCGTCCAGATTCTCCACCAGGTGAACCCGCGGCTCGAGCGCCAGGATGCGTGTGGCCTCAATCCGCCCGAACAGCAGCGCCGCCGGGTTGTAGCCGATGTGCAGCGACTTGGCTTCCAGAAGCAGCGACTCGGGTTTGTCGGAGTCGTCCACCTGGATACGAATGCCATCCAGTCGCAAACCTTCAAAGATCGATAGCGACGCCCGCTCGACCCTGACTGGCCCGCCGGTGAGCTGGGAGAGGTATTTCTGGGAGATGTTGCGAACGCGATCCGGATCGGTCACGAACAGGTACCCGCCGATGAGGACGACGAGGATGACGAGGACGAAGAAGGTTCCGACGGTGCGAAATCGCGATCGTCCGACGCTCGACGCGGTCGGCCGCTGGGCGCGGTCGAAGAGCTGCTCGATCTGGATCGTCGCGGGTTCGGTCATGCGGGCAATCGGATCACGTCAAGAGATAAGACAAGACTCAAGGCTCAAGGCTCAAGAAACAAGAGACAAACAAATCACAAGTGAGCAAAACGCAAAGCTCCAAAGTGCGTGCTCTCCAGCTTTGAGATTTGGACTTTGGGCGTTGTTTGTCTCTTGTCTCTTGTTTCTTATTTTTTTCTCCCGTCTCCCGTCTCCCGTCTCCCGTCTCCTGTCTCCTGTCTCCTGTCTCCCGTCTCCTGTCTCCTGCCTCCTATTTCCTGAACTTCCTTCATCCACTTCGTCTGCGTCCGATCATCGTTGCCACACCAATCGCCGCCACTATTGCCATCGGCGCGTCGGCGGGCACGCGATAGCGGAGTGAGCCGACGGTCACCGCATGCACCAGCGTAAAGTATATCGCCGGTAGCAGCAGATACAGCTTTAACGACCGGCTGACCCGGCCATACCACAGGCCCGCTACCGTCAGCACAAACAGCGGAACCGCGAAAACCACCCCGGCCAGCACATACATACGATTCGATCCGTACTCGGCGCTCAACGGAATCGGCGACCACGTCCTAAGCACCTTCCGCCAGCCCAGCCAGAGCGCCCGATCCGGGTTCTCCATCGCGAACTGCTTCGCCTGGCGCCCGAAGTACGCCGACCGCTCGACTTCCGTCATCGATTGCAGCTCCGGCCAGCGCCGAAACCACGACTGGTCGCTCGACCCGTCCGCCCGCTCGTTCAACCCGTCAAAAAGCGTGATTCCACCATTGGTGGTGGTGAAAACCCACGCACCGACCTGTTCGTGATATCGGTTTCGCAGCCCCCACGGCAACAATGCCAGCCCCAGCACCCCGATCGCCAGCGTCCCGGCAGGCACGCGCCAGAAGGATCGTCCAGACGGAACCACGCGCACCAACTGCGCCCCGATCGCCAGCACCACCGGCAACCCGATCGCGCCCGGGCGAACGTAAACCGAGAGCGCCATGAGGATTACGCCGCTCACGTACGCCAACCGGTTCGTTCGCACCATCAGGAACATCCCCCAGGCCAGCATCGCGGTAAACAGCGTTTCGCTGAGGACGGTGGCGGAGAAATAAATCAGATACGGGTTGAACGCCACCAGCGCCGCGGCAATCAGTCCCGTTCCTCCCCGGCCAGTCCGCGGGAGTGGGCACAAGAAAAACACCGCCAGCACCGTCGTCGTCTCCACCACCGCCTGCACGACCCGAACGACGACCACCTTCCCCCCGCACGCCGCAACGAATAGCGGATACCCCGGCATGCGATAGGCGTAAACGACCTGCTTCACGCTGTCGTCATAAAACGATAAACCCCTGCCATCAAGCAAGCTGCGCGCGATCTGCACGTACTCATTCTGATCCGGCAGCGCCGCCAACGACCCCTCGTCCGACGGGCGCGACAGCCCCCACCCAAGGCGGACCCCCAGCGCGGCCAGGAGCAGCACGATCAGAAGCGTACGCGAGCGACGGTCCATGCGAAGGTCGCAGGCTATCACGCTGCCGCTGCGGTCACAAATGCGGTAGGATCGGTCGCGTGAAGGGATGGATTTCGCAGATTCACGCGCCGCTCGAACGATTGCTGGCGTCGATTTCGCGTTTCGACTCGCCGAACGCCGATCGCGTCAAGAGCGACCTGTCGGCGGCGATGTTTCACCTTTCGCGCACGGAAACCGACAAACCCCTCCTGGCGATGATCGGCGGGACCGGGACGGGCAAAAGCACCGTCGTCAATCGCCTGCTCCGCACCGACGACGCGCCGGCGGACCTCACCGCGACCAGCTTTCGCCGCACGTTCACCGCCGGGCCGATCGCGATTACGTCGGATACCCTCCCGGCCGGGTTTGGGTCGCTGATCCACGTCGATGCCGAAGAATCCCCCGCGCGCGGCAAATCCGACCGCATCACACTCGTCAAATCCGCCCAGCCGCTGCTACAGCAGTTCACACTCATCGACACCCCCGACATCGACGGCGAACTCACCGACCACCACGCCGCCGCCGACCGCGTGTTTCGCTGGGCGGACGGGGTGATCTTCCTGGTCACGCCTGAAAAATACCAGATGCCCGAGCTTCAGCCGTACTACCGGCTCGCACAACGCTACGGGCTCGCGACGCTCTTCGTCATGAACAAAGTCGACGAATCCGAAGCCGTCGACGACTACGCCAAGCTGCTGGCGCGATCGGGCGTGAACAATCCGATCGTCCTGGCGATGGCGCGGGACGATTCCACCTGGCAACCCGCGCCCGACGCCTCGCTTGCGCCTTCGAGGCTCGTGTCACTCAAAATCGTTCCCAACGAAGAAGCCCAGCGTGCCCGCGTGATGGACGTTCTGGGGAGAATCAACGACCAACTCCTCAATCCGATGCTCGACCAGCGCACGCGCATCGACCGCGCGATCGCGGCGCTGCGCACGCTGGCGGGTGACGCGATCGAGGTGAACGTCCATCCGCTCACCCAGCAGCTCCAGCGCCGGCTGCGCGAAAAGAGCGTGCTCTACCTGATCGGCCCGCAGCGGATGCTCGATCGCGTGCGGTCGGTCCCGTCGATGCTCGTCCGCCTGCCCAAATCGATGTGGACCTGGACCAAGACCGGCGACTTCGCGCTCCCCGGCGTCAACGACGTCGCCAAGCCCGAATCGCCGGACTTTCGGTCGATCGTGGTCGATCAGTTCCAGTCGCTGCAAAGCCGCATCGACGATTTGCTGAAAGACCAAGTCCGCCTCGACACCCCCACCTGGAAAATCCCCACAAACTCGGCCGGGAATATCGTCGATGAGGAGTTGGGGAAGTTGAAGGCGTGGCTGGAAACCAAGTGGAACGCCGCGCCGCGCGATACCGCGATCCTGAACAAGCTATTGAAGGTCATCCCCGGCGCAGGCGGGCTGAACAAATACTCCGAGGCCGCGCCGTATCTGCTCGCGATCGTGTGCGTCACCCACGGCGCGTTCTTCGGCCACCTCGACCTCATGATCCTCGGCGGGTACTCCGCGTTCACCTGGCTCACCGAAAAAATCTCCGACGAAGTCGCCAGCCAAACCCGCGCCACCAACCGCGCCATCGCCACCCGCTACGAAGCCCTCGCCCGCACCCAAATCGAGTCCGCCATCACCTGGCTCGAACGACAGGCCCCCAGCCGCGAACAGCTCACCAACCTACGCGACCAACTTGATTCAATAAGAGGTTGAGTCCACGAATCTTCACGAATCGACACGAATGAATTAAGAAGAATTTGCCACAGATGGGGCACAGATGAACACAGATAAATACCATGCACAGACACATTTGTCCGTATTCATCTGTGCCCCATCTGTGGCTAAAAATGAATTTGCATTTATTCGTGTCGATTCGTGCAGATTCGTGGATCCATCTACTCTTTCGCCAGCGGCTTCACCTTGCTCTCGCCCGGCAGCAAATACTCCAACACGCGGGCCGAACACAATACGCCCGGCATGCCCGCGCCAGGGTGCGTTCCAGCGCCGACGAAGTAGAGCCCTTCGATCCCCGGCGCCTTGTTGTGGAACCGGAAATACGCGCTCTGCGAGAAAATCGGCTGAATGCTGAATCCGGCCCCGTGCATCGAGTTCAGGTTCTGCTCGAAATGCTTCGGCGTGACGTAAAAATCCTCGCAGATGCTCTCGCTCAATCCCGGCAGGCACGTCCGCTCAAGGTATTTCACGGTCGCATCGCGCAGCATCGGCCCTAGCTTTTCGTAGTCCAGCCCGCTTTGCAGATTCGGCACGGGGACGAGGCAATAAAAACTCTCGCATCCTTCCGGTGCCATGCTCGGGTCGGTGCAGGTCGGGCGGTGGAGGTAGACGCTCAGGTCTTCGGTTTCAAGGTCGAACTTGTCGAACAGGCGGTAAATCAGCTCCTTGTAGCTGTGGCCGAGGACGATCGTGTGATGGGCGATGTCGGGGTACGGCTTTCGCGTGCCGAAGTACAGGACGAAGAGGCCCATCGAGTATTTCAGCTTTTCGACGCGT
>Ga0105047_10020205_pt1 | contig 10244 bp, 6 predicted proteins | sample MAT04_FD_78384 | JGI IMG/M metagenome (GOLD analysis project Ga0105047, IMG submission 78384) | Freshwater microbial communities from Lake Fryxell liftoff mats and glacier meltwater in Antarctica - MAT-04 (megahit assembly) | ecosystem: Environmental > Aquatic > Freshwater > Ice > Liftoff... | reverse complement strand
TATCGTTCCTACTGCAGCAAACAAATTCGTACATTCATTTGCTCCTGCAATTTCTATATTCGTTGCACTTTCTACTTTTGCAGTTATTCCTTTCGGTGATAAGATTCTTATCGCAGGAAGAGAAATCAAACTCCAGATTGCAGATGTCAACATCGGCGTGCTTTACATCCTTGCACTGCTCTCTCTTGGCGTTTATGGAATCACTCTCAGTGGCTGGTCTTCAAACAGTAAGTATTCTTTACTTGGCGGTTTAAGGTCATCCGCACAGATGATTAGTTACGAACTCTCTATGGGTCTTTCTGTTCTTGGTATTATACTTCTTAACAGTTCTTTCCGTCTTGATGCAATTGTTCAGAACCAGTACGGTTGGAAATGGAATATAATTCTTCAGCCGATTGGATTTATAACTTTTCTCGTGGCTTCTTTCGCTGAAACTAACAGAACACCGTTTGACCTGCCCGAAGCCGAACAGGAACTCGTCGGCGGATACCATACTGAATATTCAAGCCTCAAGTTTGCTCTCTTCTTTATGGCAGAGTATGCGGCTGTTATTGTCTCCTCTGCAATTATCACAACATTATACCTTGGCGGCTGGCAGTTCCCGTATCTTCAGACTTTCGGCTTACCTGATATGGCAGTTAGCATTATTCAGGTATTAACATTCTGTGCAAAAACTGCGTTTATGGTCTTTGTGTTTATCTGGGTGAGATGGACTATTCCAAGATTTCGTTATGACCAGCTTATGAACCTTGGATGGAAAGTGATGCTGCCTGCAGCATTAGCAAATTTAATATTAACAGCAATTATTTTAACAATTATAAAATTAAACTTCTAATATGAAAAAAACACTGTTTCTCTTGTTGTTCGTGTTTGCTTTTGTTACTCTTTCAAAAGCACAAATGTACTATGAATTCACATTGCCCGATATAGACGGTAATGATGTTTCCTTGAATAAAGTTGTTGAAAAATCAAACGTCGTGATGCTTAGTTTCTGGGCTACTTGGTGCACGCCTTGTAAGGAAGAAATGAAGAAGATGGCAGACTTGTATGAAAAGTATAAAGATCAGGGTTTTGAATATGTTGCTTTAAATAATGATAATCAAAAATCAGTTTCGAAAGTTAAATCGTTCATAACCGCACAGGGCTATACGTTTACAGTGCTAATGGACAATGATAAAAAGGTTTTTGAAGGTTATAGCGGAAAAGATGAAATGCCTTATTCTGTCTTAATCAGCAAGAAGAAAGAAATCATCTCTGTTCACACAGGTTTTAAAACTGGTGATGAACTAATGATTGAGAATGAGATTAAAACAGCTCTTGGAATTAAATAGTATTATTAACTTTAAAAATTTCCCTTAATATTATATGAAAAAATTTCTATTCGTAGTTATATTCTTTTCCTTTACTATAGCTGCCAATGCACAGTTGAACCTTAACGTTAAAGCGGCATTGAACAATTTACTCAGATATGGTAGCGGCTCTGAAATTGTTCTTGGCAATTCTAACCCTAAAGAGTATTTTGAAAACGTAACGGATGCAAGATTATCCGTTAACGATATCGTATTCGGTATGAGGTATGAAATCGACCAGCCAATCGAGTACGGCGTAAACTTTAAAGGAATAAAGAAAAGATATGTAGAGTACAACAATAATAATGTAGGTATTGATTTTCGTGCAGGTGATTTCTGGCAAATAGTCGGAAGAGGCCTTTCTTTAAACACGTTTGAAGATAGAGGACAGTTTTATGATACAGGTATTGATGGAGTTAAGTTTGCTTATAAAAAGACATTTGGTGATAAGAAACCCGTAAAGGTTAAAGGTATGTTTCTTGGCGGTAGAGTTTTATTCAATGATTATCTCGTTCCAACCCGCGTAGAAACTTATGATATCCGCAGTGGAAATTTTGAAATCTCGCCTATAAAGAATTTAAACTTTGGTGGTAATTATGTTTACTCTCAAGGCTCTGTTCCAAACGCTTTCGACACTACGGCTGTTAAGTCTTATATTCCTGAAGGTTACGGAACACTTACTATTGGTAATTTTCAGATGTTTGCTTCTTATGCACATAAGCAGTCGAACACAACACCAAACAATTCTTACCCTACACCATTAACTGCAAAAGGTGACGGATTCTATTCTTCTATATCTTACTCAATGCCAAAAATCGGATTTACTCTCGACTATAAAAACTATAGATTTGATTTAACTGCTCCTGATTACAGAGGTAATGACAGACCTACACGTATGCTTCCGTTCCAGAATCCACCAACAGCAGTTAAAGAACACGCATCAACACTGCTTTCAAGGTATCCTCATGTCGTTGACTTTAACGATGAAGTAGGCGGACAGTTTGACGTTGTTTATGCTCCTTCTGATAAAGTTACTTTTAACTTAAACCTTGCTTCTGCATCAAGACATTATAATTATAAGAATATCGGTACAGGTGCTTTAATAGTTTATAACAGAATTGAAAGAAGTTCAAGCTATATGCCTTCTTTTAGCGATGAATTCTCGCCATGGTACGAAACTTATGTAGAAGGTGAATGGTATGCTTCTGAAAAACTTTATGCTAAAGTATCCTATGATTATCAGAACTCCGTTATTTATGACAACCTGAATCCTGCTGCATCAGAGAAACAGAAAATTAGCACCATCCCTTCTGAATTGAGATATACATTCATTAAGAACTATACTCTGAAAGTTAATTTCGAAAATCAGTTCGTATATAATTCTTCAAAGACTACTAAGAAAGATTTTTTAAATGAATTAATATCGTTAAGCGTTTCCAAATCACCTGATTTAAGCGCAACAGTCAGTTATGAATGGACAACAAGCGATGAAGAACCCACAGGAAAGAAAGCCTGGCTACTCGGTGAAGTGTCATATAAACTTAACACAACAAACTCTGTTACTGTTTCTTACGGTACTGAAAGAGGCGGAATAAGATGTACTAACGGTATCTGCAGATACGTAAGACCTTTTGAAGGCCTCAGATTAACCATTAATTCAAAATTTTAATTCTCGAAAATGAAAAAGTTAACACTAACAATAATAGGCTTATTCCTGATATCAGTAATGTTCTATTCCTGTGAATCAAACGATAACCCTATAACACAAAATATCAGCAATAAAAAATCACAGAGCAAAGTTCTGATGGAATTCTTTACTGCTGTTAATTGTCCTAACTGTCCTCCACCGGGACACTTCCTGGATTTAATCGATAGCCTTAAAGGTGTTTCGATTAATGATACTAACATTGTCATTGTCAGATACCATTCAAACTATAATGGCTATGACCCTTATTATTTATTCAATCCTACGGGAAGTGCTGCAAGACATAACTATTATGGTTATCTCTGGAATCCCGCAGGTACTTTAATGGGAGTTAATTTACCAAACTATGATCAATCAGTATGGCTAAATAATATTAATACAAGCCTTGAAAAGAAAAACCCTGTTGAGGTTGGTGTTGCAAACACTTACGATACCGCGTCAAGGAACGGAACAGTTAACATTTCATTAAAACAATCTTCTACGGGCTCTGATAATGATTTAAAACTCTTCGTGCTTGTCACCGAAAACGAATTAGCATACACAGGGACGAACGGTGAGAAAGTTCATCAGAACACTTACAGGGATATGTTAACGAATATCGCAGGTGATGCAATCACCTTGCAACCGGGTGTCTTAATGAATGTGGATAAATCATACACATTAAAAACAGGTATCAATCCACAGAATTCACATATCGTTGTTTTTATACAAAGCCAGAATGGTAAGACTGTTTATGGTGTTGAAAGAATTAAAATTTAATTATAATAAAACTGCCCAATGACAAAAGTAAAGATAGTCCTAATCTTGGTTTTCTTGTTTTTGGGCAGTCATTATATCTATTCTCAAATAGATACATCCAGAACCGTGGTTCCTGACACTACCGATTTAAACACTTACAAATACCAGGAAAAACTTCTTGAAAATGTTCTCGAAGATACGGAAGATTCTAAACTTCTCGACCAGATGGAATACCTGAAATCCAAACCAGTTGACCTTAATAAAGCTTCGCGTGAAGAACTTGAAGTTATTCCTTTTATGACAACTATGGTGGCTAAAAAGATTGTTGATTATAGAACTTATAACGGTAACTTTAAGTCGAAAAGGGATTTACTTAAAATTGATGGAATTTCTCAGGATTTATACGAAAAGATAAAAGTCTATATAGTTGCCAAAAATTCTAAAACTGATTATGTGAAAGACGAAACTGGCAAGGTAACGAAAGAGTCAGAGTATCTTTCAGGGTCGGTTTTTAAAAATATTGACATTAAGCTTCGTAGCCGCGTACAGCAGGATTTACAGGATAAGCAGGGATTTATCAATGGTAATTATCCTGGTTCAAAACCGAAAGTGTATAATCGTCTGACAGGAATTTACGATGGAAAGAATTTTGACCTGGGAGGTAACCTTACAGTTGAAAAAGACCCGGGAGAAACTAATTATGCTGACTTCTATTCAGGTTACCTTGAAATGAATAACTGGAAGTTTGTAAAGAAAGTACTCGTAGGAGATTATATCTTGAACTTCGGGCAGGGACTTGGACTTTGGACATCCCTTGCTTATTCAAAAGGCTCTGAAGCTGTGGACGTGATTAAGAAAAAGAACTTTAATGTTGACAGTTATCGTTCTACTAACGAAGTACAGTTCTTCAGAGGTGCTGCAACAAATGTTGAATATAAAAACTACAACTTCTTCTTTTTCTATTCCAATAATTATTTTGATGCTTCTATCGATACAACGCTTAATGAAGTTTCAAGCATATATTTCGACGGTTATCACAGAACCATAAGCGAGCAGAACCGTAAGAACTCAGGTATGGAACAACTTTTGGGTGGCCGTGTGTTTGCCGACTATGGCTTCTTAAGACTTGGTGCAACTTACTGGACCTCGAAGTTTTCAAAGCCTGTTACCCCGGATGACAGCTCAAAACAGCTTTATAATTTTGCAGGTGACAAGGCAAATATGGTCAGTGTTGATTATGATGTTGTTTATAAAAACTTTAATCTCTTCGGTGAATTTGCACGTTCGCAGTCCGGTAACATTGCAGGCGTTTCTGCTATGCAGATTTCATTAATAAAGGGTGCGAGTGCAATCTTTTTGTACAGAAACTATCCTGAAAACTTCGCTCCTGTACACTCATTTGGGTTTGGCGAGAATAACGGAAACACGTCTAATGAGAATGGTATTTATGCTGGACTAAGTCTGAAACCATTTAAAGGCTTGTCAGTTGATACTTACTTCGACCAGTTTAAATTTCCTTACAGAACATACTTTAACCCTGTTTCAACTTCGGGTAATGATTTCTTGTTAAACTCTGAATACAAAATCTCTAAAGGTTTTAGCATTTATATGAAGTACAGGAATAAGAATAAGGAAGAAGCCAGAACCTATACTGACGAATTTAACAGAAGCGTAAAAGCAATAGATAACCGTAATCAGATGAATTTCAGACTGGGCTTTGATTATGACTTGTCGAGTGATGTCCGTGTAAGAACAAGGTATGAATACGTAATGGTGAAGTACGATAATTTCGGAGGTGATAATAAAGGGTATCTCTTATACAGTGACTTTAGAGCATCCTTAACAAAAAACCTGACTGCGTCAACAAGGTTTGTTGTATTTAATACTGACGATTATGACAGCAGAGTTTATGAGTTTGAAGAAGACCTTAAAGGAGTTATGTCAAACTTAGGACTCTCAGGAAAAGGGACAAGATGGTATTTGGTGTTAAAGTATAAACCCTATACGTTTGCAGAATTAACAGCAAAATATGCTGCAACTTATTATGATGGAGTTCAGACTATTGGAAGTGGAAATGATATAATACAGGGCGACCTGAATAATCGTTTTAATATCGGAGTAGAGATAAACTTCTAACCGTCTCTTTAAACGCTAAACCTTCTCGCTTGCGAGTTCCCTTATGTGCACCTGCACATTATCCTTGCTCTTTTTGAACTTTTCTTTTGGAGCCAGTCTTTCTTTGAACTCCGAATCCCTACACCCCTGATAAACCAGAAAACTTAAGAACCCTATAAGAATCATAAAGAACAGGACGGTATATATTTTGATGTCAACCCTTTTTTCGTCCATGTTAAAACTTTTCAATAACAATTAATGTTATTAGCATATAACACTATGAGGATGTTATTAAGTTCAATTCTATAGTAAGTAACATAATGAATAATATGTTTAATTCAAACACATAAACGGTTTTGAACAAAAGTTTAAATCTTTATGTTGTAATTATAAAGCCCCGTTTTCGTCTTTAAATTATATGACGAATATTGGTTTAGTAAAATTTTTGTCCTTTAGTGTTTATTGTTATAAATATATTTTTGAGTATGCGAAGAATTATGTTGTTAATATTGGCTCTTTTATTTCCTGTGGTTGTTGCGAATGCTCAACCACTTACGGGTGATGTTTCTAATGAAGAGAGTATAAAGTTTTTTATTGAGGGAAAATCTTCTGAACTGAAAGAAGAATACAGTAATGCTCTTGAGTTCTATAAGACGGCGCTTAAGTATGAAAAGGCAGGTGGAATATACTTTGCCATAGCGAATGTGTACGTTAAACTTGGTAAGTATCAGGATGCACTTATTAACATTAATAATGCTTTAAAATACAATTCTGAAAATCTTGAATATCTTACTCTGAAAGCTAATATATATTACGGAACAGGCAAAATTGATAAAGCAGTAGAGATTTACGAAAGTATTCTGGCAAAAGATTCCGAAAATGTTTTCGTACTGTATTCCTTGGCACGGTCTTATCAGGAATTACGCCGCCCCGAAATAGCAGTAACATTCTATGAAAGAATTATTGATGTTTATGGCTTTGACCCTGATGTGTTAAAACGTATGTATGAAATATATTCTAACTATAAGAATTATGAAAAAGCTGCTGAAGTATTAAGCTATTCTTTAAAACTCGATCAGTATAACAACGGTCTTCTTCTTGAACTTGCATCTCTATACACTAAACTTGGAAAAGAGGATGACGCTAAACTGATTTATGAAAGAATGTCTGTGCTCAACCCTGGCGATAAACAAATACAGGCTGAAATAGTAAAACTGTACTTTCGTAAAAATCAGATTGATAAAGGGTTCACGGAGTTTGCTAAAATTCTTGGAAAGGATTCCTTAAACCTTCAGGAAAAGATTCAACTCGGTGAAATGTATTTTAATATGATGGCGCAGGACGGTAAAACTGCTGATATAGTTCAGTATATCTTTGAATATCTTATGGAAAGATATCCTGAAAACTGGGCACCTTATTACTATCTTGGGGAAATTGACATAACGAATAAGAAGCGCGACGAAGCGTATAAGAAGTTTGCAAAAGGTGTTTCATTGGCAGATTCATCCAGAGATGCCTGTCAGCAATTCGGATATGCTTTATTTACTCTTGAAAAATATGAAGACTCTAAAGCAATATTGGAAAAAGGTCTTTCTATTGCTCCCGATGATTATAGGTTGAATTATACAATAGCTCTTACACTGCAAAGATTGAATGATTTGCAGTCTGCTATTAAACATTACGAGCGTGCGTTGGAGATTAACCCGACTGATTTAAGCCTGATTTCATCATTGGCTCTTGCATATAATTCAAACAAGCAGTTTAAAGAATCAAATAATATGTACGAAAAAGCATTAAGGGTTGACCCTGATAATGCTTTATTGCTTAATAACTATGCTTATAACCTTTCAACCCGAGGCGAGAACCTTGAAAAGGCACTCGATATGTCAAGACGTGCTGTAAACAAAGAGCCGGGCAATCCAAATTATCTGGATACATTCGGATGGATTTTCTATATGATGAAAGATTTTAAATCTGCAGTTGAATACATTGAAAGAGCCGTCGCAATCAATGGCTCGAACGCCGTATTACTCGACCATCTTGGCGATTCCCATTTTGCATTGAAGAATGTTACGAAAGCTGTTTACTTCTGGAAGAAAGCTTTTGAGTTAAGCCCTAACAATTTGTCTATAGAGAAAAAGATTAAAGCTAACGAATAATTAAATTATTAAAATAATATAGAAAGGAATATTTAAAATGTCTGAAGAAAGAGGACAACACAAAGTTATTATTATCGGAACAGGACCCGCAGGATTAACGGCGGCAATATATAGTGCTAGAGCAAACCTTGAACCTGTTATATTCGAAGGCTCACAGCCGGGCGGACAACTAATGATTACAACGGATATTGAAAACTATCCTGGGTTTGAAAAAGGTATAGCAGGTCCTGAATTAATGGATATAATGAGAAAACAGGCACAGCGTTTCGGCGCCACTTCTTATTTTAAAACAATCACAAAAGTTGATTTCTCGTCAAAGCCGCATAAAGTCTGGGCTGACGACGGTACAGAATATACTGCTGACACAATAATTATTGCAACAGGCGCTTCTGCAAAATATCTTGGCATTGAATCAGAGAAGAAATTTATGGGTTCAGGCGTTTCTGCCTGTGCAACCTGCGACGGTTTCTTCTTCAGAAATCAGAGAGTCGTCGTCGTGGGCGGCGGTGATACTGCACTTGAAGAAGCTAATTATCTTACGAGACACGCTTCCGAAGCATTACTCATTCACAGAAGAGAGGAATTCAGAGGTTCTAAAATTATGGTCGATCGCACTCAGAAGAATCCTAAAATTAAATTTGCTTTAAATTCTGTCATAGAAGAAGTATTAGGTACTGAAGAAGGTATGAGAAAAGCAGTCACTGGTATCAGACTTAAGAATGTCGTAACGGGCGAAACCACTGTTCACGAATGCGAAGGCGTGTTCATTGCAATCGGTCATCAGCCTAACACACAGATATTCAACGGTATTCTTGATATGAATGAAGTTGGTTATCTTGAAACAGCTAAATCATCAACAAAGACAAAGATAGAAGGTGTCTATGCATGTGGCGATGCGCAGGACAGTATTTACCGTCAGGCTATTACAGCGGCAGGCACAGGCTGTATGTCTGCAATCGATTCCGAGCGTTACCTTGAAACACTAGATTAATTATTAATTCTGGAACACCTTCTCTTTTTAGGGAAGGTGTTCTTTTTCTCTAATTTTACTAAATATATTATGAGGAATTTACTTGTCGCATTTTTATTTTCGTTGATGGTTTACGGTTGCACCGAATCATCCAATCCCATAAACCCGGCACCATCAACATCGCCAATCTGGCCTATGCTTGGTTATAACGCGAGAAATACTTCCAGCCCAAACGCTCCCTCTGCTGTTATGAATCCTGTATCAAATGGTGTTCTCGATTGGTCATTTACTTTTCCTGTCGGAAATCTGAGTGATGGTAGTCAGTTCTGCGTTGACTCAAAAGGATACATTTACTTTATACACCAGATATTAAGTTTAGGAGCTTTGTATAAATTCTCGCCTGACGGCAATGTTGTCTGGAAACGCGATTCTCTAATACAGTGGAACTTTGCTGCAATAAGTTTAAGCCGGGATGAAAGCAAAATATATTTTGTTGCGTTTAAACCTGGTACATACGACAAGCTCTATTGTCTCGATTCGGCAGGGAATTATGTATGGAGTCTTGACTCTGCAATGGTTACAAAACCTTCCATCGGCAAAGACGGAACAATATACTCATTTTGCAACAGAGGCCTGACGGCAATTTCTCCAAATGGCAATATTATCTGGACCAATACATCCGTCTCGGGTAATGCGGCTCAGAATTATATTGCTCTTGATAGGGATGACAATATTTATACTGTCTCGTATCCCTCTACTTACGTAAAGGTTAATAAACAGGGCTCTTTAGTCTGGCAGCTTACATCTGTTAGCAATTCTTCTGGAATTGTTATTGACGGATTTGGAAATCTTTACTATGTTGGTTATTCTGATAATAAATTATATTGCTTAAATCAGTCAGGTCTTGTTAAATGGACAAAGCAAAACGTTAATGGTTACGGCTCTCCCGTTATTACTTCTGATAACAGGATTCTCGTGTCCGCTGGTTCAGATGTTGTATCCCTCGATACTTCAGGAGCAGAACTATGGCGCACTCAGGCATTCACAAATATGAGTGGCTCCGAAGGACTTCTTCTGGACGATGCAAATATTGTATATTATATAGGAGATGCCTCTACTATATATGCAGGCTCTATTTCGTCAACAGGAATTAAAAGATGGGAAACGTCTGTTAATATGGGTGGTACCCTTCCACCTCCTGTTTTATT
>Ga0105047_10020204_pt1 | contig 10244 bp, 9 predicted proteins | sample MAT04_FD_78384 | JGI IMG/M metagenome (GOLD analysis project Ga0105047, IMG submission 78384) | Freshwater microbial communities from Lake Fryxell liftoff mats and glacier meltwater in Antarctica - MAT-04 (megahit assembly) | ecosystem: Environmental > Aquatic > Freshwater > Ice > Liftoff... | reverse complement strand
GATCGACTCACGTCTCGGACAGATCCGGGGGCCACTCCCACACGGTCTCGAAATCCTCGGCGTCCTTGAACACGTGGACGAAGCGGGCAAGCCAATCCTCGACCGATCCCGCCGGCGGCGGCGACAAACCGGTAGGCAGCCGACCGGCCCAATGTTCCGCCGAACCCCGAATCTGGTGGGTCGAATCGACGAGCCGCTTCACATCTCGGCCGAGCACTTCCACCCACCACGCTCGGTCCTCGCCGTCGAACAGTTGGATGTGACGCAGGTGTTCGAGTGAGGAGGCCCGGGCGGGGACAGTGCCTCGCCACCACGCCAGCGACGCATCGGAGTGGGGAATCATGAACTCGCTCACGTGCTCGACGAATTCGTTGGGGAGCCGGACGTTGTGAGCCTCGACATAGTGCGCCAAGCCCTCCGGCCAGAGATAGCGGCCGTCGGTCATTTCATGCGAGCCGTTACGACGCCCACAGAGTCGACACTCTGAGATGCCCATCATGTGGTTCACAGGCGAGCCCCCGCGTAGGTGGACGATCACGAGATCGCGCTCTCGCAGGTCCCACTGCGGATCGACGAACTCGATGGGGTCGGGGAGCTCTTTCGGTTCATGCGGGCCTTTCCAGTACCCGACCATACGCCAGCTGTCCGGTCGCTCCGCCGAGGTCCCGAAATGCTCCGTGTCCACCCACCTGACGTTAGGGGTTGAGGCGAGCCATCGTCTGGCCGATGATGGGAGTGCCTGAGCCAGTAGGCGAGGGAAGTGGACCCGACGTTCTCCTCCGATCCGGGGAGCCGCCGGGTCTTGCGCGTCGGGCTCGCCCGCCCGCTTGTTCCGCAAGCGGAACAAGCGGGCGAAGCCCACCGGGCGTGCTCCAACGGAAACCACGACATTCAGGCCGGACGACCGACGAAGATGGAGACCGTGTTCACGTGCCCCGTCTGCAGTTTCGAAGGCCTGACGGTCGCCCCGTACGAGACGTGGCCCCCGCCTCCGAACTCGACGTTGGAGCCGCCCTACGAGCACGCGCTCGGCCGTCCGAGTTACGAAGTGTGCCCGCTGTGCGACTTCGAGTTCGGGAACGACGACAACCCTGGCACTGCGGCCCCCGAGAGCTTCGACGGCTACCGCCGGGAGTGGCTGTCGTCGGGCCGCGTTCTTGTGATCGAAGGCACAGAGGGTGCGATCCGGTTTGGCCCACTCGCCCCAGACCGCCGGGACGCGATCACTAGCGGAGGTTTCGACTTCCTCACCGCCGACGTGTTCGTGTCCGCGGGACACCGTCAGTTGCGATTGACCGGGCGCAACGGGATCGAGCCCGCTTCGCTCCCTCAGCTGCGCAGCGATCTTGATAAACTCATCGCGAGTCGCGACGGCGAGGTGTTCTTCGGCGACCACGACTTCGGCCAACTCGTCTCGTTCACGTGGCAGGACGATGACATCATGCTCCTATCGGACCTTCCCGCCGAGGATGCGTGGGACATCGATCTCGGCAGAATCGCGCCGGATCAGATCGCAGGCATCGCCGGTCAGATCGACGCGATCGAGCGAGCCTTCGGCCCCTTGACCGGGTACTGCGCCGGATGTGGTGAGCCCTTCGCTGCCTGGTACCCGAGCACTCCCAAGTGATCCGGAACCCCTTCGACGTCTCACCGATTGTCCCACGAACGGGGCGGACACCCACGGATTCCGGCGGTACTGTGCGTGAGACGTTGGTGCGAAATCCCTGACGGGCCGGACGCTGACGGCACCTGATGGACGGTCCTAGGACGACTTGTAAACAGCAGGTCGTCAGTTCGAATCCTGACTTCGGGCTCTGCGATTGAAAGGTTCAGGGCTCCCGGAGCTCTCAGGGTACGGCCCTTGCTCGTCCATCCAACTCGCCAGCGCGGGAACCGCCGGTAGTGGCCGAACTGATCCGACCGATGTCACGACGCTCGGCCGGCTGCTCACCGACGAGTTGAGCGGCTGACTCGCGAGACGTCGACGTCCCGCCGCTTGCCAATCCTTTGCGAACCCGCCGCGTCGATCCGGGTGGATCCAGCGACACGGTGTAGACGGCAAACCTTGCAAACACTGGTTAGAGCGCACTCAGCCGCATGTGTGGACGGTCAGAGGATGCCCTCAGGACAACAGGCTGATGATGTCCTGGACGAGCAGGATGCTCAGCAGGCCGATGACGCTGAGCGCAGCGGCGGAGAAGTACCAGCGCCATTTGTGATCGATGGCGAAAAAGCGCCGGATGGTGAAGACGTCACACGTCATGGCGATCAGGCCGATGATGATGCCCACGATGAGGCTGGGGCCCTTGGCGAAGCTGAACATGGGCAGCAGGAACGGGAACACGACGTAGGTGAGTGTGCAACGCGTCGCCGAGATGAGCATGGAGCGCTCGAAGGCGGAGTAGGCCGACTTGGCGGTGACGCCCTCGGGGCGTTCGTGGATGCGCAGCACCTTGCGCACGACCATGTCGGCGTGGGAGCGGCGGACTGCGGCGTTGCCCGTCATGCCGTGGGGGAACGGGCACACCCCGGCGGGGGCGGCCTCGGGCGTAGGGCTGTGGGCGACGGGGCATCCCGACGCCGGTGCCGTCACCGACGCGGGCGGCGCAACGGGGGCGTGAGCGACGGGACAGCCGGTGGCGGTCGGCACAACCGTGCTGGGTGCCGGCTCCGTCAATACTTCAGATTCCATGTACGCCGTCCTGGGCTCCGAGATCTCTGCGTCTCGTCACGAGCAGCCCCCACAGTACGTCGAACGCGTGCCCTCGACGAGCTAACGGCGACCGGAGCCCGATCAGTCCTGCTTCCACGCGGCGATGATGCTGTCGACGTCGGTGATGAGGGCGAGCTGGGCGATGGTGTTGGTAAGCATCGACTCCGCGGCGCGGGCGGGGACGGCCGCGACGGCGTCGGCCGGGACCACGACGCGATAGCCGAGGTTCACGGCCTCGATGCAGAGACCGACGATGCCGACGTTGAGTGAAACGCCCACGGCGACGATGGTCTCGATGCGTCGTGACCGCAGGATCGAGTCGAGGTCGGTGCCGGTGAACGGGCTCACGCCGTGGCGCCTAGCCGAGCTGATGTCGGACGGGTGGGGACCGAGTTCGGCGACGAGTTCCGCGGAGGGTGACCCCTCGGTCAGCTGGTTGTCGATGGTGGCGGCATAGGCGAGGAGGGGGGCGTTGCTCATACTGCCGAGGCGGTCGCGGCGGTAGTGGGCGAGAGCATGAACGACCGGGATGTCATTGGCCCGGGCAGCGACAGCCAGGCGGGCCATGGTGGGGATGATGCCGGTGGACTCGACCGAGCGGCGAAGCGCCGGGAACGTGGCAAGATCGCCGATGACGCCGCGTTGGCATTCCATCGTGATGAGGGCGGTGGCTTGGAAGTCGACGATGTCGGCAAGTTTTCGCACCGGCCCACTGTGCGCCATCGGCGGCGCGAAAGCGAGGATGGTCCCATGACGAACGATGCTCCAGAGCCGATCCTTGTCGACCGCCGTCGACTGGTGTTGGCCTCCACCAGTCGATACCGCTCCGAGCTGATGGCCTCGCTCGACGTTGAGTTCATCACGACGGCACCGTTGTTCGACGAGCGCAGCCTCGACGAGGTGTTCGAGCGCACCGAGCCCGGCGAGTTCGCATTGCTCCTAGCGCGAGGCAAGGCGGCTTCGGTGGCGGCCGATCATCCGGACAGTCTCATCATCGCCGGCGACCAGATCGCCGTGCTGGGCGAATCGCCGGCGGTGCTGCTCCATCAACCCGGCAACGAGGCACGGGCGGTCGAGCAACTCATGGCCATGGCGGGCACGACCCATCAGCTGATCAACGGGATCGTCGTGGTCGACACGTCGAAGCCGGAAGGGTCACCCGGGCGCGAGTTCACCGAGATCGACCGCCACCGCATCACGATGCGCCCGTACACCCGGGCTGAAGCCGTTGACTATGTCCGCCGGTTCGAACCGTTCGATTGCGCCGGTGGCTACCGCATCGAGGACGACGCCGACCTGATCGCGTCGGTCGAGGGAGAGCACCGCAGCGGCATCATCGGGCTTCCGTTGCCCACGGTTGCTCGCCTGCTCAGGCGGGCGGGTCGGGAAGTTCGAGTGCCGAAATGACCGCAATGTCGCGGCTCGAGGTGCCCACACGCAGCTCGAACGACGCGCCGCTGCGGGCCCAAGCGTTGGCCGACGGGTCCCAGTGCTGGAAGGCCCGGGCGCCCAGCGCCAGGGTCACCTCGGTGGCTTCGCCGGGGTCGAGCACCACCTTGCTGAATGCCTTGAGCTCCTGGGGCGGGCGGGCGACGGGCGACGACAACGGGGCCACATAGAGCTGCACCACCTCGGACGCCCGGACCGCGCCGGTGTTGGTGATCCGCACCGTGGCCGACACGTCACCGCCAATGGTGCCGACGCGCAGGGCGTCGATCTCGAAGGTCGAGTACCCCAGGCCGAAGCCGAAGGGATAGCGGGGGTCGATGTCGCGGTGGTCGTAGGAGCGGTACCCGCCGAAGACCCCTTCGCCGTAGAGCACTTGGCCGAACTCGCCGGGGTAGTTCTCGTGGGCGGGGTGATCGACGTAGCGCATGGGGAAGGTGGTGGGCAGTCGGCCTGAGGGGGAGTGGTCGCCCGAGATGAGGTCGGCGACGGCGTTGCCGGTCTCCTGGCCGAGGTACCACAGCTGGGCAACGGCCGGAACGGAGTCTTCCCAGTCGAGGTTGACCGGGGAGCCGGCCTGGATGAGCACGGTGGTGCGGAGCTGCACCGCCGCGACCGCTTCGATGAGGGCGACCTGGTCGCCGGGGAGGTCCCACGAGGTGCGGTCAGCGCCTTCGGATTCCCAGTCCTGGTTGAGGCCCACCACCACGATGGCGGCGTCGGCGCCAGCGGCCAGCGCCGCGGCCTGGGCGACGGAATCGTCGGGCAGTACCGGGAGGCCACCGATGAGGAAGGCGGCGGCCGACAGGCCCTCGACGCAGGCGAACTCGCCGACGATCTCGAGGCGCTGGCCTTCGGTGACGGAGAAGCGGGAGCGAATCTCGGCGGACCCGAGCCCGAAGAAGGCGTCGCCCGGCACCCAGTTGTCCCACATATCCAGGACGGGCTCGCTGTCGACCAGCACCCGGCCCTTGCCGCCCGAGATCAGCGAGATCTCGAACTCGCCGGTCTCGGGGGCGGTGAGGGTGCCCGAGATGCGCAGCGAGAAGTCGCCGCCGGTGACCCCGGGGGCTGGCTCGCCGATCCAGCTGAGCCGGGGCACGGCGGTGTGGGCGATGCGGATGGGGTCGCCGGCGAGCTCCCGCCCGGCGAAGTACTCGAGGGTGAACCCTTCGTTGCGTCGACCGTCGGGAGCGTGCTGGGTGGGTTCGACCCAACGGTGGTCGAGTGGCGGGAGCTGGCGGTAGGCGTCGCAGCCTCGCGCCGAGACGATCTCGCAACCGGAGCCGTCGGCTCCGGCTCCGGTCTCGTAGCGGGCGCGGATCCCGTCGAGGATGGTCACCGAGTAGTGCGGGTTGACCGCGGCCGAGCCTCCGCCCTGCACCAGATGCACATCGGCGTTGGGGCCGATGACAGCAATGCGGGCGACGGTGCCAGGAACGATCGGCAGCGCCGGGGCGCCAGCACCCGTGGCCGCTGCGACCGGCTCGTTGCGCAGGAGCACCACGGCCTCGCGGGCGGCGGCCCGCAGCACCTCGCGGTGCTCGGGCAGATCGTTGGACTCCTCGGGAGCGATCTCGGTGCCGGCGTCGAGCACCCCGAGTCGGTCCATGACGCCGAGGAGCCGGCGCAGCTTGTCGTCGAGGTCGGCCTCGGACGCGTCGCCGGCGCGGATCGCATCCGCGAGCTTGTCGCCGAGGAACATCGGAGGACCGGGCATCTCGAGGTCGACGCCGTGGGCTGCGGTGCCCTTGGTCGACTTGGTGCCCCACCAGTCCGAGATGATGAAGCCGTCGAAGCCCCATTCCTTCAAGACGTCGAAGAGGAACGGGTGCTCCGCCGCGTAGATGCCGTTGATGCGGTTGTAGGCCGACATGATCGACAGGGAGCGGGCCTCGGTGATGGCCGCCTCGAAGGGCACGAGGTAGAGCTCGCGCAGGGCCCGCTCGCCCACCTCGGAGCTGATGGTGTGGCGTTCGAACTCGCTGTCGTTGGCCACGAAGTGCTTCACCGAACAGCCGACGCCGTGGGACTGCACGCCGCCGATGAAGGCGACCGCCAGGCGGGCGGTGAGGTAGGGGTCCTCGGAGTAGCACTCGAAGTTGCGGCCGGCGAGGGGGGAGCGGTGCAGGTTGACGGTGGGGGCCAGCAGGATCTCGGACTGCTTGGAGAGGGTCTCGACGCCGAGCACCTCGCCGACTTCGGCCACCAGCGCCGGATTCCAGGTGGAGCCCAGGGCCGTGCCACACGGGGTGCAGGCCGAGGTGGTGTCCGTCCAGGAGTCGCCGCGGGCGCCGTTGGGGCCGTCGGTCACCGTCAGACCCCGCAGGCCGATGCGTTCGACCCCGATGGCGTGCCACATGTCGATGCCGCCGGTGAGCCCGGCCTTCTCGTCGAGGGTCAGCTCTGCGATCAGCTGCTCGACGCGCTCGTTGCGTGCTGGTCCGTCGACGTTCATGGGCCCCCTCGATGTCGTGCCGAGCGCGAAGTTACCTTGCTGCAAGCAGCCCATCGTTCTCGTCGGGGAATGGGTCTCCGCGGAGACGATCAACGTGTTGATCACCGCGCAAGGCGACACGACCCTCAGCGCTAATGCCACCCCGGCCAGCCAGGACGCGGGACGACCCGTCAACGTCTCGGTGACCGCAACGACGAACACCCCCGGCGTTGTCCCGTCCGGCGACGTGGTGTTGCACACCCGTTTCCCCGACCGCGAGATCGCCCGAGCCACCCTGAGCGGTTCGGGCACAGCAACGTTCACCACACGAGCGTTGTCGCCCCGGCCAGCCCCCCGGGAGCTCTATGTCACCTACGGCGGCGACAACTCGTCGTCTGATGCACGATCAGCGCCGATGTCAGTGACGATCACCAAACTCAACGAACTCGCCGTCACCGCGTCGCCGACCGCGCCGCTGCCGGCCCCCTGTTTGTCAGGGTGAAGTGAGACATCGCTGGGAACCGGGTGTCGATGATCGACGCTCGCGGCAACGAAACCCGCTACACCTACAACGCATGGGGAATGCTGGAATCCACGATTGAGCCCGCTACCACGACAGCGGTCACCGTTGGCGAACGGTCCTACGTGAACTCCTATAACGCGTCGCGCCGAGTTGTGGCCGAACAGCTCCCCGACGGGATCACGGTCGCGAAAACCTACGACCGGTTGGGTGGACTGGCCAGCGAAACCGGCACGTCCACGACCGCTGTGTTGGGGGCCTCGCGGCAATTCGTGAACGACCGCCTGGGTCGCCGTGTCCAAGCAGTCGGTAGTGGAGTCACGATCGCCTCGACGTTCGACGACCGCGGTCTTCTGAGCGCTCAAAGCACCAGCCGCGCCGGTTCGAGCGGCGCCAGCGAAGTTGCTTACCGGTACGACCCGGCCGGCCGATTGGTGAATCGTGAAGACGGGGCGGGATCAACACGGTTCGCCTACGACTCCTCGAGTCGGGTGACCGCCATCGAAGACCCCTTGTCGGACACGACTCTGCGCACCAGCTACAACCATGATGGTCAACCCGCTGCCATCACGTCGGACAACGGGGCACTGGACCGCCGCCTCGGGTACGACCAATATGGGCGGCCTGTGTCGGACCGCAACTACAACAACGGCACCCTGGTGTCAGAAACCGTCACCGGGTTCGACCCCGCAGGCAACACTGTGTCGGTAAACGAAACACACGCCGCCGCAACCGGTGCCGCGTCGAGGAACACCGTGTTCGGCTACGACCGTGCCAACCGGCTGATGTCACGCGCCGTGACTCCACGCCTCGGTGACGGCACCGCCGGAACCGAAACAGTCCAAGGTTTTGCTTGGGACGCGGCGTCGAACCGCACCCAGGCCGGCACCGCGAACTTCGCCTACAACCAACGGAACCAACTCACGTCCACCACAGGGGGCGAAAGCTACGGGTGGTCCGACCGCGGCACCAGAGACACCCTCACCGTCGGGACAACCACCGTCACATCGACCTACGACGCTCTCGGGCAGCTCCGCAACCAAAACGGTCGTGTCAACCTTGCCTACGACCCGGCGGGCCGCATCGACACCCGCACCGACACCACATCGGGTCGTGTCGACCAGTACAGCTACTCCGACACCGGGTGGGACCCATCCGCCGTCACGTCCACTACCAGCGCCGGCACATCCACGGGTGTCGAACTCAACCGAGACGCAGATGCCACGCTGATCTCCACCCGCACCCAGGTGACCAGTGCCGGACACGCCCAAACCAGCACAGCGAACCTGGTCGGCACCAACAACCACACCGACATCAACACACTCACCGCAGCGGACGGAACAACTAACCGGGTGCAGTATGACCCGTTCGGCAACCCCGAAACCCCAGCAGTCCTCCCGGTCGGGTACCAAGGCGACATCACCGATCCCGTCACCGGGCTCGTCTGGATGGGCCACCGCCACTACGACCCCACCACCTCCACCTTCACCCAACGCGACACCTACGCCGGCACCATTCGTGAACCCGTCACGTTGAACCGCTACCTCTATGGAAATGCCAACCCGATCACCAACTTCGACCCCGATGGACGCGCCGCGGCCGAACCTCGACCAGGGATGGTCAGGATTCAAAATGGCGGCTATGACGGTTTGGGTAATGCCGCCGAGGGCGAGTTCGATGCGTTCGTAGACAACGGCTCTTACCGGCCGTGGAACTTCGCTTTCGACGATGCCGGGAACTACAGCCCAATGATGTGTACGGCTGGTCAGCGTAACGCAGCAGCATTGACGGACCCTGCGATGGCCGATGTTGTGGCGCTAGCAGACGGGTCCACGCTGTCTGAAGCGTGTTTGACGACACAGTTGATCGCGTTCTCTGGAATGGCAAACGGGGCGTACGACCCGGCTGTTTGTGATCGGATCGGTATGGAGACATCTGCGCGCAAGTTGCAGTGTCTCGAGATTCTCGGTCGAGGAAACAGGGCGTACCTTAAGCAGCAGATAAAGCGAGCTGCTGACGCGTTGACCGTCATCGGAATAGGGGCCTTGGCTACCGGGCTTGTAGGGGCGTTGGCGCTCGGCGCCGCTGTCGGCGGCGTCGCCGCGACTGTCGCAGGTGGCGTTACTGCCGGTTTGCAGATCGTTGCCCCGTTCGCCTTGGTCGCGTTGGTCGCGCATCTTCCGGGCCTCGCAGCGAGTTGCCGGGACGCGTTCAGCCGTGAGGGAGACGCCATAGCGAAGTCGGCCTGCCTGGCTGAAGTGATTCCCCTCGCCCTCGGCGGCATCGCCATCGCCCGGAACCGGATAACGCAATCCCGTTCGACGCCGAGAACGAGCCCAAGCGTGGCTGACGAAGCCACAAAGTCAGCAGGTGCTGTTGACGAGGTTGCTGGCTCGGAGTTCCTTGACGACGCGCTGAGGATGAACGAGCAGCCGTTGGTGGGGAAGAGTCCGCCTGCGCCATCGCCGAACTTCTTGAAGCCGACGAATCCGGCGCAGTTGCCGCCTGAGAGTTTGTCTCCGGGTCATTCGATTCGCCCGATGGGGCCGACGGCGCAGTATCCCGATGGTTACTGGGTCGAGACGAATGCGGGCAAGCAGCCGATTGACATTTCTACTGGTAGGCCGCCTTCAAACGTAACGAGTGCGGAGTCGCGGGCGCGGACTCATGTGCCTTACCCGCCGCGATAGGGGGAGGGATCATGTACGGGTTGCGTTCTGATGTTGACCTTGGGTTCTTGGCCGACGCGTGTCTGGTGCAGGTTTGTGTTGGCGAAAACGAAGTGATTCTCAATTTCGAGCCAGGCATTTCGATCATGATCGCTGCCAACGTCCGGTTGTCTCGGCCCGAAATGCTGCCGGAGTTGATCGAGGACTCCCGGGTGCTGGGCCCTGCGTTGGTTTCGCTGTTGGGTGACTCTGTCGAGGGGGCCTCGGTTCGGCCTGGCGGAACGTTACGGATGGTGTGGCGAACCGGGGCGATCGTCGAGTTGCTGGACTCGTGGGAGCAATTCGAGAGCTACACGGTGACGCATGGAGACTCTGTCCTCGTCGTGTGAACCGTCGATCACGTGGGCCCTCTTGCCAGCTCGTCGAGTGCCCCGGTCTAGCTGGCCCAGCGTCGGGCTT
>Ga0105047_10020203_pt1 | contig 10244 bp, 11 predicted proteins | sample MAT04_FD_78384 | JGI IMG/M metagenome (GOLD analysis project Ga0105047, IMG submission 78384) | Freshwater microbial communities from Lake Fryxell liftoff mats and glacier meltwater in Antarctica - MAT-04 (megahit assembly) | ecosystem: Environmental > Aquatic > Freshwater > Ice > Liftoff... | reverse complement strand
CCCGGTCGCAGGGATGTGGTGGTGGCGTTCGATGGCGAGGTGGCCCACATGCGCTCGCCTATCCACATCCGTGTGCTGGACAAACCCCTGTACCTGCTTCTGGCACCCGAAACCGCAGGCTTGGCGGCGGCACCAGCAGCTTCGGCATGAGTGTCCTGCTGCAGATTTCTGATACCCACTTCGGCACCGAGCAGCCGCAGGTGGTCGAGGCTCTGGTGGCACTGGCGGCTGAAGTTAGTCCCGATCTGGTGGTGCTGTCCGGCGACATCACCCAGCGTGCGCGACCGGCCCAGTTTCGGGCAGCCAAAGCCTTCGTGGACCGGCTGGGCGCGCCGGTGCTGGCCATCCCCGGCAACCACGACATTGCGCTTTTTGACCTTTGGGCGCGCTTAACTCGGCCCTATGCGCGCTACGCCACGGCGTTTGGTGCCGAGCTTGAACCGGTGCACTCCACGCAAGATCTGCTGGTCATTGGCGTCAACACCACACGGGCCTGGCGGCACAAGAATGGTGAGGTGTCTGCGGCGCAAATTGACCGTGTGGCAAAGCTTCTGGCTGCAGCCAGCCCACGCCAGCTGCGCATGGTCGTCGTGCACCAACCGGTGGCTGTAACCCAAGCCCAGGACCGGGCCAACCTGATGCGCGGCCACAGCGCGGCCACGCGGGCTTGGTCGGCTGCTGGGGCAGACTTGGTGATGGGCGGGCACATTCATCTGCCATACGCCTTGGAGCTGCAGGGGCTGCCACGCCCGCTGTGGGTGGTGCAGGCAGGTACGGCCGTCTCATCCCGCACCCGGCCGGGGGTGCCCAACTCGGTGAACGTGCTGCGATGGGGCAGGGTGGCCGACGGGGACGGAGCCCAGACCCGCACGCCGGCAGAAGCAACGTCCTGCTGTCTTGTTGAGCAGTGGGACTTTGCGCATCTCCAGCAGGCCTTCGTGCGCACCGTGGTGACAAGCATGAAACGCTACAAAATACATAGCGGTACAGGCAATTAATACGAGGGTTACAGCCAATTTCTCTTTTTGTTGATATCGACAAGCCTGGATTAGCTCCGCGTTGATACCCATTCTCAGGAAGTCGCCGGGTAGCGCGGCCACGGTGCACGCATCTGCCAAAATCAACGCTTTTAACGCCCCCCAATTGCCCGTGCCTCGTCTTCCCAGTTACCGTCTATTTTGGTGCAGCCTATCGCTGTTTCTATCCATGACCACCGCCTACGCGCTGGCTGCTCCGCCCTTGCTGGCCGTAGACCACAAAAAAATCAACCAGGTGTTTGCGCAATACACCAACGACACACCTGGCTGTGCATTGGGCATCTACCGTAACGGCAAGGTGCTGTTCGCCCGTGGTTATGGGCTTGCTGAACTGAGCCATAGCGTACCTATCAAACCCCATACGGTGTTTGACATTGGCTCCACCTCGAAGCAGTTCACCGCATTGGCCATTGCGCTACTGGCACACGACGGCAAGTTGAGCCTTCAAGACCGTGTGCGCCAATACTTGCCTGAGTTATCGGCTGCACATGACAACATTACTCTGGAGCAGATGCTGTGGCATACCGCTGGCTTGCGGGATTACAACGAGCTCCTGCTTATGGCCGGTTATGCGGAAGAAGACCCTACGGGTGAAGCAGCTGCGCTGCGCGTGGTGCGCGCACAAGCCAAGCTTAACTTCGTACCAGGGAGTCGATTTAGCTACAGCAATAGCGGCTACTTTCTCGCTGCATTGGTGGCAGAGCGTGTGAGCGGCATGGGCTTGGACGCGTTCTTGCAGCAAAGAGTCTTTCAACCCTTGCGCATGAAGGTAAGCCATGTGCGTACTGACCACACCCAAGTGGTATCGCGCAGGGCCACCGCCTACCGCCAGACGGACCTTGGCTACGCTATCAACATGGCCAACTGGAACCAACCGGGTGATGGTGCGGTGCAGTCTTCGGTGCAAGATTTGGTATTGTGGGATGCGGAGTTGGCCAACCCGCACGTGCTGCCGCCTGCCGTCGTGCGCGCTTTGCAAACGCCTGGGCAACTCGCCAATGGGGAAAGGCTATCCTATGCGCTGGGTTTGGAGATCGACCGGTACCGCGGCCTTAAACGTATCTTGCATGATGGCTCTTGGGCTGGATACCGCGCGACCTACATGCGGTTCCCGGAACAACAACTTGGACTGGCATTGACCTGCAACACCGCAGAAGCCGATCCCAATGCGCTCGTCGAGCAAGTGGTAGACATTGTGTTATCTCGACATGTGTTGCCAGACACCCGCAGAAAATCTGCACGAAAGGCTACAACACCCAACGCTGTGGCTATCGATGCCAGTGGCTTTGTTGGTCAGTACCTTGAAGATCAAGGCGCAGAAGTCATACGAATAGCCCTGAACAGCCAAGGCAACTTGCTGTGGCAGCATGCTGAGGGCGCCACCGTAATCAGCACGGTGGCGCAAGACGTGGTGCAAACCCCCAGCGGAATGACCTTGCTACAGCTCACGCCCCACGGCATGGTGATGCGCAGCTGTCATGACGGGTCAGTCAAAAAATTTGCCCGTTTGGCCCCGTACCACGCGAACAAAGCCGACACTGCGGCCATGGTCGGCAGCTTTGTCAGCGAAGAACTGGGTGTGACCTGGGATGTGCAGCAACACAAGGGGCTAGCACTGCAATTGCAGTCGCGCGGGCTAGCGAATCCGTTGGTACAGAGCGTGGCACCCGACCTGTGGCGGGGCCCCGACTTTCTTTTGCGCGTGCAGCGCAATGCCCAAGACAATATCAGTGGATTGGTATACGACAGCGAGCGGGTAAGGGGCATTAACTTCATCCGCATCAACCCAGATTTTGAACCTAGATAACCCATCAAAAAGTGCGTCTCATAAGACAGTTGCCGCCGCTCCTACCAACTGACTTGGGGTGTCCATCGCTTGCGTAGCGGGTAGTTTCCGATGACAGGTCGAAATTTCTGGGTCGTTTGGGTAGTGACTGAAGGTGAGCGTGTTCGGCTGGTCCAGTTTTCGGTGGGATACTTGGCTTCGAGTGTTTGGGGTACCGATTTACTTTTATTTCTGAGACCACAATGCCCGCCCTGCATCCAAGTCCAGGCACTGCGCTAAAACCGTCACCAAGCCTGCTGAGTAATCTTCGGTAGGACTTGGTGCAGCATCCGCCTTTTGCGCAAATGGATGCTGCCGATGTGGACTATTTTCTGAGTCATAGCCAACAGCAGTACTTTGCCCCTGACGAGTGCCTGCTCCAGCCCACCAACGGCGCGGTGCAACACCTGTATTTCGTGCGTCAGGGCGCAGTTCGCGGCACGCAGGGCCTGGCCGAGCAAATGGGGGTCTTTGCCTACGAAGTCGGCGACCTCTTTCCGGTCAGTGCCGCCCTTGTCGGGCGCGCCGTCACGGCCACCTACTTGGCGTGCGGCGATACGTTCATGCTGGCCTGGCCGACGCCTGCGATGCATGCACTCGCCGCCCGCGGCAGGCCCTGCAGGCCACTTTTGCCGATTACTCCGCCACGCATGCAGCAGCCCAGCAGACGCTGGAGAGCCCCTTGGGCACACTCATTGGGACACCGCCCATCAATTGCGCTGTAGAGACCCCTCTGCTAGATGCTTTGCAAGTCATGCATGAAACGCGTGTGGGCTCCATGCTGGTGGTCGATGCTGTCGGGCGACCCTGCGGCATCCTGACGATCCACGACACGGCGGAAGATGCAGCCCTGTTGATGTCACGCTACAGCCTGCGCCATGTTCCCGTGACAAAGGGCGGCATCGCCATCGGTATGGTCTCTGAGCGTGACCTTTTCGCATCGCAACGCCTGAGCCTCCAAGGCGTCAGTCATACCCCACGAATAGCCAAAAACGTGGCGGCCCTGCAAGCTGCGGCACAGGAGATCCGGCGTCTTGCCCGCAATCTGCTGGGGCAAGGCGTGCAGGACGCAGCGAACAGACGATTGCAACTGACCAGGACAATGCGCTGATCTTGCCCAATGGCATTGGAGCCGCACCGCGAGAGCATATTCGCGCGGTTTAGCCAATGGATAGCCCACGGGGTCACCGCAAGACTTGCTCAACGCATCCATCTAGTTTGACTTCCGACCTCTGGCAGGCGACAGCAAGCTGGCGGAAACTTTGCGCAGCAAGATAACAGCCAGCGCTCGGGCTACACCCCGATTCTTGAAGCAGCTAGCCCTCAATGCCCTTACCCGCCACACCCCGCTGAACTGGCGTGGCGCGCTGGATACCGATGACCAAGGCTTGCTGGACTTGAAGCTGTCTGGAACGGCAATTTTTGTGAATGCCGCACGTATCTTCTGCCTGGCCCACGGCATCGGCGTTCAGCGCCAGCGCGATGGACTCGCGCCGCAGGAAGCGATGCAAGCCTTCGCTGATTTCGCTGGCGCGTCTCCCCTGTTGGCATTCCATTCTCACTTCGACGCGACGATGGTCAACCGGGTACGTCCGCAACCATTTGGGCAAGCCCCTGCGCAACCCCTGGGTCGACATCGCTCAGCTTTGTTCTGTGACCCATGAGCATGTTGCGGCGCGTGCGTTGGATGACTGGATGGCCCATTTCGGTATTCAGTGCGCAGAGCGCCACCAGGCAGCTGCCCAATGCCACAGCTGGCGTGATGTGCAAGGGCTGGCGGCTCACAGCCATTGGATTGGTCGTGTCGGCTAACCTCCAAAAAGAAAAAATCCCCGGCTACTGTCCGGAGCCGGGGATTTTTAATAAGGCTTTGGGCTGGCGGGCGGGCCGCCAGCCCCATGCATCAGAAGGTCAGTGTGCTGCGCTACCCTGTGAAGTAGAGCCATCAAAGCTCGGGAAGCGTACATGCTCAACCAAATCCTGAACTTCCTTGGAAGGCTCTTTGGTCAACAGTGACACGATGATGATCACCGCAAAGCCCAGTGGCACACCAAACACACCGGCCGAGATGGGGGCAATATCCCACCAGGTATTGGCCTTCAGCACCTCAGGCGTCAGTGCCTGCCCGTGGAACAAACCATACATCCAGGGATGGGTGGTGGCCATGTAGTAAAAAGTGATTCCCAGGCCGACCACCATACCGAGTGATGCCCCCCACTTATTGGCGCGCTTCCAGAAAATGCCAAGCACCAGCGCCGGGAAGAACGCAGCAGCAGCAAACGAGAAGGCCGCCGACACCAGGAACAAAATATCCGCCATGCGTAACGACGCCACATAAGCAGCCGCCAGCGCCACGACGATCAAGATCGACTTGGAGATCGCGACACGGCGAGTTGCAGATGCATTGGGATCGATAACTTTGTAGTACACGTCGTGCGACAAGGCATTGGCAATCGTCAGCAACAGGCCATCCGCCGTAGACAACGCTGCCGCCAGACCACCAGCAGCCACCAGGCCAGAGATCACGAACGGCAAGCCGCCGATCTCGGGCGTGGCAAGCACCACAATGTCACCACCAAGTCGGATTTCAGCCAGCTGCAATATTCCGTCCTTGTTGATGTCTGACACCGCCATCAGCGTGGGGTCCACCACACTCCATCGCGCAATCCAACCCGGCAACTGGTCCATAGGCGTGCCCACGAGCAGCGTGTAAATGTCGAACTTGACCAGCACTGCCAGAGCCGGTGCCGTGAAGTACAGCAGCGAGATAAAGAACAGCGACCAAGCTACCGACTGACGAGCTTCTCGCACCGAAGGTACGGTGTAGAAGCGCATCAGAATGTGGGGTAAAGCGGCAGTACCAATCATCAAGCAGAACACCAGCGCCAGGAAGTTCTTGCGCGAAACATCCCGTGCAGCTTCGTCCTTGCCAGGGAAGGGCTCGGCATGGCGCAGCGGAGGGGCGGCACGCGCTGCATTAGAGGTTCGCGCAGCGTTGTAGGCTGCTTTGGCTGCTGCCTCATCCTTGGGCAAGGCTGCCAGTGCAGTTTCTGCAGCCTTGATGTCTGCTGCCGGGCCGTTGGCGGCTTTCAGATCGTCCAGCTTCTTGGTTGCAGCCGCTTTGTCAGCTGCCATGGAGGCTGGCACGTCTTTCAGCTTCTCAACCGCCGCATCGGAACGCGCCTTGAAGATGCCGCGTACTTCCAGTTCCTTCGGGTCTTTCAGCAACTGCTCTTCTTTCGCTGATACCTTTTCCAGCAGGTAGCCGTAGGATATTTGCGGCACGGGCATGTTGGTGTGCTTCACCGACAACCAGACCACAGGAATCATGTATGCAACGATCAGGATCAGGTACTGAGCCACCTGTGTCCAGGTAACCGCACGCATGCCACCCAGAAACGAGCAAACCAGAATACCGGCCAAACCAACGTACACCCCCACCTCAAACGACAGACCGGTCAAGCGGGCGGTGATGAGGCCGACGCCGAAGATCTGTGCCACCACATAGACGAACGACACCAGGATGGCAGCGAACACGCCGATCAGACGTGCCATGTTGCCACCGTAGCGCGCGCCCAAAAAGTCTGGAATGGTGAACTGACCAAACTTGCGTAAGTAAGGTGCCAAGAACAGCGCAACCAGGCAGTAGCCGCCGGTCCAGCCCAGGATAAAGGCCAAGCCACCATAGCCCGTCAGGTACAGCGTTCCGGCCATACCGATGAACGATGCCGCCGACATCCAGTCCGAGCCAGTGGCCATGCCGTTGTACATGGCAGGCACACGACGGCCGGCCACATAGTACTCGGCTGCGTCGTTGGTTCGGCTCATCACGCCGATGCCGCCATACAGCAGCACCGTAGCGGCCAGAAACGCGTAGCCGATGTACTCCTTGGGCAATCCCATTTGCTCAAGAATGGCCAGCACTATCACGAAGGCAGCAAAGCCACCGCCGTACCAGATGAAAACTTTGTTAAGAGAACTTTTAAACTGGCCTTGGGTCTGGCCAGCGCCGCCAAAAACGCTCATGTTGATTCTCCTTCGGCCACGCCGTATTCCTTATCAAGGTTATTCATGTAGCGGGCGTAGTACCAAATAATTAGGCAATACACCACCAACGCGCCTTGCGCTGCTAACCAGAACGAGAACGGCCAGCCAAAAAAACTGAACGTCAAATCCCGTGCGAAGTAAATCAACACGAACGTTACAAAGAACCACAAAGCCAGCAACAGCCCTGTTATCTTTAAATTTTTACCCCAATACTCTCGGTGCTTTGCAGTGAGCTGCATCTTTGTCTCCTTGTTGTTAAGATTTGACCGAACTAACCAACCACGTCTACCCTTCCCCCTGCCCCGCCCGGTTATGCCGGGCTATTCAATTTCAGTCCGGTCTCACGCTCCAGCTGGGCGGCTACCTTGGGCTCGAACCCGCTGAGATGGCGCATCACCGCCAGTGCCTCATCGGGTTGGTTCATTTCTATGTGAACCCGCGCCATCTGGTACCAAGCAAATGGGCTCATCGACTGCAATTGGGTGTTGCGTTGAAAGGCCTGTAAGGACTCTTCAAAGCGCCGTTGACGCACCAAGGCAAGGCCGAGGCCATACCAGGCGCGATCCATCTTTTCGTCAAGGCGGATAGCCGTCCGGAACGCGTGCTCGGCGTCTTCGCTATGGCCAAGGGCTTCTCTGACAAAACCCAGGTTGAAATGGGCATTGCATTCATTGGGTGTCTGATGCACAAGCCTCTCGAAGAAGCCCATTGCCTCCAACATGCGGCCATGGGTCATCGCCTCGTAGCCCAAGCTGTTGAGCGCCAACTTGTCGTCTGGCGCCAGAGCCAGAATTTCCTGGAAGACAGACACCGCCCTGCTGCGCAAACCTAAGACCAGCAGGGCCTTGGCCTTGTAACGCAGCCATAGCGCGGAAGATCGACTCAAAGTGCTTGGCCCTGCGATCGCTTGGGTAAGGTTTACTGGCATGCGGCGACTCCCATGGCAAGGCAAAGGTCAATCTTCATTTGCAAGACGAGCACCCAAGCAATCAACAACCAGCTTGTGGCAGCCAAAGGAATGTGTTGGTCCAAAATCAGCTTTGGACTGACCCGGCGCGTAAGCCATAGGGCGGGCTTGGAGGCTACGTCGAGCAGTTGCCAGAAGACATTGTTGTCACGCTTAGGCCCGGCCAGTATGCCCAGCACAAACCGCGCAACGATGAACATCAGCGAGAGCTCAATCAGGCTTTTTGCAATAACAACTGCTAACAACATAAATCTCCATTCCTTGCACCACAGTGAATTTGCGGATTCTAGGAATGGAAAGTTGGTTGTCTATTAGCCCTAATTTAATTGGGTAAATAGGCATTTGTGTTCCGCGTCGTCGCTTTGGAGTGCGACAAAAGAAAGGCCGCCATTCGAAAAAACGACAATCCTGACATGACGCTGACGGGGAAAGCATGCCCAAACTCCCCTCGGAATGGGGCCTTGCTTAAGGGAAAGTACTTAGAAATCTTTGCGCCGAAGCATTGGAGTACCAATGTATTCAAACACCGTTGAGAAATTTCTCCCCAAGCCAATATTTGATGCGCTGGCCTAAGCCAAAACCGCCCCATCCACAAACACCTTGAACTCCCCGGGCTGCATGGCCACCCAGTTTTCGTTGGTGGTGAGGGGTTCGGTCACCACAATGATCAGGCGGTCTTCGGGGCTGTTCAGCGCGGCCAGGTCCACCTTCACGTCTTCGTCCTTGAGTTGCACATGGGCGAACGGGTGCTGGCGTTGCACATAGTGCAGGCGGGTAGAGGCGTGGGTCCACAAAGCCTGGCCGTTGCTCAGTAAGAAGTTGAAGGTGCCGTGTTTGGCAATGCGCGGCACCAGTTCGCGCAGTGAGTGGGTCAGTTCCTCCACGCTTGGCACGCCAAAGTGTGATTTGTTCAGCTCTTGCAACAGCCAGCAAAAGGCCAACTCGCTATCGGTGTCGCCCACGGGTTTGTAGGCACCATGCAACGCGGGGTTGAAATCTTTCAGGTCGCCGTTGTGCGCAAACACCCAGTAGCGGCCCCAAAGCTCGCGCACAAAGGGGTGGCAGTTCTCTAGGGCGACCTTGCCCACAGTAGCCTTGCGCACATGGGCCACCACGTTGTGGCTTTTGATGGGGTAGGTGCGCAGCATTTGCGCAATGGGCGAGGTGGCGGCGCTTTCTTTGTCTACAAAATAGCGCGCCGCTTTGCCAGGCTTTTGGCCGTCGCTCTCAAAGAATGCTATGCCCCAGCCATCTGAATGATGGTCGGTGCAGCCGCCGCGCTGCGAAAATCCGTTAAAGCTGAGCGTCAGGCTGGCGGGCAGCAAGCTGTTCATTCCAAGGAGTTGGCACATGGTAAATAGTTTACCCGTCTGTGAACGGTGCGCGGCGTAAAGTAAGGGTGAATTAGCGTGTGCGCTGGTAGACAATGGCGCTATGGAGGAGTTGGTATGGCCCAGTTGAACCCTGAGACAGATTTTGAGCTGATGTTTGAATCGGCTCCCATTTCGCTGTGGCTGGAAGACTACAGCGCGCTCAAGCGCTTGTTCGATAGCTGGCGCGCCCAGGGCGTGACCGACTTGTCTGCGCACGTGGTGCAAACACCTGCCTTGCTGCAGCAGTGCGCAGCCTGCCTCAAGGTACTAAAGGTGAATCGACAAACCCTCGCTTTATTTGCAGCCAGCAGCCAGCAAGAGTTGGTGTCGCGCTTGCCCGAGGTATTTCGTGACGACACACTGGGCCAGATGCTGACCGAGATGAACTACCTCTGGAGCGGCACACTGGAGTTTTCCAACCAGACCGTCAATTACGCGCTGGATGGTCGGCGCATTGACGCACGCATCCATGTGCGCGTGTTGCAGGGGTATGAAGCCACGTGGGAGCGTGTGATGGTGTCGCTGGAAGACACGACGCTGGCTACACAAGCGCAGCAGCAATTGGGTTTCAGCGAACAGTATGCCCGCGACCTGTTTGACTACTCGCCGGTCTCGCTTTGGGTGGAAGACTTCAGTGGCGTCAAGCGCCTGTTGGACGAAGTGCGGGCGCAAGGCATACGGGATTTTCGCGTGTTCATCAGTGTGCACCCGGAGTTTGTGGGTCAGTGTGCGGATGAGATTCGCGTCATCAATGTCAATCGCCAGACGCTGACAATGTTCGCCGCCCAAAACCAAGAGGAGCTTCTTGCCCAGCTGGGTTCGGTGTTTCGCGATGAAATGCACGATTCGTTTGCCGAGCAACTGATGGACCTGTGGGACGGTAAAACGGTGCAACAGCGTGAAGTGGTGAACTACTCGCTCAGTGGCGAGTTGATCAACATCCATATGCAGTTCGCAGTGTTGCCAGACCACCAGTCCGATTGGGGTCTGGTCCT
>Ga0105047_10020202_pt1 | contig 10244 bp, 9 predicted proteins | sample MAT04_FD_78384 | JGI IMG/M metagenome (GOLD analysis project Ga0105047, IMG submission 78384) | Freshwater microbial communities from Lake Fryxell liftoff mats and glacier meltwater in Antarctica - MAT-04 (megahit assembly) | ecosystem: Environmental > Aquatic > Freshwater > Ice > Liftoff... | reverse complement strand
TGCGAAACACCAATTATTACCATTTAGATTTAAAGCAATTTCATTCAACCTGCAACCGTATTGAATAATTCCGGAAATAATATATTTTTACAAAATGAAAACTACTGAACAACTCAATACCGGATGGCGCAAAGTAGCTTCATCAATTTACCGCAGGCCAACCGATTCAAAGATTTTCGGATCGGTTGAAATTTATATTACTGATCTTGAAGAATATATTGCCGAAAAACGTAAAAACGGCGTTAAAGCTACTCTGACGCATATTTTTATTCTGGCTGCTGCCCGTGCATTCAAGGATGAAGTTCCCGAAATGAACACGGATATCAAACGTGGAAATGTAGTTTTACGCGATCATATTGATTTAATGGTAAGCGTTTTACTGCCTGACTCGCTTATGGGTTCAGTTTTGATAAAGGATGCCGATAAACTCACGTTGAACGAATTGATAAAAGTGATGGGTGAAGAAGTGAAAAGCGCCAGGCAGGGTTCCGAAAACAAAACAATGCTAATGAAGGATAAACTGGCAAATATTCCATGGCCTATACGGGGATGGGTCTTCTGCCTGCTTAAAACCATTACTTTTCACTGGGGATTCTTAATCCCGTCGCTTGGTCTTTCGGCAAACAGTTTTGGCTCGTTTGTAGTATCCAATATCGGCAATGTAGGACTCGATATGGGTTATCCCGCCTTGTTCCCTTCTTCGAATGTGTCGTTTGTATTGATACTTGGCGGAGTAAACCGGAAACCGGCAGTGGTAGGCAACCAGATTTTACCACGAACAATCCTCTCACTCGGAGCAGCTCTCGATCACCGGGTGGTGGATGCATCGCATGGCGGATTGCTTTTCCGTCACCTGAAAAAAGTAGTGAAAAATCCACAATTACTGGATGAGAAATTATAGCCATGACAGCAAGAAAGGGTTCCACACAGGTGAAACCCTTTCAGTAAAACATTTTAAGCAGCAATCCGACTAATATTCAGGTTATATCGAAACCTTCAGGCTCAGTTCTTTCAGCTGATCATCCGAAATATTCGAAGGCGAATCAATCATTACATCGCGGGCGGCATTGTTTTTTGGGAAAGCAATATAATCACGGATGGATTCGCTGCCACCAAACAAGGAACACAAACGGTCGAAACCGAAGGCAATTCCTCCATGCGGAGGTGCGCCAAATTCGAAGGCATTCATCAGGAAGCCAAACTGCGACTGTGCATCTTCCTCGCTGAAACCAAGTAACTGCAACATTTTGTGTTGTAAAGGTTTATTGTGGATACGGATTGAACCTCCTCCAACTTCCACACCATTGATAACCATATCGTACGCATTGGCACGAACCGCTCCCGGATCAGTTTCCAGCAGCGCAATATCTTCAGGCTTTGGCGAAGTAAACGGGTGATGCATGGCATAAAAACGCTTGCTTTCTTCGTCCCATTCAAGCAATGGGAAATCGTACACCCAAAGCGGCGCAAAGGTTTCAGGACTGCGTAAGCCAAGCCGGTTGCCCATTTCGAGGCGAAGTTCATTCAAAGCTTTGCGGGTTTTCATGGCTTTTCCTGCCAAAATCAGGATCAGGTCACCAGGTTTGGAATCAAGCGCTTCGGCCCATTTTTTCAGTTCTTCGGGAGTGTAGAATTTATCAACTGATGATTTCAGGGTGCCGTCGGCGGCATGGCGAACATATATTAACCCACCTGCACCGATCTGAGGTTTCTTCACATATTCAGTAAGTTCGTCGAGTTGTTTGCGGGTATATTCGGCACAGCCTTTGGCGTTTATACCTACAACCAGTTCTGCTTCGTCGAATACTTTAAAATCTTTACCTTTTACAAGGTCATTAAGTTCGGTAAACTTCATTCCGAAGCGTACATCGGGCTTATCGCTGCCGTAATATTTCATGGCATCGGCCCAGGTCATGCGCGGAAGTTTTACCTGGTCGATTCCTTTTACCGTTTTAAATAAATGGCTGACCAATCCTTCGAAAGTATCAAAAATATCTTCCTGGGTAACGAACGACATTTCGCAGTCGATCTGTGTAAATTCCGGCTGGCGATCGGCACGCAAATCCTCATCGCGGAAACATTTCACAATCTGGAAGTAACGGTCGAAACCTGCAACCATCAGCAATTGCTTAAAAGTTTGTGGTGACTGTGGCAGGGCATAAAATTCGCCCGGATTCACACGCGAAGGTACCACGTAATCGCGGGCGCCTTCGGGAGTGCTTTTAATCAGCACAGGAGTCTCAACCTCAATAAAATTAAGGCTGTCCATATAATTGCGGGTCTGGAAAGCCAGTCGGTGACGGAGTTCCATATTCTTTTTCACCACATTGCGGCGCAGGTCAAGGTAGCGATATTTCATGCGAAGTTCATCACCTCCGTCTGTATTATCTTCAATGGTAAAAGGCGGCGTTTTCGACTCGTTCAGGATATCCAGCTTTTCGACTGTAATTTCGATATCGCCGGTTGGCATTTTGAGATTTTTGTTGCTGCGTTCCGAAACTTTGCCGGCAACCATAATTACAAATTCCCTTCCCAGTTTCCTGGAAGATTCGTATAATGATGCGCTGGTTTCGTTGTTGAAAACCAGTTGGGTAATTCCATAACGGTCGCGGAGGTCAATAAAACTCATTCCGCCCAGGTCGCGCGAACGCTGCACCCAGCCTGTTAATACAACATTGGAACCCACGTGGGTCATATTCAGTTCTCCACAAGTATGTGTACGAAGCATAATTCTTTGATTTTGAAGGCTGCAAAAGTAGCAATTTTTTAGGAGACACAGATGCATAAGTGAAAGCATCGATATGATAAATCATTTAATTGATTATCAGTGTATTACTATGCAAGAAGTTACCTGGTAATTTAGTAGCAATATCCTTGTTTATATGAAATCTCCTTTAAATGTATGTATAAGTCATAATATATAGCCGGTCCGGACTTATTGTAAATATTACAATATTATCATAAAAAGCGTTAAAACCATTTGCCGAAAGTGCTGAAACACTTGATTTTGCCTCTCAAATTCATTACCTTTGCAAACTTTTCTGAAAATAAACTGAAATTCCCATACTATGAAACTCTCACAATTCAGGTATCATCTGCCAAATGAACTGGTTGCACTTCACCCGGTCGAAAACCGCGATGAATCAAGATTGATGGTGCTTGACCGCAAAACTCAAACCATTGAACACAAGACCTTCAAGGATATATTAAATTATTTTGGCGAAGGCGATGTTTTTATTTTGAATAACACCAAGGTTTTTCCGGCACTTTTATTAGGCGAAAAAGAAAAGACCGGCGCTAAAATTACTGTTTTCCTACTTCGTGAACTTAACAGCGAGGCTCGTTTGTGGGATGTGCTTGTTGACCCGGCACGTAAAATCCGCATCGGTAACAAATTGTATTTCGGGGATGATGATTCATTGGTTGCCGAAGTAATTGACAATACCACTTCGCGTGGACGCACACTTCGTTTCCTTTTCGACGGACCTTACAGCGAATTTAAACGCACCATCGAATCCCTGGGTCGCACTCCGCTTCCTGAGGAATTACAGCGTCTTCGCGACATTGAACCCGACGATAAAGCGCGTTACCAGACCATTTATGCTAAAAACGAAGGAGCAGTAGCTGTTCCGTCAGCCGGTCTGCACTTCAGTCGCGAACTGATGAAACGCCTCGAACTACAGGGAGTAAATTTTGCCGAAGTAACCTTACATGCCGGGCTTGGTAATTTCCGGGCTATTGATGTGGAAGATCTTACCAAATACAAAATGGACTCGGAAGAGTTGCTTATCGAAGATGAGCAGGCTCAGATTGTGAACCGGTCCATTGATTCGCGACGTAAAGTATGCGTGGTAGGCACAACTACCATGAAAGCCGTTGAATCGTCAGTTACTATTTCAGGACACCTCAAGCCATACAGTGGGTGGAGCAATAAGTTTATTTTCCCTCCTTACGAATTCAGCATAGGATCGAGCATGATCACCAATTTCCATTTGCCGCAATCGCCTATGATGATGATGGTGGCAGCTTATGCAGGATACGATCTGCTGATGAAAGCCTACAAAGAAGCCGTTGCACAGAAATACCGTTTCTTTACGTACGGTGATGCGATGCTGATTCTTTAAGAAACTAAAGATTAAAGATATTCAGATTATCCCTTCGGAAGAGGGGATTTTTTTTTGATCTTTGTACCTTAATAAGGTCGTGATGGCTCATAGTCAAACCGACGGTAAGAAAACGTACTTATGGAATCAATCCGAAAAATATACAAAACCGGCCTCGGTCCCTCAAGTAGCCATACCATGGGGCCGCGCTTTGCTGCCGAAAAATTCAGACTGAAAAACGAGCCTGCAACCGCCATCCGGATTACGCTTTACGGCAGCCTGGCCGCTACCGGAAAAGGACATCTTACTGATCAGGTTTTGAAGGAATCATTCCCCGGGGATAAAGTGAAAATTATCTGGGAAAAAGATACCGTGCTTCCCCAGCATCCAAACGGGATGAAGTTTGAAGCCCTGGATGATAATGGCACATTGCTGGATGAATGGACCGTTTTTAGTGTTGGCGGAGGCGATATTGAGGATGAAGAAATGAAAACGCAGAAAGTTACTGTTTACCCGCATACAAAAATGAACGATATCCTGAAGTGGTGCCAGCAGAATGGACGTACGCTTTGGGAATATGTCGAAATACACGAAGGCGAAGATATCTGGTTGTTCCTGGCTGAAGTATGGAAAACCATGAAGGAATCCATAGTCCGCGGGCTGGAACACGAAGGCGTTTTACCGGGGATATTGCACCTGCAACGAAAAGCGTCAACATACCATATTAAAGCCAAAAGTTCGGCCGGAACCCTGCAGAAACGTGCGCTGGTTTTTGCTTACGCTCTGGCGGTGTCTGAGGAAAATGCAGGCGGAGGAACCATTGTTACTGCTCCAACCTGCGGATCATGTGGGGTAGTACCGGCAGTGCTTTATCATTCACAGAATACCTATGAATATTCGGATATAAAAATACTCCGCGCTCTGGCCACTGCCGCTCTGATTGGAAACCTTGTGAAAGAAAATGCTTCAATCTCCGGCGCACAGGTTGGTTGCCAGGGCGAAGTGGGTACTGCCTGTGCCATGGCTGCCGGAGCTGCAGCACAGCTTTTCGGAGCCACGCCTTCGCAGGTGGAATATGCCGCCGAAATGGGACTTGAACATCATCTTGGACTTACTTGCGATCCTGTTGCCGGTCTGGTCCAGATTCCCTGCATCGAACGTAACGCTATTGGTGCCGGACGCGCTATGGATGCCAGCGCGTATGCCATACTATCCGATGGTCAGCATCGTGTGAGTTTTGATAAAACCTGCCTGGCGATGAACCAAACAGGCCACGATCTGCCGGATATTTATAAGGAAACTTCTGAAGGCGGACTGGCGTTGTTTATGAGATAATGTGGGATTGATGGGATTGAAGGGATTGATGAGATTGAGGGGATTGATGGGATTGATGGGATTGATGGGATTGATGGGATTGATGGGATTGATGGGATTGATGGGATTGATGAGATTGATGGGATTAAGGGGATTGATGAGATTGATGGGATTGATGAGATTGATGGGATTGAGGGGATTGATGAGATTGAGGGGATTGATGAGATTGATGGGATTAATGAGGACAAGGGGACAAGGAGAAATGGGGACAGGGAGCTGTGAGGGGATTGATGAGATTGATGGGATTGATGAGGACAAGGGGACAAGGAGAAATGGGGACAGGGAGCTGTGAGGGGATTGATGAGATTGATGGGATTGATGTTGAATGGTACTGGTTTAAAAAATCTCAAATGGACCGGGAGTTAATCATTAAAATTGTCAGGAAGGCAAAAGACATATGACCTTAAATCCGTTGAAAAAATACGCCATCATTGTTGCAGGAGGAACCGGAACCCGAATGAAGGGAGATGTTCCGAAACAATTTATGTTGTTGAACGGGAAACTCATTATTCAATATTCGATGGAGGCGTTCTTTGCATTTGATCCTTCTATTCAGATAATTGTTGTGGTTCATCCTGATTTCAATACATATTGGAAGAAATTATGTTTGGAAAATAAAATTTATATTCCGCACAAGGTTGTTGAGGGTGGTAAAACACGTTTCGATTCGGTGAAAAATGGACTGGAACTTATTGACGAAGATGGATTTGTAGCCATTCACGATGCTGCCAGGCCATTGATAAAGACGGATTTTATCGAACATTTATTTTCAGAAACTGAAGCTCATGGTTCTGCCATTCCCGGACTGACTTTAACAGATACCATTCGGAAGATTGACGGGGATACTTCTCATCATCTCGATCGTACATTTTTAAGGGCTATTCAAACGCCACAGTTGTTTAAGGTTTCAGAATTAAAACGGGCTTATGAGCAACCTTTTCAGACGATATTTACTGATGATGCATCAGTACTAGAGGCAGCAGGATTTGCGCTGCATTTATCGCAAGGCATGCCGGGAAATATTAAAATAACAAATCCACTGGATATTGCTTTAGCAGAAGTACTTTTACGGTTTTAAACCACGGAGGCGCCGAGGACACGGAGAACCACGGAGTTAAAAAGTAACTTTCTGAATATTTTACGTTTGTGCGTATTTCTGAATCATTTGTGCATATTTGTGGAAGATTTCTTCAAATTTGTGGATACCTTTCTTCCCTTCCAATCATATTTCCCAATATTTCCCGCAATACCGATGCGGTTTTAAACCACGGAGGCGCGGAGGACACGGAGAACCACGGAGTTAAAAAGTAACTTTCTGTATATTTTATATTTGTGCAAATTTGTGAATCATTTGTGCATATTTGTGGAAGATTTCTTCAAAATTGTGGATACCTTTCTTCCCTTCCAATCATATTTCCCAATATTTCCCGCAATACCTATTATCAATGTGTAAACCGCATTCAGCAATTCCATCAATGGTAATAACCATAACAACGACATGCTTCGCTGAAAACGGCTGAAACTTAATATTACCGGAAAATCAATAAGCAGTTTTAAAAAGTATAAAATTAAAAATAGCTTTAAAAAATCAGGGAAGAAAAAAGCCGGAAAAGCCAATACAACAAGCCAGGCATTCATCAGGAAAACAATAATGGAAGTCGCAATCAGCAAGGGATCGGTATATCCGCGGCTTTTGGAAACCCATCGCAAACGTTGCTGATAAAACGATTTTAATCCTGGTGTTGCCGGAGTATTTACAATCGCTTCTTCTGATCTCAGAAAGAGGATTGCTTTAGCCCCGAATTTCTTCTTAATACTCATCATTAGGAACATATCGTCGCCAGAATGATACTTGGTATTGCCTGTAAAACCTCCGCAGCTATCGTAAGCCTTGCGTGTAATTGCCATATTTGCTCCGTTAGCCATCAAAGGAAATCCGGCAATGCACGATCCGGCAGCCGATGAAATAAGGCTCATAAATTCCAGCGACTGGAGTTTGCCGAAAATATTTGCGCCATCCGTCATACACACCGGGCCAAGGATCATATGCGGTTTATACTTTTCGAAAAAGGAAGCGAGTGATGAAATCCATTTACTACCGGCTGTACAATCGGCATCGGTAATAACAATTAATTCACCTGTTGAAGCATTTATCCCTTTATCAATGGCAGCTTTTTTACCCGAACCATCATTCTTGTTCAGGGTGATTAGTTTCAGGTTTTTTGTTCCCGTGTGCCGGGAAATAAATTCTTTAACCAGGCGGGCTGTTTCATCATCCGAATCATCATCAACAATAATTATTTCATACAAATCCTGTGGATAATACTGACGGAAAAGACTTTTGAGAAGAGCTTCAATATTACAGGCTTCATTACGGACAGCAACAATAACGCTTATTTTAACTCCGGGTGATGGCTTAATTTCTGTAAACGCCTTCAATTTCAACCATCCAGCCGAAATAGCACCTATAAGTATTGCATAAGCAATAATCAGCAAGATAGATATCAGGTTGAAAATCATCGCCTGAAAAATTTTAACCTGAATACAACCAGCACGCCCGCCAGCGAAGGAACAGCAATATTTATAAGCCAGATAAGCGTGGAAGCTGAAACTACAGCCAATGTAGCTTCTGAATCCAACCCTTTGACCCCAAAGAGCAGGCCAAAAAGAAAAACAGACACTGAACCACGCACACCTAATTCGGCAAGAGCTACGGTTGGTATGGCTGCAAGTGCCAGGTAAATAATCGGGATAACCATCATGCACTGGGAAAACGTGAAATTCAGTTCCATTAACCGGATAGCCAGGTAAAACTGTATGGAAAACACCAAATAGCGGAGTGAACTCAATAAAACTGTTTTTAAAAGGAGTGGTTTCGGGCAATCTGCCATGGCATCGATGCTGTTTCTGATCCTTTCGGAATATTTAGCAGGTATCAGTATTGAAATGCGATGAAGCACTGAAATATTGAAGTAGGAAAATAACAGGGTCAGGGATATTATACATAGTGTAAGCGAAAATCCTTTAACCAGCCATGTGCTTTCGTACATTACCGAAGGCAGATAATGCGGTGCAAAAATCACATAAGCAACTGTTCCTAACACAATGGTAACAAGTAACTGGCTGAAACTTCCAACTATAGTAAGCAGAATGGCTTTTAGAGGATCTGTCTTTTTCAATATAAAAACCCTTCCAAAAAATTCACCAACCCTGTTGGGGGTAAAAATACTTACGGCAAGGCCACCGAGTATAGCCTGAAAGGCATTTCGATAACTTATTTTTTCAGCCTGGTTGATAAGCAATTTCCATTTTAAGGATTCAATTCCCCAGTTTATTATCATGAGTAAAACCAGAATAGCTGATATAGTTAGCGCATTTTTACCATCAAAAACGGATTCGAAAAAACTAATTCCTTTGCCAGATGGAAGTGTATAAAAGCGGTAAAAGATGTACGAAAGAGCCAGCGCAGCTATAATAAGCCGTGTGGCAATATCCATTGCTTTTCGTACTTTTGGCGTGAAATTCACAGAAAGGGGTTAGGTTTTAGGGGTTAGGATTTGAATTAAAAGAGTTTCAAAGTTTCAAAGTTTCAAAGTTTCAATGTTTCAGGTTTCATGAATCCGGCACACGGAATTTTTAAAATAGTGGTTTACAAAATCAATAAGCATAATTTTACAAAACTTTGGCAAGCGAACGTATCATATTAGGCATAGATCCCGGAACCAACATTATGGGATTCGGATTAATTGCGGATAAAGGTAAGAAAATTGAGCTTATTGCACTCGATGTTATAAAACTCGACCACCTGGTAACCCAGCCGCTGAAGCTGAAACATATTTTTGAAAAAGTGCTTGGGCTGATTGATCATTACCATCCCGACGAGGTTGCCTTGGAAGCGCCGTTTTTTGGTAAAAACGTGCAAAGTATGCTCAAGCTTGGCCGGGCGCAGGGTGTAGCCATGGCAGCAGCTTTATATCGCGATATTCCTATTTTTGAATATTCGCCGCGTAAGGTTAAGCAATCCATCACCGGGCATGGAAATGCATCCAAAGAGCAGGTTTCGGCCATGATGAACCGCCTGCTTGTAATTACCGAACCACCAAAATACTTTGATGCTACCGATGCCGTTGCTGTTGCTTGCTGTCATTATTTCCAGCGTTCGCCGGGCGAAGCTACAAAAAGCTATTCGGGATGGGGGGCGTTTATAAGCAATAATCCGGATAGGGTAAAATGATTTCGGAATTTATCCACAAATTACACGAATTACCCACAAATTAACACACATAGTATCCATTGAAAAGGACGCTGATTTGAGTAAAGTCCTCCTTTGAAACTCTGAAACTCTTCAAACATTTTAAACTTTTAAAAACTACATCAGTTTCTGATACGCCTGCCACCAGCGGTCGGGGATCTCATCCTGTAGAGCGGTCTGGTAATCAGCGGCGGAGCAGGGAACAATATAATGGCGGCGGTACTTTTCGCGTATATTATCTGAGCATTTAATTTCCATCCACCAGCGCTCGGTGGGTTTGCTTTTATAAAAAACTATTCCTTCGTCAAAATCGGTAACCTGAACGGTGTAACGGATATAATTTTCTGAACCTGTTGATGGATGATCTTCCTGCCGGTGATAAAAGCCATCAATAAAATACCATATCATCTGTGCCAGCAAGTGTCCGGTCTGGCCGTTGCGATCCATGGCGGGGTTCATTTCAAAAAATCCGGCGGAAGTTATCTTATCGCTCATCCCGGCATAGCGAACCATTT
>Ga0105047_10020201_pt1 | contig 10244 bp, 4 predicted proteins | sample MAT04_FD_78384 | JGI IMG/M metagenome (GOLD analysis project Ga0105047, IMG submission 78384) | Freshwater microbial communities from Lake Fryxell liftoff mats and glacier meltwater in Antarctica - MAT-04 (megahit assembly) | ecosystem: Environmental > Aquatic > Freshwater > Ice > Liftoff... | reverse complement strand
TGCCGCTTACGCCAGAACAAATGGAATTTATCAAAATCCTAGCTACTTCAGATGCCTGTGGTGATTATTGGAAAGGTTATGGAGATGCGCTAACTGACTTTTTGTTGCCGCTCAACCGTTTGGAGGTTGGAGTTGTTTTGACTAAAACTGGTAGCACAACTAGTCAAGACGACAAAGTTTTTGTGAATTCTTCCCCTGGCAAGGTTGAATCAGCCCAACCTGCGGCGATTCTTGAACCGGTTGGGAGCAATAGCTCTTCGCCAGCCGGTCAGTCAAAGAAAAAGTTCATACTTGATTAGCCGCCATGAATAGATTTCAGAATTTGCTTAATAATATTTTGATATCTAATTTCACCATCAGGAGATCATTCATCCTAATCTTGGCTTTGGGGTGTATTGTCACAGTCTTCTTTTCGATGATGGGATGGATAAACATGAGTCTGATTTTGACGGTCGGAATTTTGTTTGCGGGTTTAATTTTGTTTGAATGGGCCGGCTAACCACACCAGTATTGATATTTTTTTGATCAACTACGCGCTCTAATAAAGCGCGTAGTTGATGATCCCATTGGAATATATTTAATTATGACCAAAATATTAGTAATTTCAGATATCCATCGAGATGACCGCGGGATAGAATTTGCGCTCGAACAGACGAATCATAATGAAGTCTGGTGTTTAGGCGATGTCTCTGGTCATATTGAATATGTAAAAGAAAAATATAATGGTTATCTTGGGAATCACCTAAAATGCTATCAGCTACTTAAACAAAGGCACGCTCATTGTATTAAGGGAAATTGGGAACATTGGTTATTAAATCAAGCAAAAGATAATGATCCTCAGGCTTTTCAATTCAAATATAGGGAAGAATTGATCGCGGAGCGAAAAGTTTTAGAAGGCAGTGGCATCCTTGAATGGATTGATAAGGAGTGGAAAACTGAAGATGTTCAAGATGATTTTACTCTTACCCATGGCAGCATCGACAACAATGGTGATGAAAAAGTAGAAAAATGGGAATACTATCTATATCCGGACTACACTAGAGAAGTTGGGCGGTTGATCACGCGGAAGAAACTTGAAACCCATCACATGCTGTTTGGACACACTCATATTCCGGGATTTTTTAAGAGCAATGGTAATGTTCCAGAATGGTATCCATTGACTCCCCAAAATATAAATGATGAATTCGATTACAACCTGGGGGACCACTTAATTCATTTTATTATCAACCCGGGGTCACTCAATGTCAATAATGGCCGCCGAAGCGATATTCGCGCTGGGCTTCCAGGCACTGCATTGATAATCGATACAGAAACTCAAAAATTTCGTTTTTTACCTATAACCCCTGGAGTATAAACGATGACTGACCCAATTGAGACTCATGAAACCCTTCGAATTCGATCATCCAATGGTGAACAAAAGGTGGTCGAAGTTATTAAAAGATTAGGTGACGGCTTCGCAAATTACGCGCTTCTGATTCAAGATCCTCAAATTACGGGAATACAATGTGTTTTGAAAAAGTATAAGGCTGGCAATGCTGACAAAAATCAGGAGGTGAAAATCCTGGATGTGCTCAATGGGGAAAACCTTAGGCTGCCAGTGGTAAAAATTCTAGATTCGGATGTTACGATAAATAACATTGAAAAAGGTCATATCGAAACACTGGCAAGTGGAAGCTCGATCCAAGACCAGCTTCCTAACGAGCGTCAGGCTCTTGAACTTGCAATCCGGTTTGCGGAATTTTTACAGACCTGCGCTGGTTTACAGATTGCTTATCGAGATATCAAACCAGGGGATCATATTTTTTGGGAAAGAGATGGCGATTCTGTAGCAAGCATGACGGTTATCGACTGGAATATTGCTCAATACCCGGCTTCTTCTGATGCATTATATTTTGACCTTTTTACCTTTTGTCGACGACTGCCCTCGTTTTTTACGGGAAAACTGGGCGATGAGTCAAATGATTTTGCCTATCATCCTCTTGAATGGGGGTATCAAGGTATATTAAAAAAACACATCAGCCCAAGAATCTGGTTATTGCTTGCAGACCTGAGCATGAATTTTGTTGCGCCAATCTTACCTGGAGTTGATCAAGATCTTGTACTAAATGGCAATTACTCATCTGTAAATATTATACATGCTTGGGAAAAGATTATTGCGCGATTAAAAAGGACTTTAAGTTCTTTGGGCAACTCGAATCTGTTAGGATTTGAATTCACTAGCGCGATCGATCAAAACGGTTATTTACAACGCCTGGCGAATCTTGGTCATTTAGAAGAAGCAGAAAAAATAGAATTCGTCAAAAGTCTTATTTACGATTCATCGGTAAAATCATTGATTAGCAACCCAGAATATTCTCTGTTGCCAAATGAAATAATATTGGAACGCCTACGCCTGGCCCGAATGATTAGCCCAAGTGCCTTCAGGGAATCTTTGTTGATATCCATATATGTTTCTATTTATCGAACTGGGTTATCAAAAGATACATTGGCTAAAGCCATATACAAAAAATTATTAGAAAATCTTCTTGAACAACAATCTCCGAAGAAATATTACTCCCCTGATGATTTTGTAAAATTAATTGAATTTGCAAAAAATAAAGCTTCAGAATTCGGTAAGCCAGAAATAGAAAAAATTCATGCGGCAATTTGGGCTAATATCAAAAAGGAGTTTGAGATTTGGATTGCCAATGAGAATTTCAATACAACGACTGATCTCGAAGAACAGGGATTAGCCCTTAAAACGCTAACTCGCGGACATCCAGTTTCCTTGGCCGCCATCGATGTTTTCCAAGATAGCAAGCGCGCAAAAGATTTAGAAAATGATATTCTGGAAACATTGGAAGCAACCCCTCCACAATTTGATATCGCTCTCGTGAATGCAAATGGGTTAAAGAATTATGATCTAGCTAAAGGGTCGGATTATCAGGCAGCCATTGATGCCTGTAGAAAAATTTATACATTAGATGACAGTACAAAAAATGATCTAGAAAAATTGCAAGAAATCATCACAGAATTATCAACTATCAACATCCCTTCACCGTTTAAGGGCCAATACGATAAATTGACGGACAGAATTATTGTGTTGAAAAAAATCAATAAAATATCTGCCGAAATCAACTCGCTCGGTGATTATCATGGTCTGAAGGATTTGCACGAAGAAATAGAAAATATGGAGAAAGATTATCCAAGTGAATATCCTGCTTTACCACTGTTGGCGAAAGCTTGGCGCCAAAGATTGGTCCAAATCATTGATGAAACCAAAGACGTAATTCGTAAAACAGACGACACTTTAGCAGGTATTTCATTTATCTCTTTGAGTCAGGATATTAAGGCAAAGATATATTCTTGGCAACAGCTATGTAAAGAATGTAATGAACTCGAATTGATGGAGATATTTGAAACGGATGTAAACGCCATCGATTCTGGGATCATAAATACGAAAACATTGATTAAACAAAAGCAAGAAGAATATAAGGCCGGGTATCAAATTTTACAGCAGGCCAATGGTTTTTCTGTTTCTAAGTATACAGAAATCAATAGCTATCTCTCAAACCTTAAAAATGACTTTGCAGTTTTGGATGAGAATTTTAAACTCTGGGTAAACCAAGAAATAACCAAATCTACCAAGCTATTTTTTGCGGCTGAAAAACTGCAAGAAATAGAAAACGCTGTTTTACGAGTTGAGATAGGTGCAACGTTACAAGACATTGCTGAATATCCAGAAGCGACAGAATTAAGAACTCGTCTGGTAACAAAAAGAGAGGAAATTGACCTTCGTTATCAAACACTAGATTCTGTAACAAGACTAGACAGTTCTATAGAATCATTGACCGCCGAAAACCAAACAGTGTTAAGAAATGTGTTAGATCTTGAAGCACTTTACAAGAGACTACGCCAAGAGTCGATCGAAGATGTAAATAACGCTTTAAATGGCCCAATAGATAAATTGATAAATGTATCAGATGAATTTAAAACGCAGACGGAGAATAACCAAAGTATTGATGGTCTGAAAAAACAAATACAGACAAACTTTTGGCGAACAGCTCTGATCGGGGGAATTAATCTATTCTGCTTATTAATATTGATCGTGATGTATTTTTTGCTCCCCAATCCCATCATCCAACCGAGACCCACTTCCATTGTAACTTTCACAGAAACCGCATCTGCAACTGAAACCCCAACATCAACGCCAACTGAAACTCCAACATCAACCCCAACCGTAACAGTAACGGTAGTGGATGCCGGCGGTGATCAGAATCCTGGCGTAGCTCTTCCGGCCAACCAGACCCAAACCCTGACTCCAACTCCGACATCCACCCAAACGATTATAAATGCAACTGGTACTGAGAATGGGAACAATTTGGGAACCGCGATTCTTGTTATCGTTACAGATCCCAATAAAAACCAACCATTCTTTCAAACAGATTCCACAAAGCTTACCAACTTTGCAAGTATAAATGAGTACCAACATTCCGATTGGATATTTAAAAATACTGCTTATGCTGATATCCAGATGGTTATATTGGAAAAGCAAGATGTTGTTAATGACACTAAAAAACAGATTGCAAAAATTGAGATAACTTTGCTCATTAAAGTAGGCGATTTGGATGGAAATACGGTTAAAAAAGGTAAATTTTTATTTTCAGCTCAACACACAAACCCTGATGGCTCACCGTTAAGTGGATATGTTATTGGCCAAGCACAGAATGACTTTAATATTGAAAAAATAGGGGATCCAAATGGCAGCTATCAGGCTATTAAATACACTGGCTGGATATTCACAAATTTTCTCAAATAAGTAAAAATATAACCTTACCCTGATTGACGCATTAACTCCATCAACCAAAAGAGATAAAAATGGCCACCTTTGATACTATTTTGCAAAAAATTACAAGTTGGGATCTTGAAGTCGCAAAAAAAGCATTGAGTATTGCTTCGGACCTTGATGAAATACAGTATTCTGAGCTAAAAATACAATTAGACAAATATGTCTTGGTGGATGAAAAATTAGAAGCATATTTAGAGTCAGATTTAGACCCCCGAATGGCTTTGGATGATCTAGAGAATTTGCCGGCAATTAGAACTAACCATCCTAAATACTTAACATTAAAGAATCGAATTAATCAAAAAATTGAAACTCAAAAACAAGAGCAAATAAGAAAGCGGGTACTAGAAGCCAAAGCAAAAGCAGAAATATTAAAGTTTTGGGAAGATGCTCAAAATATCTTAAATTCAGTAAAATTTGAATTTCCAGATTGGGCAAAAGACACCAGTCTTGCACTAGAAATTGCTGAAGCAGAAGAAGAGATCAAAAAAAGTCAAGAAGCTGCTGGTCTTAAGGATCAGGTAGTCCAGGCTATCAAAAATGGGAAGCCCGATGAAGGTAGCGAGGCACTTGCAAAATTAGAAGTGCTTAAGAAGATTTCCAATGATGATATAAGAGAATATCGGGGACAGCTTAGCACAATGAGTTCCCATAAGATGGGAATGAGTTCAAAAGATAAACAAGATATTATAGTTACTGCCAATCTTTCGATTATCAATGATATAGGCTCTGTAGAACGCTCTATCGCTTCAATTAAGTCAGAAAGCAGTGTTAAGTATCGGTTGTTATACAACAATCAAGTGCGCTTGGCGGAATTATGCCAAAATGCGATGATTGAGCTTGGCCGCAAAATAGATGAAAATAAATCAAAAATTAAATATTTACAAGATCAGCTTGAAAAAATCTCTGTTGATTCACAAAAAAAACAAATAGCCGAAGATATCGATGAACTCCGCGGCATTGTTATTGCCCTAGAAAAGGCTCAACAACAACTTCTGTCGCGGCGTAATGAACTTAATGAGCAATTGCCGAATACGGAAAATAATACTAAATTACAAGTTTCTAAAATCGTTGATGATGTGCTAATAGATGCGCAAACTGCGCTTGATGATGGGAAACTTTCCCTTGCACAAACGCATATTCAAGATGCAAGAATGGCGGGGAAAAAAGAGGGATTTGATGCTCTTGAAAATATAGATCTTTCTGAGCTGCAGGAAAAGCGTTGTAAAGAACTTGAAACACAAATCATTGATCGAACCAATAAGCGCAGAGAAGCTAATGCGAGAAAAGAAACTGCCCATAAAAATTTAGCGGTTGAAAAACTTTCCCTAACACAGTTATCTTCGATCTTAATTGACCTTCAAGAAGTTCTTGAAATTGACAAAAACACACCTGGTATCCTTAGTGCAATTGATAGTCTTAAATTGCGAATATTAAATGAACGTGAACTGCTAACAAAATGGTATCTTATTCAGATCAAATTTTATTGTCGTAAAGGAAAAGTTGAAGAGGCACGACAACATTATGATGCCGCAGTTAGCGCGATAGGTGATGATTCTGTATTTGAAGCGAGCAGGAATGAAATTGATGCAAGTGAAAGAAAAGTAAATAGAGTAAAGCTGGTGGCGGTCCAGTTTACCGAACAATTTCAATTAATCCGTGACCAATTGATTAAACCTTCTTCCGATGTGAAAAACTTATTGGATGAATGGAAAGAAAACGTTTTCGAAGATGACCTCGTATTATATGCACGTGCGGAACGTGTTTTTATCCAATACGATAATCAACTTGATAATATCAAAAATCGGGTTAGCAGTATTGAAACAGGGTTACAAAACAGTGAATTTTCAAATGTAATGAGGGAAGATGCTGTTTATTTAAGTACTTGTTTTTTATGTGATAATCCATTGGTCCTGGATGTTTTGGCGCGTTTTTGGTTTGTGCTCGCTGGAATTCAAAGTGATTTGACGAGAAAAGAAGAATATCTTGAAGATGCAAAAAAATATGCAGAGCAGACAAAGGTAGATAATCTTAAATCAAAAATAAATATTCAATTAACTGAACTCAGGAATCAATCTGAATTAGGGAGACGAATCCATGAAATCGAAGAACGCCTCACTTATTTAAAAGGCATCGATATTCAAAGAGCGATCAATGAAATTACTAAGATACCTGATGGCGACCCCATCAGAAGTAATCTATACATTACTCGCTTGATTAATGATATTGAATATGAAGATAATAAGAACAAAGTTAACGGATTATGCGTTATCGCCCGTCAACACTTGACTAATGGGAATTTCGAGGCTGCAGTTGCTGATGCGAAAAATGCGCTCGAGATTATCAAATCTGATCGAGATGCTTTTATTATTAAAAGCGAGGCAGAATCACGCAAAGGCGAAGAAGATATATTCATTGCCCAAATTAATAAAGCAATTAAACTTAATGCTCTTGATGATAACCCCCTTTCACCTGAAGAAATAACTGTTCTGGAAGACACGAAGATTCTGGCTGAAACGCTCCAAAAAAGGAGCTTGCTTACCAGCCGCATACTTGGTTTTACTCAACAATATATCGCTTATTATAATTCTTGGCGAAACCGTATTGATCAGAAAGTAAAATCAGAATTAGAAAGTATTAACTTATTAATCGAATCTGGAAATTTTGAACTTGCAGACGAAAAAATAAAAGCACTGCGAAATTCGGGCATTCCTTTTACGAAACTTGGGGAAATCAGTAAGGTTGATACAATTTTGAAAGCAAATCGCGACCAGGCTAAGATCATTGACGAGATTGCTGAGAGGGCTCGTAGTCTAGCTAGAGAAGGAAAACTAGGTATCAATGAAGCGATCAAGCAGGTTACCCTCACAAGTGGTTCGAAGTTTATTCAGGGGAAAATTACTACTGTATTGAATTCATTAATGAATGCTCAGATGGATTTCGGAACCGTAATATCTGGAATTCAAGCAACTTCTCAGGAAATTCCGGAAATCTTAAATATACCAAGATATATTTTTACCGATAAGTTAATTGATTTTACTAATAGCTTGAACACTGCGACTACAATTTCTCGTAATCTTCAGGTGGATCTTAAGAAATTAAAAGACATAAATATAAAAGAAGAAAATCAGACTTATAAATCTGTTTCGATCTATTTACAGGCCATAGATTGGTATATTGCATCGATCCAAATTATCGAAGCAATAGTTCAGGAAAAGGGTTTAAAGAGCCTGGTAGTAGACATAGAAAAATTTATTAAAACTGGGCATGATCAATTAAACACAATTGCTGATGTGAACAATGTGGATATTCCAAACGCGAATGCACTCAAGTCTGCGGTTGAATATCACACAGGCCTTTTAGATCAATTCAAGGAGAACAATCAATCATTCCTGGATGTATATCAGAAAGTCACTACATACGGGATAGTTGGGTTTCCTGACCGGGAGTATTGGCAAAAACTACGAAACCAACTGAATGAAATCCTTGATGTTCACCATGTTCAAGCAGATAATGAAAAAACAACTGTATTGACCAAACTGATAAATAACAAGGAGAAAGAAGTTTTTAAAAATTTCCAAAGAATCTCAATTCCTCTCGGCGTGGTCGCATTAATCATTTTGGCTTTTATTGGAAATGGTTTGTGGAATAGCGTTGTCATGCCAACTTATTTTCCCACACCAACAAATACTTTGCCTCCAACCATAACACCAACAGTAACATTAACAGCAACAGTAACGCTTACTCCAACTCGAACAGCAACTCCAACCCTAACTCCCCGCCCTACATTGACACCAACATTAACATTAACCCCATCCCCGACCCCAATTCCTTTATTATTGGAAGTAAAGCGCCCAGCTGTTGTTTACAGATACGCAGGTTATTTTGATGCATTGGGCACAATCCCAAGTCAGGCTCAGGTGTATATATTAAAGTATTGTGAACTCAATAAATCAGGTTTTGAGAGATATGGATATGTTGAAGTACCAAAAGGCGGCGGCTTTGGTTGGATTCTTTTATCCAGAAAACGCTTTGATGTAGAAGAAGTTATGGTCATAGCTGATTTGGAAACTAACTTGAACAGGCCGCTTGTGGAAATACTGAAGGATCACTCAGATTTGAGGCTGCCAAACACTATCTGCCCTGATCTTTATACCCCTGTTCCCTGATCACGGCTTTATCAATTCGGTAAAAGTTGTTCAGCGCAATGTGAAAAAGATAATTATTGATTTCATCAAAAACGACATCCTAAGCGTGTTGTCAATCAGAGTTAATCTGATCGTTGTTTATTCCTCAATCAGGCTTGTTATCCCGTTCTGTTGCAAACTGTTACTATTTTTAGTTTTAAAAATAGAATAACGGCGGTCAGGAGTATCTAGATGATTAAAAATTCCCTAGAGAAAATCAGGCTTTTTACACTCTTGACCGGTATCAGCCTGATCGTTTTGTATTTTGTATCTATGTATATCATTATTCCTTTGAAAAAGATGATATATGCCCCTACAGCAAATGTAGTAAAGCCCCCAAATTCACAGATTGTCATCCCAGCAGCTTCAACTGGCTATCCCTACTCGGGCTATAATGAAACCGAGTTGCAAGAGTATTTTCTGAAATTGATCAACCAGGATAGGCGGCAAAACGGATTATCCGAAGTGGCATCAGATGATCTTGCTGCCCAAATTGGCCAGGCTCAAGCTTATGAGATGGCAAAATTTAATTATCTCAGCCATTGGAATCAACCCGGCTATGGCCCTGACATTCGCTACAGTAATTCCGCTGGCACGGAATGGGTGCAGGAAAATGTATATTCGTATTGGCAGCGAATGGATAATGGCACGCCCATTCCCGTTCAGGATTGGAAAGCTGAAATCGACAGAGCGCAAAAAGCCTTGATGAACAGCCCTGGACATCGGGCAAATATTCTTAACCCTGACCATACCCATGTCGGTATTGGCTTGGCATATATCCCCGAAACCGGAGAATTTCGTGTTACGCAGGAATTTATAAATCGATATGTAATTTTGGATAAGATGTCAAACCGTATGGCACCAGGTTCTAAAATACAGATCAAGTTTCGTTTAACGAATGGTGCCACTGACCCTGTTATAAATCTTGCTTACGAACCCTTCCCGCAGTCTCTATCATTGGATCAATTGAGAGCAACCTCGACATATTCGTCTCCTGCGCAAAATGTAAATTATATTAACATAGGAAATCTTTCTGGCGGAGATTTTCAGGCTAATGTTCCACTTGGAGATAATCCAGGACTTTATCATATCCGTATTTGGGTTACTTACCGGTTAACGTCAATTAGAATTACCCACTGACGACAACTAGAAATGCCCACCCGTCAGCGATTGGAAACGGCTACACTCTCAGGAACGAGGAGAGCCAATGACCGCAACCGACGCGCAAGTGA
>Ga0105047_10020200_pt1 | contig 10245 bp, 9 predicted proteins | sample MAT04_FD_78384 | JGI IMG/M metagenome (GOLD analysis project Ga0105047, IMG submission 78384) | Freshwater microbial communities from Lake Fryxell liftoff mats and glacier meltwater in Antarctica - MAT-04 (megahit assembly) | ecosystem: Environmental > Aquatic > Freshwater > Ice > Liftoff... | reverse complement strand
TGCAATACCTGAAAACATATCACTTTTCGGAACAGTGCGGTGGTTCTAAGCTTGCGCCACATCAATTGAGGAGACGAACACCATGGATCGCCGAACTTTCTGCCTGACCACTTTCTCAGCCGCCGTGCTCGCACCCACCGGCGTACGCGCAGCGGATGTCTTTCCATCCCGACCAGTGCGTGTGATCGTGCCCTACGCCGCAGGCGGAGGACCCGACGTGCAGATGCGCCAGATCGGCCCCAAGCTGGGGGACGCCCTGGGCCAATCCGTCGTCGTCGAAAACAAGGTCGGGGCGGCAGGCGTGCTCGCCGCGCAATATGTGGCGCAGCAACCGGCCGACGGTTACACGCTGCTGATGGGATCCAACACCCACCTGGTGTCGAAGATCCTGACGCCGAGCCTGAAATTCGAACCGTTGACCGATTTCGTGCCGGTCAGCAACATGGCGTCGTCGCCCACCGTATTGGTGGTGCGTGCAGACGGTCCGTACAAGAAGGTGGAAGACCTGATCGCCGCGGCCAAGGCCAACCCGGGCAAGATGAACTACAGCTCCGGTGGTGTCGGCACGTCGGCCCATCTGGCGGGCGCGACGCTGGTGACGTTGGCCGGCCTGCAGGCGACGCACATTCCGCTCAAAGGGTCGGTCGAGATAACTGCTTCGTTGTTGCGTGGTGATACCGACTTCGCTTTCCCCATTTCCGGTACCGGCGTGCCGCAGGTCAAGGGTGGCAAATTGCGCGCGCTGGCCGTCACTGGCGCGGTGCGGATGAAGGAGCTGCCCGACGTGCCGACATTGAATGAGGTGCTGCGCAATGAGCTGACGGTGCAGGAGTCCTGGTTCGGTTTCTGGGCACCAGCGGGAACGCCTGCCGATGTGGTGAGCCGCTTGCACTCTGCAGCAGCGAAGGTATTGGTTGACCCAGCCGTCAAGGCCATATTCGATTCCACCGGCAGCTCTCCTGCGCTGAGCGCCAGCCCGCAGGCATTCGCGGCATACGTTCAAAGCGAAAACCGCAAATGGGCGGAGATCGTCAAGCTCACCGGTGCCTCGGCGGGTTGAGGTAATAAGTCATCATGTCCAAGCCACTCGAAGGTGTACGGGTCCTCGACCTGTCGCACGTGATTGCCGGCCCGCTCGCCTCGTTCTACCTGGCCCAGCTGGGCGCCGAAGTCATCAAGATCGAACCGCCCGGCAGCGGCGAGGTGATGCGTGCCGGTGGTCCGGGATCGGGTGAGGGCGACACGCCGGCCGGGTATGTCGCCCTCAATGCCGGCAAGCGTTCGCTGGCGCTGAACTTCCGCACGCGTGAAGGTGCCGACATCCTGCGCGCATTGGTGCTGACGGCTGACGTGTTCATCGAGAATTTCCGTCCCGGCGTCGTGGCACGCCACGGGCTGGACTACGAATCGGTCAAGGCAATCAAACCCGACATCGTCTACTGCTCCATCTCGGGCTACGGCCAGCAGGGCGAATGGTCGGGTCGAGGCGCTTACGACCATGTGGTTCAGGCGCTGACCGGCATGATGATGATGTCGGGCGACTCCGAAGACCAGGCACCGGTCAAGGTCGGCTTCCCGGCAATCGACGTGGCCGTGGGAATGCTGGCTTCGTTGTCCATCACCGCAGCCTTGCATCGTCGCGCACGCGATGGCACTGGCCAACACATCGACGCCTCGATGGTGCAGGCCTCGTTGATGTTGATGTATCCCAATGCGAGTGCGTTTCTGAGCAATGGCACCGAACCCAGGCGCGTGGGCAATCGCGGGTACACCGGCAGCCCGACCGCGGACACCTACCGCTGCGCGGATGGCTGGCTGGCCACCGCCGCCAACACACCGGCGCAGTTTCGCAAGCTTGCAGCGGTGCTGGGCCTGGACGAACTATGCGAGGACGGCGCGGCACTTGACCTCGAATCATTCAATGCGTCTGGCGGCGGTTTCGTCATCGCGCGTGACCTGGGCTACCTGCGCGCACGGTTCAACGCGGCGTTTTTGCAGCGCAGCGCAGGCGCCATGGAGACGACTCTGAACGCCGTCGGTGTTCCGGCCGCGCGGGTGCGTCGCCTGGGTGAGTTTCTGCGCGAGACCGACGGCACCGATCGCGCCACCATGCCGATCAGTACATTCCGGCAGGACGACCACATAGTGCGTACACCGGGGCTGGGTTTCCAAAACGCGTTCGACGGTGACTGCAGCGCGCAAGGCGCCGAGCATCTGGGCCACAGCACGCGCAGTTTGCTGGAAGAGCTTGGTGTGCCGCCTGAGGCGCTGGCACAGTTGGCGCGTGATGGCGTCGTCGGTGCGGTTTCACTCACGTCCGCCCACACGATGCCGGCTTGACTGGGCCGCGCCGCGTCGCCACATGGAGCGAGTGCAACCACCTTGGCTCGCAGCGTGGTGCATCTCGGATTGCGCGCCAGATAACCATCAGTCATGGTTCGGCGACCAGAAGCAATTGGATGTTTGTGCCAAGACTTCCTACACTGGCGCGCAGGGTCGGGCATCGGGACTGACCGACACGGCGAACCTGTCGCCAGGGAGCGAGAACGCACGTGAACATTTCCAACGAGTCGATCCGGGCCTTGGTCCGCGATGGCGAGGTCCATTCCTCCGTGTATACCGATGAGCAGCTATTTGCGCTCGAAATGGAGCGGCTGTTTCACAGGCGCTGGTTGTTCCTCGGCCATGAAAGCCAGTTGCCGGAGCCGGGTTCGTATTTCACCGGTCGCCTCGGGCAGGTTCCAGTAGTGTGCGTGCGTGGCGAAGACGGACAGGTGCGCACGCTCATCAACCGTTGCCCGCACCGCGGTGCCATGGTGTGCCAGGGCACGGCTGGCAAGGTTCCCAAGCTGGTGTGCCCATATCACGGCTGGACGTTCGAACTATCGGGAAAGCTCAACTGGATCCCGCTGCGCGAGGAATACACCGGCGCGGCCTGTGATCGTTTGCATGACCTTCAGGAGGTCGCAGCCATGGAGTCATACCGCGGTTTCCTGTTTGCCAGCTTGCAAGCGCCAGCCAGCAGCTTGTCTGACTGTCTCGGGCATTTCAGCACCACGATTGACAACCTGGTAGACCGGGCGCCTGGCGGCGGGGTCACGGCAGCGCCTGTGCTGATCCGTCACAAGTACCGGGCCAACTGGAAGTTGACCCTTGAAAATCTGAATGACACCTTGCATGCGCGCGTGGCGCATTCCGCTGCGGCCCGTGCCGCGCAGGTGGTGGCTCGTGCCTTGCCAGCCGGACAGGCTGACCCGACGCTGAACATGATGACCGCCAATGCCAAGCCGCTGGAGGCCTTTCGTGACTTGACGCAAGTGACGGAGGCAGGGGGACACAGCTATTTCGGGGCGCACATGCCCACCAGCTACGGTCAGATCCAGGAGGAATACACCGAGGCGCTGGTGCGCGCCAAAGGGCGTGACGAGGCACAACGTATCCTGGGGGTGGAGCGCCATGTGGGCATTTTTTATCCGGGATCAAGTTGGCATGCGCGTTACCAGACGGTGCGCATCATGCAGCCGGTGCGCCCGGATCTGACGGAGGTGATCGGTTTTGTGTTCCGCCTCGACGGTGCGCCCGACGGCCTGCTCGAGAGTGCGATGCACTACTGCAATGGGTCGACGTCCGCGTTTTCGACCGTCATCACCGACGACCTTGAAATATACGAGGGGATTCAACGCGCGGCGCGCGGTGCGCCTGGGTGGCTGCAGATCGCACGTGAGAGCAGGCGCCGGGCAGCAGGACCGGGCACCGGGAGTTATCCAGCCACCAGCGAGGCCTACATACGCAGTCAGTACACCAGCTGGCTTGATGCCATGTGCGGGGCGGCAGCATGACCAGCGACGACCGCACGCGCCTGGGGCAGGCTGAAGACCTGCTGGCTCTGGAAGACAGGCTGCTGCGCGACCGGCAGTTCCGGCAGTGGCTGGCGATGTTCACGGTCGATGGAGCCTACTGGATCCCGGTTTCGCCCGCACAAGCCGACCCTTTGCTGGCACCGTCCCACATTTACGAATCGCGGCCGGCACTGGATGCCCGGATCGAGCGGCTGTACGACGCGCGGGTCCTGCCGCAGTTGCCCGTATCGAGGGTGTCGCGTTTGCGCGCGCGCCCCTGGCTGGTGTCCAGCGAATCGGACGGCATGGAGGTGGTGTCGCCGTTTCAGCTCATTGAAGCACGTCAGATCCCCGACGAGCATGACGAACTGCGCATCTTTGCCGGTGAGTGCCTTTACCGGCTGGTACCGGACTCCGATGCGCCGAGTGGTTGGCGAATTCGGCTCAAGCGGGTGGACCTCATCAACAGCGAATCGGCCTTCTTCGGCGTCTCCATCTTGATATGATGGTCACGCCCCCGTGATCGGGGTTTTTGGTCTACACGGTCGCGTGCGCCTTGGAATTACGACAACTCAAATACTTTCTCGGCATCCTGGAACACGGCAATTTCAACCGTGCGGCGGACGCCTTGTTCATCACGCAACCGGCCCTGTCCAAAAGCATGCGCGCGCTGGAGGACGACTTGGGTGTGCTGCTGCTCGAACGTACCACAGCGGGTGTCATTCCTACGCCTTACGGGCGCATCCTGGCCAACTACGCATCCTTGGCTTGCCAGGAATTGCAGCGTGCCACCGAACAAATCACGGCGCTGTCCACACAGGGCAGTGGACGCATCATCGTAGGCGCCGGCACCGCGATTTTGCGCTACCTCATGCCGGCGACGTTTGCGCAGGTCAGTGGCTTTGATGCCAAGCTCGAGATCGTCATCCGCGAAGGCCTGCGCGAATCCTTGCTGGTGCAGCTGCAGCGCGGCGAAATCGACCTGGCCATCTGCACCCGTGGCGACGACTCGACTAACCACGAACTGGTGGAGGAAGTCATCCTGACCGACCGACCGGCAGTAGTGGCCCACCATTCCCATCCCTTGCACGCCAAAAAAAACGTGAATGGCAAGGACCTGAGCCAGTACCGCTGGATCATGCCGGCGACCAGCGAGAAGGAACGGGAGCAACTGGCCGCGATGATGAATGCCGATGGCGGGAGCCAGCCGGTGGTGGCGGTGGAGACCAGTTCGTCGACACTGATGGCGCAACTGATCGGGCAACAGCCCTTGCTCAGCTATCTGCCCAGCCTGCTGTTGTCCACCGACCCGACGTATGCCGGAATCAAGGCGCTGTCGACCGCGCTGATCTGGCCGTCGCACGAGGTCTGTATTTTTCACCGAAAGGCCAGCATCCAGCTGCCAGTGATCGAGACGTTCCTCCGGGCGGTGCGGGTCGCAGCGCGCCTGGTATCGGCGGCGGCGCCACAGAACGATCTGTCAGGCTGACGCAGCGGGCAATTGAGTGGCCGCGGCTTCGGACTGCACCCGGGCCTTGAGAACCTTCTTGTCGGTTTTGTTGACGGTCGTCTTGGGCAACGCGTCGAGCTGGTCAATGCGCTGGGGCAGCTTGTAGCGCGCCAGTCGTTCGCGGCAGAAAACAAGCATGGCTTGGGCATCCAGCGTTGCATCGGCACGCAACACCACGAAGGCGCGCAAGATTTCGCCGCGGTAGCCGTCGGGTTGCCCGACCACTGCGGCGTCGACCACGTCGGGATGCGTGAACAGCACTTCTTCGACCTCGCGCGGATACACGTTGTATCCGCTGACGATGACCAGTTCCTTCTTGCGGTCACGTATATACAGATAGCCTTCGGCATCGAACTCCCCGATGTCGCCGGTATACAGCCATCCGTTGCGCAGCGATTCTGCCGTTTCCGCGGGCAGCTGCAGGTACCCCTCCATCACCTGTGGGCCGCGTGCGCGAATTTCGCCGCGCGCGCCCGCTGGCAACACCTGGGTGCCGGTTTCCAGGTCGACCACCTGCACCTCGGTCGATGGCACTGGCACACCAACCGAACCCACCTTGACCGGACCGGCAGAAGGGTTGAAGGTGAGCACCGGTCCGGCTTCCGTCTGGCCGTATCCTTCGTAAATCGGTGCGCCCGTGGCGCTGCGCCAACGCTCCAGCGTCTCGGCAGACAGCGCCGCCGAACCGGAATAGCAGGTATGCACGCGTCGCCAGTCGGTCGCGGCAAAAGCAGGATGCGCCATCAGCCCGGTAAACATGGTCGGACTACCTGGAAAGATCGTGATCTGTTGTGCGCCAATGGCCGCCAGCAACTGCTCTGGCTGGTATCCAGGCAGGATCACCAGCGTATTGCCGGAGTAACCGCACAGGAACAAACCCATCGCCATCGCATAGGAGTGGAACAGCGGCATCACGCACAACACCCGCTCCGTACCCGGTGGCACAGGCAGCAGTCCCTCGCGTTGCGCTATGTTGGTGCTGATGGAACGGTGGCTGAGATTCACTCCCTTGGGAAAACCAGAGGAACCACCGGTGTACTGCAGTATGGCCAGGGTGTCGGGTGATGGCAGCATCGTGGCCAGCCGGTCTGCCAAAGGCTGGTCCTGGCATGCCTGCATGCGGCGTTCCAGCTCAGACGCCGGCATGATGGCGCATGCGGGAAGTTCGGCGGCGAGCGGACCCACAGTGTCCATCAAGGCGTCGGCGACGATCAGTATGCGCGGCGCACTGTCCTTGAGCATGTAGGCCAGTTCACGGGCTGTGTACTGCGGATTGAGCGGCACATGTTGCGCGCCAGCCGCCGCGATGGCATAGGGCAACACCGCAGCGATCATCGAGTTACCAAGTACGGTGGCCACGCGCTGCCCGGACGCGCCGGCTTCGCGCAACGTCAAGGCCAATCCGGCGCTGGCGTTGCACAGCTGGCGATAGCTGACCTTGGCCTGGCCCATCTCCAGCGCACGGTAGTCGGCGTACACACCTTGAGTCGCGCTCAGCATCGCCACAATGCTGTCATGCACGCGTGGCATATGGACGCTCGGGCGCGGGGTGGTATCTGAGTCGGTCATGCGCGTGTGTCGTCCACCTTGATGATCAGCGTCATGGCCGAATCCCCGGCCGCGCAGCCGCTGAACAAACCGATGCCACCGCCTTGCAGCACCATCTGCTCGATTAGTTCGATCAGCGAGCGCAACCCCGTCGGCCCTTGTGGATGTCCCCAAACCAGCGAGCAGCCGAACTGGTTCATTTTCTCGACCGGGAACCCCATTTCCCGTGCAAACGCAATATCGTTGACAACGAACGGGTTATGCGTCTTGACGTGCGTGACCTGGCGCATTTCAAGCCCGGCAAGTTGCAAGGCGGCATGAGAAGCTGGAATCGGGGCGTAGGGCATGTAGGCCTTGTCGGTCCGGGCCTGTCCACTGGCCAGGATCTCGATCGTTACCTCTGGACGCATTGAAAGACTTCGGGCCGCCGATGGGCTGCAGACGAAGATGGCCGCATTGCCGTCGGCCGGATGGGTCTGTCCGCCATGGGTTACGGTGCCGCCTTCGAGCGCCGGCTTGAGGCGCTCCAGCCCTTCGCGGGTGGTGGCATGGATACCCTGGTCTCCTTCCATCGTAGCCACAGTCTTGCGAAAGCCCGCGTCCGGCACGTCGAAGGGCAGTGTCATATATCGGCGCTGGAACGCCCGGTCGTCTGCCAACGCGTCCTGATACTGCGCGTAACGCAGCAGTGTCACCTCATTCTGCTGCGCGGTGCCGATGCCGAGCTTGCGCGCCACGTTCTCCGCCGTTTCGATCATCGCGACCTGCGCGAACGGGTCGGCACGGAAGTTGTCGAGTACCCAGCTCTCATGCTGCCCGTTGCCACCCGGGCCCTGCGGGTTCGGGTAATAAAGTTGCGGGCCATTGCTGACCCGGTCGGCCGTCAGTACCAGCGCACATTGCGCCCGGCCCAGCATGACCTCGTCAGCAGCCATCGCCACGCTGCGCGCCGAGGTCGCGCAGGCCTGGGCCACGGTAGGGCCGGCAACGCCCTCGTGGCCTATCAGGCCCATGGCCCAGGGCAGGCCGTAGAAGCAGCCTTGTTGTGGCACGCTCATGCCCAGCACGCCGAAATCGATCGGCGCCTGCTGCAACTGGCGCCGCTCAAGTTCGCGCCGCGCGGTCCATGCTGCGAAGCGCAAGCTGTGCAGATGGGACAAAGCGCCTTGCCATCGGGCGAAGGGGGTCGACCAGTATTGGCCGTAGGGGATGTGGGCATTGTGCATGGGCATGGGGTCAGGTTGATGATGGACCGCGGCGCGCCAAGGCGCTACATCGCGCTGGTCGCCAGATGCAGTACCGTCTCGCCGCGCAGATGTCGCGCAATATTGGCGCTGGCCGCCTCGATCAGGTCGGTCATGATGCCGGGCACCATCGGAGAATTGTGGGGCGAGCCGATCAGATTGGGCAGCGTGAAAAACGGATGGGCCACTTCGAACGCGCCGCCGTGCATCGGCTCCTGCCACCAGACGTCAAGACCGACGCGAAACTGTGGCTGCGCCTGAAGGTGCTCGTACAAGGCATCCTGCTGCACGACAGCGGCGCGCGACACATTTACCAGGATCGCGTCCGGCCGCATGCGTTGCAGTTGCGCGCGACCGATCAGGCCTTGCGTCGCCTGGTTGAGTTCGATCGCCACCACGACAATATCGGCCTGATCCAGCACCGGGCCAAGGCCGTCCAGCGTGTGGCACAGGTCCACGGCTTGTGACGTCCGTCCGCTGCGGTTGATGGCCCTTACCGTCACCCCGAACGCCCGAAGCAGCGTGGCAACCCGCGATCCGATGGCACCCAGGCCAATTACGGCTGCGGTCTTGCCGGCCAGCCGGGTGTTGAGCGCCGATTGGTTGAACTGGCCCTGCGCCATCTGTTGGTGACGCGGCAACAGGTTCTTGGCCGCTGCGAGGATCAGCGCCAGCGCGTGTTCAGCGATCGGTTGCGCCGCCGCCCCCGGATTGAATGCCACCGCAGGCCGTTGAAACAACTCGAACGGAAAGCGGTCGCGGCCAGCGGCCAGGCACTGGACCAGCGTGAGATGAGACAAATGCCCCAATTCGGATCCGCCCAGTTCATGCTCCGGCGAAAAGGTGCTCAGCACGGCGGCATTTTCGAGGCACGGCAGGCGTTCGGACGGTGCCATCTCGGCCGCAAACACGCATTGCGCGAGGTTCTTCAATCGCGCGTTATAGCCCTGCCGGCCATCCGGGTCCACCCGGTGCGCGATGCATACGATGGGCAAGCCGCTGCTCATTGCTGGTAGTCCGGATACAGGTTCTTGGCCAGACGCAGGCAGGCCGGCCAGTCCTTGTTGCCGCGGGTCGCCTGCTGGAATGCACGCACCTGCTGCGCGCCATGGTCGATGGTCTTCGCATCCGGCATCACGGGTTGCACGCCGCCGGCAAGGGCGGCCACCTGGATGCGGCATGCCATCTCCAGGAAGTGGTGGGTCACGAAAGCCTCCGCGACGGACGCCTCGGCAACCAGCACGCCATGGTTGCGCAATAGTGCCACTGGTCGTTGTCCCAGGTCGCGCAGCAGCGGCTCGGCCATCGCAAGGTCGAACTCATAACCACCGAACGCATGCAATGCCACCTTCTCATGTAGCGTGTAGGCATGTTGCGACAAGGGCAGTAAACCGTCGGGGTGCACCGAGACCGCCACATTGGCGACGGAATGGGTATGCACTACGCAGTGCACGTCTGGACGCGCCAGCATGACGCTGGAGTGCAGCACCCGAATCGCGTTGGGCGCATCCCTTTGTGTTCCCGCTCGCGCGCTGCCATCGAGCCCGAACTTGATCAGGCTGGACGCCGTGACTTCACGGAACAGGAAGTCCAGCGGTTTGACCAGCAGCGCATCTTCACCCGGCACGCGAGCAGAAACATGGTTGTAGGTCAGGTCCTCCACACCGAAATGGGCGACCATGCGGTAGCATGCCGCCAAGTCCAGCCGGGTCTGCCATTCCGCGTCGTTCATGCTGCGCTACCTTTGGCCGTCCCGGTCACTTTGCGCGCGTCTTCTCGTACGCGGCCGCTTCATCACGAAAGTACTTCAGCGCCGCTTCCCCGTCGATGCCCTTGGCCTTGGCAGCCGCGATCCAGTCCTGGTCGAAGAACGCCAAAGACTTGCGCAGTGCGTCGACCATCTGCGGGTCGGCCACGCTAGTCTTGATGCGGCCTTCGGCCTTGCGCGCCCCAATAATGTCGTCCTGTTGCTTGGCCAGTACTTTGCCCGCAAGTTTGGCATATGCTTCGCCCGACACCGCATCGATCGCGTCGCGATCGGCCTTGGACAATGCTTCCCATTTGTTCTTGTTGACGACCACGAAGAACGAACTGAAGTGCAAGC